>SXGS01030992.1_pt1 | contig 12028 bp, 11 predicted proteins | sample 3174681 | NCBI WGS metagenome assembly SXGS01 (sample SAMN11356861, study PRJNA531348) | freshwater metagenome | isolation source: freshwater sample F1-80 | place: China: Fuxian Lake, Yuxi | collected 2017-12-25
GCCCACTTCGCTCTCATGCTCGACTCCCCGAGGACTGCCCGCACCCGCTGCGGACACGCGTGGGTAGCTCGCGCCCCGAACGTGCGCAAGTGTCGACTCGGTTTCAGTGCTCGTCGAAGAGGGCGCGGGTGGAGCGGCCGAGGAGCTCGATGGCGAGGTTGGAGATCACTTCGTGGGCGTTCATGTTCGACTGGGGGCCCGAGCCCGTCTGCCAGACAACCAGCGGGAAATGCGCGTCCAGCTTGCCCTCGATCACCTCATCGGCGGCCTGCACAATCGCGCGGCCGACCAGACGGTCCATCTTCTCCATCGCCATGTTCACTTCAGCGGCGGCCTTCTTGACGATGCCAAGCGCGCGCACGATGGGTTGGGGCTGTTTCTCCCAGCCGATCTTGAAGTTGCCGAGACTGCGCTGTGCCTGCGCGCCCCAATACTTGTCCGCCTCGACCTCGATGGGGCCAAAAGTGTCCGTCTCTGTGCGTGTGGGGGTCTTGGCCATGGGGGCGCTCCTGAAGCTCGGCTTAAGCGATGTCGCCGGGCGGTTTAGCCCCCTGCTCCGGAGGCATCAAGGGCGAGCAGACGCTACGGTCGAATAAGCCATCTGCGGAGGGAGAGACTAGTCTGCGATCAAGAAACGTCTTGTGGCAATGGGTGAAGTTCTTTTATGCCGATCAGCGTAACTTGCAGTTGCCGGGGGAGTACTCGTTCATGAGTGATTTGCTGCAAGGGCAAGGCTTTCAGGTACAGATTGCCCGGGCCAGCCACACTTTCCTCACTTCTTCAAAGCGGTTTTTCAAGTTCAACACGCTCCTGCTGCTGATCGCCGCCCTGTCTTATTGGTTCATGTCTGACGTTCGTCTTTTTGACGATGAAAACAACTACATCCGTCAATCCCAATACCTGGCTCTAGCCATTGCGCGGTGGGACTTCAGCAATCTCGACCTAATCGGTTTTGGCTGGTTCATGCCGGGGATGAGCGTCGTTTGCATGCCCGCGACAATCTTTGTCGACGGCTTGAATGGGGATATGCATGCACCGGCGATCCGCTGGTACTTCGTCCTGCTGAACACAGGGATGCTGTTCCTGATCGCCAGAAAAATGTTTCCCGAAAGCGTACTTAGGCGGAACTTGTTCTACGCAATCCTGCTCATCCACCCCTACTACGTAACCCAGGTTGCTGGCGTCGCAGGCGAAATCATTGCGATCCACTTCGCCCTGTTGGCTCTGCTTTATCTGCCTAGTATACAGAGGCTGGATAACCTTCTGGCGCTGCTGCTATTTGCGTTTGCCCTTGCAATACTGACCTATATCCGCGCTAACTATTTTCTCGTCGGCCTGATAATGGTCGCCATTTTTTTCGTCCGGCATTTGTATGACGGGAAGATCAGCAGCACCGCAGCCAAGTCCATTCTATTCGGCGCCGGAGTGTATCTCGCTACCCTCGGCCTTCTGAGCCCCTGGTCCATGTCGATTTCCAGCAGGTTCGGTCCAACACCGTTGCTGTCTTCAACCCATCTCACTCAGCTGGTTCTCCTGCGAACACCCGAGTACCGCCAGTATATCAAGGACAAGTACGGAGAGGGCTCCGTATTCGAACAAATCCATACCGAAATTTCCAGCCGTGCAGAGGAAGAAGGGCTGACCTTTCTTGAAGCCTCGAGAGTTGAGTATGAGATCGGAGCGGCTGCACCCCGATCGGACCATCGGGCACTTGCATTGCGAAACAACATCGACAACTTTTTCATGTGGGGCTGGCCGAGTTATCTTGAGCATCAGCTCAATTTTCGGTGCTCAGACCGAGGCAAATGCCTTCCGGAAGGCCTTAAGTCTGCGCTCATCGGCTGGAATCAGATTGCCACGCAATTCATCCTCATTGCGGGGGCGCTACTGGTCCTGATGCCATTCGGAATGCGGCGGCAGGACGATGTCTACCTTCCGCTCGTTTTCAAGGCGCTGATGTTCCTTGTGGCGATGCACCCCTTCCTCGTTACCGCGCACAACCGGTACATCAATCAATTCACGGTGCTTGTGGCGCTCGCGATCGCTGGGCTCTCCAAGGAGTCCATCAAGGCTTTGGCACCCGTTGAAGGAAACCGCCTTCACACAGGAGTCATTTGGGCCGGGCAAGCCTTCGCAGTTGGTCTTTTCCTCTTGCTGGCTTCAAACTACCTGACTGGAAGTTCCATATTCCTCCCCTAATGATGAACTGGCATTGCTGCCCCTGAAATGAATGTGATGTTCAAAGCTCAAACAATGCCAGCAGGAAAGACTGCTTTGCAGGCAGGCAATGCCTGACTGGATACAGTCCGGAAAAGTCCGCGCGCGCATCACGGAGGATGGCGCGCTGGAAGTGGCGTGCACGGGCCTCACGACACAGACCAAATACTACAAGAACCTGCTGAAGGAGTTCTTCCGCAAGGACTTCCCGCGCCTGCGGCCCGGCTATGGCGATTACAGTGTGCATATCGTGATGGAGCATCTGGGCGAGGCGCCGTGGATGGACCTCGACAATCTGGCAAAGGCCTTGCTCGACTCGCTCAGCGGCAATGTCTTCGAGGATGACCATCAGGTCGCCCGGCTGCTGGTCGAGCGGCGCGCGGCGGAGCGCGATGGTATCTGGATGCTGGCCGAGGCGATGGGGGATTAGCCCCATTCACCCCTCCACGATCAGCCTTTCCAGACCGCGGAAAAACGGCAGCGTGCGCCAGACCATTTCCTGCTCGGGCAGCTTCAGGTCCGGATAGCGCTCAAAGAGCTTGAGATACACATGCCGCGCCTCGATCCGGGCGAGCGGCGCGCCGATACAGATATGCGGGCCACCTCCAAAGGCGACATGGCTCGCCCGCTTGCGGGTGATGTCGAAGGCTTCAGCCTCCTCGAACACGTCAGGATCGCGGTTTGCGCCCGCCAGCGACATCCAGACCGGTTGGCGCGCCTTCATCGGGCAACCGCCCACGTCGCGGTCGTCAGGCAGGATGCGCGAGGTGATCGAGACCGGCGCTTCATAGCGCAACACTTCCTCCACCGCCTGCGCGGCGAGGCCGGGATTGTCCATGAGTGACCGTTTTTGTCGCGGATGTGTCAGGAAAAGCCAAACGCCATTGCCGATCAGGTCCGTGGTTGTCAGGTTTCCGCCAACCAGCAGCGCCTCCAGATTATTGCGTAGCTCGCCATCGGAAATCTCCGCTTCGCCCGAGGCCTGAAGCTGCACCATGTCGGAGACAAGGTCGTCCTGAGGCGCCTTTCGGCGGGCTTCCATCAGCTCGGCAAAGTAAGCGTCCAGGGCGTAGGCGCCCCGGATCAGGGCTTCATCTTCCTCCGGCGTGCGCACGGGGTTGAGGCCGAGGATCACATCTTCGGACCATTGGCGGAAATCATCCAGGCGCGCCTCATCAACGCCGAGAATTCTTGCAATAACAAGGACCGGTACCGGCACGGCAATCTCAGCCATCAGGTCGAACGGACCGGACGCTGGCGCCTTCTCGATGATGGTATCGATCATCGCCTCGATCTCGGGCCGCATCCGGTTGATACGCGCATAGAAGGCCTTGGCCAGCGGCTGGCGGATGCGCGCATGGTCAGGATCGTCAAGGAAGAGTATGCTGGTGCCCCGCTCCTGGCGCTCTTCCACGAACCGCGCTGACAAGGACCCCTCCTCCGCTTTCGTCGGATGACGGACGAAGGTGCGGTCGTTCACCGTTTCGCGCACATCCTTGTAGCGTGAGAGCAGCCAAACCTTTGCCGCCTCGTCCCGGAAGACCGGGCAGTCTTCGCGCATGGCTTTCAGCATCGGGTGCGGGTTCTCGCGCGCGGCCGGATTGAACGCTGAAAGCTCAAGAATGGATTGCACCGCGCCTGCGGGGCGCTGATCGTCGGCCATGATGTTCCTCCCATCCGGTTTTGCGCCGGTATTTGTGAGGAATGCTTAGCATTGATGATCAGGAATTTCGCCCCTGACCCAGCGTCAGAGGCGCCAGCCCATCAGAGCCGCTTGAACGCCATGGGGATGGCTGTTGCTGTTGCGCGCGCAACGAGTTCGCCGTCGGCATCGAAACAGTCGGCTTCCATGAAGGCCGCCGACTTGCCTAGCTTCAGAATGCGCGCCTCAACGCTCGCCTTGCCGGGCATGAGGCGTTTCAGATAGCTCGTCTTCATCTCAAGGGTCGGCGCGGTCATGGTGACGTTGGACGCGATGATCACGGCCGTGCTCATGGCTTCATCCAGCATCGCGGCGATGAAACCGCCCTGCACCGCGCCGGTAGGGTTGGCAAAGCTTGGCGAGACGTCGAACTCCATCTTCACCCATTGCTTGTCCTGGCTGAGGTCAGCCAGGCGCATGCCCAGGGTTTCCGAACAGGGCGGCCGCTTTTTGGAGTTCTGGAACCGCGCCAGCATTTCGGCGTCGGATACGCGGGGTTTTTCTTCTGCGCTCAAGGCTCTGGCCCGGGCCTATTTGCGCCGGAAGGCGTCGAGGCTGACAACCGTTTCGCCAGCGGCCTTGGGCGTGGGCGGTGTCGCTTCGACAGGCGCCGTTGCCGTTGCAGGGGCAATCACGCCCGCATCCTTGCCCGGGGTTTCAAAGGCGATGCCGAAATTCACCGAAGGATCGACAAAGCGCGTGATCGCCACAAGCGGGATCGAAAGATGCTGGGGTACGCCGGCAAATTTCAGGACGACTTCAAAATGCCCGTCATGCACTTCCAGGTCCCAGTACTGGTGCTGGATGACAATGGTCATTTCTTCGGGAAAGCGCTGCACGAGTTGCGGCGGGATCTTCACGCCGGGGGCGCGGGTGCGGAAGGAAATATAGTAATGGTGCTCACCCGGCAGGCCGCCATTGGTTTTCCCGCGGCGAAGCGCTTCGCGCACGACACCGCGCATGGCAGCCTGGGACAGCGCTTCGTAACCGATATAGTCCGTCATGCTCGCGCTCTGCATCCCCGTTAATTTTTCGTTTCAGTGTTAAATTAGGCCGGTGGCTTTAGCCCCGCAACGGGCTTCGCACAACGGGCGAGGTTTTTCTTTTCCCCAGCGCTTTTCGGGTGACATGGGACAAGCGCCCGAATGACTGGCCAGCCAAGGTGTTAGCCCCTACTCTACCCCTCCAAACGAGGAGGACCGCCATGCAGATGCCTGTTGAAGGACGCCCATGGGACGCCGTGCGCGCCGACATGCTGACGCGCGGCGCAGGCGATGTGGCCTGGCGAGAGGGCAAGACGGCGGTCTATGTCTTCAATGCCGGGGAGGATGTTCATCAGCTTCAGCATGAGGCCTACGGCCTGTTCATGGCAGAGAATGGCCTGGGCCCGCTTGCCTTCCCCTCGCTCGCGCAGATGGAGAAGGATGTGATCTCCATGGCGCTCGGCCTGCTGAACGGGCCGGAAGGATCAACCGGCGCCATGACTTCGGGCGGCACCGATTCGATTACCATGGCGATCAAGACCGCGCGTGATCACGCCCGCGCCAATGGCAAGCCGAAGGACCGCGCCAACATCGTCATCCCCCGCTCTGGCCACCTCGCCTTTCACAAGGCAGCCCTGCTGATGGATATCGAGATCCGCAGCGTGCCGTTGAAAACCGATGGCAGCTACGAAGCCGACCCTGATGCCATGGCCGCAGCGATTGATGAGGCCACGATCATGATGGTCGGCTCGGCGCCGAACTTTCCCCATGGCATCATCGACCCAATCGCCGAGTTGGGAAAAGTCGCCGAAGACAAGGGCGTTTGGCTGCATGTCGATGCCTGTGTGGGCGGATATTTCGCGCCCTTTGCGCGGATAAACGGCGTGCCGGTTCCGGATTTTGACTTTTCCGTTCCAGGGGTCAAATCCATGAGCGCGGACCTGCACAAATATGGCTACTGCGCCAAGGGCGCCTCGACCGTGCTCTTCCGGTCGGCCGACCTTTACAAGCATATGCCGTTCACGCTGAGCGAATGGTCCGGCGCGCCAATGAAAACGCCGACGCTGGCGGGCACGCGCCCCGGCGGGGCGATCTCGGCCGCCTGGGCTGTGATGAATGTGCTAGGGGTTTCCGGCTACCGCGAGAAACAGGGGCTCGTCTGCCAGACGCGTGAGCGGATCGAAGCGGGCGTCAAGGCGCTCGGCTTTGAAGTGCTCGGAAAGCCGCTTCTCGGCCTCCTCGCATTTCGCCATCCGGACGCTGACACGCTCGCCCTCTACAGCGCGATGCGCCAGCGCGGCTGGTTCACCTCCTTCACGGTCGAGCCGCCGAGCCTGCACCTGATGCTTTCGCCCAAGCATGCCGAGGTCGCCGATGGTTATCTCGCCGATCTTGCCGCGAGCCTTGAAGCGGTGAAGGCGGGTAACACGGCGCCGAAGGTCGAAGCGCGTTACTCCTGAGCTGGTGCCGGGCAGCGCCCGCCAGTCACTGTTTCGACAATCTCCGGATCGCCATCGGTCTCCGCCGGCTGGATCCCCAACGCGCAGGCGATCATCAGGTAGACGTTCACATTCTCGAACGGCGCGGCCGTCTCCCCTTCCGGGAATATGGGGCCGGCGGCGATGAAGGTGGCTGCCATAGTGGGATCGTAATTGTCATAGCCATGCTGGCCGGGGATGGGCGCGCGCCAGCCGCCAAGATTGGCATTGCGCACCGACCAGCCCGGATCGGAGACCAGGAACAGGTCAGGCCCGCGGGTCGGATGGTCGAAACGATAGTGTTCCGGCATCTCGCCGCGCTTGTAGACGTGGATATGTTCGTCGAAATCCTTGAGGCCCGCATAGGCTTTCTCCAGCGCCTCGCCCTCGCCATAGATGTGTAGGAAGGGATGGTTGGAGCCGCCATACGGCCCGTTGAACTGGGGCACGGTGAGGGTGTCGAGATCAAGGAACTGGCCAATGTCCAATACCTTCTCCGGATCGACCCACACCATTCCGTGATCTGAAACCACGATGATCGTCGTGCGCTCCAGCAGGCCACGCGCCTTGAGGCCGCCAACCAGCTGGCCGACATACCCGTCCACCTCAGCCACCGCTTCCTTCGCCTTGTCGGAGCCCGGCCCGAAATAATGGGCGTTGGTGTCGACGCGGTCAAAGTAGACCGCTGCAAAACGCGGCAGTTCGGCCTCGGGCGCATCATACCACGCGAGCACTTCGTCCACCCGGTCCTGATAGGGCTTGTTGTGCTCATAGGGCGTCCAGCGCGTGGGGCGGACACCATCATGGGCCACTTCCGATCCCAGCCAGAACATAATGGAGGTGGGCAGGCCCTGCTTTTCAGCTGTTATCCAGATCGGTTCGCCCTGCCACCAGCGTTCTTCTGTGGGGCCTGTCGCGCGGTCGAACTGTTCCTTCGCCACCTTGTCATAGGGATAGTTCTCAACCATCCCGTGATGTTCCGGATAGAGCCCGGTCGCGAGCGAATAGAAGTTCACGAAGGTCACGCTCGGCATCACCGGGCGCATGGCTTCAGCCCGCACGCCGCGCGCGGCGAGGGCTTTGAGATTGGGCGCGTCCCAACGGTCAATCATTGCCGGATTGAGGCCGTCCAGACCGATCATCAGCACCAGCGGCGCCTCTTCAGCCTGTGCCTCGGCGGGCGCAGCTTCTTCTATCTGCGGCGAGGTCAGCGAGGCAGGCGGGGGCACTTCGCTCGGCGCCGCCTTGCAGCCAGCAATCAGGGCCGCCGCGACAAGCCCTATCCCCACTGCCCTGAAACCCGCCATGCCCGAACTCCCGAAAACCTGCCTGAAAATAATCTGACGCCTTAGACCCCGATTGTAGCGGGGATGTGAAGCCCTGCCGCTGAAAAATGCGTGACGGATGAGATGAACGCACTAAACAAACCGTCATGAAAAACTTCTGATGGGGAAATTGCCATGCAACGACGCACATTCAGCCTCGTATCCATTGCGGCGCTCGCCGCTGCCCTTGCTGCCTGCGCGCAGACAGCCACCGCGCCGACCGCTACACTGACCGAGACCGCCGCAGCGCCTGCCGAGGCCCCCGCCAGCGAACGGGTGACCAAAGGCAATCTCGTGATGGAATCGATCCCGGAAATTCCGGCCGAAGTTTCCGAGCGCCTCGCAGCCTATGAAAACGTCCGCGGCCATGGCTTCCTTGACTGGACCGGAGACGGCGGCATCCTCATCACCACGCGCTTTGGCGACACCAACCAGCTGCACGAGGTCAAATCTCCGGCGGGCGCCCGCCGCCAGCTGACCTTCTTCGAGGAGACTGTCTCCAACGCCACCGTGAACCCTGAAGGCGGCGCCTTCCTGTTCGCCCGCGACAAGGGCGGGGACGAATATTATCAGGGCTACCGCTTCGACATGCAGACTGGCCGCATCAGCGGCTTCACAGAGCCTGGCACACGCAATGGCGGCGCGCTCTGGTCAGATGACGGCAAGCGCGCTGCCTGGGCCCGCACCAATCCCGGCGACCCGAACAATGACATCATCGTCGGCGATCCTGCAGACCCCGCCAGCATCCGCGTGGCACTGGAAGGCGAAGGGGCCATCGGACCGGTGGACTGGTCCGATGACGGATCGAAACTGCTCCTGCAGCGCTACATCTCGATCGCCGAAAGCCATCTCTTCACGCTGGATGTTGCCACCGGCACCCTGACCCAGCTCAACCCGGACGACACAGTCGCCTATTCCGGCGGCGCGCTTCTGGCTGACGGGTCTGTGCTGACGGTGACCGACAAGGACAGCGAGTTTTCCAACCTTGTCCGCATCGCGGCCGATGGCACGGTGACCAACTATACCGGCGATATCGATTGGGGTGTCTCCGACTGGACGCTCTCCCCGGATGGCAAGACGGTTGCCTTCACGCTGAACGAAGGCGGGCTGGGCACCATCCGCCTGCTCGATGTTGCCAGCGGCCTCGTCCGCCCCGGCCCGACCCTGCCCGTCGGCATCGCTTCAGGCCTCGTCTTCTCCCGCAGCGGCGATCAAGTCGGCTTTACCTTCAACGCCGCCACCAGCCCGGCGGACGCCTGGTCGTTCGATGTGGCGACGCTGAACCTCACCCGCTGGACCGAAGCGGAAACCGGCGGCCTGAACCCCGAAAGCTTTGTTGAGCCGGCGCTGTTCGATTATCCGAATGCGGATGGCATGGACATCCCTGCCTTCATCTACAAGCCCGAAGGCGAAGGTCCCTTCCCGGTGATCATCTCCATCCATGGCGGCCCCGAGGCCCAGTCCCGCCCGGGCTTCTCATCTGTCTCCCAATACTGGGTGAACGAGCTTGGCCTGGCTGTCGTCGTACCCAACGTTCGCGGCTCCTCGGGCTATGGCAAGACTTATGTGTCGCTCGACAATGGCCTCAACCGCAAAAAGTCGGTCGAGGATATCGGCGCCCTGCTGGACTGGATAGAAACACAGCCTGATCTCGATAAGGACAAGGTCATCGTCTATGGCGGCTCCTATGGCGGTTATATGGTGCTTGCCTCAATGATCGACTATGCCGACCGTATCGCGGCGGGCATCGACATTGTCGGCATCTCCGACTTCAAGACCTTCCTGGAGAACACCGAAGGCTACCGCGCCGACCTGCGGCGGGTCGAATATGGCGATGAGCGCGATCCGGTTGTTGCCGCCTTCTTCGACGAAATCTCGCCGCTGAAAAACGCTTCGAAGATCACCAAGCCGCTCTTCGTGATCCAGGGCTACAACGACCCACGCGTTCCGTACACGGAAGCCGAGCAGATCCTCGAAGCCGTCAAGGCGAACGGCGTTCCCGCCTGGTTCCTGATGGCGATGGATGAGGGCCACGGCTTCCGCAAGAAGTCCAATCGCGAGGCCCAACGTGAAGCCGAAACCATGTTCCTGCAGGAAGTCCTGGCCAAGGAATAAGCCCGCCGCCTCACGGCGATCAAAGCCCTCTTCTCCGGAAGGGGGCTTTTTTCTGTCTCCACAGTCTGACCCTCGATGCATGGACAGTGGACCGGGACGGACTAGCTGCTAAGAGACGCCAGTCTGGCACAAAGGACCGTCCCATGATCACGCTTCACCACCTTGAAAAATCCCAGTCGATCCGCATTCTCTGGTTGCTGGAGGAGCTGGGCGTTCCCTATGAGGTGAAGCTCTACGACCGTGACCCGCAGACGCGGCTTGCCCCTGCGGCCTACAAGGCGATTTCGCCGCTGGGCACAGCGCCGGTCATCACCGATGGCGAGATCACGCTGGCTGAGACCAATGCCATCGTCGATCATATCCTGGACAAGCATGATAGCGGCCGCCTGCGACCGGCTGCCGGATCGCCGATGCGGGCAAAATACCTTTTCTGGTTCCACACCTCGCAAGGCAGCCTTCAGCCGCTCCTGACCAACAAATTCGTGATGATGGCGCTGACAACGCGCTCACCCTTCCTGGTGCGGCCGGTCGCCAAGTCGCTGGTGGGCGCGCTGGATCAAGCCTTCTTCGGCCCGCGGCTGGCTGCCCTGTTCCGGGAGATCGAGAAGGCGCTCGGCCAGAGCAAATGGTTTGCCGGCGATGAACTCACCGCCGCCGACATCGTGATGGGTTACTCGATGGAGCTCTGCGCTCACCGGGGCGGCATGACCGAGTCAGAGTTCCCCAACGCCTTCCGCTTCCTGAAGCAGATGCGGGAATACCCCTCCTATATCCGCGCGATGGAAAAGGATGGCAAAGGCACCATCCTTCTCTAGGCCCTCCGAAGGCGGATCAATCCCTAATCGAGGACGTCCCGGACAACCGGTCCCCACGGCGAGTTGCCAAGCATGGCGAGCTGGGTTTCGCGGGAGACATCGTTGATCCCCTCCTGCGGCTTGTTGCCGGGATGGACGGCGCGTCGCAGCGGCCGGTCGCCGCGTGGCAGGGCGATGATCTCGGCAATGGCGCGCGGGATGTCCATCGGATCGGTCGAGCCGCCCCCGCTGCTGGGCTGGCCCATGCCGGCGGTCATCTCCGGATAGGCGTCCAGCAATTCCTGCGGCGTGCGCGCCTTCAGGGCCGCTGCCCGCGCGGTGCTCTTTTCCCAGATCTTCGTGGGATAGCCGCCCGGCTGGATGATCGTGACCTCGATCCCCTGCGCCGCCACCTCATAGGCAAGGCTCTCCGACAGCGCCTCCAGGGCAAACTTCGTGGGGGAGTAATGCCCGATGCCCGGAATGATCACGCGGCCAAGCTGTGAGGAGACCTGAAAGATCTGCCCCTGCCCTGCCGCCCGCATGGCGGGAAGTACGGCGCGCGCCATCCGGTGGGGCCCGAACACATTGGTCTCGAACAGGAGCTTCGTGGCGTCTATGTCCTGGACTTCAATCGGTCCACCAAGGCCGATCCCGGCATTGTTGATCAGAACGTCGAGCGTGCCGCCGGTCTTCGCGAGAATTGCCGCCACGCCGGCAGTGACGCTCTCGTCCGACATCACGTCGATTTCGACGACTTCGATGGAGAGGTCTTCATCGCTGGCGAGCTGCGCAAGTTCATCGGCCTCGGGCCTCGGCAGGCCCCGCATCGTGGCAAATACCCGCGCGCCCAGGCGGGCATAGTGCTCCGCCCCCAGACGGCCAAAGCCGGAAGCTGCGCCCGTTATCAGGATCGTCTTGCCTGCCAGCGCGCCCGGCGGCGGCGCCTGCGGCCCGGTTTCGCCCAGCGCCTTTGGCGCCCCGCTCATCGCGCCCATGATGGCGGCCGATCCGCCGATCATCTGCCGGCGGCTAACACCCTTCTTGCCCATGTCTGTCTCCCTCGGTTTTCTGAATCTGGAAACAGAATAGGCAGAATGGGCGGCGCGGCAAACAAAACCGCGCCGCGGCGGCTGGCTTACAGCGGAAAGGAGAAGTGGGGGCTTCTGTCGCCAGGCGCCCCCGGGCCCCGCCTGAGGGTCTGAAGCCCCAGGACTTAGGTCGGAAAAACCGTCACCGCTTACGCGGCGAGCAGTTCGCCCTCAGCAAAGTTGTCGTTTGCAACTATTTGCTTTTGAGCTTCTAACGCAGCTCAAGCGAGCGAAAGCCTCGTCTTTACACGTCCGTCGACACTATTTCGGCCCCGTCAGAAACCGGCCCTTCAGGACCGGTTTGTGGTGGAGCCGCCGGGTAC
>SXGS01520784.1_pt1 | contig 12024 bp, 8 predicted proteins | sample 3174681 | NCBI WGS metagenome assembly SXGS01 (sample SAMN11356861, study PRJNA531348) | freshwater metagenome | isolation source: freshwater sample F1-80 | place: China: Fuxian Lake, Yuxi | collected 2017-12-25
CGACGCGGCCGGTCGCGGCGCACCGCCCACAGGTTAGCTCCGGGTTCCCCACGAGGCGAACGTGCGTCTGAGCCACCGCGCGCAGGTCATCCAGGAGTCCGCCATCCGCAAGCTCGACGCGTTCGTCGCGCGGGCGCCCGAGGTGCACTTCTACAAGCTCAACATCGGCCAGCCCGACGTGCCCACGCCGGAGCCCGTGCTGCGCGCGCTCGGCGCCACCGACTCGCCGGTGCTCGCGTACGGACCCGCCAGCGGGCTGCCCGCGTGTCGCGAGGCGGCGGCGGCGTTCCATGCGCGGACCTCGCCCGGTCTCGGCGCCGAACACTGCGTCGTCACGCAGGGGGGCTCGGAGGCGCTGCTGTTCGCCTTCTGCGCCCTGTGCGACCCCGGCGACGAGATCCTGGTCCCGGAGCCGTACTACACCAACTACAACGGTTTTGCGACGGTGGCCGCGGCCAAGGTGGTGCCCGTGCGCACCCGCCTCGACGACGGCTTCCGCATCCCGTCCAACGCCGAGCTCGACAAGTACGTCACCGACAAGACGCGCATCTTCCTGTTCGCCAACCCCGGGAATCCCACCGGCGCAGTGTACGGCGAGGCCGACCTGCGAAGGGTGGCGGAGTGGGCGAAGTCGCGTGGGTTGTGGGTGGTGGCCGACGAGGTGTACCGCCACATCTGGTTCACGCACGCGCCGATGTCGGCGTTGGAGCTTCAAGGCCACGAAGACCACGTGATCGTGGTCGACTCCACCTCCAAGACGTTCTCGGCTTGCGGGCTGCGCATCGGGTTCCTGCTCTCGCGCAACCTCCGCTTCATGGAGCGCATCGAGCGGCTCGGGCAGGCGCGCCTCGGCGCCCAGCCCCGCGCGCAAAACGCAGCGATCGCGGCGTTGCACCTGCCCGACGCCTTCTACGACGAGCTGCGGGCCACCTACCGCGCGCGGGTGGACGCGATGATGGACGCCCTGGCGCAGATTCCCGGCGTCGCCTACCACCGGCCCGAGGGCGCGTTCTACACGATGGCGCGGCTCCCGGTGAAAGACACCGAGGACTTCGCCAGGTTCCTCGTGACGGAGTTCCGCGATACCAGCTCCGGGAGGCCGGAGAGCCTCGTGGTGGCGCCGGGGCCCGGCTTCTACGCCGACCCGTCAGAAGGGCGCGACGAGATCCGCCTGGCGGCGGTCAAGCACCCCGACGAGGTCCGCCGTGGCATCGAGGTCCTCGGGCGAGCGTTGGCGAACTATCGGGGGTGAGCGGCGGGGCGGCGCGAACCGCGTCGGCGGATGCGTTTGCCACGTGGTACCGTTCATCGGAGGTGGGAGATGCTCCGACTTGTGCTCGTCGTGTTGGCGACCGCCCTTTTCGGGTGCGTCGGAACCTACGACACGTGTACCGACGCGGACGACGACGGGTTCAGCGACTGCGTGGACTGCAACGACCAGAACCCGGCGGTCCACCCCGACAGCGGCGACGAGCGGTCCGGCTGCAACGGGAGGGACGACAACTGCGACGGCAGAATCGACGAGTCGGGCGGCAAGACCTTCTACGAAGATGCCGACGGCGACGGCTTCGGAGACCGCGCCACCTCGGACTATTGCAACGCCCCCGCTGGCTACGTCACCAACGACGATGACTGCGACGACGAGGAGCCCTCGGCTCACCCCGGAGGGGTCGAGATCTGCGACGGCATCGACAACGACTGCACCGATGGCACCGACGTCGGCGTGCCCGACGCGCCGCTGTGGTACGTCGACGTGGACGGGGACGGTTCGGGCGATGCCGCCGTGAGCGAGCAGTCGTGCGATCCGCCGACCGGGTACGTCGCCAACGCCGACGATTGCGACGACACCAACGGAAGCGTCACGCCGGGCCTCGCCGAGGTCTGCCAGGACGGCCTGGACAACGACTGCCAGGCTTCGACACCGGACACGTGCGACTACACCGCGGGCGACCCGACCGCCATGCTCGGGGGGGGCTATGGGCACCAGTCGGAACAGAGCGTGGGTGCGAGCCTCGACGGCCTCGGCGATGTCGACCAGGATGGGGTCGACGACGTGATCGTGAGCGCGGGCGGCACGGGAGCGTCCCCTCCCGGTGCCTTCGTCTTGCTCGGGCCCGTCAACGGGATGCTCTCCCTCGGCAGTGCGGCCGAGCGGCTGACCACCGGGGCGCTCGACGACGAAGCGGGAGCGGCGGTAGCCGGTCCGGGCGACACCGACGGAGACGGCTACGCCGACGCGGCGTTCGGGGCGCCCGGTGCCACCGACGACGCCGGCCTGGTCCCCGGCTCTGCGTGGCTGCTCCGGGGGCCGGAGGTCGACTGTTCCCCGTTCTGCGACGGCGCCGTCTTCGTGGGCGACCACGACGGCGAGCGTGTGGGCGCCGCGCTCGTCGGCCCCGGCGACCTCGACGGAGACGGGCTGGACGAGCTGGCCGTGGGTGCGCCGGAGCACCCGGGCGGTGGCGCCGTCTTCGTCCTTGCCGACGCCCCGGTGGGAGACTTGGGAGAAAGCGATGCGAACAGCACGCTGACCGGCGAAGGCTCCGGCCAGGCGGGTGGGCTCCTGTTCCGGGTCGGCGACGTCGACGCCGACGGGCTGGACGACCTGGGGGTCGGTGACCTGACCCGAGGCGTGCTGTGGGTGGTCACGGGGGAGCCCACCGGCGCGCGAGCGCTCGCCGACAGCGCAGTCCGCGTCGACTTCGAGAGCGCCCACGCCGAGTGGAGCCTCGGGTCGGCCGTGGCGGACGACCTCGATGGCGACGGCATCGTAGACCTGCTCGTGAGCGGCTCGGTCGACCGCGACCTCGCATCGGACGCGGTCGCGTGGGGCGAGCTGGGGCCCCTGTCGGGCAGCCTCGCGCTCGACGACCTGACCCTCACCACGGGCGGACTCCACGCCAACGCGGGCGTCCGCCTGGCGTCGCTCGGAGACCTGGATCACGACGGCGCCGGGGACCTCGCCCTCGTGGCCAACGCGGGCGCCGGCCTCGCGAGCGACCTCTCGACGGTGCTGACGAATCCCGCCGCGCTGTGGTACCGGCCGGGCCCGCTCTCGCCGGGCTCGACGGCGATCGACGCCGGCTCCACCGTATTCATCCACGGTTCCGGCGCCGACCTGCGGGTGGCCGCCGGCGGCGACCTCGACGGGGACTTCTGGCCCGATGTCGTGGTGGGCGACCCCTTGGACGACACCGACAGCCGGGACGCGGGGGCGTTCTGGGTGTACTCCGGCGCCTCGATCCGCTGAGCGCGCGCCCTACCTCCAGGTCCGGAGCACCTCGGCCAGGCGCCGATACTGCGCCGGGGAGTTGTAGACCTGCGCGCTGATCCGGATGAAACAACGCGCATCGTACGCGGTGAACGGCACCTCGATCCGGTGCTCGGCGAACAGCCGCGCCGTGAGGCCGGGTGCGTCGGCGCCGCGAGCCCAGGGCACGAGCACGGCCGCCATGGGCCCATACCAGGAGGGGTGGTCGGGGTGAGGAAGCTCGACGCCGAGGGCGTCGGCGAGGAGCTCCCGCCCCTCGCGCACCAGCCCGTGCGTCGCGGCGCGCACCTCCGCGATGCCGAGCACTTCGAGGTGATCGAGCGCGGCGGGCACCGCCAACCACGCCGTCGGGTCGAAGGTGCCGGTCCACTCGAACTCGGGCGCGAGGCCGCTGGCGTAGCCGTGGCTCGTCACCCGGGGGTGCACCCGCGCTCGCCAGTCGGGATGCACCCAGAAGAGCGCCGCGCCCTTCGGAGCGCACACCCACTTGTGAAGGTTTCCCGTGTAGAAATCGGCCGCCAGCGCCTCGAGGTCCAGGTCGAGCAGCCCCGGGGCGTGCGCCCCGTCGACGAGCACGGCCACCCCGCGCGCCCGACAGAGCGCCACCAGCTCCGCCGCGGGGAACGTCAACGCGGTCGCGGAGGTGACGTGGTCGACGATCACCAGGCGCGTGCGGGGCCCGATGGCGGCGGCGAACGCGCCGATCACCTGCTCGGGGTCGTGGATCGGGAACGGGACGATGGCCGGCACGTGCCGGACGCCGTAGCGGTGCTCCAGGCGCAGGAGCGCCATCTTCACGGCGTTATACCCATGGTCTGCGTGCACGACCTCGTCACCTTCACGCCAGTCCAGGGCGCCGAGCGCCGACTCGACCCCGTGGGTGGCGTTGGGCACGAAGACCAGGCCCGCGGGGTCGGCCCCCACCAACGCCGCCACGCGCGCCCGCGCCGCGTCCAGGCGCGCCGGCAGGCGACGGGCGAGAAACTCCACGGGTTCGGCCTCCATCTCGGCACGCAGAGCGTCCTGCACCGCGAGCACGGCGCGCGGCGTGGCGCCGAAGCTGCCATGGTTGAGGAAGTCGACGGAGGGGTCGAGCGCCCAGCGGGCGACGAGCTCGGGGGCGCCGGGGGTCCAGGTGGCCATGCGCGCCGCATAGCTGCGCGGGGCGGGTGGCGCCGGAAGGTTAGGTCAGCGCGCGGGGTTGGTCCCGCGCTCTCCCGAGGACACCATGCTCACGCTGCTCACCATCTCGCTCGCGCTCGCCGAAGAGTCCAAGTTCGAAGGCACCAAGCAGGGGGACGACGAGAAGAAGGCCCCCGAAGCGCACGCCACGGTCGAGCTCGGCGGGTCGCTCACCTCCGGCAACACCGAGACCATGGCGCTCACCGGCCTCGGCAACGTCGCCTACAAGTGGCGCCGCAACGGCATCTCCAGCACCTTCGGCGTGAACTGGGGCCAGTCCAAGATCGACGCGGACGGCGACGGCCTGTTGTCCGACGCCGAACACGCCGCCGACTACGTGAAGACCGCCGAACGCGTGCACGGCACGCTGCGGTACGACCGGTTCCTCGGCAAGCGGGACAGCCTGTACCTGCTCGGCGGTGCGTTCAGCGACTCGTTCGCCGGGTACGACTACCGCGTCAACGGACAGCTCGGGTGGTCGCACAACTTCGTCGACAAGGAGAACGTCGGGTTCCGCGGTGAGCTCGGCGTCGACATCGCGCGCGAGGACTTCGTCGTCGGCATCGAGCCCAACGCGCAGACCGTCGTCGCCGCGCGCCTGCTCCTCGGCGGTCGGTACGCCTTCAACAAGAACGTGAGCGTCGAGGACACGCTCGAGGTCTACGAAGGCGTCCTGGACTTCACCGACTTCCGCTTGAACAACACCGCGGCGTTGACCGCCACCCTGGGCTCGAAGCTGGCGTTGAAGCTGAGCCACCAGCTCGCGTTCGACAACGTCCCGGTCGAGGGCTACCAGCCGTTGGACCACACGACGATGGCGACGTTCGTGGTGACGCTCCTCTGAGGGGGCGCCCCGGAGGGGGGCGCCGGCGGCCCCTCACAGCGGGCGACGCTGCCACTGCGCGCCTACCCGCTCCACCACCGACGGCGCCCAGTAGACGTTGTCGACGCGGGGGGTGAGCACGCGCGGGCGGTCGTCGAGGTCGCGCACGTCGAGCCGGACCGTCGCGCCGTCGGCGCGCCCGCGCACCGCGGCTTCGAACGCGGCCAGGTTTGCGACCGGGACGCCGTCCACGGCCACGATCCGCAAGGTGGGATCGAGGTCGTAGCGGTCGGCCGGGCTGCCGAACCAGCGCCACGAGACGTACGCGCCCCCGGCGGCGAGGCCCTGCTGCAGCCCCAGCTCGGGCGGGGTGTCCTGCACCAGCGCCCCGGCCCACAGGACCGCGCGGTCGACCTGCCCGCTCCGGGCCGGCACCGGCGACACCCGCACGTCGACCACCTGCCCCGCGCGCACGACCTGGAGCTCGACGAGGCCGTCCTGCACCGCCTGGTCCAGCGTACGCCACGACCCCGAGCGCCGGCCACCCACCGACACCAACAGGTCCCCGGCCTCGAGCTGGCCCACCGCGCGGCTGTCGGCCGAGACGTGGGTGACCGCGAGGACCCGCGTCACGCCCGCCGCCGCGTGGGCGGCCGCCTCGGCCGGGGGCATGCCCCGATCGACCGCGAGCGCCAACGGGAGCGGCGCCCACGACACGCCCAGCGTCTGGCCCGGCGGCGTGCGTCCCGCGCGGAACGCGGTCGCCGCGTCGGCGAGGACGTCGGACGGGAGCCCGCGGAAGGTGGCGTTGGTGTCACGGCCCGACCCGGTGAGGAACGAAGCGAGGAACGCGACGACCTCCCCCTGGGCGTCGACGAGCACGCCGCCGCGCTCCAGCGCGGCGTCGGTGGTGGACATCACGTCGACGTCGTGGTCGCGGTACTGCGGCACCCCCGGGGGACCGAGGGTGAAGGGCCGGTAGCCCTGGACCGCCGTTTCGCCCCAGATGATCTCCAGTCGCGAGTTGAGCCCCACCTGCCACACCCGCGTCCCGACCTCGGGGCGACGGGTGTCGAACCGGGCTTCGCCGAGCTTGACGCCGGTGACCGCCGCCGGGTCGAAGCGTACGACCGCGAGGTTGTGGTCGGGGTGGAACCACACCGGCTCCGCGGGCACACGAACTGCGCCCACGACGACGCTGATGTCCGCGAGCCCCTGCGGCACCGTGTCCCGATCCACGGCGACCAGCCCCTGGTCGGCGTCGATCACCAGGCCCACGCCCGAGTACATGTCGCCGTTGTTGCCCGAGAACACGAACGGCAGGCGCGCCTCGACCCACACGAGCGCAGAGGCGACCTTGCCCGGAGGCCCCGCCGGCGCCCGGCTCGCGGACGCCACCTGCGGCGTCGGGGGGACCGCCGGCGCGGCGGCGGGCCACGCTTCGCACGGCCACTCGCCAGTGGTGTCGTCGCGCACACAGGTCTGCGCGGGGAACCACGTCCGGTCGACGCGCCACGCCACCACCTGCGGGCGGAGCGGCTCGCTGAGCGTGACGAACTGCAAGGGGACCAACGCCCGATCGGGCAAGGCGCCGACGACCTCGCGGAAGGTCGCGAGGTCGGGCGTCGCGCGCCCGGCCACCTTGTCGATGCGCGCCCCCTCGGGCACGCCCGCGTGCTTGAGCGCGTAGCCCGCGGCCGCGACGTACATCCCGCGCGCCGGCAGGTTGAAGTTGCGGGATTGCTGGTAGCTGAGCTCGTGGACCAGGTCCCCGCCGAGCTCGACGTAGCGGGAGGGCGTGAGCGCGTGCAGGTCGGCCACGGTGAGCTCCACCTCGCTCTCGACGCCGGCGCGCGCGACCCGGAGCCGCACCACGCCACCCACGCGGTCGTCCATCGCGGCCTCGAGCGGAACGAAGGAGTCGAGCGGGGCGCCGTCGAGCTGCAAGAGCACGTCGCCCACCTGCAGCTTGCCCGCGGCGGGCCCTCCCGGCTGCACCTCGCTCACGACGAGCAGGCCCGACGCCGCCGGGTTTCGGGCCCGCGCCGCCGCCTGCGTCGCGTCGGGCAGGCCGAGGCGACCGAGCTCGTCCCACTCCTGCACCGCGAAGACCGCCTGGACCGTGCCGCGCGTGACCGCCTGTCCGGCCTGGATGCGCTCGAGCGCCCGGGCCACCCGGTCGAGCGGGAGGTAGAACGACGCGGAGCTGTCGCGGCGCGACCCGGCGTTGAGCGCCACGACCTTGCCGGACAGGTCGAGCACCGGCGACCCCGACGAGCCGCCCGTCGTGCCCGCGGCGGCCTGGATGTAGAAGGTGTTGAAGTCGTTGTACGCCGCGCGCCCGTACTTCGGCGCTTCGCGGTCCAGCCGCGCGACGGTGCCCGCGTGGATCGACAACTTCTCGCCCGCGTTGTTGCCGACGACCCGGATCTCCTGGCCCACGCGCACCGCGGACGCATCGAGCGCCAGCTCGCCGAGCGTGGAGAACTTCACCGTGGCGGGGTCGTACTGGTAGAAGCCAAAGTCGTGCACCGGGTCGCGGTACAGCGCCCGCAGCGGCACCACCTCGTTTTGCTGGGTGAGCGCTTCGCTCCGCACCGGGCCCGGCGTGACGACGTGGCGGTTGGTGAGGATGATGCCCCGCCGCGCGTCGACGACGAACCCGGTCGCGAAGCTGTGCGTCGCGTTCTCGGTGTCGAAGGCCCGCGTGGCCAGGATGTCGATCGAGACGATCGCGGGCGTGGCCTGCGCCAACATCGTGGCCCACGGGTCGGCGGGAGGCGCAGGCGCGGGGGCGACACGGGGTGCGGCGGCGAGGACCGCGACGAGCAGCAGCGGAGCGAACATCCCCCGAAGCTAACGGCTCGATCGCGGCCGTCGGCGCCGCGGACCCACCGCGCTCGTCAGGCTTTGCCCTTCTTTCCGGGCGCGGCCTTGGGCTTCTTGACCTGGGGGGGCATCGCCGCGGTGAGCTCGAGCGCCTCGCGCGCGAACGCGCCCAGCGCCGCCGGGTCCAGGCTCGCCGGGAGCTGCACGTAGTCCGTCCACGGGCGGCCCGGCATCGGCTCGAACGCCGGCACGCCCTCGGCGCGGAGCGCGGCGGTGCGCTCGACCCCGACGCGGGCGATGAGCGTCTGCGCGAAGGTGCCGAAGAACATGTTGCCGTTCACGAACGCACACGGGTGGGCGAACATCTGGCCGCGCTGCACGCGCACGTCGTCCGGGAGCGCGGAAAGGTAGGCAGCGACGGTGTTGTCGTCGGGACGTTCCACGTGGAACCTCGGGGGGCCCCTCAAACTATCCGACCGGGCACGGCGCTGGGTTAGGTGCGGTCCATGCTCCTGATTCCCCTCCTCCTCGCGTGCGTCCCCAAGAAGGACTACGACGCCCTCGCCGCCACCCTCGTCGCGGAGCAGACCGCGCATGCCGCCACCCGCGGTGCGCTCGCCGAGCGCGAGACCTCCCTGGCCGAGGCCGAGGCCGACCTCGCCGCGCTCCGCACCAAGGAGGCCGCGCTGCGCGCCGACCTCGAGGCGGCGAAGAAGGCCTCGGCCGACGCCCAGGCCGCCTGGGACTCCGAGAAGGCCGGCCTCCTCGGCGACCGCACCAAGCTCAAGGCCAGCATCGCCGAGATGGAGGGCGCGCTCAAGGAGGCGGCCGCACGGCGCGCCGAGGCCGAGAAGCGCGTCGCCGAGTTCCGCGACCTGCTCGGCCGCTTCAAGAAGCTCATCGACGCCGGCCAGCTCCGCGTCCAGATCATCGACGGGCGCATGGTGGTGGTGCTCGCGACCGACATCCTCTTCGCGTCCGGCAAGGCCGAGCTGTCCGACGCGGGCAAGGCCTCGCTCGGCGAGGTGGGCGCGGTCCTCGCCAGCCTGGGCGACCGGAAGTTCCAGGTCGAAGGTCACACCGACAACGTGCCCATCGCGACCGACCGCTTCCCGTCCAACTGGGAGCTGGCGAGCGCGCGCGCCATCGTCGTGGTGCGGACGCTGGTGGGCGCCGGGGTGGCCGCCGACCACGTGTCTGCCGCGAGCTACGCCGACACGCAGCCGGTCGGCGACAACGCGACGCCCGACGGCAAGAAGTCCAACCGCCGCATCGAGATCGTGGTGGTCCCCGACCTGAGCACGCTCCCGGGCTTCGACGAGCTTCAGAAGGTCGGCGGGTAGGCCCACCGGGGCGTCGCGCCGCGACCGTCCGCTCGCCGGGCCGGGGCCGGCGCGCGACGCGCGCCCCGCGCGCGCCTACTGCTCGAGGCAGTCCTCGTCGTCGTAGTAGCCATCGTCGTCGTTCTCGACCGTACAGCCGTCGTCGCCGATGAGCACGTAGGCAAGGTGGCCCGCCTGGTCGATGGTGGAGTTGAACAACGTGGTCTCGCCCTCGACGACGTCGCGGGGTGACTCCACCGTGTGCAGGGAGCCTCCGTCCTGCATCGGGTGGCAGAAGTCGAAGTCCCCGGAGTTCGGCCCCGGGCCGGCCAGGCAGTCCTCGCCGTACCAGCCCTCGCTGGTCTGTTCGGCCATGCCGAAGTCGTAGGTGCCGCTCGGCCCGTCGATCGCGAGCGTGAGCCCGCTGCTGCCCCAGGTCACCTCGAACACCACGTCGGTATCGGTGTCGCTGTCGGTGTCGGTGTCGCTGTCGGTGTCGGTGTCGGCGTCGCCGACGAGCCCGGTGCAGGCCACGTTCTCGACACAGCCGGCGTCGTCGCAGTCGGTGAGCCCGTTGCCGTCGTTGTCGATGGTGTCGATGCACTCGCCCGTGGCGGCGCCTTCGGTGGCGAACAGCCCGGTACAGCCCAGGGTCGCGCCGGCGGTGAGGAAGAGGACGAGGGAGATCCGACGCATCCAGGCTCCGAGGAAGTCCGGCGAAGTGTAAGGCGGACGGGCCGGACTGTCGCCCGGGCGGGTGCCCCAGCGCCGTCGCCGCCTCACGCTGCGTGCACCGTCGCCCCCGCGCCGCGGTGCGCACACGACCCGGCCGCTCGACGCGGCCGGTCGCGGCGCACCGTCCTACTCGTTCGGGGTGGGGTCGGTGGGGTCGGTGGCGGCGACGGCCGGCTCGCCGACTTCCTCGTCCTTGTCTTCGACCCGCGCGACGGCCACGATGCGCTCGTCGTCCTCCAGGCGCATGAAGCGAACCCCCTGGGTACCGCGGCGGGTGGGCCGCACGTCGGAGACCCGCGAGCGGACGACCCGACCCGTGTTGGTCAGGGCGAACACCTGGTCGGAGTCGACGACGATGAGGCTGCCCACGACCGCGCCGTTGATCGTCTTCATGTCCTTGACGCCCTTGGCACCGCGACCGGTGAGGCGGTACCCCTTGGACCCGCTGGGGCCTTCGTCCGCGACCTCGGCGACCGGCGCGGGAAGGTCGTCGCCGACACCGGCGTCGGCGGGCTCCTCGACCTCGACCTCGTCTTCGGGCTCGATCACGTCGGCGTCGGTGGGGAGGTCGACCGGGGCCGACGCGGCATCGAGCCACGTGCGCTTGGCGAACCCGCGCTCGGTGATGGTGAAGACGAACTTGTCGGCGGGCTCGGTGATGACCGCGAAGCTGACCACCTGATCGTCGGGGCGCAGCCGCACCCCACGGACCCCACGCGAGACCCGGCCCATGCGCCGAAGGGAGTCGTCGACCTTGAACCGCGCCGCACGCCCGGAGCGCGTGGCGAAGATCACCTGCGAGCCTTCGCCCGCGTGCGCCACGCTCAGGAGCTCGTCGCCCTCGACGATGTCGACCGCGTTGAGGCCGGTAGAGCGGACATTGGCGTAGGCCGCCAACGCAGTGCGCTTGATGAGCCCACCGCGGCTGGCGAACAAGAGGTCGCCGCCCTCGTCGAACCCACGGATCGGGAGCACACTCTGCACGTGCTCGCCTTCGCCGAAGGTGACGAGGTTCTGGATGGGCTTGCCGCGCGCCGCTGCCGCCGCTTCGGGCACCTCGACCACCGGCAACAGGAACATCCGGCCGGTGTTGGTGAACAACAAGAGCTGGCCGTGCGTGTTCGCGACGAAGACGTTGCGCACGAAGTCGCCGTCACGCGCGGCCATGCCGGTCTTGCCCAAGCCGCCGCGCTTCTGCGTGCGGTACTCCGACATCGAGGTGCGCTTGATGTACTGGAGGTTGGACATCGTCACGATCTGGTCTTCTTCGAGCACGAGATCGAGGCGGTTGATGTCGGAGGCGCTCTCCTCGATGCGGGTGCGCCGGGGGTCGGCGTGGGCCTCGCGGATGGCCAGCAGCTCGCCACGGATGACACCCCACAACTTCGCCTCGTCGGCCAGCACCGACTCGAGCCACTCGATCTGCCGGCGGAGCTCTTCGAACTCTTCGAGCAGCTTGTCCCGCTCCAAGCCCGTGAGGCGGGCCAGGCGCATGTCGAGGATGGCCTGGGCCTGCACCTCGGAGAACGAAAACGCCGCCACGAGCCCTTCGCGCGCGAGGTCGGTCGTCTGCGACGCGCGGATGATGCGGATGACCTCGTCGATGTGGTCGAGCGCCTTGAGCAGGCCCTCGAGGATGTGGGCCCGCTCCCGCGCCTTGCGCAGCTCGAAGCGCGTACGCCGGACGGTGACCTCGCGCCGGTGGCCCAGGTAGTGGTGCAGGACCTCCTTGAGCGTGAGGATCCGCGGCCGCTGGTGCACGATGGCGAGGAGGTTGACGCCGAACGTGCTCTGCAACGCCGTGTGCTTGTAGAGCGAGTTGAGCACGATCTCCCGGATCGCGTCGCGCTTGAGCTCGATGA
>SXGS01142002.1_pt1 | contig 12023 bp, 9 predicted proteins | sample 3174681 | NCBI WGS metagenome assembly SXGS01 (sample SAMN11356861, study PRJNA531348) | freshwater metagenome | isolation source: freshwater sample F1-80 | place: China: Fuxian Lake, Yuxi | collected 2017-12-25
GCGCAGTCGGGCCACTTGCCGCTCGTCATCCACAGCTCGACGAGTCCAAGCCGCGCGCACAGGCGCGGGAAGCGGGGGTCGTTGCGCAGTTCCGGCATGCCGGCCTGAAACAGCAGCGAAGTGCGGTAGGCGTCCGGACCCCTGCGATGCCAGTCTAGCGGGTAGCCAGCAGATCCGCAGAACCACCCGCTGAAAATGGCCCCGGCGGCCGCGTTGCCTGGATTGCAGGCGTCACCGACCTCTGCGACAGTGCATGCGAATTTCCCGTTGCCTTCACTCTTGTGGGACTAACGGAAGTCACTCTAGCGGCGCGGCGACCTGAAGGAACGACGGCATGACCACCTGCGATTGGGCGGATGGACCGATGACCGGGCAGGGACCGGGACGGCCGAAGCGGCAACAGGTGGCGCTGTGTCTGCTGATCCTGCTGGCGGGAGATATCGTTGCAGCAGCCGATCAGAGCCTGCTCTACGTCGCTCGGGCACCCAGGGATCGCAACGGGTTCCGGACTGTGGCGCCATCCATCGAGGTTTTCGATATCAACGACGCGCATCGCCTGGTCAGGGTGATTCCGCTCGATGCGCCGCCCGGCAGTGCGCCAGTAGCCAATATTCGCGCTATTACCGCCAGCGCTGCCAGCAAGAAGCTCTACATATCGCACTACGGGAGCTACAAGGATCTGCGCCCCGGCGGAACCTTGTCTGGTCACGTCCTCGCGCTGGATCTCGAGTCGAACCGCGTGCTCTGGAATCGCGCCTATCCCTCGTCGGTGGACCGCGGCGCCGTGACCCCGGATGGCAGCAAGCTGTTCATGCCGTCCGGCGAGCTTGCGACCACGCCGTACTTCTACACGATCGATGGAGTCACCGGTGAGGAACAAGAGACGCGGCGAATTCCGGTCGCCCCGTATACGCACAACACGGTGGTCACACTCGATGGTTCGCGTGTTTTCATGACCGCGTTCGGCTCTTTCAGTAACGCCACCTTCGAGAAATTCATTCACATCGCCGACACTCGGACCGGGGCGGTTCTTCAGAAGGTAGGTCCATTCGCCGCGCATGTCCGGCCGATCACGATCAATGCCGCGGGCAGCCTGGTGTTTGCCAACGTCAACGGCCTGATCGGATTTCAGGTCGGTGATGTAGCGAGCGGCAAGGTGCTGTATACAGCGCGCGCTCCCGTGGAGGTGCAGACGCAGACCGGGCGTCGCTCCGACGTCAGTCACGGGATTTCCATGACTGCCGACGAAACCGAAGTCTGGGTCGTTGATCAGGTCAATTCCGGCGTGCATGCCTTCGACGTCAGCGGCTTGCCGGAATCGCCCCCGCAGTGGAAGCAGTACATTGATACCCACGACGGGGGCGAGCAGGATGCGAGTGGCAAATACCTGTACGGTGAAACCGGGATCGTCGGCCAGCCCGGCTGGCTGATGTCGAGCATCGACGGCAGGTATCTCTATCCCGAGACCGGGGAGGTCATCGATGTGGCTGCGAAAAAGGTGAGCGGCCAACTCATCGGCGCCAACGGCAGCTACGTCCACAGCCGCTTCGCACTGCAAGTGGACTTTCGGGATGGCAACGTGAAGCGGGTCGGCGATCAGCAGGGTGTCGGACGCAGAACGGCTGAACCTGATCCGCCAGTATCTCCCCGGAAGTAGAATTGTTCCCCGAGTCCCGACCGACTCGACCAACTCACAACGGAGTTCCGCCATGTCCGCAGAGAAAACGCCCCCCGTCTCGCGCCGCAACCTGCTTGCGGCCGGCACCAGCCTGGCCGCGTTGACGGCGTCCGGCACCGCCGCTGCCAGAACGAAGCGCCTGTCGCTCGACGAAGGCCGCTTCCGCATGACGAACACGAGCGTCATGGCGATGCCGAAGGATCCGCGCCTCGATCTCGACGATCCGGAGACGAATTTCCGCGCCATGCTCAAGCTGCGCGCCGACCTGGCTGAAAAGGATTGCCTGTTCGCCTTCCCGGGCCAGGCCTGGGCCATGGTGCCGCAGGAGAAGAACTACCGGTGCTTCAAGACGTTCGGCATCGGCGCCTCGCGCATCGAAGAAGTGCCCGAGGGCTGGCGCATCTACAGCCGTGAAGTGCTCTACTACCTGGATCCCGACACCGGCGCGGTACTCGAATCGTGGAAGAACCCGTTCCTCGGCGGGCGCGAGGTGGAGGTCGTGCATATCGCCAACGACCCCGTGAACGGCGTGTTTGCCCGCCAGGGCAGCCCGATATTGTCGCCGCCGTATCCGTACGTGTCGGCCGGCGACAATGTCGTGTTCCAATGGAACTTCTTCATCTTCAAGCCAGCCGAGCTCACACGCTCCGAGTACCCGCTGTATTCCAGTGGCGACAAGGACCAGCACGCCGAGCTCTGGGGCATCTCGGGCCGCAAGAGCGAGATCCTGGACCCGGACATCACGTCGGCGTCGTCCCTCACGTCCTGGTCGCGCGTGGCTGGCTGGCTGCCGTTCATGGAAATGGGCGCCAGTCCCGGCAACATGGTGTTCCACAGCCACAGCATGAAGCTGATGAACGGCGTCGACGACCTGCCTCGCTATATCCTCGACTACACCGCGAAGAACTACCCGAAGTACCTGGAGGCACCGAAGGAGTGGCTGGGCCCTGTCATGACTTCGAGTTTCGGCGAATTCAAGAAGCACATCGACGCCAAAAAGAAGAAGTAGTTCGGGGCGAGGCTGTGGGTCCTGCGGATCCGCTGCATTCCACGAGCCTTGACGTGAATGCCCGATAACCAGAAGACCCAAGTGCCGCCGCAGCTCGTCGTGTATACCGGCCCCAGTCTGGCGGCGCCGTTCCCGGCTCTCGTCGTCGAGCTGGAGTCTCCGCCGGCGGCGCCGTCCGCAGCCGATGTGGCACGCGCGCTCGCAGTGCTGCTCCCACCCGATTGGCTCACGCGCGTCAATCTCGCGCTACCCGACGGCCGCTTCGCCACGCTGGTTGTCGCGTTGGCGAATGCGATCGGCCCGGCCTGTGGCGCCGACCCTCAACCGCTCGTGGTCGAGGATCTCGCTGGCGGTCGCAGCCGCTGCGCCGCGGGCTACGTCGAGCCTGCAGCAACCGCTGCGTTGCTCGAGACGGCCGTGTCGGGCGCCGTGGCGATACTTGCCATGGCCAATGGTCGGCGCGTGGATACCGCGGCCTTCCGTCAACAGTTCGAGCGGTCCGTCGCCGAGCTGCGCCGCCGCCAACCCGACGCCTATACGGGCGCACTGCTGCAGGTTGCGCGCCGCCGCGGAATGCCGGTGGCGCCGGTTGCGTCGGGCTCGCGGGTCTGGTTGTACGGTCAGGGTTCGCGGGGCGTCCACCTGTTCGAAGCCGCGAGCCATCGTGACGGGATGACGGGCCGGCGACTCGCACACAACAAGATGTACGCGAATCAGCTGGTCGTGCGCCTGGGTCTGCCGGGCGTGCGCCACGGCATCGCCCGCAATCTGTCACAGGCGAAGGCGCTGGCTCGCGAGATCGGTTATCCCGTCGTGGTGAAGCCCATCGCCGGTTCGAAGGGCAAGGGCGTCACCGTGCACATCACCGACGACGCGGAGCTCGAAGTGGCCTTTGCGCAGGCACTGCGATCCGATCAGGGCGACGTACTGGTCGAACGGCATGTGGTGGGCGAGGACCACCGCCTTGTGGTGATCGGCGGGGCGTTCGCCTGGGCGGTGCGCCGCTCACCGCCGGCAGTCACCGGCGATGGCCAGCACAGCATTCGCGAGCTGGTCGACGCCGAGAACCGTCGCCGCAAGGCACGGCCTGATGCTGCGCTCGGTTCGGCACTGTTGCAGCTCGACGCTGACGCAATCGCCATCCTCGCAAGGCAGGGCCTGGATCCGGGGGCGCGTCCGGGCGCTGGCGTGCAGGTTCGGCTGGGACACGTGGCCAATATGGCCCGCGGCGGTTCGCTGGCCGACTGCACGGCGCAAGTGCACCCTGAAGTGCGCGACATGGCTGTGGCGATAGCTCGCAGCTTTCATCTCGATGCGATCGGCATCGATTTCATGACGCCGGACGTCAGCCGCTCGTGGCGCGAGGTGGAGTGCGCCGTTCTCGAAGTGAATTCCACGCCCGGGTTTTCCTCCGAGGCTCGTGCCGAGATGGTCCTGGAGGCGCGATTTCCCGGCGGCGGCGACGGTCGCATCCCGTCGTTCCTCCTGGTCGGCGCGGCTACTGCTGCCTATCCGGCGGTTGTTGATCTGCTCGCCGGGCAGGGGCTGCGCGTCGGCGTTGTGGAGGGGGGCAATGCAACGGTCGCCGGACAGTCACGCCGGATTGCCGCGGCTACCCTGTCGGCGCGCGTCGAGGCGCTCGTCTTCGACGCCGGTTGCGACGCATTGGTCGTTGCATCGACCGTGGCCGAACTGGAGCGTGACGGGTTGCCCATCGAGCAGTTTTCCGCGGCGCTGGTACCGGCGGAATTCGACGGCACGCTGCGTCAGTTCATCACCAGTGGCGCCACACGCGTATGCGAGCTCGGCGCCAATGGTGAACTCGACGCTGCGACACGCGCGCTGCTCGAGTCGATTGTCGCGGCGTGACGCCGCTGCCTGCGTCAATCCGTGCGCTTCTGGGCAGCCTCCTGTTTGCGCTTGGCAACCTCGCGCTTGCGCTTCTTGGCTTCCTCGAAGAACTCGTCCCAGCCCGGTCGCACTTCCTTCTCCATCAGGTCTTCGAGGTAGACGGCTGCGGTCTTCGGTGATTCGGCGTAATGGATATAGCGCCAGCCCTCCGCGGTTTTCCGGAAGACGCCACTCACCCGCACGTCCTCGCCGATCGGCTTGCTGCCGATGGTCTTCATCTCGAAGTGCCAGTTCCAGATGCCGACAGCGAGATCGGGCGCGATCTGCTTGACCCGCACGTCCTCGGCAAACATGCGGATCGCCTCGACGACCGGTACCGGCCGCGGTGGGTCGAGATAGGCGCGGAGCCGATCCCAGCCGACGAACCATTCGGCCTGCTCCTCGGCGAGATAGGTGGGGTAGGCCTCGGCCGGGTCCCACAGCCCTAGCAGTGTGGCGAAATCCTGCGAATTCCAGCGGTTGGCGGTCTCTTCAACAATCGCCGTCACGCCCGTGCGGATGTCGGCCGGTACCTCGGGTTCGACGCGTGGGCCGATTGCCTTGTGGCCGCCGGCAAGAGCGGCGGATACCGACAGGACACCGGTCGCGAGCAGCGCCAGGTGCCATGGGGTACGCGAGCGGAAAGAAGCGGGGTGTGCCATGACGTGGACCTCTGCTGTGTACTGCTACGCCGGCCGATACGCCGGCGGGTTCATCATAGGCGGAGGTTGATCCTGCTGGTAGACATTGTCTGACAGCTGCCCGGTCTCCGGTCATCATGCGCCCGTGATCCTGACCCTCGACCACCTGCGCCGGCATGCGGTGTCGCGCAGCCTGTTCACCCCGACCACGCTGCCGCGTGCGCTGGTCAAGCTCGACTTCGTTCAGGCGGACCCGATCCGCGCGCCGGCGCGGGCACAGGATCTTGCGCTGCGCCCGCGGGTTACCGGCTACCGCGCGGGCGACCTCGAGGCACGCTATCCGACACTCGCGATCGAGGAGGATTTCTTCGTCAACTACGGTTTTGTCACGCCGGCGTTGCACCGACTCATGCACCCACGCACGCCGCGCGCGGGGTGGTCGAAGTCACGCTGGGCGAAGGCGAACGCGGTGCTCGCCTTTGTGCACGAGCGCGGCGTCGTACATCCGCGCGAAGTCGATCGGCAATTCCGGCACGGCAAGGCGCGCAACTGGTTCGGTGGTTCGTCGAACGCGAGCACGCAGCTTCTCGACGGCATGCACTACCGTGGGCTGCTGCGGGTGGCGCGACGCGAGGGTGGAACGCGCTGCTATGCGGCTCGCGAGGTGCACGAGGCGGTACCGGACGCAGACGCGGCGATGGACGCGATGGTCGATGTCATCGTCGCCCAATACGCGCCGCTGCCGGCAGCATCACTCGGCCAACTGGTTGCCCGGCTCGCGGCCGCCGCGCCGCAATGGCGCGATCGACGCCGGTCCGCGCTCGCGCGCGCGCAGGCGCGCCTGCCGAGCGCAGTCGTCGATGGCATGGTCTGGTACTGGCCTGACGGCGAGAACCCGGCATCGAAGCGGCATGCCGTCGGCGATGACGTGCGCCTTCTCGCGCCATTCGATCCCCTGGTCTGGGACCGCCGCCGCTTTGAACACTTCTGGGGTTGGGCGTACCGCTTCGAGGCGTACACGCCGCAAGCCAAGCGCGTGCGCGGCCACTACGCGCTGCCGCTCTTGTGGCGCGACGCCGTCATCGGTTGGGGGAATTTGTCGGTCGCCGCAGGGAGACTGCGGGCCGATCTCGGCTATACGAGCGGCCGCGCCCCACGCGATGCGGCGTTCCGCCGTGCGATCGACGCGGAGCTCGGATCGGTGGCCGGGTTTCTTGGCGTTGCGCGCTGAACGGCCAGTTCGCCGGGTTATTCTGCTGCAGTCGGCGCAAGTGGATTTGCTGGCGGGATTGCGGTCGTCAATGACGTGTGCAAGAGTTCTGGCCGATTTCTGCTCTCTCAGTATCGTGATGGCTGCTTTTTTCAACGGTATCCGTTGGCGCTCGCAGGCGAGGCACCTGGTCGCAGTCAATGCCTTATTGCTCGTCGCCGGCTGCGGTGGCGGAGGTAGCGGAGGTGGCGGCGAGCCGCCGGCGGCCGGCCCAGGCGATACGGAAGTCTTTTTTCCTGATGCCACAGGTGATGCGTGGTACTACGACGGTATTTCCATCGACGACGGTGTAGCGCGGACTCGGTCGTTCACGTCAACGCAACGCGTCGTCGGGGATGCCGTGACATCGGGGCGACTGGCCAGGTTGTTTCGCGAGACCCGACTGGACGACGTAGCAGGGCCCGTCGACAGCCACCGGATCCGTGACGCGGACCAGCTACTGCAGCTCAGCGGTGAAGGCTTGTTTTTTTCGTTGCTGGATCCGTTCATGCCCATTGCCCGAGCGAGGTTTCCGCTGGCTGTGGGGCGCGTGGATCGCGTCTCTCGATCGGGCCTCAGCATCGGAGAAGACCTGGATGGCGACGGGCGGGATGAAACCCTCAGTGCGACGCTGGAAACACAGGTTGCCGCATTTGAACCGCTGACTGTGCGGGTCGGTTCATTTCCGCGCACGGCCCGAACCACGGCCACATTGACGGGCCGCCTGCGGTTTTCGCGGGGAGGTAGTAGCGGAACGTTTACATTGCTGGAGACGAGTTGGTTGGCTCCGGGTGTCGGCTTGGTCAAGCGCAGCAGCCGGCTCACTTCGACGGCGGGCGACGACTTCGAGGAAGTTCTCGAGGCCCGTGGTTACTTCGTCAGTGGCACCGGCCGGGGTATCGGTGCGCCGGCAGTCATCGCGCCGGACTTGCGAGATTCCGACTCCGGCACGGAGAGCCCCGGCCGACCCGGTGTGGCGGCAGGGCTCGACACCTTCTTGGTGGTGACATCGCAGCGCACCGGCTACTTCACCACCTCGCAGATTGGCAAGTGGCTCGGCATTCGCACGGACCGTGCTGGCAACGTGTTGGGCACCACTGACTTGAGCAGTGGGGAGGCGTTTCTGGGCGGGCCATCCAGTGCCGCATTCAACGGCACGAATTACTTGGCCGTGTTCTCGCGTCAAGAGATCGAGGACAGCGTGGGATACCTCCGCGGTCAGCGAGTCAGCCCCACGGGTGTTGCGCTGGACGGTCCCAACGGGTTCGTCGTTGCCAATACCGTCGGCAGTGTTGCCATGGCGTCCGACGGTCAGGATTTTCTCGTCGTCTACACGCGCTACCTTGGCTCTGACCAATTGAACACGATCTACGGCCGACGTATCAGTGGCACCGGACAGCTGCTGGGCGCTGAATTCCAGATCTCGCCCTCGCCCGGAAATCAGACCGTCCCCGCAATCGCCTTTGACGGCAGCAATTATCTGGTGGTCTGGCAGGGAAATCCGGAGGGCACTGGAGACGCCGAGGAAACCACAGAGATTGCAGGGACCCGCGTGACGACCGCTGGTGTCGTGCTCGACCCTGCCGGCATTGCAATCGCTCAGGGTCCTGGCGAGCAATCCCATCCTGCCGTGGCGTTCGGGGCGGGGCAGTACCTGGTCGCCTGGCAGGATGCCCGCGCTTATTCGAACAACTTCAATCGCTATCGGGATATCCGCGGTGCGCGACTCTCAGTCGATGGTGTCCTGATCGATGGGCTACCGGAGAGTGGGGGGCTTGCTTTGGCGGTTGAACCCGAGACTCACAAGCGGCATGTGCAGGTCGCATACCGCGGCAGCCAATTCATCGCGGCTTGGGCCGCCAACAGCTATTTCGGCCTGCCCGGGCCGACGCCCGGCATTTACTCGGTTGGCGTCCGAGACGATGGTACGTTGCAGCCTGGGCCGGTCGCGGGCAACTACATCAGTGGCCCTCCGCCGGGAGGCGGCTCGGAATACGAGTGGCCGGTCGTCGTTGCCGGATCGGCCAGCTCGCTGCTGGTCTGGACCAGTACCAGCGATGCAGTGACGAGCGGCAAGAATGTTCGGGGATTGGCCATTTACACTCCGTAAACTGCCTGCGATGCGGAGAGAGCAGAGGTAGTCGTATGTCGGGCTGTAAGACGCTGCTTGCCTGCTTGCTACTGGGATCGCTCGGCGCGTCGGAAGCCGGGCAGCCGATTGATCGCTTCGCCACTCTGCCGGACCACGACAACGTCCGCATCTCGCCCGATGGCCGGTACGTCGCCGCCAAGAAGCTCGGTAACGATGGCCGCTATGGGGTCATCGTCTACGACTTGGAACAGTTGGGAAAGAAGCCACCGCTCTTCGTACAGTCCGACGACTGGGACACCAACTGGGTCATGTGGAAAGGCAGTGATCGGCTGCTGGTCAGCGCGCGCAGCGGAAGCATCCGAACGGCGATGGATGGCATGTCCTACCGCATGGTGGCGATGGACCCCGATGGCAGCGATATTCAGCGCATCGCCGAACTCAAGCAGTCCGAGAAGCAGCGCCTGTCGTACGTCTTCCGGCTGGACCGAGTCATTGACGTCATGCCCGACGATCCGCGCAGGGTTCTCATGGCCTTCAATCCCGATCAGCCGTGGAGACCTCGACTTTACGCCGTCGACGTCTACAACGACATGCGTACCCTGGTGGAGCGCGGTAACGACTCGACGCAATGGTGGCTGCGTGACCAGGCCGGCGTCGTACGCATCGCGGCAGGCGTGAGCAACCAGTTCGAAGGGCCTCCGGGGACGAGAACCTTCGCCAGAAGCAGCGCGACTGGCGAGTGGCGCAAGATCTGGGATGAGGACGAGAAGCGACTCGTATTCGATCCGATCCTGTTCGATGAGCGCGATCCGGATCTGTTGTACGCCCTGTCGGAGCACGAGACCGGCCGGCTCGGTTTGTACAGGTACCGGCTCAGCACGGGTGAATTCGTCGAGCAGGTGTTTCTGCATCCGGAGGTCGACGTCAGCAGCATCAGGTTGGACCCGTCGCGCTCCAGCATCGAGGCGGTCGAGTACGCCACCGACATTCCGCGCATCGAATGGTTCAGTAGCACGGGAGCTGCGATCCAGAAGGGCATTGCCGCCGCACTGCCGGGCTGGATCACGCGGGTCACGAGCCGGAGCGACGATTGGGGCCGCTTGATCGTGTACGCGACCGCCATCGACCATTCGCCCCGGTACTACTTGTTCGAGCGTGCAACCGGTTCGGCGCGCTACCTGGCCGCCGCTGTGCCGGCGCTCGACAAGCTCGATCTTGCGAGGACTATGGCGGTGGTGATCGCAGCCCGCGACCAACAACGACTGCCGGCTTACCTCACGCTGCCGGTCGGAACCGGGAATCCGCCGGCCACGCCCTTGCCGCTCGTGGTCCTGCCGCACAATCCGCCCGTCCTGTCGGGGGAACGCGACTGGTCGAGCTACGATCCCCTGGTGCACGCCTTGGCCGACCGGGGCTACGCCGTGCTGCAAGTGAATTTTCGCGGTTCGGCGGGATACGGCAAGGCATTTCGCGAGGCGGGCTTCGGCAAATGGGGAGACCAGATTCCAGCTGACATTGCCGATGCCACGAACTGGGCCATAGCTGCAAAAGTCGCCGATCCCCGGCGGGTGTGCATTGTAGGCATGTCATTCGCGGGCTACACCGCCCTGATTGGCACCATCGCCAACCCGGGCCTGTATCGGTGCGCCGTCAGCGTGAACGGCATATCGGATCTGTCGGATTTCCTGGCAACCTACCGGCGCTACGGCTCCAGTTCTCTCTTCTCGCGTGCGATCGGGCGCCTGAAAGCGGATGGCGATGTGCTGGCGCGCAACTCCCCGGCACGCCGGGTGGCGGAGGTCTCGGCCCCGGTACTCCTGATGCACGGCAGCCTCGATCGTACCGTGAGGACGACGCAGTCTCGGGACATGGCACGTGCCCTGTCTGGGGCCGGAAAATCAGTCCGCTACATCGAACTCGAGGGCGAGGAGCACGAACTCACCCGCACGGACACCCGCCTGCAGGCATTCCGGGAAATCGACGCGTTTCTGGCGGAGCACCTGCGCCAGCCTCCTTGAGCATGCTGCTTGCTATGCGCTGCGCGTATGGGGGCGTCCCCGCCGCCTCCAGCCGCGCGGCCGTCTCCAGATGCAGCTGCCGTTCCCGCCAGATGAGGTAGAGCCCGGCGCCGATGATGATGCTACCGCCGAGGAAGAGGCCGGAACCCGGCAGCACGCTCCAGAAGAGCCAGTCGATCGTGATGCCCCAGAGGAGCGCGGTGTACTCGAAGGGCGCGACGACGGAGGCCTGGCCGTGGCGGAAAGCCTCCGTCACGAAGTGCTGACCGAGGCCACCGGAGACGCCGAGCGCTGCGAGCCAGGGCCAGTCTTCGCGCCGGATCGGCACCCAGTCGGGCAGCGCCAGTACGGCGCAGAACAGCGTCAGCAGCACCAGGAACCAGAACACCATGCTCGCCGTCGTCTCGGTTTTCGTCATGACGCGCACCGAGACACCCGCCAGCGCATAGGCGACGGCCGACACGAACGCGCCGGCCGCGCCGATCAGGCTCAGGTTCTGGCCCATCGGCCGGAGCAGCACGAGTACGCCTAGCAGGCCCACGCCGATCGCCGTCCAGCGCTGCCAGTCCACGTGCTCCTTGAGGATCGTCGCCGCGAATGCGGTCACCAGCAGCGGCGCCACGAAGAAGATGGCATAAGCGTCGGCCAGCGACAGCACCTTCACGGCGTAGATGAAACCGGCCAGCATCACCACGGCAAGCCCGCCGCGCACGAGGTGCAGTCCCCAGCGCACGGGCTTGAGATCGCGCAGGCTGCCGAAGGCGAGTACAGCGCCGACCACGAAGGGCAGCGAGGCCGCACCGCGCATCGCGCCGATCTGCATCGGCGCATAGTGCACGGTCAGGAGTTTCAGGATTGCGTCCATCGCCGCGAAGGCCACGACGGCGATCAGCATCGCGGCGATGCCGCGCAGGTTGCCGGTCATGGACGCGCTGCGATCAGCTCGCGGACGGGCCGAGCAGCGTGGCGATGGCTGCGGCGACGCCTGCGGCGTCGGCCTGCGTCACTGTGCAGTCGCGCTCGTCGCGCCAGCCGCCCGAGCGGATTGCGGACTGCAGCACCAGCTTGCCGTCGCGCCCGTTCCAGACGATGCGCTCGCGGGTCGAACCACGGCTGAAGTGGGTGAGCCAGCTACCGTAGCCGCCGAGTGCAGCGACGAAGTCCTCGGGCTCGATACCCTGGGCGCGGCAGGCGCCGAATACCGCGGGCTCGAGCGCTGCAGCGTCCGGTGTCTCCACCGCTTTCTTCGCGCCGGGCTTGGTACCCAGCCAGAATACTGCTTCTTCTTTCATGGCCACCTCGCGCGATCCGGGGCGCGCAGTTTACACGCTTCGTTTCACCCTGCGCCCCGGCGGAACAGGGCGGCTCGCGCAGAGATCGGCGATCGGGCAGCTTGGGCAGCCGGGTTTCAATGCCTTGCAGATATAGCGCCCGTGCAGGATCAGC
>SXGS01709704.1_pt1 | contig 12023 bp, 10 predicted proteins | sample 3174681 | NCBI WGS metagenome assembly SXGS01 (sample SAMN11356861, study PRJNA531348) | freshwater metagenome | isolation source: freshwater sample F1-80 | place: China: Fuxian Lake, Yuxi | collected 2017-12-25
CACACCGCTACCAGCGAAGATTTATGCCGGTGAAGGATGTGCGCAGGTCTTGTTTTTCGAAAGCGATGAGATCTGCGAGACCTCCTACAAGGACCGCGGCGGCAAATATCAGGGTCAGCGCGGTGTGACCCTGCCCAAGACTTGACTCGCTAATCAGCGAGTGCCGAAGTCCGATAAAAGTCAGACTCTGCTTTTTTTGCTTTTTTATCATCGTTACGCGTCCGATTGCCTCACGCAATCCACGTAGTATCCCGCGCTATTTTCTCCTTCCAACTTCACCAATCCGTGTACGTCCGTCTCGAAGCCAGGAAACTTCTCGTTGAAATCACGCGCAAACCGCAGGTAATCGACAATCGTCTTGTTGAAGCGCTCACCCGGTATCAAGAGTGGAATTCCAGGCGGGTAGGGCGTCAGCAGGATGGCGGTGACGCGGCCTTCGAGTTCTTCGATGGGTACGCGATCAATCTCGCGGTGGGCCATTTTTGCAAAAGCATCCGAAGGCTTCATCGCCGGTTGCATGTCGGATAAATACATCTCGGTCGTCAGGCGAGCGATGTCATGAGCTTTGTACGTGTCATGAATCTGGTGACATAAGTCGCGCAGACCAGTACGTTCGTAGCGAAGATTCACCGCGGCGAATTCGGGCAGGATGCGCCACATGGGTTGATTCTTGTCGTAGTCGTCCTTGAACTGCTGCAGCGCGGTCAGTAGTGTGTTCCAGCGACCCTTGGTTATGCCGATGGTGAACATGATGAAGAAGGAATACAGCCCCGCCTTTTCAACGATGACGCCATGTTCCGCAAGGTACTTAGTTACGATGGACGCAGGAATACCAGTCTCGCCGAATTTGCCATCCAGTGACAGGCCAGGCGTGACAATAGTTGCTTTGATCGGATCGAGCATGTTGAAGCCGGATTCGATCTTTCCGAAGCCGTGCCAGTCATCCTTGCCATTGATCATCCAGTCATCACGGTCGCCGATGCCATCAGTGGAAAATTGTTCGGGTCCCCACACTTGGAACCACCAGTCCTTACCCCACTCTTCGTCAACTTTTTTCATCGCACGACGGAAGTCTAGAGCTTCAAGAATACTTTCTTCGACCAGTGCGGTACCACCTGGTGGCTCCATCATGGCTGCAGCAATGTCGCAAGAGGCAATGATGGCGTACTGAGGCGAAGTAGAGATATGCATCAGGTAGGCTTCATTGAAGCTGTCCCGATCCAGTTTGACGGTTTCTGATTCCTGTACAAGAATTTGCGAGGCCTGCGACAGGCCAGCCAAGAGTTTGTGCGTGGACTGAGTCGAGAAAATCATAGATTTCTTCGCACGCGGTCTATCCTTGCCGATCGCGTGCATGTCCTTGTAAAAATCGTGGAAGCTCGCATGCGGTAGCCAGGCTTCATCGAAATGGAGAGTTTCGATCTCACCATCCAACATTTCCTTGATGGTTTCGACGTTGTAGATCACACCGTCATAAGTGGATTGGGTGATGGTGAGTATGCGCGGTATTTTGTTCTTGGCATCACGAGCGAAGGGGTTGGCTTCGACTTTTTTCATGATGTTCTCCATCCGGAATTCTTCGACCGGAATGGGACCGATGATGCCTAAGTGGTTTCGGGTCGGCATCAGGAACACGGGTATCGCACCACACATGATAATGGAGTGCAGTACCGATTTATGGCAATTGCGATCCACGACCACCACATCACCCGGTGCCACGGTAGAGTGCCAGACCATCTTGTTCGAGGTCGAGGTCCCGTTGGTGACGAAATAGCAGTGGTCTGCATTGAAAATCCGCGCGGCATTGCGCTCGCTGGCCGCGACCGGACCCGTGTGATCGAGCAGCTGTCCAAGTTCACCTACTGCATTGCAGACATCTGCGCGCAGCATGTTCTCGCCGAAGAACTGGTGGAACATCTGGCCGATCGGTGACTTCAGGAATGCCACGCCGCCCGAATGGCCGGGGCAGTGCCACGAGTAAGAACCATCCTGCGCGTAGTGCACCATTGCCCTGAAGAACGGGGGGGCAAGGCTGTCCAGATAAGAACGTGCTTCGCGAATGATATGGCGCGCAACGAACTCCGGCGTGTCTTCGAACATGTGAATGAAACCGTGCAGTTCGCGCAGCACATCGTTCGGGATATGGCGTGATGTGCGTGTCTCTCCATACAGGTACAGCGGGATATCGGCATTTTTATAGCGAATCTCTTCCACAAAAGCGCGCAGGGATTTCAGCGCATGCTCAGTCTCCGCAGGGGAGCCGCCACCGAATTCTTCATCATCAATCGACAGAATGAAGGCCGAAGCGCGCGACTGCTGTTGCGCGAACTGCGACAGGTCGCCGTAGCTGGTGACGCCCAGCACCTCCATGCCTTCTTTTTCTAGTGCGTCGGCCAGCGCGCGTATGCCGAGCCCGGAGGTGTTCTCGGAGCGAAAGTCTTCGTCAATGATGACGATGGGGAAGCGGAATTTCATAGGTGCTCCTGGTACGCCTCATCGCCCCGGAGGAGGCAAGCGGCAAAAAAATAAAGCGGGATTCTCTCAGATATGGAGACGCTATGGGAGAATTCGAGTACCCCATCCGAGGGTCTGTTTGAAAATCTGCCGCACAGTCTGAGGTCAGTCTCGCGATTGCCCCCGCTTGCCTCACGGATGACTGAACTGGCGATATCTGATTCACATTGTCAGCGACAATTTTCAAACACGCACTGAAGGCTGTAGCGTCAGCGTCGATGATAGATAACAAAAGCGTAATCCAATCCCTGTGTGTCCGAATGATGCGCCTCGCGAGCTACCTCGGTCCACACCGACGGGTCTATTGCCGGGAAGAAGGCATCGCAGGCAAAGTCAGCATCGATCTCGGTCACGATCAGACGGGTAGCCAGCGACACAGCATCAGCGTAGATCTGTGCGCCACCAATCACAAAGACCTCGCCATCGCCCGCCAGATCGGTAGCCTGCTCCAGCGAGCCGGCAGTGTCGACGCCCTCATACCGCCAGTCAGGGTTGCGTGTGATGACGATGTTTCGCCGGTTGGGTAGTGGCCGTCCTATGGACTCGAATGTCTTCCTGCCCATCAGGATGGGATGACCGGTGGTCGTCCTTTTAAAAAACGCCAGATCCTCCGGCAGCCGCCAAGGGAGGGTGTTGTTGATTCCGATACCATTGTGGCGTTCGGTGGCAACAATCAGGGTGAGCGTCGCGGGCATAATCGCTTGATGATCGTCGAAGCCGGCGCTTTACACAGCGACCGGTGCTTTGATCGCGGGATGCGATTGGTAGCCGACGATTTCGATATCTTCGTATTGGTAATCAAAAATTGTGGCTGGTTTACGCTTCAAAAGCAGCTTGGGCAAGGGCAGGGGCTCGCGTGACAATTGCTCCGCAACTTGATCCATGTGATTCGAATAGAGATGGCAATCGCCACCGGTCCAGACGAAACCGCCGACATCCAGTCCTGTCTGTTCGGCCACCATGTGCGTCAGTAAAGCATACGACGCGATGTTGAATGGCACGCCGAGAAAAATATCAGCACTGCGCTGATATAGCTGGCAAGAGAGCTTGCCATCAGCGACATAGAACTGAAAAAATGCATGGCAGGGTGGCAGCTTCATTTGAGGGATATCGCCTACATTCCATGCCGAGACGATCAGCCTGCGCGAATCAGGATTGGATTGGATTTGCTGGATCAGCTGCGCAATCTGATCGACATGTCCACCATCCGGGGTGGGCCAGCTGCGCCACTGGTAACCGTAGATGGGACCCAGATCGCCGTTCGGGTCGGCCCATTCGTCCCATATAGAAACCCCGTTTTCTTTCAGGTACGCGATGTTGGTCGAGCCAGCCAGAAACCAGATCAGCTCATGAATGATCGATTTCAGATGCAGCTTTTTGGTCGTTACCAGCGGGAAGCCTTCCTGCAAATCAAACCGCATCTGGTAGCCAAAAACAGAACGCGTACCGGTACCGGTGCGATCGGTCTTGGTGGTGCCATGTGCGTACACATAGCGCATGAAATCGAGGTATTGGTGCATCCATTGGCTCCAGGGAATTGCGTATTGTAGCGTGAGCCCCAACTTGGGTAGCCCGACCTTGTTGGCCATGGTACGCAATGCTCAGCCGGGATCAATTGTGGCGGGCTTGCAACCGAATGCATCGGGGAATGGCCAACCGAGCACGTAAGTGCCTACAATTTTCTTCCAAATTGCAGGACTTGCCATCTTTCCGTTCACCCTTGCCCAAAGACTGCCATGAACAAAATCAATGCTTCCACTCCAATGAATCACGCCCAATTGACTCAGCAGAGCCTACCCGCGCCGGCACGGCCAGCGATGGCCGTTCACACGCTCACACCGCTGATTCCGCCGGGTGGCAGTCCCTCAGGGTCTGTCGCCACAAGGACCGAGCAGGCGGAAGTTCCCCAATGGCGACTCGCACTTTTTGAACGTACCCGCGGGGAGATACAGCAAAAGCTTACCGAGCGCCGGCAGATGGCTAGCGAGGCGTGCGCGCAAAGGCAGGGCGGACTGACAGGTAAGGAGTGGCAGGTATGCGATGCAGCGGCACAATGGGTATCCAAGTGTCTGATGCCCTCAGGCGCTCGCTGATGGAAAACCACACAATGTCCCAGAGCGCGCCCTCGCCGGAGATCACGCAGATCCTTGCGCTGGTCAACCAAAGTCCCGGCAAATTCCCGGATAAGCTGAACCTTCTGCAAGACACGCTGGCCGAAGGCATCGAGCGCGCCTTATTGACAGCGCCGGATCTCGACCATCTGGAGAGCGTGTATGAGGGTGCGTATGAGCTCTATCAGGCGCAACGGTATCGAGAGTCGCTCCCGATGGCTTTGCAGCTGTCTATCAACAATCCCAAGGATATTCGTTTCCTGTTTATGGCTGGCATGATTCTGCAGAGCCTGGGCGATCCCCTGCTGGCAGCGAGTTTTCATGCGTGCGCTCTACAAGTGGACCCCACCTTCATGCCGGCTGCTTTTCGTATAGCCGAATGCTACACGGCTCTGGGAGAGGACGAGTAGGCGAGAGCATTGCTCGAAGTCAGCTTGGACATGGGTCGTGACTCGGACAAATTTTTCGAACTGCAGCGCTTGATTATGGCGAGGCTGGCGCAAACGAACTGAAGCGACACAGGATTCTTTGTATCAGTGCGTATTGAACTGCAGCGCGGCCAGTTGGGCGTACAGGCCGCCTGCCTCCACCAGCGATGCATGTGTTCCTGTTTCCACGATGCATCCTTGTTCCATGACGACGATACGTGTAGCTCGCTGCACTGTGGCCAGGCGGTGTGCAATCACCAGCGTCGTGCGTCCCATCATGGCTGCTTCCAGCGCACGCTGTACCAGTCGCTCCGATTCCGCATCGAGTGCGCTGGTCGCCTCATCTAGCAGCAGCAGGGATGGATTTTTCAGCAGTGCTCGCGCAATCGCGATACGCTGCTTTTGTCCGCCGGACAGCCTAACTCCACGCTCACCCAGAAATGATTGGTAGCCCTCAGGCAGTCGCTCGATGAATTCGTGTGCTGCTGCAAGCTTTGCGGCTTCGATGACCGCTGCATCGCTGGCTTCAGGACGACCGTAGCGAATATTTTCCATCGCGTTTGCTGAGAATACCACCGTGTCCTGCGGGACGATACCGATCGCATTGCGAAGATCCTGCAGCTTCAGCGCACGGATATCGCTACCATCGAGTCGTATGTTGCCGTTTTGCGGATCATAAAATCGCAGTAGTAGCTGAAACAGCGTGGTCTTGCCGGCACCTGAGGGGCCCACGATAGCCACAGTTTCACCAGGTGCGATATCGAGCGACACATCGGCAAGCGCAGGTTGATCTGGTCGAGATGGGTAGTGAAAGTTGACCTGCTCGAGTTGCAGGCGAGAGCCATTAGCCGCACGTGCGGGCAGTGGCTGCGGATGCTCGGGCGATGAAATTGGCGAACGCTCGGCCAGCAATTCAAGTAAGCGCTCGCTGGCGCCGGCCGCACGCTGCGCATCACCCAATGTTTCGGACAGGGCACCGATGGCACCCGAGACGATGGCTGCATACAAAATGAACTGGCCCAGCTCACCTGCGCTCATTTGTCCCTCGATTACCGCATGCGCACCCAGCCACAGCACAAAGACGATTGCACCAAACACCAGAAGTATCGCGGTGACGGTCAGCAGTGCGCGAGCGCGCACGCGATCAATCGCGGTACCAAATGCGCGTTCGACCGCATTGCTGAATTGATGCGATTCGTGATCTTCATGCGCAAAGGCCTGCACCACGGCGATTGCATTCAAGCGTTCGCCAGCAAGGCCGGATGCATCAGCGATTCGGTCTTGCGAGGCACGCGAGAGTTTTCTCACCCGCCGACCTATTGTCACGATAGGCAAAATGATCGCCAGCAGCATCACCATGATAATGAACGAGAGCTTGACGCTGGTGATGAACATCATCAGCAAGCCACCGATCAGCAATAGTACATTGCGCAGTGCCATCGAGATGCTGGTGCCCACCACGGTTTGTATCAGCGTGGTATCCGTCGTAAGGCGCGAGAGTACCTCGCCTGTTTGAGTGACTTCAAAAAACTCCGGGCTTTGCCGCAGCACATGGGCGTACACGGCGCTGCGTATGTCCGCCGTCACACGCTCGCCCAGCCATGACACCAGATAAAAGCGCGCTGCGGTCGCTGCAGCCAGAATGCAGGCAACTGCAAACAGGGCGAGGAAATATACATTCACCTGCGCCGCTTTTTGCGTGCCTGCAGTTGTGAAACCGAGATCGATCAGCTGACGAAAGCCGTACGGAATCGCCAGGGTTGCCGAGGCCGCGATCACCAGTGCGATACCCGCTGCGATGATGTGACGGCGGTAGGGTGACAAAAAGGGCAAAAGGCCAGCTAGCGTTTTAAGTCCGCTTCTGGCTTTCGGACGGTCGGTGTTTTTCGTCATAGTTTCAGGGCTTTCAGATAGCCGGTCATCTCAAAATAGCCTCGTCCTGCCGGCTTTCCATCACGCTCGATCGTCACGGCACCTTCCCAGTACACAGCGCCGGTCGACTGGCGCGAATCAAGTTCCTGATCGTCTTGCAAAGGTGTGAGTCGCCAGCGTATATCGCCCAGATCCATTTGCATGGCCACTGGGTAGCGAGCACCGGTGCGTGGCGAGCGCCATTCACGCAGCGGCGTGAAGCGAATCGAATCTGCACTGACAGCACGCAGCCTGCCATGCGCATCGCGCAGTGTCGCATGCTGCCATAGCGCCTGACTATCGACGGTGCGTATGCGAAACGCCATGAGTGCACTGCCGTCGTCAAGATTCGCACCCACCCAGTCCCAGCCCACAGCACGCGGGTCCAGCAAGCTTGATGACCATTCATGATCCAGCCAGGCGCTACCATTCACCGTAACGGGCTTGCCTTTTCGCGTGATCTGACCCGTGACTTTTAGCTGCGGTTCGCTGTAGTAGTAGCTGGCCTGTCCCGCGACGGGTCCCTTACGCGAATAACCTTGCTCGCCTTGCAGCATCACCGGCTGCGATGGCGTCAGTGTCAGCGAGAGAGTGAAGTCGCGGGTAGGCAGAGCGATCTGATAACGTCCATCGGGTTCGCGGCGCATGGTCCATCGATGCAGCTTCACATCGGTTGTGGCTTGGCTCGCATGCGCAAGGCCGAAGCCGGTACGCGCAATTTTCTGGTCATGTACCAGTTTGCCCACTGCGGGGTCAGAGAGTGCGGCATGCGCCACGATTAACTGCTTGGGCGCAAAGCGGCTCGGATTGGCAGCATCATGCTCGGTTGCGGAGCGAAAAAAAGTCACCTGAAAGCCCAGCAATTTTCCATCCGGTGTATGTAGCCAGCCGGTCGCATACCACCACTCAGTACGAAAGTCGGGATGCGCACCAAAGTCGCGCGGGAAGTTCAGTGTCTGTCCGGGTATCACCCGTGTGAACGCGGGTGTGCCAGACGGTGTACCAGTGACTGCGCTGAGACAAAAAATCAGCACAAGCAGAGCGCAAAGTCTTTGCGCACGTAGCAGAGACGAAGCACGCAGCACATCTGAGAAAAATTTCACCAGTCCTCCCTGACGGAGCGCACGGCACTACCGGCGACGGCCATGCGTCCTGAAATCAACGCGGTCGTAGCTGCCGAGAACAGCAAAACGACAGCCACTGTGGCAAGCAAAGACCAGGGCAGGTGCAGACTCATGGTCCAGTGAAAGGATTGCGGGTTCACGATGAACACCAGAATCAGACTGATACAGCCGCCCAGTACAAATCCCGCTGCGATGGCGAGTCCTGCCAGTAACGCTCCTTCGCCGGCGAGCAGCATGAGGATCTGTCGCCGAGCGACGCCGATATGGCGCAGCATGCCAAATTCCTTGGCGCGCGACAGTGTCTGCGCTGAAAAGGTGGCGGCCACCCCAAACAAACCAATAATGATCGCAACGCCTTCCAGCAGATATGTGACAGCGAAACTGCGATCGAAAATCTTCAGGCTGACCGCGCGTATCTCACCGGGTTCGGCAAACTCCAGCGTACCTGCGAAGGGGAGTGATTCGAGTTGCGCGCGCAGTTGCGCCGTGCTGGCGTCGCGACGCAGCCATAGTGCGACATCATTGATATGCATGTCACCCGTCGCTGCGCGATAGTCTTCCAGACGCAGCATCAAAGCACCCGATTGCCTCGCATAATCGCGCCACACACCGGCGACTGTGAATGTTTCCAGCTTGCCTTGCATGGGCAGCGCTACCGATTGACCTGGCTGCCAGCCATATAGGTCCACCATAGCTTCAGAAATCCAGACCGGACGGACGATACCTTTGAGCGACTCGCCAACGATCGGTATGCTGCGATCGGGCGCATCCGCGTCCAGTGTTCGTGCAATCAGTGCCACGGTTGGGCGTGCGGGATCGAGTGTGATGGGTTGGTGACGTGTGGTTTCCATGCGTGCAACCGCCGGTAAATGTGCGATCTGCTGCTGTTCGTCTGTACTCATGCGTCCCGCATCGCCACCATTTTGCACACGGACATACATGTCGGCCGACATCAGATGCTGTAACCAGTCATCAACAGAGATGCGAAAGCTGGAGACCATGATGGCCATCGCAACCATTAACGAAAAGCTGGCGAGAACACCCCCCAGTGCAATCGCTGCCTGATTGGGTGCATTCGCTAAACGTGCGAGTGCGAGGCTGCCCATCATGCCGGTCCAGTGAGGTGCCAGCGCGGAAAACATCAGCGATGCAGCACGTGGCATGAGCGCGATGCTACCGACCAGCAGCAAGGCAATCGACAAGTAACCAAACACGGGCAACCCCGACACCGGTGGCAACACCGTAAACACCGCACCCAGCGCGATGGCGGCAAGCGCAGGCCAGGGCACTGCAAGGGGTGCGAGCGCCAGATCTTCACTCCCTGCTTTCATGGCGGCGGCGGGTTTTGCGCGCGCAGCTTCCATCGCCGGTGACCAGCTGCCGAGCATAGCGACACCCGCACCGGCGCTAAAAAAAATCAGCGCCGCAATCGGACTGAAGACCAGTGTCGGTTGAACACCCGGAAAGTAACCACCACCCAGATCGCCACTGAACATCGACAAGGCTGCAGCTGCCAGCCCATAGCCAAAAGTAATGCCGAGCGCTGCACCCAAGACGCCGAGTAAGCCACCTTCGATCAGTACTTGAGCGAGCAGCTGCCGCCGAGTGACGCCCATTGTGCGCAAGAGTGCGAACTGCGGGCGGCGTCGAAGTACCGACAAGGCCTGTGTCGAGAACACCAAAAAAGCACCCGTAAATAGCGCCACTAACGCCAGCACGTTCAGATTTACGCGATATGCGCGTGACATGGTGGCGGTGCGTTTATCCTGATCCGCTGTCTCAGCGACCGCCAGTGAGGTATGTGCTTGTTCAAGCCGTGTTTTGAATGTGGAGCGATTTGCTCCCGACACCAGCTGGATATCGATGCGCGACAATTGCCCAAGCCGCGCGAACTGCCATTGCGCGCTGCCGATATCCATCACGGCTAGGCGCTGTCCTGCACGCGCACGCAACAGCGAGCCTGCCACGCGCAGGGAGACGCGGCGTGTACCGGCGATCAGGGTGAGCGTGTCACCGGTATCGAGTTGCAGCCAGGTCATCGCAGCGGGTGAGAGAAACACGGTATCAGCCATCAGCATCTCGAACGGCTTGCCTTCGTCAGACTGGCCCATCAGGTCGGGTGAGATCAATGCCAACTGAAATCCATCAATACCCAACACCTTCAGCGCGCTGCGCTGACCCGGTACGGCAAGATCCAGCTCCAGTACGGGAGCTGCGATCTCGACATCGGGCATGGCCGCGATCTGTTCGTACAAGGTCTCGTCCAGCAGCGCGCTTTTGCCACGCACTTGCAGATCGGCGCTGCCAGACAGGCTGCGTGCTGCGGCCGAAAATTCACTGAATGCGGCTTCGTTGACCAGATGGATGCCAAAGCCCAATGCAACGCCAAGCGCAATCGCCATCACCGCCACCACCGCGCGCACCGGATGCGCTCGCCACTCGCCAGCGAGCAACCAGCATGTGATTTGCGATATCGGAATTACTGGGAACGATCTCATTAAGCGTGTGCTTCATCTGCGTTGATTTGCTTCAAGCCATCGCGTGTCAATAGCAGGATACGGTCTGCGCTGGCCGCTGCTGCAGGTGAGTGGGTAACGATGATGCCGGAGGCTGCGCTGTTGCGAATTTCATTGCGGATGAGTTGAAGAATATCAGCAGCAGTCTCGGGATCTAGATTGCCGGTCGGTTCATCGGCCAGCAATAGACGCGGTCGATGTACCAGCGCACGCGCGATCGCGACCCGCTGCATCTCGCCCCCCGACAGCTGACGCGGAAAATCATGTTCGCGTCCCTGCAAACCTACGGCGCTAAGCATCTCGCTGGCGCGTGTAACAGGCAAGCCGTTCAAGACCAGCGGTAACGCAATGTTCTGTTGTATGGTCAGATGAGGCAGCAAATGAAAGGCCTGAAAGATGAAGCCCAGTTTTTCACGACGCAGCAGCGTTGCGACGTCATCATTCATCGCATCAAGGGCAACACCGGCGATATGCAGGCTACCACTATCGGGTGAGTCCAGACCAGCGATCAGATTTAATAGCGTCGACTTTCCCACGCCTGATTCGCCCATGATGGCCACATAGTCGCCAGCCGCAAGCTGCAGGTCGAGCCGATGCAGCACGGTACGCTGACCATAGATTTTGGTCAGTTGTCGACAGTCGAGTGCAAAAGGTGTGTCAGGTGTGGCTGTAGGCATGGAGGTTGCCGGTGGATCAAAGCCTGTCAGTGTAGCCGGCTCGGGCTGCGCGCGCAGACCACCGCCTCATTGGCCTTGCGCATGGGTCAGGGTTTGACGTCGATGCCGGGTTGGCCAGCGCCGAGTTCACCGATGACTGCGGCTTGCGCGAAGCCCTGCACATGAAACAGCGACAGCACCTAGTCGACACTGTCTGCGGTACAGGCCACCAGAAGACCTCCCGATGTTTGCGGATCGCAAAGCAAGGCTTTTTGTATGTCGCCAATGCTTTCCGCAAGTGTCACATCGTGTCCATAGCCTGACCAGTTTCGACCAGAAGCGCCAGTGATGAAACCACTCGCAGCCAGTACCTCTGATTGCGCCAGAAAAGGCACGCTGCTCAGATTGATGTAGGCTCGTAGTTTGGAGCCCAGCGCCATTTCACGCGCATGGCCCAGCAAACCGAAGCCGGTTACATCGGTGATCGCATGCACGCCATCAATATCCGATAAATCTTTGCCAGGCGTATTGAGTTGAGTGGTGCTGGCCATCATTGCCGCGTAGCCTTGCGCATCCAGCGCACCTTTTTTTAAGGCAGCCGACAGAATACCTACGCCCAGTGGTTTGCTAAGGAAGCGCTGAACAAATCCCTTTTACAAGGAACTTTACTCAGCAATTTTTGAACTGCCTAATTTTTGGGCAATTATTTTAAAAGTTTGTTAAAAACGCTGCGAATTTATCCGCTTTAAGCGGATTGTTCCGC
>SXGS01455407.1_pt1 | contig 12020 bp, 5 predicted proteins | sample 3174681 | NCBI WGS metagenome assembly SXGS01 (sample SAMN11356861, study PRJNA531348) | freshwater metagenome | isolation source: freshwater sample F1-80 | place: China: Fuxian Lake, Yuxi | collected 2017-12-25
GCGACAGAGGATGCACTCGCGGCGGACAACCAGGCATCCATCGTCAGCGCGATGCCGCGGCCCGTGAAAGTGTTGCTGGTATCGAGGGGCAATCGCTTTCTGGAGAAGGCCATCAAGGGCGCGTCGGGCGTGCAACTGAGCACGGTGCCGCAGTTGACGGACGGCGCGGAGGGATTCGATGTCGTCGTGCTGGATGATGTCATCCCGGTGACGTGGCCGCGCGTGAACACGCTCGCCATCCACACGGCGAGCACGAACTGGTTCCCCGGCTGGGAGACCGTGAAATCGCCGCCCGTCGTGGACTGGAAGAGCGCGCATCCATTGCTGCGCTTCGTGAATTTCGACAATGTGCAGGTGGCTGAGAGCCTCAGCGTGAAGCCGCCGCCGTGGGGCATCGCACTCGTCGAGTCGCCGCAGACACCGCTCATCATCGCGGGCGAACTCAACCGGCAGCGCATCGTATGGGTGGGGTTCGATCCGTTGCAAAGCACGTGGCCGTTGCGCATCAGCTTCCCAATCTTCATGGCGAACGCGGTGGACTGGCTGAACCCGTCGAGCGCGAACAACAACCAGAGCCTGGTGCAGTCCGGTCAGGCGTTTCGGATGCCGTTGTCCGCCGGGACCACCACCGCGCAACTCACGACACCAGACGCGAAGTCGCGCATCATCGCGATCGAGCCCGGCGAGCGCGAACTGATCATCGGCGAGACTGCCCGGCAGGGAATTTATCGCGTGAAGGCCGGCACGAACGACGTGACGTTCTGCGTGAATCTGCTTGATGCGAGAGAGACGCAAATCGCGCCACGGGATGAATTGCCCATCGGCAAGTATGCCAAGGTCAGCGCCACGACGGTGAAGCGCGCGAGCATGGAGGTTTGGCGCTGGATCGCTGCCATCGGACTGCTGGTGCTGATGTTTGAGTGGTGGTGGTATCACAAGCGGACGGCGTAAGCGGAGCGACGGTTTTTCGTGTGGGAGCTAGTTCGCCGCACTGGAATCGCGCCGCCACTTGCGATCCGCGTCATTCGACGACTCGTTGATTGCGATCCGTCCTTTCCTGTCCAACACTCCGCCGCGATGTCCACATTGGATCGAGAACGCCTAAATCGCGCCGTCTCCGTCGTGAATGAGCACCTACTTGCGGCGCGCGGCCGGGACGGCCATTGGGTGGGCGAACTCTCCAGTAGCGCGCTTTCAACTGCGACGGCTGTCACCGCGCTCGCCGTCGTCCAGCGCGAATCTCAAGTTACAGATTTCCGATCTCAGATTGCGTCCGGCCTCGACTGGCTCGCGCAAAACCAGAGTGCCGACGGCGGCTGGGGCGACACGACTCTCAGCCTGAGCAACCTCAGCACGACCACGCTCTGCTGGGCGGCCTTCGGCGCAGTGCCCGGAGCGGACGAACGTTTTCGATCCACCGTTCTGAAGGCCGAGAGGTGGATCGCGAAACAGGCTGGCGGTCTTGCGCCTGACCAACTCGCTCCCGCCATCATTGCGTGCTACGACAAGGACCGCACGTTCTCCGTTCCGATCCTCACGATGTGTGCGCTGGCCGGTCGCCTCGGCCCGGGACGCGACGCATGGCGGCATGTCATTCCGCTGCCGTTCGAGTTCGCCGCTTGTCCGCACTCGTGGTTCGCCGCGCTGCGATTGCCTGTCGTCAGCTACGCGTTGCCCGCGCTCATCGCCATCGGCCAGGTGCGCCACATCCAAAGTCCGTCGCGCAATCCTTTCGCGCGGCTCGCGCGCCACCTCACACGCGACGCCACGTTGCGGAAGCTGACGACTATCCAGCCGGAGAACGGCGGGTTCCTTGAAGCCACGCCGCTGACCAGCTTTGTGACGATGAGCCTCGCCGGCAGCGGGCAGGTGAAGCATCTCGTTGCGAGACGGGGCGTGGAATTCCTCGTCGCCTCGCAACGGGCCGATGGCAGTTGGCCCATCGACACCAACCTCGCGACATGGGTGACGACGCTCACCGTGAACGCGCTTGGGTCATCCCCATCAACGAACAACGATCAACGATCCACAATCCGCCGCTGGCTCCTGAATCAACAGTACCGCACGATCCATCCCTACACCCATGCCGCGCCCGGCGGCTGGGCGTGGACCGATCTCCCCGGCGGCGTTCCGGACGCGGACGACACCGCCGGCGCGTTGCTCGCGCTCCGTCACCTCGGCCCCATCGACGACGAGACGCGCGAAGCTGCCGCTGCCGGCATCACCTGGCTGCTTGGTTTACAGAATCGCGACGGCGGCATTCCGACCTTCTGTCGCGGCTGGGGCGCGCTGCCCTTCGACCAGAGCAGCGCGGACATCACGGCGCATGCGTTGCGAGCGTGGTGGGTGTGGCGAAATGAACTGCCTGAACTCCGCTCACGCATCGAGAAAGCCTTTTGGCGAGGCGTGCGATTTCTCTTCAAAACGATCCGGTCGGACGGTTCATGGCTCCCGCTGTGGTTCGGGAATCAATGGAACACGAACGACGAGAACCCCGTCTACGGCACGGCTCGCGTCGTGACGGCGCTCTCCCAGATTGCTCAGTCCATTGAACTGGAATGGGGTGTCCGATGGCTCACCAAAGCTCAGAAGCCAGACGGAAGTTGGAGCGGGTCTCCTTCGGGACAGGCTGCCATCGAGGAAACTGCGCTCGCTGTCGAAGCTCTCGCCGAATCGCTCAACGTCATGGTGACCGAAGAATTTCGAGTCGCAGCCCTCCACGGTATTGAGCGAGGCACCAACTGGCTCCTCTCCCGCGTCGAGTCCGGCGAGTGGACGCAGCCGTCGCCCATCGGCTTTTACTTCGCCAAGCTTTGGTATTACGAGAAGCTCTACCCGATGATCTTCACCGCTGCGGCGCTGAATCGGGTTCAGCAGATCGTTGCATCGCGCCCACAATCGTAGGAGCCGACGTGAGGAGGCTCTGATCTTCCAGCAATCCCGCCCCGAACGATGTTTGAGCCTCGTTACCTCGGCTCCTACCCGCGTCGCGCTCCGCCGGTCCGCGCGCCAAATCCGCCCAGCCTTCGCCAAATTGCGGCATTGCCATCCCGCGCACCGCTGCGCTTGAATGCGTGTCGCTCGCTTCCATCACGACGCGGGCACGACAACACTTTGATGATTTTATGGACCTGACACGCACGGCTTACGGCACCTGGAGCGGCGGACGCTTCATGCACTTCGGCGAGGAACTCAGCGAGGAACGCTTCATCTCTGTGATGCGCCATGCCTACAACAGTGGCATCCGCACCTTCATGACCGCCGACGTTTACGGCAACGGTGCTGCCGACGAAATGCTCGGACGCGCCCTCGCCGGAATCCCGCGCGACACCTACTGCCTCGTCGGCGCGGTCGGACACGATTTCTACTCCGGCAAACGCGACGGCTCGAAGGGCTTCCCGCGTTTCACGAATCCGCAACTCCGCCCGCCGAACCAGTTCGCGGACTACGTGCGCATGGCCACCGAGAAATCCCTCGCGCGCTGCAAGACCGACAAGTTCGATTGCCTCCTGCTCCACAATCCCGACTCCATCGGCTACTCCAGCGACGCCGTGTGGAAAGCGATGGAGAAGCTCAAGGAAGCCAAGCTCACCGACCGCCTCGGCATCGCGCCCGGGCCGGCGAACGGTTTCTCGCTCGACATCATTCTCTGCATGGAACGCTTCGGGCCGCTGATGGACTGGGCGATGATCATTCTCAATCCGCTCGAGCCGTGGCCCGGCAGCCTCTGCCTTCCCGCCGCCCAACAGAACAACGTGAAGATCATCACTCGCGTCGTCGACTACGGCGGGCTGTTCCATGACGACGTGAAGCCCGGCCACAAATTCGGCTACGGCGATCACCGCACGTTCCGTCCCGCCGGCTGGGTCGAGGCGGGCAACGCGAAGATGGACCGCATGCGCAACGTCGCTGAGAAGCACAACCTCACGATGATTCAGCTCGCGTCGATCTGGAACCTCTCGCAACCCGCCGTCCACAGCGTCATCCCGACGATCATTCAAGAGGCCGATCCGAAGAGCAAACCGATCGAAGCCAAGGTCGAGGAACTTGGGAAGCTGCCGAACATCAAGCTCACGGCGGACGAATGCGCCTACCTCGCCGAGGTCGGCAACAACAAGGGCTGCATGGCGCTCAAGGGCGCGAACCGTTCGCACACCGGCGAGCCTGAAGCCGATCACTGGAGCCTGAACCCGGACCTCGAAGCCGTCGGCAAGCGATGGGGCATCGACCCGGACAAGGATCTCGCCTGCACGCACGTCGCGACGCCAGCGTAGGCGGGGGCGAGATCGAGTCGCGATGATGTGGTCGGTCCGGGTGGAACGGCCAACTTGGCTGTTCTCGGCGGCAACCTGCCACCATATCGAACGCTAGGCGGTTTTCCATTCGTGCGCGCGCTTGCGCGGGGGCAGGGCAGGGGGATACTCGAGCGATGAAAACGGTGGCGATCATTGGCGCGTCGGCGGACCCGGCGAAGTTTGGCAACAAGGCGGTGCGCGCGTTCCTGCTCCAGGGCTACACGGTGTATCCGGTGAACCCGAAGGAGTCGGAAATCGAAGGGCTTCCCTGTCACGCCGGCATTCGGGATGTCCCTGTGCGGCCGGAGAAGGTCAGCGTTTACCTGCCGCCGCCGGTGTTGCTGAAGGTGCTGCCGGACATCGCTGCGCGCGGTTGCGATGAACTGTGGTTGAACCCGGGAACGGAATCGGACGAGGTGCTGACGGCGGCGGAGCAACTGGGGCTGAACGTCATTCAAGCGTGCAGCATCGTCGCGGTGGGCGTGTCGCCTTCGGCGTTGTGACGATTAGCCCTCGCAGGTTTGCGAGAGACACGGGGTGGTTCGCTGTCAGAAGCCGAGAATGTCCACAGAACCACCAAACCCAGGCAGCGTGATGGTTCCGCCGAAAGCGTTGGTAATCGCCACCGAATAGATTCCCTCCCACGCCAAATCGTCTCCCTGCACTGGAACCAGCAGCAGGACAGCGTTGGTGGCGTTGGTCAGGGTCAATTCGATGCCGTTCGTGAGGGGTGTGAAGTACCACTGGAACGTCATGGGTGCGGAGCCGACGACTCCGACGCTCAACGTGATTGGGATGCCGGGAATCTCGGAAATGTCCGCTGGAACCACAGTGATCACCGGCGCGGCGTTCGTCACGGTCAACATGGCCGGTGCGCTGGTTACCGAGCCGACGGTGTTCGTGATGACGACCTGATAGAGGCCGGAGTTGCTCGTCTGGACGTTGGTCAACGTGAGCGCGGCGTTCGTCGCGCCGCTGAGGAGGTTCGTGCCCTCATGGAACCATTGATAGCTGAACGGCCCGAGCCCGCTGTTGGTAACGGCGAAGGCGGCGCTGGTTCCTGAATAAACGCCGGCATCCACCGGTTGCGCGGTGATGGCGATCGACGGGTCCAGCACCGTGAGCGTTGCCGGTGCGCTGGCCACCGTGTCGAAGTAGTTGGCCACGACGACATGGTAGTCACCCGCGTTGGTCGCGTTGACGTTCGGAATGGTGAGCGTCGCCGCCGTTGCGCCGGGGATTGGGGTGCTGCCGTTGAAGAACCATTGATACGTCCGCGAGGAACCGATGGCCGCGACGCTGAATGTGGCGGTCTGCGTGCCATACACGGTGACGTTGGTCGGATCCGTGGCAATGGCCGCCGGCTCCAGATCCACGCTCAGTCCGGCCACGATGCTCGTCGCTGCGCCGAGGATGCCATAGGCGACGACATGATAGCCGCCGACGTCCTCGGGTTGCGCGTTGCTGATGGTCAGCGTCGATCCTTCAAAGCCGGCGAGCAGGTTCGTGCCCTGGAAAAACCAGCGATACGTGAGCGGTTCGCTTCCGATGGCGGTGACCTCGAACGTCGCATCCTGGCCGAGCACCACGGTGACATCCGTCGGATCCTCCGTGATTTCGGTTTCGATTGGCGCATCCTCTGTCATCACTACGCGATAGTCATCTTCGTCATCCGAGACCGGCTCCAACGTGAACTGGAATTCCAACTCATCGTTCTCTCCAGCCAAGGTCTGAATCCCCAGCCACGCGTCCGCTGCTTCATCGCGCTTTTGCAGCGTGTAGAAGAACTCGTCCGACGCGTTCTGGACGGTCACGGTGCAGGAATCACCTTCGCAGGAAATCGTGAAGCCGTTGGGGGTGACGATGCGGTGTAGCACCGCTCCGGGGTCGCTGATCACTGTGCCGAATTCGTTCGTGATCTCCACGGTGTAGGAGCCGAGGTGGTTGGTCGTGATGTTGTTGATCACCAGGAGCGCGTTCGTGGCGGTCGCGTTGTTGGTGATCGCCTCGTTGTCGAAGAACCATTGGTAGAACAAGCGCGGGGTTCCAGTCGCGACCACGCGGAATTCCACATCGTCACCCAGTGCCCCAAACGTGCTCTCGGGCTGCGCAATGATGACAGGCGGCAGGTTCGTCGAGATCGTCAACGTGGCTTCGCGGGAGTTCGTGAAGCCCGCGCTGTTAGTGACCCAGAGCGCGAAGTTGCCTTCCGCGTTCGTGCCGAGATTCGTGAGGGACAGGAAGCTGTTCGTTGCGCTGGCGAGCAATACACCGTTGGAGAACCACTGATAGAAGAGCGGTTCGGAGCCATACACGCCCGCCCGGAATAGGGCGCTTTCCCCGACGCCCACGGTCAGGTCGTCCGGCTCCTGCGTGATTTGCGGCGCGGCGACGAGCACGCGCAACGAGGCGAAGGTGCTGGTGATGCTGCCGCCGTAGTTGGTGATCACCACGCCGTAGTTGCCTTCGTGCGAGGTCTGGACGTTGGCGATCTCCAGCGTCACGCCGCCGCCGTAGGAGGAGAATCCCGGCGGCAGGAAATTCGTGTCGGCCACCGAATTGAGATACCAGAAGTAATCCAACGGTAACGTCCCTGAGGCGTCCGCTGTGAACGACGCCGTGCGGCCGGCCAGCACCACGGTGTTGCCCGGTTGCAAGGTCATCGCGGGTGGCGTGCTGGTGACGGTGAGGACGCCGTTGGAACTGATGACGACACCGTACTCGTTCCGCACTCGGGCCGCATACGTTGCGGCGAAGTTCGGTTGCACGTTCGTCAGCGTGAAGGTGGGCAATGTTGCGCCGGGGATCGCGGTGCTGTTCGAAAGCCACTGATAGGTGAGCGGCGCGGCACCCTCGGCGGCGACGGAGAAACTCGCGGTTGCGCCGGGCGAGAGGAAGAGGTTCGTCGGATGACGCGTGATGGTCGCGGGGATGAGGACGGTCAGCACTGCGTCATCGCTGATTACGGAGCCAGAGTTATTCGACACCTCGACGTCGTAGCTGCCAGCGTGGGAATTCGTCACGCGCGGGATGGTGTAGGTCGCACCGGTTGCGTTCGTGATCACGACGTTGTCCTTGCGCCAGCGATAGGTCAGCGGCGGGTCACCTTGGGCGACGACGGTGAAGGACACCGAGTTGCCGCGAATCGCGTTCTCGCTCACGGGTTGTAAGAGGATGCGCGGCGCGGTCAGGAAAACGCCCCATTCATACGCGCCAGCGTCGGCCCGGCTGCCGATGACACGATTGACGCCGCGGGCGTCCACATTCACGTATTGATTGGTCGCGTTGTTGATCGCCGGGCTGCCATCGCCGAGGCGCATGGTTTCGATCAGGCCGCCGTTGTTTGCGAGAGTCTCCAGCTTCGGATCCGCATGATGGAAAATCTTCGCGTAGGACTTGAGGCTGCGGTCGGAGATGATGTTGCTCACGCCGTAGAATCTCTTGCCGTAACCGTTCGTGCCACGGCCGGCGTTGGCGACGATGGAGTTCGTGATGCGGAAGAGGCCGTTGCTGTTGGCGATGTTCGCGCCACGGCTGACGCCGGTGGAACCAGCGCGGCCCGGCAGCGGTCCGCCGCCGCCCGCGCCATTTGTGCCGCCGGAGGATTCGCCGTTGGCAATGGTGCAATGAATCATGTCGAGGACGCCGTAACGGCCGTTGAAGATGCCGCCGCCCCAACCGGACCCGCCGCGGCCGCCGTTGCCGCCGCGCGTGCTGCCGTCGGAACCGCTGCCGCCTTGGCCGCCGGTGACGGAGTTGGCGTAGAAGGTGGAGTTGAAGAACGCGTTCGTGCCGTGGTTCGCCACTGCGCCGCCGGAGGACTGGCCGCCGGCCGCGCCGCGTTTGCCCGCGCCTCGGTTGCTGCCGCCTTGTTCACTGTCACCGCCCACCGCGATGTTGGCGGCGAGCGTCAGATTGAGGTTCAAGCCCCGGCTGCCGCGCGCATGGAAGATCGCGCCGCCGGCCGCGCCGCCGCCGGTTCCGCCGGGGCCGTTGTAGCCACCAAGAACACCGGTGCCCGCACCGCCGCTGGCACCGCCAAGCCCGCCTGCGGCATAGTTGATATAGAACGCGCAGTTGGTCGTCACCAGCGTTCCCTGGTTGTAGATGGCTCCCCCGATGGCCGTGCCACCGCGTCCCCCGTTGCCACCCGTCCCTCCGCGAATGCTCCCGTTGCCGGCCTCGCCACCGTTTCCTCCCGTGCCACCGAAGACGCCGTTGGTTAGGAATGCGCAACGGTCCAAGGCGAGAGAGCCTAGATTGTAGATCGCGCCGCCTGCCGCGTTGACGCCTGCGGTGCCATTGCCGCCGTCCCGGCCGGTTCCGGTCGAGCTTTGCCCGGTGAACGCCACGCCGTTGACGCCATTGCTGCCGAGCGCGGCGTTGTTCGAGAAGATGCAGGACTGCGCGAAGACCGTGGCGTTCGAGGCAATCCAGAGCGCACCGCCGTTGGTGGCGCGACCGTTGATGAACCGCACGTTCCGGAACTCGACCTGCATTCCGGCTCCAATCGAGAACAGGTGCGAGGAGTTGGTGAGGTTGGTCGTAGTGGGTCCACTAAAAGTGATGAAGTGATTCGTGCCGTCGAGGATGACGAAGTTCGTCAGGCTGTTGGTCAGCGCCGGGACGTGGAACGCAATGGTGTTGGTCAGGCGAATCGTTCCGTCGCAGTTAAACGTCACCTGGCCATTGCCGCCATTAGTGCGGGCTAGGAAAATCTTGGACACGAGTTCCGCCTGGTTGCAGACATTCACGATGGCCTGCGCGGAGGCGCTTGATGGCTGCCAGAGCGCCCCAAGGATCACGAGGGTGGTCGCGACTAGACGGCGTGCGGAGGGAGTCACAAGGTAGGTCACGGTGCGTTACGGTAGCAGCGTCCGTTACTTTGAAAACCCTTCTTTCTCGGCCTTCTTCTTGAGGCGCTTGTCCTCTTTCTTCTGCCAGTCGGCTGCGCGCTTCTCTTCTTCGTCGGCCAGCTTGCGTTCCGTTTCGTCGAACTCACGCTGGGCGGCGGTGGTGCCCGGCAGGGTCCGGCGCTGATCCTTCGCGAAATTCGCGGCGGCTTCCGGCGTGGGCAGCACGGTCGGCCGGATCAAGACCACGAGTTCCTGCCGGTCTTCCGAGTTGCGTGTTGAGCGGAAGAGCGCGCCGATGAAAGGAATGTCCTTCAGGATCGGTACGCCGCCTTTGGAGTTCGCTTTGTTCGCCGAAATCATGCCGCCGAGCATCACGGTTTCGCCATCGCGTACGGCCACCTTCGCGTTGGCTTCACGGTCGATGGTGGAGGGGACGCTGCCGATGTTCTGGATGGTCACTTCCTCGCCGACGTCCTGAATCTTCTGGCGGATGTCCATCACGACGAGGCCTTCCGCGTTGACGAGCGGGAGCACGGAGAGGGTGACACCGATCTGGAGCTGCTGGATGCTGGAATAGTTGCCACCAAAACCGCCGTAGCTGGAGCCGGTGGGGTAGGGGCGCGTCTGGCCGACGAAGAGATTCGCCTCGACCGCGTGCGAGGTTTGGATGCGCGGACGTTGGAGAATCTTGATGCGGCCGTCGCTGGCGAGAGCCTTGGCGGTCGCATCGAAATTCAGGAAGCTAGCTGCGTAGCTGAAGCCGCCTTCCAGCGAGCCGGCGGCGTTGGAAGAGATGCCCGAGAAACTCGGGAGCCCGAGGAAGCCAGTATTCGGCCCGACAATGGCTCCGAGCCCGCCTTGAAGCTCGTCGCCGACTTTCAGTTCTTTGGTCTGAAGATAGCTAAATCCGTAGTCGAGGCGGTTGTTCAAACTCACCTGCATGACGATCGCCTCGATGACGACCTGGGCGAGCACCACGTCGAGTTTGTCGATGATGTTCGAGATGGTGATAAGGTCGGACTTGCTGGCAAAAATCAGGAGCGCGTTGATGCGTTCGTCGGCGATGATCCTGGTGTTGCCGAGGACGAAGATGTCCCCCTGTCCGCCGCCTCCTCCTCCTCCGGGACCGCCACGACTGGCGATCTGTTGGAGACGATTTGCGAAGGAACCGCGATTCGCCAGCCCGCCGGAGGTGCCGCCCATCCGGCTCGTCGCGCCGCCCAAGGCGGATTGACCAGCCAAGGGTTTGAAGCTGCCAGCGTCATCAGTGCTTTCCATGTCCAAGACCGCCGGCCCGGCGCTGTAGCGGTTGAAGCCGCCGCCGCTGCCGTAACTATTCCCTCCGAAGCCGCCGGAAGTTCCGAAGCCACCGCCGCTGCCAGGGCCACCACCTCCTCCAAACCCGCCGCCGCCAGTGCTGAGGCCGGTGTTTGAACGCTGGCCGCCGACGGTCATCGAACTGCCGCCACCCGAAGTCAACCCGTCGAGCACCTGCGCAATGTCGCCGGCCAGGGCGTATTTGATCGGGATGACGACTGACTCGAACTGTTGCATCGGCACCACATCGACCTTGGAAATCATCTCAACCATGCGCTTCACGTTCTCCGCGTAGTCGCGCAACACGAGCATGCCCGTGCTGGGGATCGTGAGGATGCTGTTCGGTGCCTTCGAGAAGGGCGTGAGCACTGGCATCACGTCGTTCGGGCTGGCGTTCGTGAGTTGGATGACGTGCGTGACGTAGGTGCCGGACTCCGGGAGGTCGGTAAAGGGAACGTTGCTAAATGGTCCTGCACCGGTGCCCGCTTGCGCCTCGGCCATGGCTTTCACGAACTTCTCACCCTGCGGAATCATGGAAATGCCGTTCAGGGACAGGATGCTGTCCAGAGCGTGAATGGCTTCCGCGCGCGTCAGCTCGGTCTGCGTCTTGATGGTGATCTTCGTGCCGGGAAGGCTGGCCGGCTTGAGCACGGTGCGGCCGGTGAGTTCCTGGTAAATCTCCAGCACCTGCACGATGTCCGCGTCCTGGAACTTGATCATGCCCGCCGGAATCACATCGGTATCCAGACCCTTGCCGGCATCGGCTGCGGCACCTGCTGCCGCACCGGCCGCTGCGCCGGGGGCGTTCGGGTTGCCGGCGCCCTGGGCCTGTCCGGCGACGTTCGCGCGGGCACCGGCTGCGGGTTGCGGCGCGCCGGGAATGACCGGCGTGGCCGTGGTGGAGGAACGATTGGTGTTCGCTGCGCGCACAGTGACGCCGGGCGCGGGGAAGGTCGGGAGATTCGCAATCGGCGTCTTGTTCTGCGGTGAAGGCTTGGCGGCGGCCGGAGCATTTGTCGTCGCAGCGGCGGCGGTTGCAGCGGCGGGTGCGATGGTGGCTGTCGGGTTCGGAGTCGCAGCAGGCGCAGCAGGCGCGGCGGCGCTGGCCGGTGCCGGAGTTGCGGGCGCGCCGGGGCTTGGCGGGACGCGTGTGGGCGCGACGCGGACGGGCTTGTTGGTCACGGGCGCGGGCGTGGGCGCAGCCGGTTCATCGGCGGCGGGCGCACGGGACACAATCGCGGCGGCAACAGCCAGCGGAGCGAGGAGTTTCAGGAATGTTTTCACGGTAAATCCTTCTTTGGTCATGGCGTCACGGTTTCACGGCGCTGGGCGCTTTGCGGCCGCTCGGGGCGTTGGTGGCGGCGGCGGGTGCGGGCGTTGGCTTGGCCGGGGCAGATGCAGGCTTCACGGCGGGCTTGGCTGCGGGCTTCGCGGCTCCGGCGGCGGCCGGCGCGGCTTTGGCCGGCGGCTTGCGCTGATAGCTTTTCACCAGCGTGATCGGGCCTTGCAGCCTCATGCGGCTTTGGTCCGGGCTGAGGTTCATCGTGCGCGC
>SXGS01205445.1_pt1 | contig 12018 bp, 14 predicted proteins | sample 3174681 | NCBI WGS metagenome assembly SXGS01 (sample SAMN11356861, study PRJNA531348) | freshwater metagenome | isolation source: freshwater sample F1-80 | place: China: Fuxian Lake, Yuxi | collected 2017-12-25
GCCCTCCCGGTTGTTGAGCAAATCCGTCGGTAAGGTCGGTGAAGACGTACGCACCCACAAACTCCGCCGCCCGTCTTGTTCACGCAGAAAATACGTCACCTTCTCCAGACCGCCAGCTTCTGGTCTTCCGGCGCTGGAAATGAAACTCAGGGCATTCGGCTCGCCAAAAAAATACACGAATGATCCTTGCTCGCCTTGCAACGTCAAAGGATAGGCGGATTTAAGATGACGCCCGATGAGGGCGAGCGCCGCGCGTGCCCGTTGATTCTCACGGCTGCGCACTTCGCCACGGTCGGCTGCTCCTGCGCCAATGTTGAGCGTGGCGTAGATCAAAACAGCCACGAGTCCCACAATCGTTAAACTGATGATGAGTTCCAGCAGAGTGAAGCCGGAGGCATCAGTTGGGTTGGTCTGGCGGGACGGGAGGGGCATTTTCGGATTGCTCAATTTGGGTACGAAGAGATTTGAGGGCAAAGACTTTCGGTCCGCCATTTTCCTCCCAGCGAATCTGGACTTCAATCTCCTTGAGGTGAAACAGGTCCATCGGATTGGGGCGATCTGGTTTGAGCGACGACTGGTCTTCGTCGGGGCGTAGCTCATCGACCCTCGCCTGCCAGGAATACCCGCCCGGGAACTCGCCGCCATCTTCGCCGTTTTCGAGCCGCGTTTGCGCAAAGATGCGGTCCATGACGTTTTGAGCGTAGATGGCGGCCTGCGTGTGACGAGAAGCTTTGACGCCAAGCTGTAAGCTCCCAGAGAAGAGTTGTAGCACCGTCACGATGCCCATCGCCAAAATGGACAAAGCGACCATCACTTCCAGCAGGGTAAAGCCTGGCTGCGACTCAGAAACAAACCGCTTAAATCGCGTCAAATACCTAAGGTAGCCCGTCATTCCGGGCGAGCGTCGCGAGATCCGGAATCCAGGCCAAAGATTCTGGAGTCCCGCTTTCGCGGGAATGACGGTCAGCGATGTTCCCCCGTTTCCCCTTCCGTGCTGAGCGTCCCGGGCTCTGGGTGGCTCAGAATGCCTTGTATTATTTTTGCCGTCTCTTTGCATAATGTGCCCAACTAACGACTATGGACCATCAACTAGCATGCTCACTCATCCCGCACGATTGAAGCGATGCCCAACAGCGGATCGAGCACCACGAGATACGCAGTCGCACTGCCGCGCCCTTGCTCAACACGGATAGCACCGCCGGAGTTGGTGCCGTCTGGATAAAAATGGAACTCTGCTTGTCCATTTTCCCGTAGCCAGCGGCTGCGAGCCGAGAGCAGCGCATTATCTGGAGATAAGGCCACCGGCTCGCCTCCGCCCTCTCGCCAATAGGCATTATCCCGTGGGTCTACCACCATGACGGCTTCCTGACCGGAACGCACGGCCTGCATGCGCATCACCTCCACCGCCGAGCGGAGCTGGAGCACTGTGCGGCGGATGTTCGTTTGCAATAACCGACTGCCGATCGCTGGTCCCACTAACGCGGCAGCGATGCTGATGATCACGATCACGAGAATCAGCTCGAACAACGTGAAGCCGTGCGACTGAGCGAGCAGCCTTGAGGCACCGCTATGTGGGGACATAACAGAATTCTGGATTCCCGCTTTCGCAGGAATGGCGACTCCACCTCGTCTGTCATTCCGGGCAATGCCTGCCCCGGACTTGATCCGGGGGCCGCAGGCCGCGACCCGGAATCCAGGGCTTTTATGCAGCGCTGAACGTATCGTTACCAAGGGATTGTTATGCACACCTTACCCCGATGCACTGTTAGACTTGCGCAGCGCCTTGATCTTCAACACGATCACGAGCACAGCCAAGCCCGAGGCGAAAATGTACCGAGTCGCATCTTCTGAGTGGGGATTGGCCCACAGCTCGGTTGCCCCAAAGTAGAGGACCACGCCCATCAGCATGATCATAAAGCGGTCCCACAGTCCTCGATTCATGACATTCTTCCTTAGCGGATGAGATCCATCCGTCTCGTTAGGTCCTTGGTGATATTCTTCTGATGCGCTTCCAGCGTGCCACCGCCGATTTCCAGCAATTTGGCATCGCGCCATAGCCGCTCGACCACGTATTCGCCGAGATACCCGTAGCCCCCTAACACTTGCATGGCATTGTCCGCTACCTGCTTCGCCATCATGGTCGCCACCAACTTGACGCCATCGGAATCGATCCGTTGACCGGGCTTATTCAGATCCATGCGCACAGCGGTGTAATACAGATACGTGCGTGCCGCCATGTACTGTGCGTAGGAGTCGGCAATGTAGCGCTGAATCTGACCAAAGGCATTGATGGGTTGGCCAAAGGCGGTGCGCTCGCTGGCATAACGAGTCATCACCTCCACACAACGCCCGGCAATGCCAGTGGACATTGCGGCAATGGTCACGCGCTCGATTTCCAAGTTGCGCATCATGTGGAGCAAGCTGTCGCCTTCTTCTCCGAGGCGATTCTCCACTGGCACCACGCAATCGTCGAAGACCAGCTCCGCCGTCATCGACGCGCGCATCCCGGCTTTGCCATGCAGGCGCTGCCCGAGAGAGAATCCCGAAAATCCTTTTTCGACCACGAACGAACTGATGCCTTTCTCCGTCCGCGCATAGACGAGGAAGATGTTGCCCAACGTCGCGTCATCAAGTGCGCCATTGGTAATGAACATCTTGCGCCCGTTCAGATAGTAATAATCGCCACGACGTATGGCCTCGCTCTTCATGCCCAAGACGTCTGTCCCTACCGATGGTTCGGTCATACACATGCCGCCGACCCATTCACCGGAGATCACTTTGTCGAGATAGCGCTGGCGCTGATCGGCGTTGGCGTTGTGGCAGAAGTTGTTGACGAACAGCATCGCGTGCGCCAAATAGGCAAGGCAGAAGCCGGGGTCGGAGGCTGACAATTCTTCGTGCGCAATCACGGCAGCCAGGGCATCCATGCCAGAGCCGCCATATTCCGCTGGCACGGTAATCCCCAACAGGCCGAGATCGCCAAGCTGGCGAAACAACGGCAGGTTGAAACGCTCCTGTCGGTCGTATTCTAAAGCTTGCGGCTCCACATGCGTCCGCACGAAATCGCGCACGGTCTTGCGCAGCAGGGTATGTTCTTCGGTGGGGTTAAACAGATCGAGATTCACAGTCGGCATGCGCAGTCATCCTTCGACAAAAAGTTGCTTGAATCCTGCGTGAGCATGGGGAAGGTGTCAACCATGGAGGGAGAAGAGGAGATCTTTGACAGGGATGGTTTATAGGGTTTACAGAAGGATGCTGATAATCGTTGGTAAGGTTTCTATGAATAGAAACTGGTCAGTTTCCAGATATAGAAACGTGGGGGTTGGTAGATATAGCAACATGTTGCTAGCGGTAGAGACATGTTGCTGCTAATAGAAATGGCACAGCCGTTGAATTCATGTTAGCCCGACAGATTCAAATCATTCGGCGAAAGACGACCGTATTTGACTGGAGCAAAAGCACGATGGAAACGATAAGCGCCGAAGCCACAACCTCGTGTGTGTTCTGTCAGATCGTGCGCGGTGAACTCACGCCGGAAATTCTCACGTTTTGCGACAGCCAGACAGCGGTGTTTCCCAGCCGTCATCAGCAGCCCCGTAACCGAGGCCATATGCTCGTGGTCCCTACTCGGCACGTGGCCCAGATCTATGAGATTGGCAACGACCTCGCAGCCCCATTGATGACAACACTTGTCTGCGTTGCGGCAGCAGTGAAAGCAGTGTGGGGTGCCGATGGTGTTTCGATTCGCCAGAACAACGAGCGACACGGAGGTCAAGACGTCTTCCACGTCCACTTTCACGTGATTCCACGCTTCGCGGGCGACGGGTTCACTACAGGCCAGGACCGGTTTCCTTTTGGTGCAGTCGAGGTGCCTCTTGAGGAGTGTGTTGAGCAGGCGAAGAAGTTGTCCGAAGCGCTCGGACGATGTATGGCGAAAGTGTCTGAGGGGACGGGCTAACCAAACCGCGCCACCGCATCGCGGCCCTGCGGCGTGAAGGAATGAACCCGAAAGGCCGCGTGTGGGCCGCTCGCGGTGCGCGGGGGCGTTCAGCGTGGCTTGACAGCAGAGGTTTGAGACAACTATCTTTCCTTCAATAAAAGATCTCCTGTTTTTCTCAGAGTTCGGAGGAAAGAGCCATGTACGCTGTAGAGTTTCAAGCAAAAGTCAAGAATGGTTCGATTGAGATCCCCGAGGAGTACAAGACTCGCTTCGAAGAGCGAGTCCGAGTGATCCTTCTCTCCGAAGAAGAAAATACTGCCGCGAATTTTATTGATCACCTTCTTCAGCATCCCATAGCCATAGCCGGGTTTAGGCCGCTGACCAGAGAAGAGATTTATGAGCGCATCTGAAACAGAGGCAGAGAGCTGCTTTATCGATACGAATATCTGGCTCTATGCGTTCACTGTCGGCAATGATCTTGAGAAGACCGCACGTGCAAAGGTGCTGATCGAAATGCAAAGCGCAGTCTTCGTGATGGTAGCGTGGGGTGCGGTGGCGTCACACCCCGGAGGACTGTCTGTAGGTCACGGAACGTCGAGCGCCGCCTTGATGGCTTGATTGAGTTCGTCGATCTTCGCGGTGTCGCATGCACCCATTAGCCGCTTCAATCGTTGGCGCGGAACAGTGAGGATGTTGTCAGCGTGCGCACATCGCAGCCCTGCTTCTTGGCAAGACCGCGCAGCTGCTCTTCTACACTGCCGGATAGTTCAATGCTCATGGCCGCACTATACTTCGCTGCACCCTTCGCCTCAACTGGCGCTACCGGAGATCGCAGAAGAAGACATCCTCACCTGTCTAGCGTATGTCGCTGACCGTGAGAAACGTCTCTTTACTCCGCCATAAACGACGGGCTGCCGGTCTTCGCGGTCTGTCCACCGTCGGCGACAAAAGCTGCGCCAGTCACGAACGACGCGAGATCTGAAGCCAGAAACAGGACGACGTTAGCGATCTCTTCCGGCTTCCCTAGCCGCCCCATCGGAATCGCTTCATCGAAACGGTCGGCAAACCCTGGCAACTCCAACGCTGGCGCGAGGAGCGGCGTATTGATAGCTCCCGGGCACACACAGTTGGCACGAATACCAGCACGAGCATATTCGATAGCGACTACACGCGTAAGGTTGATCACCCCCGCCTTGGCCGCGTTGTAGGCGGCGATGCCGTAGTCGGCATACAGTCCAGAAATCGACGCCGTGTTCACGATCGCGCCGCTACCCTGGGCACGCATGATGGGAAGGGCACGTTTCATAGCTCGGAAGACTGCGGTTAGACCGAGGTCAACCATTTTGTCCCACACCTCGTCGGTGACATCGGCGACCCGCCCGGCCACCTGCGTGTTGCCTTGAGCGGCTGGCAGGCCAAAGGCATTGTTATGCAGAAAGTCGAGCCGACCGAACGCGCTGGTCGTCTGCGCAAACATCGCGTCGAGATCGGCAGCTTTGGTCACGTCGGCAACGATAGCCAACGCCCGGCCACCTGCTGCCGTGATTTCTGCGACAACAGCGCTGGCATTCTCGGCGTTGATATCTGCCACCGCCACTGCGCCGCCGCGTTGCGCAAAGCCGATGGCTGTCGCGCGTCCAATGCCTGACCCTGCTCCTGTGACCAGTCCAACTTTGCCGTCAAAACGCATGGCGTTCTCCTTTATGGGATTATTTCGTCAGGTCTTGTTTCAGTACGCCTTCGCTTGTCAATTGGCGAATGTGTTCAGGTGTGAATGCCAGATGAGTGCGCAACACTTCTTCGTTGTGTTCACCGAGGAAAGGCGCTTGCAGTGGCAGCTCGTCCGGAAATTCGGAAAAGCGCAGCGGCATCCCGGGAATATCCAATTCGCCCATTACCCGGTCGGTAATGCGGCGGACCGTCCGTCGTTCGCGCAGATGCGGGTGATTCACCGCTTCAGCAATCGAGAGCACTGGCGCTGCTGGCACATGGCCGTCTTGGAGGATTTGCAGCGCCTTATCGTCGCTTTCTTGGGCAACAATCCAGCGCTCAATGACGTCGATGACTTCCTTCATATGCTCGACGCGCTTGACGTTGGTGGCGAAGCGCGGATCGGTGGCCAGTGTCGGCTGGCCCATGGCTTTGCACATCGTTGCCCATTGGTGATCCAAACACAGGATGAAGAGGTACGCCTGCTTCCCCTTGAACAAGCCGCCTGGGCAGACAGCAAAATGGTGAGAGCCAGATCGTTTGGGCTGTACTGCGCCGCCGGTGCCGCTATAGAGCTGCACGCTCAGCTCGTGGCAATGGAAGTACGAATCCAGCAACGAGACATCGACGTATTGCCCCTTGCCAGTGCGTTCGCGGTAGAGGAGCGCACTGGCGATAGCGGCATAGGCATGCACGCCGGTGCTGACATCGCCAAGCCCGAGCATCGGGAATGACGGTGCTCCGTCAGGATCGCCAATCATGGAGGTCACGCCAGCATAGGCTTGGCCGATATAGTCGTAGCCTGGGACGAGAGCCAACGGCCCGTTTTGCCCCAACGCGGAAATCGAACACATAATGATGCGCGGGTTCAGGTCTTTGACCACATCGTAGCCGAACCCGAGGCGTGCGATTGTGCCGGGAGAAAAGTTTTCAACCAAAACATCGACCTTTTTCACAAGTTTTCGCAGAATGTCCTGGCCTTTCGGGTGCCGGGCGTCGATACAGAGGCTTTTCTTGCCGCGATTTTGCTGGATGAAATATCCGCTGCGTCCGTCCTTGAGAAAAGGCAAGGCACGCGAAATCTCACCATTGGGCATAAGTTCCACCTTGATGATCTCTGCGCCCATTTCCGCCATCAAACGCGTGACCGTCGGTCCGGCGAGCACCTGCGTAAAATCCAGCACAGTATAGCCACTGAGCAAATGTTGGGGTTCTCCCTGCGTCATACGATCCTCCCTCACGACGAAACCGTCGCCTAGCAGACGAACAGGTCAGCTCTATAGGGAACTTCCTCCTGCCCGTCAAGGCGGCGGAGAGCTGTGGTCATGACGTAGCAGTTAGGCGCGTTGCATCGTCGTACCGCTAGGCAAGCTAGGCCTGAACAACTGCACGATCCACTGGGGATGAGCGTTCGAGAGCACGAACGAAGTGGTGATGTGGATGTATGACCACAGATAAAACTGTTGGCGGAACAGGAGCGGCGGGAACACAAAGTTGAACACTCCAATTGGAGACAACGCGAGAAAACCGACGAGGCTCAGCACTGTCACCCCAAGGTATGACCCCAGCTTCTTCGTCCCCAGCTCAGACATTTTGAGAAGTGGGAACAACGCCCAAAAGACAAAATGATAGAAAACAACGGCCATGAAAGAGAAGTTCACGTAGAACGAGGCCGCCACCGCGCCAAGTCCGAGCAACTCTAGGCCACAGTTTTCGAGCAAGTTCTGACGGGTGAGCACCGATCGCAGACGATACAGGTAGTAGAAAAATCCTCCGTAGCAAATCGAAAGCCCGGTGAGGAGCACGGTCGTTGGCAACGAGCTGCGTTGCAAAGCAAAAAAAGCCAAAGGATTACTTCTACCAATCTCCAGTGCTGCCCCCGAGCGCAGCAGAAAGAAATAGAGGAACAGGTGCAGCAGCACGACACAGCCGCGCAATGCCGGAACATAACGGTTGTCGGCCGGCAGCGTGCGGTTGAGCATGTAGGCTGAATTAAATGCATGATGGAAGGCAAAATAGATCAGTAATGGAAAGCGGCTCAGATAGACCCCAATCCCAATGATCAGGATCGAGAACAACGGCACGAAAAGATCCGGCTGTCGCGCGAACTCTACGACTTGCTTCCTGGCATAGATCAACGAGACGAGATAATGGGCAAGACCCAAACTGTGAAACACTGCCAGCCACGCCCCTCGGTCGGGAATCTGCTGGAGGACCACCAGCGTCACAAGAATGCTCGCTATGTGAATGAGAAAGATAGGCACTTCGAGGCTCCTCTAGCGGCGAATGGTACCGACGCGAATGCTGAACGACAAGGATGGACGTGGTCAGATTGTCCAGTCCTCAAGCATGAAATTGGAGATCTGACCGAAGTCACTTCGGTTGCGCGTAACGAGCATGCCTTGGTTGGCCAGCGTGATGGCGGCAATCCGCAAGTCTTGACTGCCGATGCGGAGGCGTTGCTGCCTGAGCGTTTGGTAAATGTCATCGGAGGCAATGTCGTAATCAAGAATGCGCAGTGCTGCGAGGTCGGCAATCGCTTTGTGCAAATACAAGTAGGCGAGGGCACGAGTATGGCCAGCAGTCGCCCTTTTGACTTGCGCCAGACGCCCACGGAGGTGTTCTTCCGCCGTGACAATCGTAATCGCTACGCGATCCGAGGCTATCAAGGCTAAGTGCTCGCCTATCTGCTGATGTCCTCGCAAGTGCAGACTGAAATGATCGGTATCTAAGACATAGAGGCTCATGGCTTCGCTTCTTCATCCTCAAGCTGTCGGCGATACTGAACGATCTCGGCCATGAAATCGTCGAACGTTGGATCGTCGCGTAGGCTACCATGATTCTCCACCCAGGGATTTGTAGCCTTGAGTGTGGGTGTTTCTTCTAGCTCCACAGTGAAGAATCTGCCTTTGGCGAGATGTGCTTTGAGAACAGCGGTTGCCTTGCTCAAAGCCTCTTCTTGCGTTGTCCCTTCGGCGACGCAATCCGGAACGCCCACGACTGTGGCGGAGAAGACGCCGCCAGCACGGCTTTGGACGAAGACTTGATATGGCATAGTTGTTTACCTCGGAGGGAGCAGAAATCTTTGACGTGAGAAAATCTAGTCCTCCCCTCGTCGGTTGTCGAGCCGCTCTTTCCAATGCGCACGCCTCCCGGTAAAAAGTTCGCGCTTAGTACCGTTCGTCAGTTCGGGCTTCGCAGTTCATCGAAAAGAAGGATGTTTTGTGCTTATTCGCAAAAAACGTGGCAATTTTCTGGAAGATTTTCAGGTCGGTCAGCACTTTCGCCATAAGGTTGGCAAGACCGTGACCGAGGGGTTGTTCAATGCCTTCACGGAATTTGGCATGACGACGAACCCATTAAGTAAAAACCTGCGCTATGCTCAGCGCTACGGCTTCAACGGATTGATCGCTCCGCCGGGATTGGTGATGAACGTCGTGTTCAGCCAGAGCGTGGAGGACATTTCTGAGAACGCCCGCGCTAATCTGGAATATCTCGACATGCGCTTTGGTGCGCCAGTCTATGTCGGCGACACCGTCGAGGTCGAGACTATGATCGTTGGCGTGCAACCCTCTTCTAGAGAACCGGATCGAGGTGTCGTACACGTGCAGACCACCGGACGTAATCAACGCGGCGAAGTTGTGCTCACGTTGCAACGCAAGGTGCAGGTGTGGAAGGATAATCAAGACGCGAAAGTCGAGGCTACCAAACTCGACGCCGTCCCAGCGGTTCCGTGTGACTTATACGTGCCGAGCTACGACCAAGCGAGGAATTATCAGGAACTCGCGCACCTGACGAACGCCGACACCTATTTCGAGGACTTCAACGCTGGCGATACGCTCGAACATTCGCGTGGACGCACTGTCACCACGGCACATATGGAATGGACCGCGATGCTTGATAACACCTCGCAGGTGCATAGCAACCAATACATGATCGACCAAAACCCCGGGAAATATATCGGCGGGCAATTGATTGTGTACGGCGGCATTCCATTCAACCTGTGCTTGGGGCTGTCGTGCCCGGACGTGGGCGACAATGCGATGGGCGATGTCTGTTACATTACCGGGCGTCACACTGGACCGGTGTTTGTTGGCGATACCGTATTCGCCGCAACCGAGATTAAGGACAAGCACGATTTTCCAGGCCGACCGGACCTCGGTATCGTGTCCACGATCCTACGCGGCCACAAGTTCGTCAAAAAAGGCGAGGCGTGGGAGAAGATGGAGATCTTCTACCTAGAGCGAGAAATGGCGGTGAAGCGCAAGGACCATTACGCCTGAAACACCGTGACGAGAATGCTCGAAGCTCGTGGAGATGTCGGTAAGGAGAAAATCTATGCCGCGCAGACTGACCGAGGCGCAAGTCGCCCAATATCGACGTGACGGATTCTATTTTCCTGTTCCTGTGTTCTCCCCCGAAGAGGCGCTCGACCTCCGCAAGCGTCTCGAAACTTTTGAGTCCGGCCAGGGACATGTATTGCAGGGGACCCAGCGCTTAAAGACGAACCTCCTGTTGCCATGGGTCGACCGTTTAATTCGCACCCCTCAGATTCTTGATGCCGTCGAAGATCTTATCGGTCCGGACATTTTGTGCTGGAGCGCTCAGTTTTGGACAAAAGAGCCGAAGACCGTTGACTACGTTTCGTGGCATCAAGACCATCAGTATTGGGGACTCGATTCCGCCGAAGTTGTCACCGCATGGATCGCGTTATCTCCGGCCACGATCGAGAGCGGCTGCATGCGCATGCAGCCTGGTAGTCACCTGGTGCAGCTACCGCATCGAGATCTCTTCGAGAAGACCAATATGCTGTCGCGGGGGCAGACCATTACCGAGGGAATCGACGAAGCCCGAGCGGTCAATGTGATCCTCGCGCCGGGAGAAATGTCGTTGCATCAGGTGCGGATTGCCCATGCTTCGACCTCGAATCGCTCAGATGATCGACGGATTGGCATCTCCATACGCTACATGCCGCCACAGACGCGCCAACAACTCGCCGAGTGGGACAGCGCGGCGCTCGTGCGAGGCGAGGACCGATACGGACATTTCGTCCACGAACCGAGCCCGGAGAGAGAGTTCGACCCGCCGTGCGTGGAGTTTCATCGAAAAACTCTCACGAATCTGGTGTCGTTCTTGTACAAAGACGCCGCCGGAGAGCAGAAGGCGGAGTATCGAGTAGAGGAAGCGTGAAAGTGTTCCCACACCCCCAGGTGTGAATGTGGTTGGTGCGGGTGGGCTCTCGGTAAGCGCGACGGTTTGGCCCGCGCGATCAATCGACAACAGCCTGATCACGGGCATAGTCTTTTTTTGCTCGATCCTCAGCCCTCATCACTCGGCACTGTTTATGCCAGCAGCGTTCGCGCAATCACCTTCAATTCCAGCACCGGCTTCACTCCCTCGAAGATTGGCAAGACCAACGCATCGGCGACGTAGCGCGAGATGGCATACTCCTCGCCGTAGCCCCAGCCACCGTGGATGAGTTGCCCTTCTTGCGTGACCCACACGGCCACGTCACAGGCTAACAGTTTCGCCATCGCCGCAGTCACCGTCGCGGCTTCGTCTTTGTCCATCGCCGGTGCTGCTGCGTAGGTCAGTTGGCGAGCGGCTGCCGTGTATGCCGCCATCCGTCCGAGTTTGTACTGCGTGAGCTGGAAATCGCCGAGTGCGTTGCCAAACTGTTTGCGTTCGCTGGCATAGGTCGCCGTCACTTCGAGGGCGGCTTGCGCTAATCCTGTCGCACGTCCGCCGGTTTGCAAACGCCCGGCCGCAAACCCGGCCATCTGCAAGTAGAAGCCTTTGTGCAGTCCCCCTGCCTCACCTACGAGATTTTCTACTGGCACAAAGTAATTGTCGAAGCTCAGCACGTAGGAGTGCATGCCGCGATATCCCAGCGTGGGAATGGCTTTGCCGTGCAGCATGCCACCGCCAGCTTGCTTCATCTCGAATTCATGACCTGGAAACTGATCCTTCTCGACAATGAACAGCGACAAGCCGCGTGCGCCGGATTTGGCATCTTGGTTGGTCCGTGCCAACAGGGCAATGATGTTCGCCCGACCAGCGAAGGTACACCACGCTTTGGCACCATTGATGAGGTAGCCTTGCGCTCCGCCAATGGTTGCTGGCTCGGCTTTGCATTTGACTGAAGCCACGTCCGAGCCGGTGTCGGGTTCGGTCACAGAAATAGCGACCATCAAATCCCCAGCCGCAATCGGTGGCAACCACTTCTTCTTTTGCGCGTCAGTACCGCCGCGCAACAAGGCTTTGGTGAGGATTTCCGGGCGGGTAATCAGACTGCCAGCCACACCGAGCGAAGCCGCCGACAATTCTTCGGTGGTGATAATCATGGCTAAGTTGCCCATGCCGCCGCC
>SXGS01242404.1_pt1 | contig 12016 bp, 8 predicted proteins | sample 3174681 | NCBI WGS metagenome assembly SXGS01 (sample SAMN11356861, study PRJNA531348) | freshwater metagenome | isolation source: freshwater sample F1-80 | place: China: Fuxian Lake, Yuxi | collected 2017-12-25
CAAGGACGAGTACGAGGTGGCGCGGCTCCTCTCCGATCCAGCCTTCCGCGTTGGGGTGGAAGAAAAGTTCGAATCGGTGGAGAGAATCGAGTATCATTTGCATCCGCCGCTGCTCCGCCGATGGGGTCTGAAGCGCAAGCTGACGTTCGGCTCCTGGACCACGCCCGCGTTCCGCCTCCTCGCCGCCCTGCGCCGTCTCCGCGGAGGCCCCTTCGACCTGTTCGGATATGCCGCGCACCGCCGCATGGAGCGGTCCCTCATAGAGTGGTACCGCGGCGTCGTGGAACTCGCGCTCACAAGGGACGCGGCCGTTGCGCGCGAACTCTGCGAACTGCCGTCCACGATCAAAGGCTACGAAGGCTTGAAGGAAACATCCGCCGCGCGCGCCAAGGCCCGCGCCGCCGAACTATCGAACTCTCCCGCCCATGCAACTACCCGCTGATATTCGAGCGCGCATCGAAGCCGAGGCGGAAGGCTTGCCGTTCGCGGATCTGCGCCGCGCGGTGGAACTCCTCTCGGAACGGTACCGCTCGGGAGCTTCCACGCGCGATCTGAACCTCGCTCCCTCGTTTCGTACCGCCGCCTACATGCTGACGCGATTCCCCGCCACCTTCGCCGCGTGCGACGCGGTGATGCGCGAAGCGGCGGCGCGGCTGCCCGCCTGCGAGTCCCTGCTCGACTTGGGCGCGGGCGCGGGCCCCGCCTCGCTCGCGGCGCTAGCCCACTTCGGTCCCTCGCTAGGCGAGATCACCTGCGTCGAACGCGATCCCTATTTCGCGCGCACTGGCGCCGGATTCCTGCCCCACGCCCGTTGGATCCAATCCGACTTCGCCAAACTGAAGCCGCTCCCGCCGCACGATCTGATCGTGCTGAGCTACGCCTTGGGAGAACTGGCTAGAGAAGAGGCGGCCCGAGTCGTCGAGGCCGCGATGGCCGCTTGCCGCGTTGGCGTTGCGATCGTCGAGCCGGGAACTCCGCGCGGATTCGCGCTGATCGAGTCGCTGCGCGGCAAGGGCGAGATCGCGGCGCCGTGCACATCGGGCGCGCCTTGTCCCATGAAGGCCGGCGACTGGTGCCACTTCGCCGCCCGCGTCGAACGCTCTTCGCTCCACCGGCGTTTGAAGGGCGGCACGCTCGGTCACGAGGACGAGAAATTCAGCTACCTGATTCTCGCCAGGAACGAAACCCGGACCGCCTCGGCGCGCGTGATCCGCCATCCGCAACATCGCCCCGGTTTGATCCAACTGCGCGTGTGCGCGGATGGCGCCGCTCTCGACGTGAAGATTCCGCATGGGGACCGGGCGCGCTTTGCCGCCGCGCGCAAGATCGCCTGGGGCGGCGATTGGGACCTGCCTACAGCCCCGCGAACCGGCGAGCCCACTCGCTCCGCTTGACCGGACCCGTTCGATTGGTCTCGAACACGGGCAACGCGCGAGGCAGTTTGTCCGCGCGCAGATCCGGCCAGTAGAACGGCAGATCCGCGTGGAACCAGTTGCGATGGTCCACCGCCATCCATCCTCGCTCCACCGCCAGCGCCACCGCCGCCTCGCGCGTCGCCGTGTATCCTAGCCACGCGGCCAGTGCTTGCGCCGCTTCGGCGCGCGTCACCGGCGCGTCCGGCGAAGCATGCAGGTCCGCCGCGCTCAACGGATAGAACCCGCGAATCGCCGCGATCTGCACCGCTGCGAACGCCGGATGCGACGGCGGCAAATCGTCGAACCACACCACGGGAGCGCCGCCTTTCGCCAACTCCTCCTGCACGCGCGCCGCCGGCGCCGCTCCGCTTTGGATCGACAGCGACGCGATCACCGCCGCCGCCTCGCCCACCGACCATTCGATCGGATGCAGCCGGAACGCGCCATTGGTGATGTGCGTCACGCTGATGTTCTTCCCCGCCGGCAGAAAGTTGCGGACGTTCGGCGCGATCATCGCTCCTATCGGCAATTGGAACGGCTTCGGCATCATCATGCGTCCCCGCTCGTTGGCGCCGCACGGATGGATGTCCACCATGTAGAAGCCCGTCGCCACCGAATCGGCGAACCACCGGGCCCGCGATCCCGCCTGCTGCTCCGCCACGATGTCGTGCTGCAGGACGCGCACCGCGGCCTTCAGGCGGCGCGATTCGCGGATGTAGGGATACAACGACAGTCCGTCCGCCGAGCCCATCATCTCCTTGCGCAGCGCGATGCCCGGATAGCCGGCGCCCTGCAAGTCGTCGCGCGGGATATCGGTCTGCATCCAATAAAGGAACGCCATCGAGACGCGCTTAGCCTGTTGCAGGATCCGCGCCGCCGCGGCGGGCTCCTTGTCGAGCACGGATTCGTCGTGGTAGTCCTGCCGCGGCCAGTTGAACAGCGACACGTCGCGCCGCGCGTAGGAGCCGGTGAAGTTCTTCGCCGCCAAAAGCCGCCGCCACGAAAAGAACGGCCCCGGCGACATGTTGTTCGGCACCGGCGGATCGTCACCGAACACCTTGTACGTGAACGGCCCCTTCCAGCCGAACTCCACCTGATAGTTCATGCGAAGTCCGAACGGCTGCCCGTCGCGGAACTTCTCGTACTGGGGCGGCTTGGCGATCCGGTTGTTCTCGCCTTCCCGATGCTCGGCCACGAACGGATAGGTGAAGCTCTGCACGCACGCCGGATTCGGCTTCTCCGCCGCGTGCGACTCGCCCGTTTCGCTCCGCGCCTCCGATCCCACGCTGTACGGCACGCCGGCCAACGGCAGCAGATCGCCCATCTCCGTCGCGTCGAGCACCCACTTGGCGCGGATGCGCACCACGCGCCTGGTCTCGAACTCGTAAGCCAGCGCGGACCGCACTTCGCCGCCTCCGGTTTCCAGCCGGATGATCGCGGTTCTGAGCATGGTCTTGATCTTGGCCCCGCGCCGCGCGATCATCGCCTCGATCGCGGTGACGCCCACCTTCGGCTCGAAGCAAAGCGACGACACGTAGCAGGACCCGGGATTCAGGTTCTCCCATTTCTTCGCGGCCGGAGTGAGCGGCGTGCGCTGCCGGTACCAGTCGCGGATACGCTCCCGCATCTCGTAATAGGAGCGCGTGGCGCCAGTGTTCTCGATGAACCGGTTTTCGTCGAGCGCGGAGACGCCGCCCGCGGTCGCCTGGCCGCCCACCCATGATGTCTCTTCGGTGAGGCAGACGGTATGGCCGCGATCGGCCGCGCGCAATGCCGCGCCCACGCCGCCCATTCCGGCGCCGGCGGCCAGGATGTCGCACGAGACTTCGGGGGGCGTGGCGGAGATCGTCACCGCATGCACCCACGCCGCCGGATCGCCTTCGGCGCGCACGCTCTGCACGTCGAGCACGGAGACCGTCTGCGCCATGGCGGCGGAGCCGAGGAGAAGGAGGAACGAACGCATCCTTTCCATTATCGGGCTGGGCCAGAGGGCCGCGGCGAGCGAAATGGCTCTCCCGTCCCGCGTCCTCGCATCGGCTAGCTCTACCCTTCGCGGCTTTGTGCGAGCGGCTCCTGGATGAGGGCTCGCTCGAGCCCAGCAGGCGGCTTGGAGTCTCCTCGAACGGTTTTATCGAAAGAATGCCCGCGTCCACGCGCGGATGACGCCCAGGATGTGCGCATGGGGCGTAGCTGCGCGAACATCCTCCGCCCACCCATTAATCCCTGCCCCGTCCGGGGGCCCGAGATGGCGAATATCGGTGAAACTATTGTGCGACACTCCGGGCGTCCTGATCGTGACGTGGTAGCTTCCGCCCGCAACAGTGCCATAAATAAAGCTTCTCCCTGGCTTCCGCCCGGCGCGCGGATCGGCGCGCGACATGTTCTTCGCGCGTGACTCTAGCCTTGAACGGAAGATCGATTCCGCATTGGCGTTCAGGCGCGGCAACTGATCGACTACGAATCGGATGTCCGCCGCACGCATGTCAGCGCGCCTCTTCGACGCTTTCCGCGCCGCCAGTCTGACGTAGCGGACTGCTTGGCGTTACTACCCTTCCGTCTGGGAGCACGACGCTGGGTAAATCAAAGAAGTGGTTAAAGCCGGCCACGACATAACCATGACTCGCGAGATCCTCCATCTCCTCCATCTGAACGGTTTAAGTTGCAACTGGAGCACCGCCTCTGGAAGAAATACGTAATAGTTCAGGTGGTCGCGGATTTTGCTGGGCAAATGGTTTGGAGTCGAGTACTGTAGGGTGGTTGAGTGCGAAGAACCGCCCCGGAAAATGTACGGCAGCGGGCGCGCATCGTCACTCGAGGAGTGGTCCAGGACACTTTCGAGCTGTTTGCGGAAACTGATCTGCCTGGGACTCGGGCGGCATCACTGGTAACGTTCGTTCTGATAAATAAAGCGCCACAGGCCGGCTCAAACCAGGAGATCGGCCACTGGAACCCCCTTCCCATCCTTGGTCGCGTGGAAGGGCCGGCCCTCCGTCACATAGTGCGTATCGGGAGGAATGCCAAGGGCGCGATAGATGGTCGCATGCGCATCGACGATAGACACCGGTTTCTCCACCACCGTCATCGGGTGACGATCCGCCGTCCGTCCGTAAGCCAGCCCTTGCCGGAAACCTCCACCGAAAAAGAGCATCGCATTGGAACTGCTGAAATGGCCGTGGAATCCATACATGCTTTCGGTATCGATGGTAAGATCCTCGCCGGTATGGTTCTCGGCGAAACCGTCGGCCTCGCGTCCGGCGGCGCGGCCGGACGCAATCGTCCGCCCGAACTCAGTGGCGATCACTACCAGCGTGCGCCGCAACAGCCCGCGCTCATCGAGATCGCGGATGAGTTGCGCGATCGGCCGGTCGATTTGCCGCTTCATCTCCATCATCCGGTCCCGGCCATGCTCGTGCATGTCGAAGCCCTTGAACGGACCGTACTGGTATTCCACCTGGATGAAGCGCGCGCCCCGTTCCACCAATCGCCGCGCCAGCAGCAAGCCATGGCCGAAGCGATGGCCATAGTAATAGGTCTTATCGCGCACCTGCTCCGGACCGATCGCCGGCTGGTAGGCGCGCAATGTTTCCGGCCGCTCCTGCGAGTGGTAGTCGAACGCAGCTTTCACAGGCGAATCCATCATCGCGCGGGCCTCTTCCATGTTGCGAAGCCACAGCGCCGCTTGCGGTGAGTCCTTCACACCCGGTTGCAGCGCGCTTGCACGCAGCAGGATCCGCTGACGCAGTTCCAGCCGCTCGCGGCTCATTCCCGCCGCCGCCGCAAGCGTCGCAAGACCGCTGCCCGGATCGGGGATCATAAACGGCGCGTGCTCCGGTCCGTAGAATCCCGGGCCGATATACTCACCGATGAATTGCTTCTCTTCGTCGGACGTGTCGATATCGCGGCCGATGTAGATGTAGGCCGGGATGCCGCGATCGCGTCTGCCCAGGGTGCGCCCCACCACCGCGCCGATACCAGGCGCTTTCACGCCGGCCGGGAACAGGTAGCCGGTGTTCATGTAATGCTGCGCCTTGAGATGAACAGCGCCGAACTTGGTCTCGCTCGTGAGCGACCGCAAGATACAACCACGATCCATGACTTCGGCGATGCTCTCCAGCCCCGAGCCGATCCGGACGCCGTCGGCCGCGGTGTGAATTGACTCGCAAGTGCCAAGCACCTCGCTCCCGCGCATCCCGGCCCGGTAGGGAGTGTGCGACTTGGGATCCCACGTGTCGGTCTGCGCGATGCCCCCTGGCAGCCAGATCCAAACGACCGAATCGGCTGTTGCCGGCGGCGATGCCGTGGCGGCGGCTAGTTTCGCGCCCGCGCCCAGTGTCGTTGCGAAAAACCGGCGTCGATCCATTTCATTGGACATAGTGGAACTCCGGACTGTTCATCAACGCCCAGGCCATGTCGCCGAGCGGCGCGGCTCTCGGATCGAGGCGCTTCTTCCGCACCCCCAGGCGATCCCAATGCGCGACGCCGCCGGTTTGCCGGAAGCGCGCGCCGTTGACCGCTCGCGCAGCCGCGCCGAGCTGCTCCGCCGTAGCCTCCAAGCGCCGCCAGACGCCTGGCGAGGGCAAGCGTGCGCCATTCCACGACACGTCGTAGGTGCGTACTCCGTCGGTCAGCGTCAGACCGATTTCAGTGGGCGGCTTCCGTGGGTCGAGCCACACCTCGCTATACAGCGTGTCGCCCGGATCGATCCGCAACGGTGGATCCGCCAGCTCGAATCCATGCTCGCCATCGCCTGCGTGCCGGTGCGCTTTGCCGTGCGCGGCGGGATCCTCGATCCACTCCCATGGGCGAAACTCCTTCTTCGTCACCGTCCTCGCGCTTTCCGGGATCGCGTCATCCATCCACGCGATTTCACGCTGTAGCGCGGTAGCGCCCGCCTTGGCCAGTTCGCCGAGGCTGCGCACGCCCAGAGCCAGTTCATCCGCGCTGGGGGCCCGGGTGAGCACGGCCCAATACAGCGCCTCGATCTTCGCGCCATCGTCCCGCTCCCGCGCGGTCTGCTCGATCCAGTCTCCGCTGTAGATCAGGTGGTGCAGATCGCCGCCGTTCAACAGTTCGAGCGCTTGTACGACCGCCACATCGGCCGGTCGAGCCGTGCTCACTTCATTCCGCATCGCCGGACGGCCGAGGGACCGGCTGAGCGCACTCGACGATTCGTCCTGATACAGGCGCAACCGCGGATCGAACCGTTGCGAAACAGCCACACGCGCGCTATCGAGAAACTGTTCGGCGGTGAGCCTACGCAGTTGGGGACTCGGGAAGGAACTGCCGGCCAGTTTGGCGTCGTAGGCCGCCTGATAGGTTCGGCTATTCAGGATCCGGCGAATCGTGTGCTTCAGGTCGAAGCCGTGCTCCATCAAATCGTAAGCAAGCCACTCCAACAACTCGGGATGGACTGCCTGCCGGTCTTCGCGGAAATCGTCAGCCGGTTCATGGAGGCCCAGGCCAAGATACCGTTTCCAAAGCCTGTTCACGATGGTCTGGGCGAAGCGCGGATTGGCAGGGTCCGTCAGCAACGTAGCAGCGTAGTGGGCACGTTCCCGCGCGTCCACCGGAACGGTGCTGGGGGCGCCGCTGAGTGGGAACGGGAAGCTCGCGGGTATGGTGCGCTGCAAGGAACGCTCGCAGCGGATCTGTTCCATATCGCGGCCGGCGAACAGTCCGGCGAACGCCAGGAATCGCGACTGCGGCCAGGCCGCGTTCTCCATGTGGTCATGGCAGCTTGCACATTTGAGCCGCATCCCCAGGAACACCTGACCGGTATTGGCCGCGCTCATCAGGGCCGCGGGCTGCGAGTCGTTGCGAATGAACGAAATCACGCGTGTGCGATCGCCGAACTTCACGGTGCTCGCGGGATGGCCTGGCATGGCGGGGTCCAACAGTTCGGCCACCATCAAGTCATAGGGTCGATTGTCGCGGAAATTGCGGGAAATCCAGTCGCGGAAATCGCCGTTGGTGGGGATGCCGCCGAGCGAGTTGTAGGCAACGCTCGCCAGCGCGTCCTCCCAGAAGGGTCGCCAGTTCGCGGCGTAGTCTTCGTGGCGGGCGAGCAGACGGTCGATCAAACGCTCGCGCTTACCGCTTGTGGTATCGCTTGCGAACTCTCGCGCTTCGGCGATAGTCGGGATAACTCCGATCACGTCCAGGTAGACGCGGCGAATGAAGGTAGAGTCATCGCATGGCGTCCCGAGACGGCCTTGCGGAGACCGCGCGAGGATGTAGGCGTCGATGTCACCAGGCCCGGCCGGCTTGGGAACCCGCGCCAGCCTCTGCCCGCGGCGCGCGATCAGCGCGGCCTCGCCCGGTTCGGACAGCGCTTTGAGCAGCGCGGGATCGGCGGGAGCATTACTGGCAATGGCCGCGGGCTGGATTTCAGGCCATGGCGCTCCGGCATCGATCCACGCACGCAGGCGCTCGATGTCGGCAACGCTCAGTGGCGGCCCTGCGGGTGGCATGCGGTTGGTTTCGGCTGTCACGCGTTGCATCAACCGGCTGGCGGAGCTGTCGCCGGCAATCACCACCGGTGATCCGGGACGGCGATCGAGTCGCAGACCCGCCGAGGGCGCGGGCCCGCCGTGGCATCCGGCGCAGCGGCCGTTGAGCAGCGTTTGGACTTCCGGACCAAGGCCGGCCCCGAAGCCAGCCAGCGGCACGGCAAGAAACAACACGCGCGAGATCAGCTTTCCAAACGTTTTCGTTCCCGATTCCATTTCACTTTGCGTCCCAGACGTAAGGATTCGTTCGCCATCTGTCCGACCAGCGCCGCCTGAAAGCCGATCTCCACCGGCGCCGACGGCTGGCGGCGTGTACGCACGCATTCCAGAAAATTTCGCACGTGCAGCCGGACCGAATGCTGGAAGCCCTGAGCGCTCCGCATGGATTCAACCGGCGTGGCTTCCTGGCCCTTCTGATAAACGGCGAACTGCTCGCGGCCGATATCCAACCGGGCCTTTTCGCCGTCAAGCTGTGTTAACTGATCGTTCTCCTGCTTATACTTCATCGCGTTGTAGTTAAGCGAGAAAACAGCCAGGAATCCCACCGGATACTCGACGGCGACAACCACAGTCTCCGGGGTGTCGACCTTTTCGGTGCGGACCGGCGCCGCCGTGGCGTTAACCGCGGCCGGATAGCCCGCCCCCATCAGCATCGTAATCCCGTCCATCACGTGCGGGCAAATGTCGGTGACCGGTCCGCCGGAGTAGTCGGTGAACCGGCGCCATTCAAAGTAGCGAAGGGGATCGGGGGCATGCGAGGGCGCCGATCCCTGGAACTGCTTCCAGTCGAGCGGACCTTCCAGCTTTTTGGTGCTCAGCCGCTGGACATTGTCGAGCCACCACGAACGAACCATGCTGATTTGCCCGAGCTCTCCTCTCGCTACTACTTCGCGTGCCTTGAGAAACAGGTCGTAGCTGCGGCGCTGCATGCCCACCTGAACGATTCTATCCGAGCGGCCCACTGCTTCGAGAATCGCAACACCTTCCGCCGGCGTGTTGCAAAGCGGCTTCTCGACATACGCATCCTTGCCCGCCGCGACGGCATCGAGGAGCATCCGGGCATGCCAGTGATCCGGCGTTGCGATAATCACCGCGCCGATGCTCTTATCATCGAGCAGAGCTTTATGGTTGCGGTACGCTCGCGCGGAGCCTTTCGCGATCGACAGGCCGGCTTCCAGGTGCGGCTCATAGACATCGCACACTCCGCCGAACTGCACGTCGGGCTCATCGCGGTAGTAGTTCATCAGGTAACGGCCACGGGAACCCGCGCCGATCACCCCCATCCGGATCTGCCCGGCGGGAGGAGCCGCCGCGGCCGCCGTGGCGCCGGCGGCCAGGAAATGCCGGCGGTTGATGTCCAGTACCTTGTTCATTAGAGTTCTGTTTTCTCCCTGAGTAATCTAAGCCGTGTAGCCGCAAGCCGTGAGCAGTGTTCTTTGCACGGCAAGGTCGTGCTCAACGGAATAATCGGACCGTTTCTGTCCCCGGATGATGGCGGCCATGTCTTCGAAATCCGGGGTGAATACGGGTTGCGTATCCGGCGGCATCGTGATGTCCTGCCGGCCTTTCGGATAAGGCCCGGCTGCCTCCCGTAAGTCGGTATAGCCCCGGTACGGGGAGAATGGCTGCACCACGAAGGTTCCGTTGGTCCCAAGAATTTCAAAGGTTCGATAGGCGTTGCCGTTCGGCTGCTGCGCCGCCACATAGACCTCCGCCATGGCTTTGTCGAACTCGAACAGGGCGAACGTATTGTCGGCGAGATCGTCCGGAATCGGGGAATGGTGGTGGCACCGCGCGGTAATACGTTTGGGTTCGCCGAGCAGGTCAACGATGCGATCGATCAAATGGCAGCCGAGTTCGAACATCATCCCGCCTTTGAATGCGGCCAGCGGTGCGCGCTGCTCCGGTCTCAGCGCCTGATTGATGGTCGCCCGCACCATGTAGACATGCCCTAGCCAGCCTTTCCGCCCGGCTTCCACGGCGGCACGGAGAACGGGATGATAGCGCCACTGGTATCCCATCTGCACCACCAGACCCTTGCGCCGGGCTTCGATCAGGAGGCGCTCCAGTCTCTTCCAATCCGTCCCGGGTGCTTTATCCAGATGTACGAACTTGCCCGCCGCCACGGCTTTTTCCGCATGCGCCAGATTTTCCGCCATAGTGGACTCGACCGCCACCAGGCTGATGCTGGAATCGGACAGCAGTTCTTCCTCGCTCATCCAGCGCAGACCGGAGAAACCGCTGCCCTGCGGCCGGCGGCGCGAGTCTTGTTCGCTCACGCCGACCAAGTCCACGCCTTCCATGCGCAGCAGGGCTGTGATCTTGCCCGCCGCATGCGCGTGTCCGGCGCCAAGTACGGCGGTGCGGATCGGTTTCGCGGCGGAAAGGACGGCCGCCGCGGTACTAGCCGGCAATAGTGCTCTTCGCGTCATACGCCACTCCCGGCTAAACATCCAAGGCCGCCTGGAAGTCGTTGAGCGCCTTCGTCAGACTGGCCACCTGTTCGCCGGCTGGAAAATACTCCATCGCAACATGCCCTTTGAAACCCGTTTGCCGCATCGCCTTGTAGACGTTGGAATAGTCAATCTCTCCGGAGCCGGGTTCGTGCCGCCCCGGGTTGTCGGCGACGTGGAACGCCGTTACCCAGGGCGACGCCGCGGTGAGAGTTCGAATGACATTCCCGGCCTGCACCTGCTCGTGATAGACATCGAACAGCAGCCTAACGTGCGGATGGTCCACCTGCCGGATCAGCCTGAGCCCTTCGACACAACTATTCAGGAAAAACCCTTTCCGGTCGACCAGCGAATTGAGCGGTTCGAGGGCAAGGATCAGCCCGGCTTCGGCTGCCAGGTCGCCGGCTCGGCTTGCGCCCTCGACCACGCTGGCAAATTGCTCCTCGTAGGTTCTTCCGGCAATGGCATTGCCGCTTAACAGGAGGATTTGGGAGATCTCCAACTCGCGGGCACAGCGAATTGCGGTACTCACGTCGTCGAGGAAGTTCTGGCGTTGGGCGGGATCAACCATGGAAACGGGCCGCTTGTCCCAATCGGGAGTCGCCAGCAACATGTCCATCCCAAGCCCGAACGACCGGCACAGTTTCTTGACTTCGGCAATCCTCGAATCCGGCCAACTGGCATACTCGTCGACTAACTCGACCGACTGGAAGCCAGCCCGGGCCGCGGCCTCCAGCCGCGTCTCGAAAGAGCCCGTCAGTGTCCAAAGCATCACGGAGGAAATCATGGTTGTTTGCTTTACTCGCCGGAAGACGCGCCGCTACCCGGGCGGCCGGTACGCGATCGTCTCTCCGTCCGAAGCGCGCCCGGCAGCGCCAGATTAGCCTAGAATGTGAGCCGCGCGTTGAGTTGCAGGGTCCGCGCGATGGCCGCCGTTACACGCCCAAAGTTCGCGGCGTTGATGTCGCTGCTGACTGACGTGAAGTTGGTGTGGTTCATCGAATTGAATAAGTCCGCGCGGATCTGCAGGCGGTGGCGCTCGGTAAGGGCAAGGTTCTTCGCCAGCGAGAGGTCCAGATTTACCAGCCCGGGGCCGCGAAGAGCCCCTCGTCCGAGGTTGCCGTTCCGCTCGGGAACGCCGCTCAACCGGACAACGGGCACCGCCCGGAACGCGTCGCGATTGACGTACTGCAGAGTCTCGCGGTAGTTGCCCAGAACGGCTGAGCCGCCGATATAGTCGGGCCGGCTGCCGTTGAAGGGCGAAGACTGTGTGAGAAACAGGGGCAAGCCCGAATTGGCAGTGAGGATTCCGCCGAACTGCCAGCCCGCGAGAAGGAGGCGGGCGCCACGACCGGTGGATCCGCTCATTTTCTGTAACGGCAGCTCATATAGGAAATCCGATACGAACGCATGGCGCATGTGAGAGGGCGGCGGACCCTTATCGTCCTGCCGGCGGTCTTGCGTGGTCTGTCCCAGGTGAGCCAAGTCGCCTGTCTGGTAGGAAAGAAGACTCGACCAGGTGTAATGCGTACCGAAGGTCAAACCGGAGCCAAGGCGTTTGCGGAGTGAGGTTTGCCAGGCGTGATAAGAACTCGAGTCCGCCGGTGTCACGAAGACGAACTGGAGGAAGCCTGGATTC
>SXGS01058423.1_pt1 | contig 12013 bp, 8 predicted proteins | sample 3174681 | NCBI WGS metagenome assembly SXGS01 (sample SAMN11356861, study PRJNA531348) | freshwater metagenome | isolation source: freshwater sample F1-80 | place: China: Fuxian Lake, Yuxi | collected 2017-12-25
ACGGGCACCGTAACCCCTCGTCTCTTCCGACCCATCGAACCACTCCTTTGCCTGAGGTCTATTCTTCTTTCGGCAAAGGAGCGACCGGCCTACAGAGGTTTTGAGATAGTTTTTTAGGGCGTGGAAGGGAAAAAGACGAAGACTTTTCCTTGTTGCCCCGGTTCAGCGCTCCAGGGAGATGAACTCCAGTTTCCGGTCCCCCGCCGCCTCCACCCGGAAGGCCAAACGCCCCAGCAATTGGCCCTCCGGGGTCTCCACATCCACCCGCCAGTCCCCCGGAGAGAGGGTCTGTTTGTAGGTGAAACCGCGGTACCCGCCCTCACGCCCACCCGAGACCGGGTAGCCCATGCGGTCGGTCTGCACCCATTCCCCCCGCTTCTCGTCGTAGCGCTGCCATTCGTGGTAGAGGGTGGTATGCAGGTCGGTGGGGGCGAAGACGGCGGTGAAGCAGTAGGCGCGGTCTCCCGGTCTCAGGTAGAACACCTCCTCCGATCTCTTCCAGAACAGATGGCGCGGCGGCCGCACCATCTCGAACCGGTAGGTATTTCCCTGTTTCTCGGCGCGGTGGTAGATGCCGCCTGTGCGCAGGGCCAGGGGCACCGGCGGAATCCAGTTGGCCCAGTACAGAATCAGGAGCAGCGCCAGCACCCCGCCACCGGCCAGGCTGGTCGATTTGAGCGCGGCCCGTTCGGGCGCCCGCAGGAAGATGGCTGCCAGCACCCCGGCCAGGGCCAGGGCACTCAAGCCGACCCCCAAGGCAAAGGTCCAGTGGTTCATGGAGCGCAGCAGCACCGGCACAAAAAAGATGAAGAAGGAGAAGAGGGCAAAGCCGTACATGGCGGCCAGCAGGGGCAGGCTGGTGAGCCGGCCCTTGAGTAATTCGTTGGCCAAGAGCAGCAGCACGATGAGGACAAAGAACACGGCGGTGCGGGTCAGGGAGGCACTCTGGAAATAGAACACCGCATACGAGCTGAAGAGGCTGCCCAGCAGGAACTGCACGGCCAGCGGGTAAAGCCATTGGTAGTGGAGGAGGCGGGGGTGTTGGGCCTGGCCGGTCTGCAGCCTGCCGATGAGGACGATCAATCCTCCGAGGACCAGCAGGTAGGCCAGCAGCACTAGGTTGTCGAAGATTCGGTCGATGCGGCCCAGGGTGAGGCTGTCGTAGACGATACCGCCGGCAAAACAGCACGCCGCAGCGTACTTCTGGTGCCGCTGGTAAAACTCGGCGAGCCCGGCCATCCCGTCCCTATTTGAGCAAGATCAGCCGCTGGCTGAGGAACTGGCCGCCGGTGTGCAGCCGGCAGAAGTACACCCCGCTGGCCACCGGCCGGCCGCCCTGGTCCCGGCCGTCCCACAGCCGCTGGTAGGCGCCGGGCGCCAGTTCCTCGTCGGCCAGCACGCGCACCCGCTGGCCGAGCAGGTCGTAGATCTCCAGCGCTGCCTTGCCGGCCAAGGCAGTCTGGAAACGGAGGAGAGTCGAGGCATTGAAGGGATTGGGGTACCCCGGTGATAAACCGGCTTGGAGCGCCGTCCCGGCGGCGGCCTTGCCGGCCAGGGACAGGCCCGGATGGCGCACTTCAAGGCGCTGGTCGGCGGCAATCCTGGTCAACACACTCCGGGCCCCGTCTGGCCAGCGCACCCTGAGGGTGTCCACCTGGGTGGCCCGCCCCAGGCCCAGATGCAAACGTGCCGGACCCTGGCTGGCGTAGCCAAAAGCGGCAAAGAGCTGCTGCGTCTGGTGCCGGCCGCGTGCCACCACCTCCACCTGGGCGCCCAGGCCCTGCCGGTTGGCGCCGGCACCGGCCAGCGCCAGTTCCAGCCAGTGGCCGCGGCTGCTCTCGTTGCGGTAGAGCCGGCTGCTGTCGTTGTCGGCGACAAAGAGGTCCAGGTCGCCGTCCCCGTCCCAGTCGGCCAGACTCAACCCTCGCCCCCTGGTGGCTGGCCGCAGGCCCACCAGGGTCCCCATCGGCACCAGCGAGCCCTGCCCGCGATTCTGGTAGAGCTGGTCGCCGCCGGCCTCGGGGCTGATCGAGGTGGTCAGCAGATCCGGGTCCCCGTCGTTGTCCAGATCCCCCCACCCCGCGCCCGTACTCTTCTGGCCCAGGCTGTCGGCCATCATGGTAAAGGCCCGTCCCCCTTCGTTGCGCCAAAGCTCGTTGGCGCCCCACTCGTTGGCCACAAAGAGATCCAGGTCGCCGTCGCTGTCGTAATCGCCAAAAGCAGGGCCGATCTCCCCTTCGGCCAGCACCAGGCCCAGGGCCTCGTTCGCCGAGGTGAAGCGCCCCCCCTCGTTCTGGTAAAAGCGGCTGCCGCCGTTCTGGATGGCCACAAAGAGATCCACGTCGCCGTCCTCGTCCCAGTCGGCCAGGGCCAGTCCCTTGCCGGTGCCCGCGTCATCCAGGCCCAGGGCCGCGGCCCTTTCGGCAAAAAGGGCGCCCTCGTTGACAAAGAAGCGGTTGGGGCCGACGCTGGAATTGACCACGTACAGATCGAGGTCGCCGTCGTTGTCGCTGTCGAAGAAGCCGGCGCTGCGTCCCGAGCCCTCGTCGGCCAGCGAGGTGGACGAGTCGGCCGCCGCCTGGGCAGTGACGTCGGCAAAACGGCCGGCCCCCTCGTTGCGGAAGAGGTGATCTTCCTCCTCGTCGACCAGGAACAGGTCTACGTCGTTATCCCCGTCGTAATCGCCGAGGGCCAGGCCCCGTCCCCGGCCCCTGGTGTCCAGGCCCGCCTCCCGGGCCTGCTCTGCAAAACCAGCTCCATCGTTGCGGAAGTACTGGTTGGGCACACTGAGGCGGGCCACGTACAGGTCCAGGTCCCCGTCGTTGTCGCCGTCGAAAAAGCCCGCGCCATTGCCCGCAGTGGGCGCCTCGGGCAGCATCACCTCGGCAAAGGGAGAGAAGGACTCCACCAGGCGCAGGGGCTGGGCCGGCAGATACATCCATTCACCGGCCGCGCCTTTGAGGCCGAAGCGAAGATGCAGGTCCACTGCGGCCCCGGGCATCCAGTGCGGCAGGCTCAGCGCCCTTTCCGCCCCGGCGGCCAGCGGCAACTCTTCTTGGTCGGCGCTGATCAGCACCTTTTCCCCGCGCAGGATCTGATACCCCACCCGGAAGCGAGGGGTGGCCTGGCTGCCGGGGTTGAGCACCACCACCTGGGGGGCCAGCAGCCCGAGCACCGCCACCGGACCAGGGGAGATCACCTGCTTGATCACCACCGGCGCCCGGGCCACCGCCTGGGCGCCGAGGAAGGCGAAGGCCTCTGCGAACAGCTCCTGCCGCGAGGCCGGCGGGTCGATGTTTTTGGGGTCGAAGGCGAGATACATCGCCCGGTAGGTGCCCGCGTCCAGCCGCGCGGCGGCCACCTCGCCGGTCGAGGCCGACAGTGCGGGTATGGCGGGCGCTTCGAGGGTGAGGCGATAAAAGCGGGTGGAGAAGTTCCCCCCGGCCCCGGCGAAGCTTCCCTTCAGCGACGAGGACTTAACCGTCTGGATGCGGAATACCTGGCCGAGAAAGGCGGCGCTGTTGCCCTGGTGCAACAAGGCCGAGGCCATGAGCAGCCGGCCACCCCGCTGGACAAAGCGGCGGAAGGTCTCCTGGGCTTCGGCCCCCAATTCGCGGCCCATCCACACCACCACCCCGCCCGGCTCCAGGTAGCGCTCCAGCAGAACCTCGTAGAGCAAGGGCTCGACGGGTGCCTGGTCGACAAAATCCACCTGCATCGCCAAACTGGCCAGCGAGGCCCCCAGTTCGGTCTTGAGCGCCTGCCGCTCCCTCGCCGTGTACCGCTCGTCGAGAAAGGCCAGCACCTGCCGCCCTTCGGCAAAGAGATAGGGCGCCGCCTGCACGCTGCGGCCGCTGAAGAAGGACTGGTCGCCCTGGCCCAGGCGCGCCATCAATAGGTACTGGCCGGCATCCGGCAGGTTCAGTTCGCCGGCAAAAACGCCCTGCTCCAGCCGCAGGGAGACCTGCGCCACCGAGTCCATGCCCGGTACGCCGAAAGCCGTCACCGCCGCGGCGCGGACACCGCCAGGGGCCCGCACCTTCAGCGGGAGGGGCCGCCCCGGGGCGGTGAGCAGCAGACCACCACCCGCGCTCACCCCTTCGGCTTCGAGCACGGCGGCCCCGCGCTCACCCCGATGGAGGAACCCGAGCAGCGGGCCGACCAGACCCGCGCTTTGTTCGCGGTCGATCCGCGTCAGCTCAAAGGGCAGGTAGACCAGGCGATAGGTGCCAGTGTCCACCCGCAGACCGGCTACCTCGCCGTTGGCGTCGCGCAGCACCGGCAGGGCCGGAGCCGAGAGGGCCACAACACTGTGCGGCACCCTGAACTCCATCGCCGCCCCTTCCAGCGCTCCGGCGCTGCGCACCAGTTGGTTCGCCCGGCTGCCACTGGTCGCTGCGGACGAAACCGAGGAAACGCGCACCAGATCCTGGACAAAGCCCTTGGCCTCCGCCGAAGTGCCCAACCCCGTCGAGGCCATCAACAGGCGGCCTCCCCGCCCAAGGAAAAGGCGCAGCGCCGCCTGCTCCTCTGGGTCCATGGTGGTTCCCAGCCACGCCGCCACCTGGGCCTTGGCCAGATAGCGCCCCAACAGGTTTTGGTAGAGTTCGGCGGCGGCCATCAGCCCCTGGTCGAGCACCGCGGTCTGGAGCCCCAGAGGCCCGGCCTGGTCGGCAAAAAGCGCCTGCAGGCTGGACCGGTCGCGGGCCGAGCGTGGCCCCTTCAGCACCAGGAGGAAGGATTGCTCGGGCATCAGCCCCAGGACCTGCAGGCCTGCGGTGTTGAAGAGGCTTTTTCCCCGGGCGTCGCGCAGGCGCAGGGAGAGGTGATAGTGACCCAGGTCGGGCGGCAGGGCCAGGGAGACAGTGAACTGGCCCCCCTGCTGGCGCATGGGCACTTCGAGCACACTGTCCATGGACGGGAAGGCCCGCACCACGAGCCGGGCCTGAACCGCTGCCGCTGCCACCGCCCGCACCTCCACCCGCTGGCCGGCTGGCAGCAGGCGCACCTCGCTCACCACCTCGCGGCCGGGTGTCTCCAGGGACGCCTGGGCGATGGAGCCGCGCAGGAAGGCCAGGGTGGATTCGAGCAGGTGGCGCACCACCTGGATGCCCTGCTTCAGCTCAAAGGGCAGGTAGACCAGCCGGTAGCCGCCGGTGTCCAGGCGCATGCCGGCGACCTGCTGCTGATCGTCCAGCAACACCGGCTCGGCCGGGGCCAGCAAGTGCATGGCGCTGTGGGTCTGGTTGAACTGGATGCCGCCTTCGGCATAGAGACTGCGGATGCTGCTGGCGCTGGTGCGGGCCAGTTTCTCAACGTGGAGCAAGGGGGCCAGAGCCGAGCTGCTGTTGGCGCTGGACAGGTTGAGGCCGCCGGAGATCAGGCCCAGGCGACCGCCGCCTTCGAGGAAATCGGCGAAGATTTCCTGGGTCTCCTGGTTCATGGTTTTGCCCAGCCACAACACCGCGCCCCCCGTTCCCCGGTAGTGCGGCAGGAGTGCCCGGTACAGGGGGGCTTGGGCAGGCGCGCTGTCCACTAGGTAGAGCGGGTGGCGCTGCTCGGCAGCCAGGGCCTCCAGGGCATTGTGCAGCACCGCCCGCTGGCTCTCCAGATACTCCTCGCCCACCAGGACCAGGATGGGCAGCGAGTCTGGGTCGGCGGTAGCCCACAGATCGAGGGCCGCCGGGCTAAACACCACCGCCCCACTGGCCGCCTGCACCCGCAAGCCGGGCCTGGTACAGGCCGGGCTCCGGCAATTGGACCTGCCCTTCAAAGATCCGTTTGCCCGAGCGGTTCCCCTTGCGGACCATGGGGATCTCGGCCAGGGGCGCCAGGTCGGGCACCGAGCGCAGCACTAGGTCAGCGCCGGTGATATCCCCCTGGATCTGCACCTCCACCCGCGCGGTCTGGCCGGCGTTCACCCGCGCCGAACTGCCGCGCAGGGACTGGCCGGGCACGGCAAACTGCACCTGGTGCTCGGGGTAGCGGCCCTGGACGGCAAAGGAGAGTTTGTCGGTGGACCATTTGGGTTTGCGCTTGTGGCTCAGCCCCAGGGTCAGGGATAGGCTGTCCCCGGGCAGGGCGGTAGGACTGAGGGTGAGGGGCGGGATCTCGATGGGCAGCTGGGTGCCGGGAAAGAGCCCGGAAGGCGCGGTTTTTACACTCTGCACCAGGGGTTTGTCGGTCAGGGACAGCAGCCCGTTGCCCCAGCTGAGCAGCGCCGTCACTTCGTCGTAAGCAGCCAGCGACCAGTTGTCTATTTCCACCACGCAGCGGAAGGTCTCCCCCGGCTGCAGGCGGCCGTCCCCGTTGCCCGCGGTTTCCGGACCCGGCGTGTCGATGAGGCGCACCTGCTTGACCACCTTGCCCCGGGCCCCGGGCGGGGCGCCGGGCAGCAGCGGCACTCCCCCTTGCTGGTCGCCGCGCATCTCGTAACTGCTGTCGGGCACCTCGATGCGGCCCCGTTGGGCGGGGTTGATGATGATCCCGTACCAGCTCTGGCCCGGGGTCTGGGCCTCGAAACTGACCTTGTCCACCACCTTGCCGCTGCGCGCTCCAAAGGCCTGCTTGATGATGAACTCCCCCTGGATGTCCAATTCACTTTTCCCCGCATCGCGGCCGGTGCGCAGGCGGTCGCTGCCGGCAAAACGCACCTGGGTGCCCGGGTGCAGCACCAACCGGCCCTCGCGGGCCACCTTGACGTCGCCGTCCACCAGCACCTCGCCGGCCCAGTGTACCTCCTGGTCTATAGTGCCCGCCCAGCGCAGGCGCTCCACCTCCACCCGCATGCGCTCGCCCTGGCGCCGCAGCCGCAGACCCGGGCCACGGGCCTGGTCGGGAATGGCGCCGAGCGGGTCGATGGAGGGATTGCCCAGTTTCTCCAGCCGGGTGAAGCGCGTCCCGTCAAAGGGGTCAGTGGCGTCGCCCATGTTGCCGCCGTGCGCCTGGGCATAGGCCTCGTCGTGGGCCCAGAAATCGAGGTTGTCCAGGCCGGCCCTGGTCTCCACCTGGCGGCCCAGGGGGTAGCCAGCGTCCTGGTACAGGCCGTCGGCGCAGACCAGGTCCACCTCCTTGGCGCGTTCGTCGCCGTTGGCCGCGTTCTGCGGGCGTATATGCCAGACCAGCAGGCCCTCGCCGGGCAGATGGCGGTCGTAGTAGCTGCCGTTGCGGGTGCGCTGCTCCAGCAGCAGGTACTCCTCGGCGGTGGCGTAGGTATCCACCGAAACCGGCGGCAGGGGCAGTTGCAGGATCTGCCCGCCCTGCTGCACGGTGGCCACCTCCAGGGTGGTGTCGCCCCGCACCTCCACCAAACGCTCGTTGTCCAACCCGATCCACCCCAGTTCCTTGAGGCACCAGGCGGAAAAGGAATTGGGCCCGTCGTCCCCCTTCCAGCCGTTTGCCCCCCACCCCATCAGGCACCACCGCCCAACCCCGGCGCTGTCCTCCCCGGGGTTGGTGTAATTCAGGTCGTACAGATCGGGTAATCCCAGGCCGTGGCCAAACTCGTGGGCCATGGTGCCAACCGTCTGGGCAAAGGTGCCTTCCTGGCCGATGGAGCCATAATTGCTGCCTGCCTGCACCTGGATGGGCCGGCCTCTGATCCCCCGATCCGCCGAGACGAAGGGGGTGTTCAGCCCCAGGGTGGCGATCCCGGTGGCGCCGCCGACGATGAAGCCGCGCGGGGTGGACTTCACCATGATGAAGAGGTAGTCCACCACCCCGTCGTCGTCGCCCGAATTGGGCACCCCATCCGGCCCGTCGTTGTCGTAGCGGGCAAAATCGACCTCCGCGTCGGCCTGCTCCAACAGTTCGCGGACGAACTGGCCAAAGTTGCCCGGTTTTCCCGCTTCTTTGCTCAGATAGGCTGCTGCTGGATGCAGCGCCTCGTACCGCCTGGACATGGTGTCGCCCCGCAATTCGAACTGCCCTGAGGACATGGTGTGATAGAAATGGGTCAGGCTGCCCACCTGGGCGGGGTCGAAGAGGCGGGCGGCGTATTCGGGGGCGCTGCGCGGCGCCGCGCTTTCGTCGGCGAACTTGCCAAAGAGGACCAGGGCCTGCACCTGGCCCCGATGCTGCTGCATGGGAGAAGCGGTGTTGGCGGCGACGACCTTGCCGGCGATGGTGGCGGCAGGTGAGCGCACGGGGGTGGCGCCGGCGCAGACCAGCTCTGCGGCGCTGGGCCGGGCCGCGACCAGCCAGGTCAGGCAGAACAGGAAAACCAGCCGCCGCATGGGACCTCCTTGTGCCAGGCCTGGCACAGCGCCTTGGGGAGGTGCTGTCTGGACCCACACCCTTGTCAGATTATGCGCTCTGCTATTTGCCTTGGCAAACGACCCAGGCACTTAGGCGGTCGTCGGGACCTCTTCGCAGCCAGGCCCGGGATGGGCAGTCCGCAGGCCTGGGATCTAGGCCGTTCGCAGGCCCCGACGACGCCGGCGTTCCCCTGATAGGACGCCCGGTGAGGCGAAAAAGTCTCCGTGGAATTGTAAAAAATTGCGCCCAGCCCGGGGCGCAGCGCAGCAGGAGCTTTGCTGGGGAACCTTCAGACGCCCTTGAGCCCCACCTTCCGGCACAGACGGGCCAGGACTTCCTGTTCCGGCTCGTCCAGCACCCCCATCTCCTCGACGATGAGGGCCACGTGTTCGGGGAAGATACGCTCGATGAGTTGGCGCCCTGCGGCGGTCAGGTGTACCGTGACCACCCGCCGGTCGTCGCTGTCGCGCCGGCGCTCCACCAGGTTCAGCTTTTCCAGATTGTCCACCACCATGGTGATATTGCCGCTGCTCTTGAGCAACTTCTCACCCAGCCTGCACTGGGGCAGGGGACCCAGGTGATAGAGCACCTCCAGCACCCCGAACTGGCTGAGGGTCAGATGGTGGATAGCCACCTTCTGGCTCATACGCGCGTTGAGGGACTCGGCGGCGCGCAGGAGTTTGATATAGGCGTTGAGGGCGCGGACCTCGCACTCGCTGCCCAGAAAGTGGCTGCCCATCGGAATCCCTTATCTATAATTGAAACAGCGGATCGGCGGCTAGTTCAATGTGGAATATAATGGGCGATCCCCACCCCAACGCAAAAACGCAGCTAGCCTTTGGCCGGAATCTGCTCCCCGTCTGGCCGGGGCACATGGGCCCAATGCCCCTCGGGGTCGCGTCCCCGGCAGACCACCGAGCGGCCGTTCCACCCGCGGAGCGCCCGCACCTGCGGCGGCACGAAGCGCATGGTCAGGCCGCAGCGGCGGCGCACGGAGAGATTGGGCTCCGAGCCGTGCAGGAGCAGATCCGCATGCAGGGAGATCTGGCCGGCCTTCATGGCAAAGGCCACCGGTGCCCCGCCGTATTGATCCGCCCCGTGGACCGTCTGGTTGAGCACGTTGTCCTCCTCGGGCGCACTCTTCTCAAAGGTGATCTGCCCGTGGCGGTGGGAACCGGGGATGACCTGCATGGCGCCGTTTTCCAGGTCGGCGTCGTCGATGGCCAGCCAGACCGTGACGGTCTGGCTGGGGGTGAGGGGCCAGTACGAGGCGTCCTGGTGCCAGCTCACCCGTTTGCCGTCCCCCGGCATCTTGCAAAAGTAGTGGGTGCCCCAACAGACCAGGTCCTCGCCCAGCAGGTCTTGCACGTAGTCGAGGATACGCGGCTCGGTCACCAGGTCGTGGATGCCGGCACAGTGCTGGTGCCAGCCGTTGATCGAATAGCTGTTCCAACCCACCTCGGCGGACTTCTCCATCAAATGGTCAAAGTAGCGCCGGTTGGCCAGGGCCTCCTCGGGGCCAAAGACGTCGAGGGGGAAGACGAAGCCCTGGTTATTGAACTGGCGCACCTGCTCCTGGGTGAGTTTGGCAGGGCACTCATCCGCGGCCGGAAAGAACTCGAGGCGGCGCTCCAGGTCGGGCATGGCATTGTCGATGGGGGGCATGGAATCTCTCCTTTTTATGCCTGAATCTGCGCCAGGCGGCCCGGCTGGGCAAGGCACCCGTTTGACGAGCTTTCCACTGCTTGAATAGATTAGGCCCAACCTGTCGAGGAGACCTCCATGCCCGCCACCCCCAGTTGGACCCCGGTCGAAACCGACCTGCGGACCCTGCGCCAGCAGCACCCCGATCCCCTGCGCGCCCTGGCCGAAGCCCAAGTGCCGGCCTTTGTGTTGCGCCGCGCCTACGACCCGGCCCACTGCGCCGCCCTGATCCAGCGCTTCATCGACCAGGGCCTGATGCGCGACCCCCAGGACACCTCGGGCAAAGACCCCCGCCCGCGCATCGACATCGGCACCAGCCTGGGGAACCTGGGGGCGGATCAGGAGGCTTTCCTCGAGCACGCCGCCGGCACCCATCGGCTCTTCTCGACCCTGTTCGCCGGCTTCGCCGACCCGGTGCAGACCGTCTATGCCGGCCTGCAGAGCCTGGCCGGGGATCACCGGGTGATGGTGGCCCGCGAGCCCGACGGCCGCCAGTACGGGCCGGCCATCTTCCGCATCCACTATAGCGGCCACACCTATCGCCCCCATATCGACCACGTGGTGCTGCGCGAACAGCGCTTCAACTATGCGGTCTCCCGCTACACCCACCAGTTCGGCGGGGTATTGTGTTTCCAGAACGCCACACAGGGTGGCGATAGCACCCAGGCCATCCTGCACCAGTGCCTGTGGACCCCCCAGGTCCAGCCCCATATCGACGCAGAGACCTTTCCCCAGTATGCTGCGGCCAACAACATCGCCAAATGCCGTGTCGAACTGAAACCCGGCGATCTCTACTTTTTCAACACCCGCTGCATCCACGAGGTCCCCGCCGTGCAGGGCAACCTGCCGAGGATCGTGCTGGCAATTTTTATCGGCTACTCGCCAGAATACCCAGAAGTCTTTGTCTGGTCATAATTTATATTTAACAAAACCCCGGTTTGGCAACCAGGACTTCTGGGCTTTTTACCCCGCGCTCGTCAGAGATATTACGCCTCAGGGCTTGCCCAAGTCCGGACCAACGCCTATTTTTAGCGGACTTCTGTGCCGTGACCGAGGTCACGCCCGGATAACAGATCTTTGGTGTAATCCTACTGATTTCTAGCTCTCAGGGATGGTTACAATGATCAACTTCAGTGTCGAAGTTTATGCCGACGAGCCCTTTGAGAAGGCGCTGCGGCGGTTCTCGGTCAAGACCAAGAAGACCGGACTGCTGCGCGACCTAAAGAAGAAGCGTTTCTACACTAAACCGTCGGTACAAAAGAAGATAGACAAGCAGAAGAGCATTCGTCGCCAGAAGAAGGCCCTGCGCCTGGCCGAGTTCCCGATGGCCGATCGCAAAGAGAAAAAGGCCGCAGATCGCAAGGGTGGAGCCGATCGCCGCAAGCCGGTCGGCAGGTAAAGCGCTGCACGACCGCTCTGCCTCCTCCATGCCGCAACCTAAAAAAGCAACCGGCAAAATATATGGTTGCTTTTTTACTTTTTTGTTATATACTATACGCTGACACATTTAGCGTTCAAAACAGCCGTTCTAATCCGAGTAGAGCCTACCTGAAGTAGATCCCTACCCCGAATTAGATTCTACCCCGAAGTAGATTCCTACCCCGCGAGAGGTTTGGAAGGCTTCGTACCATATCTCAATCTTATGTCAGAAGGAGGTGATTCATCCATGGCTCAGCGCGAAACCGGTTCCGTAAAGTGGTTTAACGATGCCAAGGGTTACGGCTTCATTACCCGCGCCAACGGCGGCGATGTTTTTATTCACTATAGCGCCATTCGCGGCGAGGGCTTCCGCTCTCTCGGCGAAGGTCAGGCAGTCGAGTTCGAAGTGGTCGAAGGCCAGAAAGGCCCTCAGGCCCAGGACGTGACGCTCTCTAACTGAGAGGTCACTTCATACACGTGGCAGCCGTTCTACCCCGCAGTAGCTTACTACCCGAAGTAGATCCTACCCCGCGAGTGGTTCGGAACGCCCTGTCTCAACAGTTCACCATCATGGAGGTATTTTTCTCATGGCACAGCGCGAGACCGGCTCGGTCAAGTGGTTCAACGACGCCAA
>SXGS01504991.1_pt1 | contig 12010 bp, 8 predicted proteins | sample 3174681 | NCBI WGS metagenome assembly SXGS01 (sample SAMN11356861, study PRJNA531348) | freshwater metagenome | isolation source: freshwater sample F1-80 | place: China: Fuxian Lake, Yuxi | collected 2017-12-25
AACGGATGACTGCTGTGGGGTCGTGGTGAATTGCGCTGTGGAAGCCGCAGGTTGCCAGAGCCAGACCTCACTGATCGGTGCGCCATTCGGCACAATGATCAGATCATCAAGGGAAATGTGGGAAGCATCCACATGCAGATACACCGCATTCCACCCCGGCTTGAGAACGATGGTCTGGGTTTGCCACTGAGCCTGCACGGAGTTGAGGCAACCCGCTAGGAACACAAAGACACTCGCACAAGAACGAGCGCATAAAGAATTCATTTTCATGGCTAAGAACAAACCTACCAGCCACTAAAACTGCCCCCCCTTTTTCATCTCTCCACCCAATTTCGACTTATACTCCTCAACCTACGCCATGTGCAAGGCTTTTTTACTCTAATACTGGATTGCGGGTTTGGAGGGGCTGGCACAAGATTGAGTTCTTTATGTCGAGTGTGCGCAAACAGTATCCTTTTGATTTGATCGAGGCCAAATGGCAGGCATTTTGGGATCGTCAAGAGACGTTTCGGGCTTGGAACCCGGGTGAGGAGATACCGGTTGAGCACCCGTTCGCACAAAGGCATCGGGGACCGGAGCTACCACCCAAATACTACGTCTTGGATATGTTCCCCTACCCGTCGGGCGCGGGATTGCATGTGGGCCACCCAGAAGGTTACACCGCCACGGATATCGTTTCTCGTTACCGGAGAGCGCGAGGATTTAATGTATTGCACCCGATGGGTTGGGATGCGTTTGGGTTGCCTGCAGAGCAGTTCGCGATCAAGACCGGCCAGCATCCACGCAAGACGACCGAGGAGAATGTGTCCACATTCAAGCGGCAGATCAAGTCGCTCGGGTTCAGTTATGATTGGTCAAGGGAGATCGACACGACAGATCCTAAATACTTCAAATGGTCGCAATGGATTTTTCTAAAGCTCTATCACTCTTGGTTTAATCCCACCACCCAGAAGGCGGAACCGATCGAGACGATGGTCTATCCTGAAAGTATCAAGACGGACGGACAGAAACGTGGTTATCGCGATGATCGGCGTTTGGCGTTTGTAGCCGATACGCCGGTGAATTGGTGTGAAGAACTCGGCACGGTGTTGGCCAACGAGGAGGTGATCGATGGCAAGAGCGAGGTCGGAGGCTTCAAGGTTGTTCGACGCCCGATGAGGCAGTGGATGCTGAGGATTACCGCGTTTGCTGAGAAGCTGATTGATGACTTGGAATCTATCGACTGGTCGAAATCCTTGAAAGAAATGCAGAGGAATTGGATCGGCCGATCGGAAGGAGCGGAGGTTCAATTCAAGGTGGAAGGTGTTGACGTCAGTGTGATGGTGTTTACAACGCGACCGGACACGCTGTTTGGTGCGACCTATTTGGTGCTCTCGCCAGAGCATAAGGCTGTGGCGACCGTGACGAGTGCGGAGCAGGGGGAGGCCGTCATCGCCTATCAGTCCTTCGCAGCCACAAAGAGCGATTTGGAGCGAACGGAATTGGCGAAGGAGAAAACGGGCGTGTTCACGGGTGCTTACGCAGTGAATCCGGTGAACCAAGAGCGAGTTCCGATCTGGGTGGCGGATTATGTGCTCGCAACGTACGGGACTGGCGCGATTATGGCGGTGCCGGCGCACGATGAGCGGGATTTGGAGTTCGCTACCAAGTTCGACCTCCCCGTGGTGCAGGTCGTGCAACCGCTTGATCCGGCGAAGGCTTGGCAGGGGTTCTGCGGTGAAGGAACGGCCGTCGGTTCTTCCAGCGGGGATCTTACTTTGAACGGGCTCGCGACGAGGGAAGCTAAGCAACGGATCTCGGATTGGTTGGAAAAAACAGGGGTTGGTCGAAAAACTGTCCAGTATAAGCTGAGGGACTGGTTGTTTAGCCGGCAGCGTTACTGGGGTGAACCGTTTCCGATTGTTTGGAAGGATGGGTTTCATGAAGCACTCCCCGAAAGTGCCCTACCCTTGCACCCACCGGCGTTGACCGACTTTAAACCCACGACGAGCGGGGAACCTCCGCTGGCTCGGGCTACAGAATGGGTGAACGTCGGGGAGGGTTGTGTTCGTGAAACAAACACAATGCCACAATGGGCAGGGAGTTGCTGGTATTACCTGCGATATCTGGACGCCCGGAACGATCAGGCGTTCTGTAATCCACAAGCAGAAGCCTATTGGATGGGAACAGACTGTCCGGAAGGGCAAGCGACTCGCGGAGTAGATCTGTATGTCGGAGGAACGGAGCACGCGGTGCTGCATCTGCTTTATGCAAGGTTCTGGCACAAAGTGTTGTTTGATCTCGGCTATGTCACGACCGCCGAACCGTTTTTTAAGCTGATTAATCAAGGGTTAATCCTAGGTGAGGACGGACAAAAGATGTCCAAATCACGCGGAAACGTGGTTAATCCGGATGATGTTTTGGTGGAGTATGGGGCGGATGCGTTTCGGTTATACGAAATGTTTATGGGCCCGTTGGAAATGGTAAAGCCTTGGAATACCAAAGGTGTCGAAGGGGTTTACCGATTTTTGGGGCGTGTGTGGCGATTGTTCACCGATGAAGAAAGCGTTGTCCAATTTGATCAAAACTTAAGCTTTGATGCTTCCAAAGGATCTGAATTGCTCCAAGCAATCCGATTATCCGCAAAGATTCGAGATGTTGTGCCAACTCCGACTCAATCCAAAGCAATCCATGCCACGATCAAAAAGGTGACTGAGGATATGGATGGGATGCGGTTTAACACTTCGATTTCTGCATTGATGGTTTTTGTGAACGAAGCACTGACTTGGGAGGTGTTGCCAAGGGTGGTGATGGTCGATTTCCTGAAACTTTTGCAGCCCCTCTCGCCACACTTGGCTGAGGAACTCCATTCAAAACTCACAGGTGTTGAGGAGACAATTGCCTACCACACTTGGCCGGTGTTCGATGCAGCTTGTTTAGTAGAAGACACGATGGAATTGCCGGTTCAGGTGAACGGAAAGCTTCGCGATATCCTTCGACTACCAACCACCGCGACGACGGGAGAAATCGAATGCGCTGCATTGGCAAGTGAGAAGGTGAAACCTTACATCGAAGGAAAAACCATCAAAAAACTGATCGTGGTGCCGAAAAAAGTTGTGAACATTGCGGCGGCGTAGGTTTTACAGTAAATTGCCGTCGTGCACTTGCTTACGGATCAGGAAAAGCGCGTGATTTTGGCTTTAATATGCCTTTTCCTGATTGGTTGGGGTGTCCGCAGATGGACTGCGAGCCATCCGCCAACCCAAAATCGCACGATGCAAACGAATGCAACCCATTGAATTTGATGAGGTCGTCCAGAGGATAACGCAGGCAGACCCTCGTTATCATCGGGATGCCTATTTTTTTGTGAGGGAAGGGTTGGATCACGCGCAACGTCGGGTGACAAAAAACGGAAAAGAATTACCTCGGCATGTCACGGCCCACGAGCTTTTGGACGGTTTACGCCATTATGGGTTGGAACAATATGGCCCCATGGCGATCACAGTTTTAGCGGAATGGGGTATCACGAAGGGAGAGGATTTTGGGGAAATTGTTTTCCAAATGATCGAGGCACGACTTTTTAGTAAAACGGAGACTGACCAAAGGGAAGATTTCAAGGGGAGTTACACGTTTCGTGAAGCGTTCTGCGAACCGTTTTTACCCGGGAAAACTACAACCCCGACCGAACCAACCGCCCCGGAATCAGCAAAAGTCTGATTTTTTTTGCCGGATCGACACTCTTCCGTTGTCAGAGTTCAAGCAGGCTACGACCGATATCACGCAATGTTTTTATGAGTTCATTAATGCCAATACCTAATCTAAAGACCCGAGAATTAGCAGAACTCCCGATGTTACCCGCCGGGACAACCCTGGCGACGCTGGAAAATGGGCTGGTGTTGATTGTGCGCCAGGATTGCAGTGCTCCGGTTGTTTCTGTGCAGGCGTGGTGCAAGGCCGGGAGCATCCACGAGGGAAAGTGGCTAGGAGCGGGGTTGTCTCACCTGCTGGAGCATATGTTGTTCAAAGGCACAACGGGACGCGGACCGGGTAAGATCGACCAAGAGGTTCAAGATGCAGGCGGATACATCAACGCTTACACCTCATTCGATCGCACAGTTTATTGGATTAATGTGCCCGACACCGGAGCAAAAATCGCCATCGATATCCTGTGTGATGTGATGCAGAATGCGAGTTTGCCCGAGGAAACTCTCGCAAAAGAAAAGCAGGTGATTCTTCGAGAGATGGATATGAATCAGGACGATCCATCCCGCAGAGCAAGCCGTCGTTTGTTCGAACTAGCATACACCCGGAGCCCCTACCGCAACACGGTGATTGGTTATCCGGATATTTTTAACGAGGTGGAGCGCGAGGATGTGGTGGCTTATTATCGCGAGAAATACTCACCGAACAACACGTTTTTTGTAGTGGTGGGAAACATTAACCCAGCGGAGGTTGAAACCCAAATCCGTGAAGCCTACGCGAACTCAAAGGTTCGGCCATTAACCGGAGATGTTTTCCCCGATGAACCTCGGCAGACAGTCGCACGAGAAACTCTCGAAGAAGGACCTGTTGAACTCGGACATTTTCATATCGGTTGGCACATCCCGGAGGTTCACCACTCAGATATAGCGGCGTTGGACGTACTGGCTACACTCCTTGGAAGCGGAAGGAGTTCGCGTTTGTTTCAAGAACTGAGAGAAAAGCAAGGGGTGACCCATTCTGTCGATGCGTGGACTTATTGCTCTCAAAACCCGGGGCTATTCGGCATCAGCGGGGTGGTTGATGGTTCAAAGTTTCGCGCAGCACATGCTGCAGCGTTGATCGAGATCGAACGGCTCAAGACGTGTGTTGTTGAACAAGCTGAACTAGGCAAAGCAGTGAAGCAGTTCATCGCTGCGACATTGGCAACCCGAAAAACAATGCAGGGTCAGGCACAGGAGTTGGGGGGCAGTTGGATTGCGACACAGGATCTCAATTTTTCCGCACGTTACCTTGCAGCGGTGGAACGGTTGACACCAGTGGATTTGCAACGCGTCGCCTGCGAGTATCTCACCTCAAAGAATAGCACAACCTATGCTCTTCTCCCGGTAGGTAGTGTGGTTAACCAAGCCTCCGAAACCACCTTGGCGGTTGATCATCCTGTTCAAAAGTTCACGTTACCCAATGGGCTTCGGCTATTGATTAAGGAAGATCATCGGCTTCCATTCGTGGAGATGCGCACGGTCATCCAAGGGGGAGTTATCTCCGAAACCGCTGACAACAACGGGGTCACTCTGCTGCTTGCAAAAATGCTCCTCAAAGGAACCCAGTCGCGCACTGCAGAACAAATCGTCACTGAAATCGAATCCGTCGGCGGAGGGATCGACAGCTACGGAGGCAATAATAGTTTTGGTGTGAACGTGGAAGTAATGCGCCCGGATCTCAGGGTTGGACTCGACCTTTTGGAAGATGTTCTGCTGCGGCCCACTTGGCCTGAGATTGCATTGGTTCGTGAGAAAGAAGTTCAGACGGCCTCAATTCGTGCCCAGCGAGACCAACTGCTTCAAAGCGCAGGTGGGTCGATGCGTCGATTACTGTATGGTTCGGCAGGCTATGGGCTTGATGTCAACGGTCGCGAGGAAACGGTGGCAGCATTGAGGACTGCTGATTTACGGCGTGTGTACGAGGCGTTGGTTCGCCCTAACAATGCCGTGTTGGCAGTGTTTGGAGACGTTTCTAGTGAAGAAATCGTCAGAGAAATCACTCAACGATTTGGAAAGTGGGAGCCGCAGGCATTTCAGAACCCAAAAGCCTCGGAACGTTCAACGAGGCCGGGGATACTCCGTGCAGAAGCGGTGCGCGAAAAGAAGCAAGGGGTGATTGTGATCGGGTTCATGGGGGTTTCGATTCATGACGTTGATAGGTATCCATTGGAATTACTGCAGGAAGCGTTGAGCGATCTGGGATCGAGGATGTTTGTGAGGATTCGCGAGAACTTGGGGTTGGCATACTACGTGGGTGCCCAACATTTTCTCGGCATACAATCCGGTTACTTCGCTCTTTACGCGGGAACTAAACCTGAGGAATTAGGAGTTGTAGAAACCGAAATGATCCAAGAGATAAAACTCCTGCGTGAGGAAGGTTTGACCGCAGAAGAGTTAACTCGCGCAAAGGCAAAAATCGCGGGCCAGCGCAAAATCGCGCGCCAAGATTTAGGAGGCCAAGCGATGGCCGCAGCTTTGGACGAACTCTATGGACTCGGTTTTGCCTTCGGGGATGGAGAAGATGCACGTTACCAAGCCGTTACTCTGGCAGACGTCAAACGCGTGGCTTCCACTTATTTAAACCCGGAAGCCTACGCAGTGGCGGTGGTGCGTCCTGAACCTGAACTCAGTCCGCCAACCTGAACTTTGCTCTTTGCGGTTTCGAACCAGCTAAAGCAACATATCGGCATGAGCAATGTTGTGAGTGATAATCTTCCGGATGCAGCCGGACATTTTGGTCCGTTTGGTGGCCGTTATGTACCGGAAACGCTGATGCATCCGTTGCAAGAATTGGAGCAGGAATACTTTCGAGCGCAACAGGATCCAAGTTTCCAAACTGAGCTTTCTTACTACCTGAGGGAATTTGTCGGGCGCCCGACACCGCTTTATTTTGCTGAACGCCTGACGCGAGAACTGGGTGGAGCCAAGATCTATCTGAAGCGCGAAGATCTGCTTCATACGGGTGCCCATAAAATCAATAACGCGATGGGCCAGATACTTCTGGCGAAGCGAATGGGGAAACGCCGTATTATTGCCGAGACGGGTGCCGGTCAGCACGGCGACGCCACCGCCACGGTGAGCGCGATGTTCGGGATGAAATGCGTTATCTACATGGGCGCGGTTGATTGCGAGAGGCAGGCTCTCAACGTTTATCGGATGAAAATGTTGGGAGCAGAAGTGGTTCCTGTCACGGCTGGACAACAAACTCTCAAGGAGGCGGTCAATGAGGCCATGCGTGATTGGGTGACGAATATTCGTTCGACCCACTATATTTTAGGAACCGCCTATGGAGCCCACCCCTACCCTGTCATGGTGCGGAATTTCCACCGAGTCATTGGTGATGAGGCTCGAAGGCAAATACTAGAGCAAGAGAAACGCCTACCTGATTTGCTTGTGGCTTGTGTGGGTGGAGGATCCAATGCCATCGGCTTATTTTACCCATTTTTGGAAGACAATTCCGTCCGAATGTTGGGGGTCGAAGCCGGCGGAGAGGGCATCTTTCCAGAACGTCATGCCGCTCGGTTTCAGGGAGGTTCTCTCGGAGTGTTGCAAGGAACTCGATCCTATATTTTGCAGGACGAAAACGGCCAAATCCAATCGACCCACAGCATCAGTGCAGGTCTGGATTACGCAGCAGTCGGCCCTGAACATGCATGGCTCCGTGATCAAAAACGAGTCGATTATTCGTTTGCAACGGATGACCAAGCGTTGAAGGCGTTTGTTGGGCTCGCCCGATTGGAAGGGATCATCCCCGCACTCGAATCGGCCCATGCGGTGGCCGCAGTCTGGGAACTGGCTCCCAAAATGTCGAAGGATACATTGATCATCGTCAATCTTTCTGGACGCGGCGACAAAGACGTCAGTCAGGTGGCGACTCGAATCAAACTTTAATCGAATCAAACCCCTAAACTCGTGAAGTCGAAACCTCTGAAAAACCAATGGGAATTCGGGGATCTCTTCGCGCCAATCCCCACACCTCAGTCGCCGACTCCGTTGCAGGTACCAACGCCCCCTGCTGCCGAACCGAAGGTTGCGCCTCGAGTGTTTTCGGTGACGGAACTGACGGGTGTTGTAAAACGGTTACTGGAGTCCCAAATCGGCACAATCCTCGTCACTGGAGAAATCACCAATTTCAGAAAGTACCCCTCCGGTCATTTTTATTTTACCCTTAAGGACAAGCAATCCCAGTTGGGTTGCGTCTTGTTTCAGAACTCTGCGAAAGCGATTTCGAGGAGCATCCTAGACCAACTGAAGGACGGAGAAAAGATAACGATTCATGGTGACTTAAGCGTTTATGAAGCGCGTGGACAATATCAGCTCGTGGTCAGCCATATCGAGTTGCAAGGGTTGGGCGCGCTGCAAGCAGCGTTCGATCGTTTGAAACAAAAACTCCAAGCAGAGGGTTTGTTTGAACCTAGTCGGAAACGTCCCATACCACGTTATCCCGTTCGCATTGGCTTGGTGACGTCTGCCCAAGGTGCTGCGATTCGAGATGTGTTGAGCGTCATTTCTCGGCGTCAACCGAGTTTGGAGGTCATCCTAACAGCGTGCCGGGTGCAAGGAGACTCGGCGGCTGGAGAAATTGCCGCTTCTATAAAGATGCTGAATTTGTGGTCTAGCAATTCAGAACGACCGATAGACCTAATCCTGATGACACGGGGCGGAGGAAGTCTTGAAGACCTTTGGGCGTTCAACACCGAAGGCGTCGCAAGGGCGATCGTTGCCTCTGCAATACCGGTGGTTTCAGCCGTAGGACACGAGGTTGATTTCACGATTAGCGATTTTGTGGCAGATCTTCGAGCCCCTACACCGAGCGTCGCAGCCGAACTTATTACCGAGGGAACGTTCAGTAGCCGCGTAACGATCATCCGGGCCCGGGATCGAATGAGCCAACTCGTTCGACAAATCGTCCATTGGCATCGTGAGGAATTGGAGGGATTAGTCGGGCGTTATCAACGGAATCATCCACGACGACGGCTGCAGGCACAGGCCCAACGTTTGGATGATTCGGTCGAACGATTGCGACGATTGCCACGACGCCAACTCGAAACATTCATCCTTCAATTGAGCCAACTCGGTCGCAGAGTCCTGTATGTAAGACCATTGCAACGGCTTCGGCAGAATCAGAAGGAAATGAAGCGGATTTTAGAGGATTTGGGCAATGTGTTGCGCCCTCAACTTCAACTTCGCCGTCAAAAAATTGAATTACTGCGCATCCGATTGGAACTCCTCTCACCGATTAAGATCCTCGGTCGCGGCTACTCGATGACATGGAATTCCACCACGGGCCGACTCCTTCGAAATGAGAATGAGGTCAGCCATGGCGATCAACTCCGAACGGTTCTAGGCGATGGAGAAATCCAAAGCATGGTTCGTCGCGGGGTCCAGAGCCCAGAGAACTGAATCACTCAGACCCTTCTCCGATAATCCACAATTGAGCAAAAAATGCTTCATTTTGCGAATTTTTGATGAACTTTGAGGAGTGAAGTTTGCGTGAGCAACCCGGCGTTGTGTAAACGTTCGGCATGAGCTAACTGCCGCTCGTTGACTCGATTGGATTTCCTACGGTTCAAGGTTCTCGGCAACATTTCCAAATTGGCGAGTTCGTTCCCAACCTCTGGAGCAAGGCTCAAGGGAACGATATGATCGATCTCCACAAGTTCTCCTTTATAAGGACCTTCCCGCACTGTCCCTGCTCGGCCGTGTCGCAAATCCTCGAGGTTTTTGGCGTCGAGAAGTCCCAGTTGCCTCGCGATCTTCACGTTCCGTAATAATGATTCTCGAACCAGCCCCGCTTGGGGCTCCTGCTGCCCATTCAGCCGAAAGGCCCAATTCAACGTAGTTTCTGGAGCGAGCCCCCTTTGCTCTGCGTGCCAGAGCCAAAAAATCAATTTGTTCAATCTGGAGTTAGCTCCTCGTTCACCCAATCCAGAGAGTTTCAGAGGGTCCGTCAGATCTGAAACATTCCTAACGTCATCAATCGGACTGAATTTCCACAGTCCTCCAAACAGAAGGATGATGAGTCCAAATAAAAACGAAATTTTACGGCGCCCGGTTCTCATGCAACCCACTTCATTCGGAGTTGTTCAGGAGACCAGCCGCGATCTCGCAACACTCGCAAAGTGAGATCATTGTGACGCTTCGAGAGTTTTTCTCCCTGCTCGTCCTTGGTAAGTAGACAGTGATAAAATCGGGGTATTCTAAGGCTCAATACATTGTAAAGCAGCAGTTGGCGGGCGGTCGAAAGGAGAAGGTCCGCGCCTCGCACAACCTCCGTAATCCCCATCGCCGCGTCGTCAGTGACTACAGCCAATTGATATGCGGGCAAATCATCTGCTCGCCAGACAACAAAATCACCAAAATCGATACCCGCCACGAACCGTTGTGGGCCGAGGTTTTCATCAACAAATTCCACTGCGTCACCATCTGGCACTCGAAACCTCCAATTGACACGCGTTCCGATTCTTCCTTCACGATTCCTACAACTACCCGGGTAAATAGGTTCTTCCTCATTGGCGTGGGGAGCAGCTATCGATCTTATGATGTCTTGCCGAGAACAAACGCATGGATAAATCAAACCTTTGTTGAAAAGGATCTGAAGTGTTTCACGATAAAAATCCAACCTGCGACTCTGAAGGTAAGGTCCGAACTGACCTCCGCAGTCCGGCCCTTCCTGCCAATCTAAACCAAACCAGCCTAGGTCCTCTAGCAATCCCTTCGAAAACTCAGGACGAACCCGGGAGAAATCCAAATCTTCTTCGCGTAATACCAAGGTACCTTGAGCGTTCAAGCAACGGTTTGCTGCCGTCCAAAAGGTTCGAGCATGACCTACGTGCAGATAACCGGTGGGAGACGGAGCCAGACGTCCACGGTAGGTGGGTGGAATCCCAGGCTGATTGGAGTCAAATTTCCTCATCTGAGCAAGATGTGACCCATTCCGAAAACTTGGGTAGCGGAAAACTAAGCTGCTTTTGAACTTTGGTGCAATCCAGCGATGTGTCGGGTGAACGTGGTGCGCCGTGATAATCCTTGAGCGAGGTGGGATTAATTCGTGGGCTAAGGTGGGAATATCGACCGGCAACCAGTTGGCCTATTTCATAACGACTCAGCCGCTCACTCCCCGCAAGGTGGAACGTGCCAGAGGCTCCTTTTTCAATCAACTGCCAGAGTGCGCGCGCGGTTTGTTTCACGGGCATTGGGTTCCGGTATTCGTCAACAAACAAGTCAAGCCCACGACCCTGCTGCCAAGCTAGCCTCATCTCCTCGTTAAACCCGCGATCCTTTGTAGGTGAAACACCTGCATTCAAAGACAATCGAACGATTAAATGGTCTGGGTGCTCCCTCGCAATTGTTTCTGCATGCACTTTCGTCTCAGCATAAACGCTCAGAGGGTTTACGTCGGATTCCTCGTGGTAATTGCCGACGGCTCCGTCGAAAACCAGATCTGTTGATATAAAAACAAATTTCCCGCCGACGATGAGTTCACTAAGGAATCGAGGTGTTTCGACATTCACCTCATGAGCAAGGATCGGATCCGCAGTGCAGGCCGGGTTTTTGCTTAAAGCAGCGCAATGCACAATGATTGCTGGCCGTTCACGAGTGAAGAGGGTCCGAACCGCTTTGCTGTCACGAAGGTCAACCTCGGAACGTAAGATCCCTCGAGTGCTCAATCCTGATGCTGGTACAGGTGCTTGGACAATCATCTGGTGTCCCAGCAACCCGCCAGCCCCAGTTATCCAAACCACGCTCGAATCTGAAGCCCTCGAAAACGCATGCATTGTTAAAAGTTATAGCTTAATCCACTAACCACAAGATACGTGAAAAACAGGGGTTTTCACCATCAAACTCCAGAAGAAGAATTGCAACTCTCGGATTGGTCTGTTTAGACTTTTTTTCAACAAAACTGGGATAAGTTCTCAAGGCCAATGTCAGTAAAAGCCCGAACTGACCGGCACGAAGTGTGTCTCATAGAAACTTAAAGTCTCGGTTTTGATTCCAAATTATAAGATCCCCCGATAATAAGCTTTAAGGGATAAATGAATGTTCCACTTCTCGATGTAAACGCTCAAAATGGCCCTCTGGAGTCTGCTCTAAAGGAAGCTTTCGAGCGAGTTCTCAAATCCGGCCAATACATCCTTGGGCCCGAGATTGACCAATTTGAACAACAAGTTGCGAAGGTTTTGGATGTCCGGCATGCGATTTCTGTTAGCTCCGGAACAGATGCGATCCTGCTGGCCCTAATGGCGTTAGGAATAAAGGCTGGCGATGAGGTGATTTGTCCGACATTC
>SXGS01339369.1_pt1 | contig 12008 bp, 12 predicted proteins | sample 3174681 | NCBI WGS metagenome assembly SXGS01 (sample SAMN11356861, study PRJNA531348) | freshwater metagenome | isolation source: freshwater sample F1-80 | place: China: Fuxian Lake, Yuxi | collected 2017-12-25
AACCACGGTGTCCTGCGGGTCGGCGACAGCCTGTCGGAGACCGGGACCCTGCGGTTTGCCGGCCTGCCCAACTTCGCCCCGGAAATCCTCCAGCGGGTTCGGGTCAAGGATCCACTCAAGGCCAAGCACCTGAAGAAGGCCCTGGAAGGCCTGGCCGAGGAGGGCGTCACCCAGCTGTTCCGCCCCAATATCGGGGCCGACTTCATCGTCGGCGCCGTGGGCCAGCTGCAGTTCGAGGTCATGGCCGACCGCCTGGCCAACGAGTACCAGCTGGAGGTGGCCTTCGAGCCCGCCCCCTATGCCGAAGCCCGCTGGCTGGGCGGGGAGGCGGTCGATGTGGAGGACTTCGCGGGTAAGCATCGCGGGGCCATGGCCAGCGACATCGACGCCCAGCCTGTCTTTCTGGCCAAGTCGACGTGGGAGATCGGTTATGTGGCCGAGCGCTATCCCAAGGTCCGGTTCGAGCGCTCAAAGGAACGGGCCTGAGCCATGACCACAGAGGCTGTCTATGGCCTGCCCCCGCGGGAACTGGCTGAGTTCGGTCCCGAGGCGGCGCAGGTTTCGCCGCTGATCCCGGGCTCTGCGGCCTTGGAAGAGTTCGCCGACCAGTCGCTGGGGCGGGTGACTGTTCTGGCTCCGCCGGGCACGGTGGAGCGCCGCTATGTCCTGGCCCAGGCGCTGCGGGCCTTGAAGGTGGACGGCGCTCTGGTGGCCCTGGCGCCCAAGGCTAAGGGTGGGTCCCGCCTGGCCAAGGAGCTCAAGGCTTTTGGCCTGGAGGTGGCTGAGGACGCCCGACGCCATCACCGCATTTGTGAGGCTGTTCGCCCGGCAAGGCCTGACCTTGCGCAGGCCCTGGTGTCGGGCGCCCCGCGCCTGTCAGAGTCTCTTGGCCTTTGGACACAACCTGGTGTCTTCAGCTGGGACCGGATCGATCCTGGCACCGCCCTGCTGCTTGGCCGCCTCCCGGCCCAGTCTGGGGTCGGCGCCGATTTCGGCTGCGGCCTTGGCCTTCTGGCCCACGGGGTTCTGGCCTCGCCCGCCGTTACGCGTCTGACCCTGATCGATATCGACCGCCGCGCCGTGGACTGCGCCCGGCGCAATGTGAGCGATCCCCGGGTCGAGGTGGTCTGGGCCGACATCCGCGCCACGGGGTCAGGCCTGAAAGAGCTCGACTTCGTGGTGATGAACCCTCCGTTCCATGACGGGGGCGCCGAAGACCGGGCCCTGGGCGCAGCCTTCATCGCCGAGGCCGCCCGCGCCCTGCGCCACGGCGGCAAGCTGCTGATGGTGGCCAATCGGCACCTGCCCTATGAGCGGCCATTGTCCGACAGCTTCGGGGCCAAGGTTAAGCTCCTGGCCGAGGAGGGCGGCTACAAGCTCTATGAGGCGCGCCGGTGAGCAAGGTCCCGATGGCCCGGCTGGATCGCCTGCTGGCCAATCTGGGCTACGGGTCAAGGCGGGAGGTCCAGGGCCTGGTCCGCAAGGGCGCCGTCGTCTTCGACGGCGCAGCGATCAGCGACGGCGGCCAGAAAGTCCCGGTGGTGGCCGACCTTCCAGCGCGCCTGACCATTGAGGGCGCGCCGGTCGATCCCCCTGCGCCGCTGACGCTCATCATGCACAAGCCCTTGGGCGTGGTCTGTTCTCACCGGGAGCCGGGCCGTAGCGTCTATGAGTTGCTGCCCCGGCGCTGGCGGGCGCGGATGCCTGGTCTCTCGACCATCGGCCGCCTGGACCTCGACACCACAGGGCTCCTGCTGATCACCGACGATGGTCCCCTGCTGCACCGGGTCATCGCCCCGCGCAGCCAGGTGGCCAAGCGCTATGTGGCGCGGCTGGCCAGGCCCCTGCGGGGAGACGAGGCGGAGATTTTCGCGGCAGGAACCCTCGTTCTGGAGTCTGAGGCCGAGCCCCTGGCGCCGGCGGTCCTTGAACCCCTCTCAGACCACGAGGCCCGCCTGACCATTACCGAGGGACGCTATCATCAGGTGCGGCGGATGTTCGCAGCGGTCGGCAATCACGTCGAGGCTCTGCACCGGGACCAGATCGGCGCCCTGTCCCTGCCGCAGGACCTTGCGCCGGGCGGCTGGCGCGTCCTTCATTCCGAAGAGCAGGCGGCAGTTTTCGCCTGAGCCAGGCGCGCGTTCAGCTGTGCAGACTTACCCATTTTGCTACGGATCCATAAGGTTCCGTTAACCATGTTGGCAAGTTAATCACTTGTTAATCGTCGCGGCTCCGGCTTTGCTCTGTCTCATCTGAACCCGCGCGGGGCGTCCCGCGCTGGGACTCTGATGGACGGAGTGGCGCGGCATGTTCGAGTTCGGCCGGGAGCTGAAGCGAATCTTCGGCGGGCAAGGCGCCTGGCGGCCGACCCGTGATGGGCTGGCCGGCGGTGATGCGACTCTGCTTGAATTGCTCGATCTCACCCTGCTGCACAACGAAGGCCGGGCTGCTGACATGGCCGCTGGCCGTGTGAGCGGCAAGGACAAGCCCCAGCGTCAACTGGAAGCCGCCATTGTCTGGCGCGAAGTCGCCCGTCGGTCCGGGGACGCCGCCATGCTGCGCAAGGCGGCCGCCCAGGCTGAGGCCGCCACCAAAACCTTTGACCGTGATCGTCGCCCCGAAGGCTGGGCCCGCGCCCGTTGCGAACAGGGCTTTTGCACCCTGCTGGGGGCTGAGTTGTTCGGCGACGAAGGCCTGGATGCCGCCGCTGAGGTTGCGTTCCGTGAAGCCCGCGAAGCTGCAAAGGGGGGGCTCGCCGGCCCGCTGGCAGAGGTGGGTCTGGCCCTCATCGAAGGGCGTCGCCGCATGAGCCTGGGGGACGCTCAGGCGGCCCGGGTGACCGCCGCCCGTTTTTCTGCGCCGATCGCCGAGCTGCAGATTCTGGCCCGCCGCTGTTCGGCCGCCCACCTGTTGATTGCGGAGGCCCGTACCCTTCGCGCTGACATGATGGCCGGCTGGGGCGCCCGGCTGAAGGATCATGACCTGCTGCAGATGGCCCTGGATGAGGCCGCCGACGTGGCCCGGGGCCTCGACGGCGCCTATGAGCCCCTGGCCCATGCTCGGGCTGCGGCCCTGCGGGGTCAGATCCTGGCCCTGATGGGAGAGGTCAACGGCGAGATCGAACAAATCCTGGAGGCCGTCACCTGCCTGGCCGACGTGGTCGAGGACCTGTCCCGTGACCATAGCCCCATGGACTGGGCGCGCAGCCAGGCCAGCCTGGGTCTGGCCCTCCAGATTCTCGGCGAAGCCACAGGAGGTGAGCGGGCCTTTGAGCAGGCGGTCACCTGCTATGAGCGGGCTGGCCTGGTGCTGGCCGAAGTCCCCGGCCTCGCCCTTCGCGCCGAGGTGTCCAATGGCCGGGCCCTATGCCTGGCCCGATCGGCGGAGCTGTCTGGCGATCTTGCCGTGCTCGACGCTGCTGAGGCGGCGTTCAAGATCGAGCTGTCCCATCGGCGGGCCAAGGTCGATCCAGTCAGCTGGGCCCTGGCCCAGGTCAATCTGGCCCGCATCTATGAGGCCCGCCTCGACATCACAGGCAAGGACCGCGGTGAACGGGCCTCTGCGGCCCTGGCCCTTCAGGCGGCTCTGGATGTCTTTGCCGAAGAAGGCCTGCGCTCCTTCACCCTTATCGCCATCGACGCCATGGAGCGCCTGCGCATCCGCGCCATCCCCCGCGACGGGGTCTAGGCGCTGAGTTGCTGGCCGTTCATCTGCGCTTCATGTCGACTCCCTGCGAATGAGGCTTGTCGCCCGTAGCGTCAGGCGATGATCATCACCTAACTTGGGTGGTCAGCGCGTTTGCGGGGAGAGGCCGATGCGGCAGTCACGATTTGGACCGATCGGGCGAGGACGGCCCGGGTTCCGCCGGTGGCCTATGCCTGTGGCGGCCAGCGCCCTGGCCCTGGGTCTCTCTGCCTGCGCCACAGACCCGGCCTTCCTGGAAGGCCTGGCCCTGGCCACCAGCGCCATGGCGGCCGGAACCGCGCAACTGGCTGAGGAAACCCGCTGTGTCCGGCATGTCTCCCTAAATGGCGAAGTGACCACCTTCTGCCCATTGCCCCCAGGCGTGGTGGCCCGGCCGCCCCACCTTGGCCCCGCGCCCCATGACCGCCATCGGCACTACGACCGATGGGAGGGCGACGGCCGTCATTGGGACAAGGACCAGCGGGAACGCTCGGACCGTGACCGTGACCGTGACCGTGACAGGGACCCTTATTGATTTCGCTGACGATGATGACGACCGCCCTGCTGATGGCCCAGGTGGGGGTGGCGCAGCCCGCACCTGCTGCTGGGGAGGTGTTCCGTGACTGTGCGCAGGTCTGTCCCGAGATGGTGGTGATCCCTTCCGGCAGTTTCCTCATGGGCTCTGAAGCCGGCGCTGGCGAGGCCAATGAAAGCCCACAGCAACTGCAGACCCTGGATCGGCCCCTCGCCGTGGGACGTTTCGAAGTCACGTTCGACGAGTGGGACGCCTGCCTCGCCGATGGCGCCTGTACAGCGCCCTGGAACCAGGATGAGCCGGGATGGGGCCGGGGGCGCCGACCCGTGATCCAGGTCGACTGGAATGAGGCTCAGACCTATGTCGGCTGGCTATCTGACCGAACCGGCCGGACCTACCGCCTGCTGAGCGAGGTGGAGTGGGAATATGCAGCAAGGGCTGGAACCTCGGGCCTGCACCATACTGGCGAGGCGATCACCCCGGCGGACGCCAACTATGAGCGCAGCGGACTTCGCCGCACGGCGCCCGTGGGGAGCTACCCGGCGAACGCCTTTGGTCTGCACGACATGCTGGGCAATGTGTGGGAGTGGGTGGCCGACTGTTATGACACCAGCCCTACCCCTGCCCATGGTGGCGCTCGCAAAGATGACCAAGCCTGCAGCCTGCGAGTGATGCGCGGCGGTGGCGGGGCCTCCCCGGCCGAGGATGTAAGATCGGCTAGGCGCAGTCAGATGAGCGTCGGCATGCGGACCAATGATCTCGGCTTTCGAGTGGCCCGCGACCTTGGCCCGCCGCCGGAGCTGAAGCCGTGAGCACCACTTCCCGCGCAGGGCGCCGGGTTTTGGCCCTGGCGCTTGGCCTGGGCCTAGTCTTCCAGGCTGCCGCCCCGGTTCCCGTCTTTGCCCAGCCGGCGGTCGCCACGCCGGCGCCTGGACCGCCCCCCAGAGCCCAGTGCGCCCGACTGGCCAACCTGGACTGGCGTCGGCTGCAGGCTGACCTGGTTAGAACCGCGGACGACGCCAGGGCGGATGAGGCTGCGCCCTATCTGGCCCGGGCAACCCTCCCCGAAGGCGCTGAATTGAGGCCCTCGGATGAGGCGCTGATCATCGTTCGGGCCTTTATTCCGCCCTATCGCCACTATCCGATCGAGGACAGGGCGGTGGCCTGGCGGGAGCCTGACGGCCAGTGGTGGTTCTGGCGACAGAGGATCGACTGGGCGGCTCCGCCGCCGCCGCCGCCGCCCCCGCCAGCGGATCCGCTGGCCGCCGCCCCATGGACCTCGCCCCCGCCGCCCAGCATCGATGAGCGCTTTCCTCCCCGCAGCGGGAAGCTGGGCGCCATCGCTGCAGCCGCCATGGAGTCGGCCTGGTCAGACCCCTGCCGGGCCTGGGAGCCGGCGCAACCCCGTTCGCCGCTACCCCTTCGCCGTCCGGAGCCAGGGAGTGAACGCCGGGAGCGGGCCTGTCCCCACGGGGCGGCGCCGATCATCGGCGAGATCACCGAGGCCGGGCGGCCCGCTCAGCTGCATGTCTATCCCTGCGACATGGACTTCAGTGCGCGCCGACTGCTGACCCACGCCGCCTATGCCACTGGCCCTTCCGCCGCCGAAGACCGGGTGATGGCCAGGCTCAGGGAGGCGACGGAATGATCCGCGCGCAACTCTGGTGGGTGGTCCCTGCCATCGTATTGGGGGTGATATCCTGCCTTGGGTTTGGAGCATCGCGCGCCCAGGCCTCGGAAGCTCTGAGTGGCCGATCCCCAGCCTCGTTGGAGCGCCTGATGACCGCCGCCGAGGCCGGCCAGCCTGCCGCCTTGGCCGCCGTGGGGGAGTATCAGCAGTTTGGCTGGGGCGGACTTTCCCCTGACGAGGGTGCGGCCCTGGACTGGTATCGCCGGGCGGCTTCGGCCGGGGATGCCCGCGGCGCCCTGCGTCTGGGCCTGTTCTACCACAGCGGCCTTGGGGGGCTGACCCGCAACCAGGCCGAGGCCCGGCGCTGGTTCACCCGGGCGGCGGAAGGCGGCGAGCCCTGGGCGATGCAGCACCTGGCCTCATACTATCAGCAGGGTCTAGGCGGCCTTCCCCAGGACAAAGCGCAGGCCCTGTCCTGGCGCCGGCAGGCTGCTGAGGGGGGCGTTGGGGAGGCCATGCGCGCCTTGGGCTCAGCCTATGAGATAGGCGAGGGCGGCCTGAGCATTGACCTAGCTGTAGCCCTGGACTGGTACCGCCGAGCCCAGGCGGCCGGGGATGCCCGGGCCGGGGTAGAGGTCGAGCGCCTGGAGCGCCTGGCCCGCCTGAGCGAGCTCGTCTGTCTGGCCTATATCGACGATGGTCTGGCAGACCTGCGGGCTGAGCAGGCTGTGTTGGACGCGCTTCCCGCCCTGCCGCGGTTTGCTGGCGCAGCGGCGAGGACTCGCCTGGACCAGGTTGGTCGAGACATTGCGGCCGAGGTGCGCGCGCTGGAATCGGCCCGGGAGCCCTTCGCTGGCCTTGCCCCGATCACCGATCTGGACCGCTATCATATCCGCCAGCGGCCGTCCGAAACGGTCACGGCTATCGCCGCGCGCTGTCGTGGCCCGAGAGGCCCCTGAAATCAGCCAACGGCCTGAGGGGCTTTGGTTCAGGCGGCGGCCACGTCGCCGGTCTGGCGGCGGACGCGCCAGAAGCGAATGGTCCGCTGGGCGGCTTCCTGTGGAAGGGCCTCATAGAGCTCGCCATATTCGCGGGCCCGGCCCATGGCATTGGTTTCCCGGTCGAGGATCAGCACGGCGAAGGTCAGGTACAGGGACCGATCAAAGCCGGCGGCCTTGCAGACGATGGACAGGGCGTCGAGATCACGGCGCTCCAGGATTCTCCGAGCGGTCCCAAAATCGATATCGGCCAGTTCGCACAGGGCGACCAGAAACTTGGTGGTCTCGCGGTTGCGCAGGAATCCGGCCAGCACCGGCGGGGTGATCCCGCCCCGCAGTTTGAGCAGGCGAACGGCGCGTTCGGCGTCCTCGAAATCGTCAGGCAGGGCGCCGTCCCGGGTGGCGAGGCTCTTGCGACCGGCAGCCAGGGCTTGTTCCAGCGCCTCGGGATCGACCTCGCTGTTACGCTCGCGGATTGCGTCGCGCAGCTTGGCTTCCACCACGAAGTACATCTCGTTCAGCAGGTCCATCGGGACCGCGCGACGGCGCACGATGGCGGCATGGAGGGCGGTATTGGCGGCTGCCCGATCAATCACCCGCTCGTGAGACTCCCGCGACAGGGTCGCCCCATCATTGCGCAGCAGCGTATCGAGAGTGTGGTCATCCCCCCGCTCGACGATCGCCTCCGAGACGGCGGCCGACACGGTGGGCCGCTGGCTGATGGCCCGCAGGTGATCCTGGCCACGGGTGTGGGCGACTGCCAGCAGGTCATCGTCCGTCAAAGCCGAAGAGCCCGTCAGGATGGGCTCGGCGACGGCGATTGAAGTGTCCCGCGCCAGATCCCGCAGAAGGTGTCGCGGCGGAGCCGAGGCGACCGACAGTCGGCGGGAGAGCTCCTCGCGGACAGCCTCTTCCATGTCGCTGGCCAACTGGCCCATCACATCATCGAACAGATTGAGCTCAGAGCTGGCGTGGAGCCCGTCGCCGGCGAAGAACAGGTCGGTCACCCCGCGCAACAGCTCTCGCCGTCGGGCGCTGGAGGGCTCGTTGGCCAGGGCGATCAGGTCGTGCAGCTTGGACGTGGACATGTTGCGTCTCAGAACTGGCGGTCTAGGCCCTGGGCGGGGTCTTCGCCGTCGTCCGTTTCGTTGGGCGAAGAAGAAGGACCGACCAGGATGAAATTGTCCCCGATAGGGGGCGGCGGAATGGCGTCGGGAGTCATCCCATAGGCCCTGTGCAGCGAATAGAGATGCGCGCCCCCTGATCTGACGCCGGGGGTAGGCGCCGGGGTGGGGGCGGCCTGTGGCGGCGAAGGGGGCGATGTCATCTGCGGCGCCTGCGCCCATTGCTGAACGGGCGCTTGCGGCTGCGGTGCTGTCGTTCCGTAGATGGAGGTGGGCAAGGCCCCCTGCGGTGGCCCGCCCAGAAGGGCTGGGGCAGGCAGGGGCGCGGCGGCCAGGGCTTGTGGCGGCGGTGGCGGGACCTGCGCCGCACCCTGCGGCTGAAACGGAGCCGGCATGGGCGCCATGACCGCCGCAGGCGATGGGGCTGTCGGCCCCAAGGGCGCCATAGACGCCGCCTGAGGGGCTGATTGCAGCGCCAGCTGGGGGATGAACTGCCGTGCCAGGGCCATGGGTTCAGGGCGGGCATGGGCCGCGGGCGCGCTGGTTGTTGCGCCGCCGCGCTTACCGGCCCAGGTCAACATCTGTCCGGAGTGGGCGCTGGGTCCCGCTGGGCCGCCGAAAGCGCCGGAGGGAGGCGGGCCATAGCGGTCCTGGCTCACCGTCTGGGCCAGGACCGGGACGGCGCTCGCCAGCGCAAGGCCAGCGGACAGGGCAAGGGAGGCGATGGACAGACTCATGGCCGTCCCGTTCTAGGTCAGTCGGCTTAACCTGCGACTAACGGCCACGCCACCAGCGAAGCCCCGAGCGCTCAAGACGGGCCAGACCCGCATAGAGCAGGGCGCCCATCAGCCCAAGGACCACCAAGGCTGCGAACATGCGGGCGGTCTGCAGGCGGTTTCCAGCCTCCAGTATGCGCCAGGCCAGGCCCTGGGCGCCGCCCGATCCGGCGACAAACTCCGCGACGACGGCCCCGATCAGGGCCAGGCCCGCGGCGACCTTGTGCCCCTCCAGCAGGAAGGGGACAGCCGACGGAACCCGCAGGCGCAAAAGCCGCTTCACCCGGCCTGCGCCATAAAGATCAAACAGCCGCTCCAGGTCTGGATCGGCGGCCTTCAGACCTGTAACCGCCCCGGAGAAGATGGGGAAAAAAGCCACGACAGCGGCCAGGGCGATGATGGCCCGTTCGGGATGGTCAATCCCGGCCCAGATCACCACCAGCGGCGCGATGGCGACCACTGGCGTCACCTGAAGCACAACCGCCAGGGGCTGGATGGCCCGCTCAAGGATCGGACTGAGCGCCACCAGCAAGGCCAACAGCTGAGCCGTCAAGCTGGCCATGATGAGGGCTGCAAGCGCCATGGTCAGGGTGTTACTGGCCGAGACCAGCAGGGTCGGGGCGTCGGTCCACAGGCTGGCGATCACCGCGCTGGGAGTGGGCAGGAAGTAGGCCGGGACGGCAAGCGCCCGGCAGGCAATCTCCCAGCCCGCCAGCAGGGCGACAATCAACGCGAAGGGGGCGAGGAGATCGGCCAGTCGCCTCATGGGGCAGTCTCCATCCCCATGGCCAGGACCTTCGACACCGCTTCGACCGTGGCGCGGAAGGCCTCAGTGGTGCGGAAACCCTCAGGGCGCGGGGCAGGGCCAGCCACGGCCAGTTCGCCGGCGATCCGCCCCGGGCCACGGCTGAACACCACCACACGGCTGGCCATATAGACGGCTTCCTCGACACTGTGGGTGACGAAGATGATGGCCGGCCTGGTCTCGGCCCACAGGCGCAGGACATCATCAGCCAGCGACCTGCGCGTGATCTCATCGAGGGCGGCAAAGGGCTCGTCCAGCAAGAGCAGGCGTGGCTCGGTGACCAGGGCCCGGGCCAGCGACACCCGCATGGCCATGCCGCCAGACAGCTGCGCGGGTCGCGCCTCGGTCGCGGCAGCCAGACCGACCCGCGTCAGAGCGGCCTCAGCCCGGGTCCGAGCGGTTGCGCGGGGCAGGCCAGACAGTTCGAGGGGCAGGGCGACATTGTCCCTGGCCGATAGCCAAGGGGCCAGGGTCGGGGCCTGGAACACCACCGAGGTTTCTCCCCGGCCGGCGGTGCGACGAACCCCCCCTCGGGTGGGGGCCTCCAGACCCGCCAGAAGGCGCAAGGCCGTAGACTTGCCGCAGCCCGAGGGGCCTACCAGGGCGGTGATCTGACCGGGGGCAAGAACAAGGTCGATTGGTCCGAGGGCAAGGCTTCCCCCGCCATATTCAACCTCGACCTGCGCCAGTTCGGCGACGAACGGCTCCATCAACGGCGACCTAGGGCAGGAAGTCGAGGGTGTAGGCCGTACGGGCGTCCAGCTCGGCGGGATAGACTCCCTGCGCCTTGGCCATGTCGACGAACGCGTCCCAGCGCTCATCGGTCATCTGGCCCGTCAGGGCAGGATCACCGCCATCGACGATACCGTAGGACTTCAGCTTCGCCCGGGCCTGATCCAGCACGTCCTGGGTCATCTCGGGGTTATCGGCCTTGATCAGGGCGTCGCCTGGCGAGGGGTCGCCGTCGAGATAGGACCTCCAGCCCGCGATACTGGCTTCGACAAAGGCGCGGACAGCTTCGGGATTCTCGGCGATCAACGGGTTTCGCGCCAGCACCATGGTCGCATAGCCAGGATAGCCGTTGTCAGCGAGCAAGAAGACCTGCGGGGTGAAGCCGGCTTCTTTTTCAATCGTGTAGGGCTCGGACGTGACATAGCCCTGCTGGGCGACGCGCTTGTCCGACAGGAAGGGCGCGGCGTTGAAAGTGTACTTGCGGACCTGATCATCGGTGAAACCGTACTTGGCCTTCAGCCACACCCAGAAGGCCGTGACCGAAGCGTCCGACAGCAGGATCGGCCGGCCCTTGAGGTCAGCGATGGTCTCGATCCCTTGATCGGGATGGGCGATGAGGACCTGGGGATCCTTCTGCATGAAGGCGGCCACGGCTTTCACCGGGGCCTTCTCCTGGGCGAGGTTCAGGACAATGAAGCTGTTGGAGCCCATGCCCATGTCCACCGCGCCCGCCGCCAGAAGCTGCGGGACGTTCACCCCGGGCCCGCCCTGGACGATCTCGACCTTCAGGCCCCGCTTCTCATACTCGCCGGTGGCCAGCGCCTGGTAAAAGCCGCCGTGCTCGGCCTGGGCGCGCCAATCTGTGGCGAACCGGACCGTGGTCAAGCCTTCTGCGCCGGTGACTTCGTCTGTCTCTGCCGCCGGGGCGCAGGCGCAGGCCAAGGCGGCCAAAGCAATGGCGACATGGCGCAGCAGCTTCATGATCAACCCCCGGAATCCGAACCCAGCCTATAGGTAGGGGGCCATGGTCCCGCCGCCAAGCGGCTTGGAGGTCATGCGACGGCGGGAATGACCTGCGCGTCGGCGGCTTTGCGGGGGTCTTGGGTCCAGCGGGCCAGGGCGCTGTTCAAGGCTTCGATCTGGATAGGCTTGCCCAAGGTGTCTGACATGCCCGCCCGGCGGCAACGTTCCATCATTTCAGGCATAACATCAGCGCTCATGGCGATGATCGGAACCTGGCCAGCTGGCCCTTCCAGCGCGCGGATCATTCGCGTGGCTTCAACGCCGTCCATGACAGGCATGTGGATGTCCATCAAGATCGCGTCAAAGCCGCCCTTGCGGGCCATTTCCAAGGCCTCTGCGCCGTCGCAGGCCAACTCGACATCGCAACCCAAGAGGTCAAGGACGGTGGCCCCCAGGTCACGGTTCATGGCGTGGTCGTCCACCAGCAGCACCCTGACCCGACCGAGGGTCTGGGCTGGCGTGGCCTCGACCTCGGGCTCGGTCTGGGGCCGATCCGCCAGGGCGCGATCGGCGACGATCTCGAACCAGAACGTTGAACCGGCGCCGGGCTGGCTCTTGACCCCGATCAGCCCGCCCATGGCTTCCACCAAGCCCTTGCAGATCGCAAGACCCAGGCCCGATCCGCCGAAGGCGCGGCTGACTGAGGAATCCGCCTGGGAAAACCGGCGGAACAGACGGGGCATGAGGTCGCGGGGAATGCC
>SXGS01463447.1_pt1 | contig 12008 bp, 13 predicted proteins | sample 3174681 | NCBI WGS metagenome assembly SXGS01 (sample SAMN11356861, study PRJNA531348) | freshwater metagenome | isolation source: freshwater sample F1-80 | place: China: Fuxian Lake, Yuxi | collected 2017-12-25
CAGCTTGAGCGCCGTCTCGGTGCCAGCTTTCTGCTTGAGATCAACGGCTACAGAACGACGGCCACGGTTCAAGACGCTATATTTCGCGTCGGTTGGAATGCCCAAGTTCGCGTCTTCGGCGCGATCAAGGCGCAGTACCTCAGCTCCCATGTCAGAGAGCAGCATCGCGCACATCGGAGCGGGACCGATGCCCGCGAATTCCACAACTTTATATCCAGATAACACTCCCATGATTCGAGCCTCCCAGTCATCTAAATTGCTGACAGAAGACGGACGCCTCCGTTTGCAGGAGCGATCTTAGCGCTCGGAGCAGGACTGTTCTACTGTCCCGCCCCAGGCAGCACCTCATCAAGAAACGCTCGCACTTTTTGCACAAGACCCTCGGGGTTATCCAACATGACGTGATGGTGTGTGTTTGGAACTTCGACCCATCGACCATTGGGCAAGCCGCCCATGAGTCGCTCAATCTTCTCCAAAGACAAGAGCGGCGTATGCTCGGCACGCACCACCAACGTCGGGCAGGTAATTTGTGGAAGGAGAGGAAGACCATCGACCGGCTCACGGAAGAGGGTTTTGCGATCCAACTTGGAAGTCCACTTGCCGTCCGGCAGTTGCTGAAAGGCAAAAACTGCCAGAGCATGTAAGCGCTGGGGCGGGATGAAATTCTCACGCGGCAACAATTGAAACCGGCTGATTGCTTCAGCGAGAGAGTCGAAGATCTTCGCCGGCTTCTCGCCGAGCTTATGGAGAAATTCCACTGCTCGCGGCGGATAGGCAGCGTCGGTATCGACGAGCACTAACGCCCCAAGTTCGGCAGCGTGTTGGGTCGCATAAATAATCGAGTTATGCCCACCCATCGAGTGTCCCATCAACACCGGACGCTGGAGGCCCAAAGCCGCAATGAAGGCATGAAGATCCTCCAGATAATGGCGGGTGGCGTAGGCAGGAGGATCAACATGCTGACTGTCGCCATGCCCGCGTTGGTCCAGCGCCAACACCTGAAAATCCTCAGCAAAAATCGGAGCCACCCAATCCCACCAATGCGCATACGCGGACCCGCCATGCAGCATAATGAAAGGCGGCTTACCTGCGCTGCCCCACTCCAAATAATGCAGCCGTAAGCCATTGACTGAGACAAAGCGATCTTGATAATGCGCCACCGCACTCCTCCTTCTTCTTCCTTGCCTATGCCCCAAGCGACAGGCGAGCCGGCTGCCGAGTCTGCGGAGCAAAGACTTCGCGGTAATGCCACAACAACCACGCCGCGAGTAGCTCCAGCGGGAAGCTAATAAGCAAAAAGATCCACTCACCGTAGCGAATCGGATCAGGGTAAGCTTCGCCAGTAAGGTACCCAAGCGGGTAGAACAGCATGTAGGTCCATTCTGACAGAGGAATATATAACGAGTAGATGAACGCGAGCAGCCAGCCCCACGAGCGCCGTCCGATCAGCCCAACCATCGTCGCTAAATAGAGTAAACAATGCGGAAACGCCGCATACCACGCCGCTGCTCCAGTGAATTTATAGCCGAACCAGACGCGTTGCAGGCTCGTATAGCGGACCATGACAAACCCCCAAGCGACTTCGCCACGCCCAGAAGGATCAAGCAACGCGTTGATATCTTTCACCACCCCCAAAAAGGCAATAAATGAGAGCAAACCGGCAACCACCCCGGCGCGATAAGCGCGAACGACATCCGTGTTCATGTGTATTCTCCCCACGCGAAAGATTTCTTATAGCGCGAGAGCCGAGTGAAGGCTAATGCGGGCAGAGAGTCGAGAACGATTCCGCTCTGTGCGCATCGTCGCTCCTCACATTGACATTCCCAGCGCAAGCCGTTAGGGGCGAGGCAATACAAGTACACGCGGAGGGTTCTATGGACTTCGGTATCTGTGTTTTTGCCAAACCCGCAACCTGCGCCCAACAAGCCAAGCTCGCGGAAGAGAGTGGCTTCACACACATCTGGATTAGCGACACACAGATGATGGCCGGCGACCCCTATATTTGTCTGGCGCTGGCTGCGCAAGCCACCACCCACGTCAAACTATGCACTGGCGTCGCTATCGTCGGGACGCGTATTGCGCCCATCACCGCCAACTCCATTGCTACGCTCAACCAGCTCGCGCCGGGTCGCATTATCCTGGGCCTCGGAGCCGGGAATAGCGCGTGGCGAGCCATGGGCATGGCTCCACGTTCGTTGCGGGAACTGCGTGACCATGTGCTGGTTGTGCGCGGGCTCCTCCGTGGCGAGGAAGTCGACTACCAGCACGGTACAGATCGAAAAGCGATCCGCTTTTTTCATCAGGAACATGGCTTCATGAATACTCGCGACGCAGTGCCGATCCACGTCGCCGCCAATGCACCGAAAGCTATGGAGTTGGCTGGAGAGATTGGTGACGGCTTTATCACTTCCCGCACCAACTCGCTGGCCGGTTGGCAAGACGCTTGGGGTCGTGTTCAACAAGGTGCCCTGCGCACGGGCAAAGACCCTGCAACGCTGTACACCACGATGCTCACCACGGCTTGCTTGTTGCGCCCGGGCGAGACCTACGATTCCCCCCGCGTCAAAGCCGAAGCTGGGCCGTGGGCGATGCTAGCGATGCATGCGCTCTACGAACGTGTGCAAAACCCGACAGCCGCCGCCGAAGCCATTCGTCCGATCTTCACTGAGTACACAGCCTTCGTCGATCAACAACGTCATCGCCACGGCGAGCGCTACCACTTGCATCTCCATGACGGCCACGGTCTTTATCTCCAACCCGCAGAAGAGCGGTTCGTCACTTCCGATGTTGTCCGCGCCACCACGATGACTGCGACACCAGAAGAGTTAGTCGCGCGGCTCAAAGCGCTGGAAGCCGCCGGCGTCAAGCAAGTCGCGTTTCTCCCAGCCTTGGGGACGTTCGAGGGGTTCGTGCGCGAGTTTACAGAAAAAGTACGCCATCATTTCTGAGCGCTCTCCTTCCGCAGGAAACGTTTTCTCTTCCTTTTGCATCAATACAAAGTGAGAGCAATGCAACTGCTGCTCTCGCTCAATTGCTATCGCGAAAGGAATCTCGGTCATGCGCGCAATCTATCAACTGCTTGCTATCCTGGCCATTGCAGGCGTAGCCCCTCCAGCGTTCCCAGACATCCTCCCTGTCGCTCCTGGTGAGTCGATTCAAGCAGCTATTGCCGCCGCCACTCCTGGCGATACTGTCGCAGTGGCTGCTGGAACCTTTAATGAGAATCTCAATTTCCTGGGCAAAGCTGTCACCGTCCTTGGTGTTGGACCGGACACGATCATCCAGGGCACTGGCTCGGGGCCGGTTGTCACCTTCAACGCCAATGAGCCAGCGGAGAGCATTCTGGACTCTGTCACTATTACTGGCGGTTCGGCAATGCGTGGTGGAGGCGTCTATATTCGGAATAGTCGTCCCACCATCGTGCGTACCGTGATCACTCAGAACCAAGCAAGCCAACAAGGCAGCGGCATTTACATTGAGGGCAACTCTCCCGCCCGTCTGTATAACAACCTCATCATCTACAACCGCCACAACGGCGGTGACCCGCACGGCGTACAAATCGTCGGGGCTTCTCCGATCTTCGTCAACAACACCATCGCGAGAAGCGATAGTAACGGCATGCTCATCAGCGGCGCAGCTTTTCCAATTATTATGAACAACATCATTGCGTTGAACGGGTCGAGCGTGCTGGGCGACGTGCGCGGGCGGGGTATCTGCGATTTCAGTAACGATCAGGCCTTCATTGCCTACAATGACTTTTTCAGCAACCGGATAGCGGCATTGCTGCGCAATGGACAAGACTGGCGACGAGTGCGTACGCTTCAACAAGAGAGCGGCGATCCGAACATTATCGAGAACCTCGACGGCTCACCCGCCTTTCGTCGGCCGATCTCTCGTAACCCAGATGTGGCCGCCTATGAGGACTTTTTCCTGAAGGCGCGGGGACGGCAACGAGCAAGAGATCGTGGCAACCCCGACCCAGCGTGCAACGATCTCGACGACAGCCGCAACGATATGGGATTCACCGGCGGCCCGTACGCCCCAGGATCAACCGCAATTCCTCACGCCTCGTCGTGCGGGGCGTCGTAAGCAATTGAAGGGGCAGCTACCCCAACGCACCTTGCTCGTGCAACTGAGCGATGTCTTCCCAGGAATACCCATGCGCCAAGAGCACCTGCTCGGTATGTTGCCCTACTTCGGGAGCCCCCGTACGCGTGTGCGCCGGGGTTGCGCTGAAATCGACTGGTGTCGCCACCATCTCAATCGTCTCTCCCGAAGAAATCTGTACCGGCACAAAAGCTCCATTGGCTTGCGCCTGCGGGTCGTTGATGACGTCTTCGACTGTTTGAATCGGTGCCCAGAACACCCCAGCCGCGTCGAGCATCGCCCCCCACTCGGCACGGGTCTTCGTCGCCAAGACTTCATCGAGCATAACAATCAGGGCACTGCCGTGCTCGCGCCGCGCAGCAGCATCGGCGAAGCGCACGTCAGCAATCAGTTCGGGGCGAGCAATCGCTTCACAAAAGGCCGGCCAGTGGCGATCACTCTGGAGGTTAACCAACTGAAACCATTTATCGTCTTGTGCTCGGTAACAATTGAACAGTGGGTTTCCCACCGCTTTACGACTGAGACGCTGGACGTTTTGCCGGCTGATGAGCGCCGTCTGAATGTCCATCGAATCCACCCACATACCAGTGCGGTAAAGCGACAGTTGCACCTCTTGCCCTAATCCCGTGCGCTCGCGTGCAAACAGCGCGGCGGCAGTCGCTCCAGCTACAGTGATTGCTGTCGTGTGATCGCCCATGCCAGGCCGTTGCCCAGGCGGCGGCGCGTCCGGCTCGCCGATGGTCGCCATCATGCCAGCGCGTGCCCAGAACCCGGCATAGTCGAACGCCGCTCGATCTCTCTCCGGCCCTACCGGACCATACCCGGTCACGCCGACATAAATGAGCCGTGGATTTCGCGCCTTCAACCGCTCGTAGGTCATGCCATATCGCTCCAACGCTGCGGGACGGAGATTCGTAAGAAATACGTCCGCCCCTTCCACCAAGCGGTAAATCACTTCTTGCCCAGTCTGCGAGTGGATGTCGATAGCAACGCTCTGCTTATTGCGGTTGTCACTCTCGAAGGAACCGTTAATATTCGACGCGGTCGCCGCCCCGACGCCGGTAGACAAGAAAGCGCGAAACGGATCGCCGCCGTTTGGGTCTTCTACCTTAATCACCTCGGCCCCCCAGTCGGCCATAATACCGCCTCCGGCCGGCGCAGCGGCCCACATCGCCAGTTCCACAATCTTCACTCCTGCAAGCGCTCCAGCCATACGACCTCCTTCGGGGCAGTGTCTCTGCTCCCTCTTCCAGTAGCCGAGTCAGTCCTTCTCACGTCCCTGCACCACTGTCAAGGCAACGGCTCTGGTCGCCGGCAAGTTTTGCCGATAAAGAGAAACCAGCACAGGAGGAAATACTTATGGCTCTCAGCGGCGTCCTCGCGTGGCATCCCGAAGTAGCAATGACCAAAGAAGAGATCGATGAATTTCTCTCAGGCCGTTGGGTGGCACGTCTCGCAACTAATGGCAAAGACGGCTACCCGCATCTCGCACCCTTGTGGTACTACTGGGACGGCGAGTGCATCTATTTCGCACTGACAGAAACCCGCCAGTCGTGCAAAAATCTACGTCGTGACCCACGCTGTTCGGTTGTGATCGACATGGACGAACGTCCGTTGATGGGCATGCGCAGCAATCTCGCCAAAGCTGTCGTCATCTTTGGCAATGCTGAGTTAGTGGGAGTCGGGTCCGACCAGAAAGTCACCATCAACGCCGGGCCGTGGCAAGGCGAGCATACTCCTGGGCAAGCTATCGCCATGCTCACCAACCGCTACGGGATTTTCGCCCGCGATGGCGGCTTAGGCATGACACGCGAAGCCTTCCGCGACATGTTCACGCAGCCAGACGCGCAAGACAGCCAAATCTTCAAAGACAACGTCGGGCGAGTGTTTACGAAGATCATGCCGACGAAGATCCAAGCCTGGGATTTCTCCAAATCGCCGATTGAATATCGGAAAAGTTCAGGGCGCTAAGAGCCTATCCCGATAACGGTGAGCAATATGTCATGTCGAGCCGAGCGAGACATCGTTCTTTGGCAGTGAAAGCGAGATTCTTCGCTGCGCTGCTCAGAAACAAAACGCTTACGCCGTGCCGGATGCTCAAGGCAGTTCGTCATTCCGGGCGAGCACTGCGAGACCCGGAATCCAGGGGACAACAACCTGGATTCCCGCCTGCGCGGGAATGACGGCCAGGGACGGGTCCCCGTTTCTGCTTCCACGCTGAGCGCCATGCGCTCTGGGCGACTCGGAATGGCATGGCTGGGTAGTCGCTCCGTAAAGTGGACGAATATCATCCTGTCTAGTTCAGCGAGTCTCTCGCCAGGGCAGAGGAAAGATCGGCTCTCGACCGACGATCTGCCTTGACGTTCTTTACGCTTCTCGGTTATGGTTTCGATATGAGTTCCAGGGATCTCGACCACAAAAGTTCCTCTCGCAAGTTCAGAAACGATCTCATCGTCATATTGACTGCAATGTCAATTGCTCAAACCCTTTGCGTCTATCTTCTCCTGACCTGTTTCGTCACCCACCACTGAATTCGAGAGAATACCTTGACTCGTTCCTTCCACCTTGGCTGCGCGGTCTGGTCTTTCAAAGGCTGGATCGGAGAGTTGTTTCCGCCACAGAGCCGGGCTGGTGATTTTCTCCGCTTGTATAGCCAACGCCTGACCGCAGTCGAAGGCAACACGACTTTCTATGCAGTGCCCGATGACAAGACGGTGACACGCTGGCGTGAAGAGACTCCGGCTGGATTCAAGTTTTGTCCAAAACTGCCGCGCGACCTGACACATCAACACTTGCGCCAACCAGCGATTGAGGGCGCGGCGCGATTCCTCAAATTGATGCAAGGTTTAGGCGACCGACTCGGTCCTATCTTCGCGCAATTGCCGCCGTCGTATGGCCCCGCTCAGCTTGCCGACCTCACGACCTTTCTTCGTGCGTGGTCGCATCACGCCGCGCCGCTGGCGCTCGAAGTGCGTCATCCTGGTTGGTTTCAGGAGCCACATGCCTCACGCCTGAATGATTGTCTCTTACAGCTGGGAGTGGGGCGCGTCCTGCTCGATACCCGCCCAATTTATGAAAGTGCGGACGATCCGCAGCTCAGCTCAGAGCGACGCAAACCTCAGTTGCCTCTCCAGCCAGTCGTCACGGCACCGTTCACTCTCGTCCGCTTCATCAGTCACCCGGACCGCGCCTCCAACCGGCAGTATTTGGCAGCCTGGGTGCAACACGTGGAGCAGTGGCTGCAACAAGGCACGCAAGTGTATTTCTTCATGCACTGTCCGGCAGAGGTGCATTCGCCCGGCACTGCGCGAATGTTTCAGGAGATGCTGGAGCAAAGCGGCGTACCGGTGCCACCTTTGCCTTGGACTACTATCAACACTCCGCCTCGGCAGCTCAGTCTTTTTTCATAATCAGACCGCGTGGGCTCGTAGCCACTCGTAGAGCTGGCCGGGGGCGTTGGTGATGATGCCATCCACCTGCTGCTCGCGCACGAGCACATTCCAGATATGCGCATTATCCACCGTCCAGGGAAAGACGCGCAAGTTCGCATCGTGACAGCGTTGCACGAGGGCAGGATAGATGCGGATCAAACGAAAGTCTGGATGCAGAGAAAAGCACTCCAAGGCCTGAGCTTGCTTCACCAAAGCATCCACACTGCCAGCACGAACGCCATGTTCCAAATCGATCAGCAGCCCACGTGCAAGATCGGGGGCGTGTTCGCGCATTTCGCGCAGGCTGTCGGGCTGAAAGCTGGAGACGACAATACGTTCGCCAAGACCATGCGCACGGACCAGCGCAGCAAGCCGTGCTTCGATGCCTTCATAGCGCACGACATTGGTTTTGAGCTCGATATTGTACAAAAGCGAGCGCTGAAACGTGGAAAAGACTTCATCAAGCCGTGGCATCCCTAAAGCTATGCCTTGCCACTCCCCAACTTGTTTGCTCGCCAGTTCGCACCAGGGCAACGTGGCAAGAGCGACGGATTCACTACAGAGCCGCTCGAGAGTTTCGTCATGAAAGACCACAAGTTCGCCATCGGCACTCTGTTGCACGTCTAATTCGATCATGCAGGCACCGGTGTCTCGCGCCACACGAAAGGAAGCCAGAGTATTTTCTGGACACAACGAAGCCGCACCACGATGGCCAATGACCCAGCAAGGCAACCTCTCCGTCACAACCACTTGCTCTAACGTTTTCATCACCTGTTACCGCCTGTGCCTTTCTCCGCGCAATGACTCTTGATCCTTCTTCTGGATTCGGTACGGATTGACGGCTATGAGCTTCTCTCGCTACACTCCCCGGGACAAGAGCGAGCCCATACCCATCGTTCTTGGAACGGAGCCTCGGAGAGGAATGGAGACATGATTATAGACTCGGAAACGTTTGCAGAGATCGAAGGTGCCATCACACAAGCCTCGCAAGGGGTCAGTGCGGCGACGCAGCTGGTGAAAGGGTTGGGGCCGCAAACCGAAGAGGCACGCGCCTACATCGGTCGGCTTCTCAACCAAGTCCTCGAAGTGCAAGTCCATGTCCAACGCGCCAGCGCCGTGCTCGATGCCCTCAAGGAAGCCAATCAAGAAGAGTCGTCTCATCAATAAAGCCTTGTTCCTGAGCCACACCACACACCTAATCAGAAGTTGCAGAAGTTGCCTTTTTCGTACTACGCCTCATTTGGCTTCCCGCAAGGTTCTCGGCCGAGACATTTTTCTTGGCCTCCTCAATCACACTTTTTCTTGCACACTCTTTCTTCCCCCTTCGTGATCTAGCACACTCGCCAGAAGACAAGGAAGAATGGAATGCGGATTCCCACACCGACAAGGCTTACGATATAATGCCGCCGCTCGCACGGAAGGGAAGCTATGACACAAGCAAACATCGCCCATATTCGCCGCAAACTCGCCCAGCACCAACCCGAGCCGCCGGCAGTCGAAGTGACTTCACGCGCGGCTGTGGCCATAATCCTGAAACCTCAAGAACACGACCTCCACATGTTGTTCATCCATCGCGCTCATCATCCACAAGACCCGTGGTCCGGACATATGGCGTTTCCCGGCGGACGGCAAGATCCGGAAGATCTCGATCTGAGCTTTACGATTTATCGTGAAACGAAAGAAGAAGTGGGGATCGATCTCAATCTGCACAGCGAATTCTTAGGCCGCATGACTGAACTTCAGGCCATGGCGCGTGGCCGTCCAATTAGCATGACGGTGGCCCCCTTCATTTACTTTGCGGCTCCTCATGTGACACCGGAACCCGACCCGGTCGAAGTACAAGACACGATCTGGGTGCCACTGTCGTTCATGCGGCGACAAGGCGTCGAACGGATTGTTTCGCGCCCAACCCCGGATGGATCGACCATGCAAGTACCAGCGCTCGAATATGGTGGGAAAACCATCTGGGGGCTTACGTACCGCATGGTGCGCGAATTTTTAGCGATTATTGAACCCGCTTAACGCCGGCGCTCCGCGCTCTGGACTGCGTCTTGACCTTGACAGTCTCGGGGGCCTGTGCCAGACAAGAGAAGCCCGCTTGGCTGGCGTGTCTTTCTTGCAGCAAGCTGGTAGCCGCTACCAAGACGGGGAATTTTCTACAACCCTAACTAAGGAGGGTCCTCCATGGCGAATCTTCGTGTTGTCTCAGCAGACTCCCATATGATGGAGCCAGCGGATTTGTGGGTCGAACGGCTCGATAAGAAATTCAGAGATCGCGCCCCAAAGGTGGTGCAGAACCCCAAGAAGCCGGGTCTGATTTTTGTCGCCGAAGACATTGACCCCTTCCCGGTTGCCGGTGGTTTTGGGGCCGGACGTTCTGGAGAAGAACTGAAAGACCACCTCAGCAAAGGCTACGAAGCCGCACGCCCAAGCGGCTGGGACCCGGTCGAGCGAGTGAAGGATCAGGAAATTGACGGGGTTGAAGCTGAAGTGCTTTACACTACCCTCGGCATGCCTCTGTTCGGCTTGAACGATCCCGACCTGCAACGTTCTTGCTTCGGCGTGTACAATGACTGGGTGTCGGAATTCTGTTCACATAATCCCAAACGACTGTACGGCATCTCGCTCATCTCGCTCGAAGACATCGATACTGGCATCAAAGAACTCGAACGCACGGCTAAGAACGGCATGCGCGGCGCGATGATCTGGGGTTCACCACCGGAAGATAAGCCCTACAGCAGTCGGGAATACGACAAGTTTTGGCAAGCCGCGTCGGAACTCAAGATGCCGCTTTCGCTCCATGTCATCACCGGCAAGAGCAAAGAGAGCAAGGTCAATTTCGAACAGATCAGCACCTTCTACATGAACATCATCCACGAAGTGCAGCGCTCGCTGACCCAACTCATCTTCGGTGGCGTATTAGAGCGCTTTCCGCAACTGACCATTGTCTCGGCGGAGAACGACACCGGCTGGTTCCCCCACTACATGTACCGGATGGATCACGCCTACGAAAAGTTCAACGCCATGGAAAAGAACCCCTTGCCGATGAAGCCGAGCGACTACGTGCGTCGGCAAATGTGGGCGACGTTCCAAGATGATCCGGTCGGTCCTGCAACCTACAAGATCTTCGGCGAGAACAACTACATGTGGGCATCGGACTTCCCGCACACCGATTCGACGTGGCCGGAATCGCGCAACTGGATCGCTAAGGACTTCGCTGGCGTACCGGAAGACGTGACCCGCAAGATCGTGTTCGAGAATGCCGTGAAGTTGTACCGCATGAATCTGGACTAGACAGCAATCAGCCGTCAGCCAAACAACAAAGGGCCAGGAAATGATTCCTGGCCTTTTCTTTTTCTTTTTCGTATAACCGACAAAGACTCTCGCGCACTAAGGAGAACGGCATGAGCCTCTCGGAAGAGACGGTATCCTTCATTGAGCCTATCACCGAGCCTGACATTTTGGCCGACATCGCGACGCTGCCTACCGAAGACGATTTGCCGTACGACGACGGAGAACCTATGGAAACTGCACGCCACCGCGAACAGATGGAAGTGCTCATCGGGTCGTTGCAAGTACACTGGGCGGAGCGGCGCAACTGCTACGTGGGCGGCAACATGTTTCTGCATTACGACCCGTACAACCGCCGAAAGTTTCGCGGGCCGGACTTCTTTCTCGTGCTCGATGTGGAAGAACGCGAACGGAAAAGCTGGGTCGTCTGGCAAGAAGGGATGCGGTTTCCCGATCTCATTATCGAACTCCTCTCCGATAGTACGCGAACAACAGACAAGACAGAGAAAAAGACCCTCTACGGACGCGTGTTTCACACCGGCGAGTATTATCTGTACGACCCCTTCTCACAGGAATTCGTCGGCTATCATTTCCATGGCCCACATCCTCACTACGAAGAAATACAACCGGATGCGACAGGAAAGATCTATTCGCCAACGGCGGGATTGTACTTAGTTGTGCAAAACGAATGGTTACGGTGGATGACACCTGACGGCGTTTTGGTTCCCACGCCGATGGAGTTAGCACAACAACAGCGCCAACGCGCCGACCATGCTGAGCAGTTACTAGCGGAATACGAGAAACGCTTCGGCAAATTAGAGTAACTGCCGCATAGGTCAGCCAGGAGCAGCGATGCCTGACGAGACGACTTCAGTTGGCATGGCCCGCAAGCTAGCGGCGATCTTCAGCACGGATGTCGCGGGCTACAGCCGCCTCATGGGCGACGATGAGGAAGCCACCATCCGCACGCTCACGGCGTCTCGCGAAATTATCTCCTCCTTGATTCAGCATTACCGTGGCCGCGTGATCGACTCCCCCGGCGATAACTTGCTGGCCGAGTTCGCCAGTGTCGTGGACGCTGTCCGCAGTGCGGTCGAAATCCAACGGGCGCTCAAGGAGAAGAACGCCGCGTTGCCTGAACAGCGCCGGATGCAGTTTCGCATCGGCATCAACCTGGGC
>SXGS01667889.1_pt1 | contig 12008 bp, 13 predicted proteins | sample 3174681 | NCBI WGS metagenome assembly SXGS01 (sample SAMN11356861, study PRJNA531348) | freshwater metagenome | isolation source: freshwater sample F1-80 | place: China: Fuxian Lake, Yuxi | collected 2017-12-25
ATGGTGCTGGCCAAGAGCGATCTCGCCATTGCCTCGCGCTATGCCGAGCTGGTGAGCGACGAGGGCTTGCGCCAGCAGATCTTCGGGCGCCTGCGCCAGGAATGGCGGGACGCGGTCGACGCCCTGCTTTCCATCACCGGGCAGAAGCAGCTGCTCGAGCGCAATCCGCTCCTCGCCCGCTCGATCCGCAACCGATTTCCTTACCTCGATACGCTCAACCACGTGCCGATCGAGCTGCTGCGCCGCCACCGCGCCGGCGAGCGCGACGAGACGGTGGTCCAGGGCATCCACCTGTCGATCAACGGTATTGCCGCGGGACTGAGGAATAGCGGGTAGCTGGCCGGCTCGGGCCTCGGGCGCGCCGCGACCTGGTTAAGACCCCTTACAACTTTTGGTCAGAGTCTGGGCGGGCCCAAGACTCTTGTCGCGAATCGCGACCGCCCTCATACTTGTCGAGTCGTTTCCACAATGACAGGAGGTGATCCAGTGTCTCATTGTCACAGTCGGGGGGTTCCCGGGACCTGGGTTGTCACCGCCACTGATTCGGGCGTGACCTGACCTGATTTCGGTCCTCGGCACTGCCCGAGGTCAGACAAGGGAAGGGCTGCCCGCAGGGGCAGCCCTTCTTTTTTTATGCCGGCCTTCTGGCGGGGTGCGGCTACGGTCCGGAGCGCACCGGCAGCCCCCATCGCCGCCAGCCGGGACCGGACACGCCGCCGCCGTACCCGTCGCTCACCGAATAGACGCGGGTGAAGCCGTTGCGGGCGAGGAGCGACGCCGCCTCGCGTGACATGATCCCGCCGCCGCAGATCAGCGCGACCGGCCGGTCCTTCGCCCCGTCCGCGAGCGCGATGACCTGACGGAGAAAGACGTCCGGCTCACCCGAGACATAGACCGCGGTCAGCGCCGACTCCGGCACGCCCTCGCGCGTCCGTTCCGCGACGGGGCGCACGTCGACCAGAAGCGCGCCGCGCTCCACAAGCGGATAGATGTCGGCGGCGGGCTGCTCGATGATGCGCGGATCGGGGGTTGAACTGCAGCCAGTCAGCAAGGCAGTCGCGGCAGCGAAGCCTGCGGCCGTGACCCGGCTTCTCACTCGGCGTCGACGAGCTTTGGCCAGTGGAGGTTTGCCCGGGCAATATTTCCCGCAACGTCGCGTCGCCACCGATCGCGAGTGCCCTTGTCGTAGTTCAGGTAGAGCTTGCCCTCGTGGATATGCCAGGCGTCGCCGCCGCCGGGTGCTGTCTTGCCGTAAGCAACCGATAGCGCACAGTACCCACCATACTGCGGGCAGTACTTCTCGGGCGCAGCGGTAAACAGGTCGCGATTGGCTGCATTGCTGAACAACCAGAGCGCACCCTTCCAGCGGTACAGAATCTCGATGCTGCCTTTTACGTCGCGATTGTCTGCGAAATAGCTGACCGCGTCGAAGCCCTGAATTGCTACGCCGTCACGGGCGCTGATCGCGGGTACCGCGAGCGCCGGTCGCCAAGGGAGAACAGTGCTGAAGAGTGAGCCAGCAACCAAGGCGCTGGCCTGACGACGTGTAAACATCATGCCCCCGGATGATTGTTAACGTCCCAATCCCTACAATCATAGCGGGAAGGCGATCACTCCACCAGACAAGGGAAGGGCTGCCCGCAGGGGCAGCCCTTCTTTCTTTGTCCGGACTCTTTTCGTTCGCGGGGCCTGGCGCCCGCGGCCGCACTCACTCGGCGGCGTCGCTCTTGCGCGCGGCTTTCGGCGGGGCGGGGCTGGCGGCGGCTGCCATCTCGGCATTGAGCGTCGAGGCGAGTTGCGCCAGCCGGTTGCCTTCGTCCATGAAATCGCGCGCCATGGAAGCGGCCCATTCCTGCTGGACCTGGGCGGCGTCCGTCCAGCTCTGGCAGGTCGCGAGCTTCTGCCCGTAGACGCTGTCGTTCTGGAAGCGGTTGACGGTGAAGCGGACGATCTCCTGTTGCCAGGCCTGGCAGGCGCGGGCGTAGCTCTCGCTGGCCGCGGCGAAGATGTCGAACATCGGGTTGCTGAACGGCGACACCGCCGGCACGAACGGCGTAAACGAGGGGAATGGGATTTTCGGATCCCGGCTCATGCGGTCCTCCGTGGATTGGACCCGCGATCAGACCACGGGATTGCGAATTTACGGTTAATTGCTAAAAAGCCTTTGAGTACAATTTTAGCGAGTATTCAGCCCGGTGGCGGTAACGCCTTCTGCAGCGAGATACGGCGATGGCCGGGCGGGCAGTCATCGAGCACCGCGAAGATGCGATAGCCGAGCCGCTCGTAGAAGCCCGGCGCCTGGAAGCTGAACGTGTTGACCAGCGCGCCACGACAGCCGCGCCGCAGCGCCTCGGCCTCGGCGCGCTGCACGAGCTGTCGGCCGAGACCGGCGCCACGCAGTCTCTCAGGCACGAACAGCAGCTCGATCGACAGCCAGCTCCAGTCGCTGCGGCCCCACAGACCGCCGACGATTCCAGCGCTGGCATCACGCAGCAGGACAGCCAGGGCCCGCGCGCTCGAGGCAGGCGTGCCGTGCTCGAGGCTGAAACCGTCCAGGCCCCGCAGGATCGTCTCGCGGGCTTCCGGCTCCGGCGTGTCGGTCAGGATGAGCTCGACGCTCATGCGCCGTCTGTCGGTGCGGCGAGTCTCTTGGTCAGGAAGAAACGGCTATGGCCGATGGGATAGTCCCCCAGCGTGCCGAACACCCGGTAGCCGAGCTTTTCGTAGAAGCCGCGCGCCTGGAAGCTGAACGTGTCGAGCCAGGCGTGATGGCAGCCGCGGCTGACGGCCTCCTCCTCGGCGCGGCGCATCAGGCGTGTGCCCAGCCCCGAGCCGCGCTTCCCCTCGGGGATGAACAGCAGCTCGACGAACAGCCAGCCCCAGGCGGTGCGCCCCCAGAGGCCGCCGGTGACCTCGCCGGCCTGGTTGTGGATCAGCAGTGCCAGGGTGCGCGAGCCGTGCGGGCTGGCGCGCGAGGTGTTGAAAGCCACGAGGTTGTTGAGGATGACATCCCGCGCCCCCGCCGGAGGCGTCTCGCTGAGCACGAACTCGTCGCTCACGCCTTGTCCCCGCCGATCCTCTCGCTGACCTCGATGCTCACCAGCCGCGATTTGAGCCAGCGCACGGCCAGCATGTCGACAACCGCGGCGCGGCGCGCCAGCAACCCCAGCCCGTAATGGCTGGTGCCGTAGGTGCGCTCGCGGTTGCCCACCGGCACCTCGACCACACGCGCCCCGTTGAATTCCATGAGGATGGGGATGAAGCGGTGAAAACCCTTGAAGAAGGGAATGCCGGTGAAGGCCTCGCGGCGGAAGGCGCGGTAGGTGCAGCCGGCATCGGTGGCCGCATCGCCCAGCACGCGGCGGCGGATGGCGTTGGCGGCGGTGGAGATCGCTTTTTTGAGCCAGGAATCGCCGCGCGCCCGGGCGGCGCGGCGCGTGCCGCAGACACAGTCGGCGTCGACCAGGGCGCGCAGCAGCTTCGGGATATCCGCCGGGTCGTTCTGCAGATCGGCGTCGAGCGTGATGATGAACGCGCCGCGCGTCGCCTGGATGGCGGTGTAGAGGGCGGCACTCTGCCCGCAATTGCTGGCGAGACGCAGGGCGCGCAGATGACCACGCGAGGCGGTCAGCTCCTTCAGCACCTCCCAGGACTGGTCGCTGGAGCCGTCATCGACGATGACGATCTCGCTGGCGCGGTTGAGCGCCGTCATCTGCGCCTCGATCTGGCGCACCAGCTCGCGCAGGTTTCCCGCCTCATTGTGGCAGGGGATGGCGAAGCTGATATCGGGAGCAGCGGAGCTCATGGCTGGCGCGACAATGCTTGCAGGCGGGCGCGACTGCAAGAGGCCGAAACGGGAGGCTCAGCCTCCCGGCGCGGCGTCAGGGTCTTTGCTGCAAAACCTGCCAGACGCGGCCGGGCGAGGCCGGGAGATCGAAATGCTCGATGCCGCGGGCCGCAAGCGCATCGAGAACGGCGTTCATTGCCGACGGCAGGGCGCCGGCCACGCCCGATTCGCCCGCACCCTTGACGCCCAACGGGTTGGTCCGGCAGGGCACGCTGTGATGCGCCGTGGCGAGCGCCGGCATGTCGGACGCCCGCGGCAGGACGTAGTCCATGAGCGAGGCGTTCAGCAGCTGTCCATCCTGCCCGTAACGGACATGCTCGCCGAGCACCTGGCCGAGACCCTGGGCAATCCCGCCATGGGTCTGACCGTCGACGATGGTTTCATGAACGATGGTGCCGACATCATCCACGGCTGTATAGCCGACCACCGAGACGGTCCCGGTTTGCGGATCGATTTCGACTTCGCTGATATGACAGCCGTTTGGAAACGACATCTGCGGCGAGACAAACTCGCCGACCGTATCGAGGCCGCCCTTCAATTCGTCCGGCAGGTCTTTCATGGCGCGGACGCGTTGCGTCAGCTCGAGGATGGGGATCCGCAGGTCCGTGCCGGTCACGGCGAAGCTCCCCCTGGAGAACTCGACGTCGCTGACGGCGACCTCGAGCACATGCGCCGCCAGATTGCGGCCTTTCTCGATGGCCTCGTCGCAGGCCAGCACGGAGGCGCTACCCGCCATCATCAGGGAACGCGAGGCGACCGACGGCGTGCCGTCGGGCACTTCGTCGCTGTCGCCTTCGATCAGCTTGACCTTGCGGACGTCGATGCCGAGCCGCCTGGCGACCACACCGGGAAGGGTGGACAAGTGACCCTGCCCCATCGCCTGCACGCCGAGACGTATGGCGGCCGTGCCGTCCGCCTCGAAACGCAGATCAGCCTTCTCGTTCAGGATGCCGCCGGCGACCTCGAGGAAGCAGCACAGGCCGATGCCACGCAGCAGGCCTTTCTGCTGTGAGGCGGTGCGCCGGGCGGCGAAACCGGACCAGTCGGCCAGGCGCAGCGCCTTGTCCATGGCGGCCTCGAACTCGCCGCTGTCGTAGATCGGGCCGTTCGCCGTCCTGTAGGGCATGGCGGAGGCCGGGATGAAATTGCGGCGCCTGAGCTCCGCCCGGTCGATACCGAGCCGGCGTGCAGCGCCGTCGAGCAGCCGCTCGATCACGTAGATGGCCTCGGGCCGCCCGGCCCCGCGATAAGGACCGAGCGGGGCGGCGTTGGTGAACACCAGCTTCACGTCGACCTCGATCACCGGGATGCGATAGACGCTGGACAGGCAGTTCCTGGTGTTCATGGTGCCGAAGATCGCCGCGTACTGCGTGGTGTAGGCGCCAATACCGACGCGGTTGCGCACGCGAAGGCCGAGGATGCTGCCCTGGGCGTCGAACGCCATCTCGCCTTCGAGGATGCCGTCGCGGCCGTGCGAGTCCGAGAGGAAACTCTCGACGCGGCTGTTGCACCATTTCACCGGGCGCCCGGCTTTGCGCGCGGCGTAGAGAATGGCGGCGTATTCCGGATAGGTCTGCGCCTTCATGCCGAAGCCGCCGCCGACGTCGTAGGTGAGGACACGTATCTGCGACAGCGGCACCTTGAACACGCCTTCGGCCAGCAGCTTGCGCACGACCGCGACACCCTGGGTCGTGGCGAGCAGGGTGTAGCGCTGTGTTTCTTCGTCCCACGAGCCGATGCCCGCCCGCGGCTCCAGCGATACCGCCGCCAGCCGCGTATCATCGAGCCGCACGCGTTCGACATGCGCCGCCCCGGCGAAGGCGGCCTCGACGGCCGCCTTGTCGCCGTCCCGCCAGTCGAGAGCGATATTGCCCGGCGCGTTGTCGTGGCAGAGCGGGGCGCCCGGAGCCATCGCGCTTTCGATGTCGGAGGCGCAGCCCAGCGGTTCGAGCTCGACATCGACCCGCTCGGCGGCGTCCTGCGCCTGAACGGGGGTTTGCGCCACGACGAGTGCGACAGCCTCGCCGACGAAGCGGATGCGGTCGACGGCAAGCACCGGCATCGCGGCCGCGACCATCGGCTTGCCGTCGCGCCCCACACCGATGGCTACGGGTGGAATGCCGCCAATTCCGTCGGCGGCGAGGTCGGCCCCGGTGAGGACGGCAATGACCCCGGGCATGGCGCGCGCCTTCGCGGCATTCACCCCGCGCAGACGTGCGTGGCCCGTCGTGGCGCGCACGAACACGCCGTAGGCCTGTCCCGGAACGTTCACATCGTCGGCAAACCGGCCGCGGCCGGTGAGCAGAGGCTCGTCCTCGCTGCGCAAGGCGCCGCCATCGCTGCCGAAACGGATTGTAGGCGTGCTGTCCATCGTGTCAGTCGGGCAGATTTCCCAGTTGCAGCATCAGCTCGGCGGCGCCACCCAGATCGCTTTCCAGGGCGCGGCGGGCAAGCGCGCCATTGCGTTCGCGCATCCCGCGGATCATGTCGTTGTGCGATTCAGGCGCGTATTTGCGTGCCGCCTCCCGTCCGCGCACGCCCAGCGAGTAATGCAGGAACGGCCCGATGCGCAGCCAGAGATTCTCGATGATATCGAGCAGCACCGGCATGTCGGCGGCCCGATACATGGTGAAGTGGAATTCCTTGTTGACGCGGAACACCTGCGCCGAATCCTCGCGCCGGCGCATCTCCCGGGCGAAGGTCTGGTTGAGCTCCTCCATCTGCTCGATCTCGGCCGGCTGGATGCGCCGGGCGGCTTCCTCCACGGCGTGCCCTTCCAGCATCAAGCGGACCTTGAGAATCTCGCGCACCAGCGACCGGGTCATGATCGGCACGCGGATGGCCCGATTGGGCAGCACTTCGAGCGCGCCCTCCGCCGCCAGGCGCTGCACGGCCTCGCGCACCGGCATCAGGCTGGTGCCGCAGGCGGCAGTGAGCTGACGCAGGGTGATCTTCTCGCCGGGCTGGACGCCGCCGACCATCAGGAAATCACGCAGCTCGTTGTAGACGCGCTGACCCAGCGTGCCGACTTCGACGGCGTGCAGGCCGGAGAGAGTGGGAAGTTCAAGGCTCATAGGTGCGGCGACGTCTTAACAGGCTTGACTCCGGAGCGGGGGCATTGGAATTATTTATATGTGATCACATTCCGGATCACGAGAAAAGCTCGTTTCGCGATCGCTGCCGTGGCACCCGCCCGGGGCGCGTCGCGGAGCCCCAAGCCAAGCGCGCAATAAATAAAGACCGGGCGCGCCAAAGAGGGAGGATGTCATGTCGAAAGCACGATTGCTCGCCAGTGTCGCCCTGTCCGCCGCATTGGGCGCGGGCATCGCAACCTTCAATCCTGCCGAGGCCCAGCAGCAGGGACCGATCAAGATCGGCCTGCTGGCGCCGCTGACCGGGCCGCTCGCCTCGCCGGGCGCCGACATGGTGGCCGGGTTCAGGCTGTTCTGGAACGAGGCCAACCAGACCGCGGGCGGCCGCAAGGTCGAAATCGTCACCGCCGACACGACCTGCAACCCCGACCAGGCGCTGACCCAGGCGCGGCGGCTGGTCCTCCAGGAAAAAGTGAACATTCTCGTCGGCCCGCTGTGCGGCCATGAGGGCCCGGCCGTCGCCCAGGTCAGCAAGGAGACCGGCGTGCCGCTGGTCATGGACCCGGCCGGCGCCGATGACGTCACCAAGTGGAACCGCACGCCGACGGTGGTGCGCACCGCCGTGTCGTCGAGCCAGATCGGTCACCCGATGGGCGAGTATCTCTACAAGGATCTCGGCCTGCGCAACGTGACGTTCATCGGCCAGGACTACACCTTCGGCCATGAGGTGACGCTCGGCGCGGTCAAGACCTTCACCGCGCTGGGCGGCAAGGTGGCGCGGCTGATCTGGAACCCCGTGGGCACCAAGGACTACGGCACCACGATCAGCACCATCCCGTCGGATTCCGACGGCGTGGCGGCGATCGTGGTCGGCGCGGACCGCATCCGCCTGTTCGAAGACTGGTTCAATTTCGGCATGGACAAGAAGATGAAGATCTTCGGGGCCTACTGGCTCCAGGAGGACATGCTGTCGCAGGTCGATGACCGGGCCATCGGGCTGGTCGCCAACTCGCTGCACTATGCCGCGGGCATCGACACGCCCGAGAACAAGGCTTTCGTCGATGCCTACGCCAGGGCCAACCGGCGGCTGCCCTCGTGGTTCGCCGAGTCGGCCTACACGGCGGGTCTGTGGACCAAGGCGGCGATCGATTCGATCAAGGGCAATGTCGAGGACAAGGAGGCCTTCCTCAAGGCCATGCGCACGGTGCAGGTCAAGGCGCCGCGCGGACCGGTCAAGCTCGACGCCTACGACAACCCGGTGCAGAACGTCTACATCTCGAAGATCGAGAAGACCAGGCACCCGGTGCTCGGCGACGTGCTGATCACCAAGCCCGTGAAGACCTATGAAGCGGTGTCGCAGTTCTGGACCTGGACACCGGAAGAGTTCATGGCGCGCGGCCCCTACAAGCGCTGATGTCCTGACCGCGGGAGCGGTGGCACGCGTGCGTGCTGCCGCTCCTTTCTTCTCTTCCTCCTCGTAAGCGTCGCCCTTTCTGATGCGTAGCGCGATCCTGCAGGCCATCAACGGGATTTCCCTGGGCGCGCTTCTGTTCCTGCTCGCCAGCGGCTTCACCCTCACCTTCGGCCTGATGCGCGTGGTCAACATGGCCTACGGCGCCTACTACCTGCTCGGCGGCTATATCGGGCTGTCGATCGTGCGCGCGACCGGCAGCTTCGAGCTCGCAATCGTGGGCGGCGGCCTGGCCATCGTGGTCTTCGGCTTCCTGATCGACCGCTTCCTCATCCAGAGGACCGGCAACAACCATCTGGCCCAGGTGCTGCTCACCGTGGGCGTCGCCTTCGTCGTCGGCGAGGTCTGTCTGGCGATCTGGGGCGGCGACAGCCTCAAGGTCCCCATTCCGACCTACCTGCGCGGCTCGATCGTCCTGCCCGGCGACCTCTACTACCCGAAATACCGCTTTGCCCTCATCGTCTTCGGCATCCTGGCGGCCCTCGCGCTCTGGCTGCTCTATCACAAGACACAGGTGGGGGCTGTCGTGCGCGCCGGCGTCGACGACCGCGAGATGGTGAACGCGACCGGCATCAACATCGACCGGCTGTTCGTCCTCGTCTCCGCGCTGGGCTCGTTCCTCGCCGGCGTCGCCGGCGTGGTCGGCGGCGCCTTCCTGACGCTCAATCCCGGGGCGGAATGGGATATCCTGGTTCTCGCCCTCGTCGTCGTCATCATCGGCGGGCTCGGCAGCCTCGAAGGTGCCATTCTCGGCAGCATCATCGTCGGCCTGCTGGACGCCTACGGACGCTGGCTGCTGCCCGAATTCTCCTACTTCGTGCTCTTCGGTCCGATGGCCGTCCTGCTGCTCTTCCGCGTCACCGGCATCTCCGGCAAGGCGCACTGAGCGATGCGCCTCCCTGTCACCATCGCCGTCCTCGCCGCGGCGGCCCTCGTCCCGCTGTTTGCGGGTGAATTCTGGATCACCCTCACCACCCAGATCCTGATCTTCGGGCTGCTGGCGCTGTCGGCCGATCTCATCCTCGGCAATGCCGGGCTGTTCTCGCTGTGCCACGCCTCGTTCTTCGCGGTCGCGGCCTACACGACCGCGATCCTCCAGGTGCGTCACGGCGTGCCGACCCTCCTCGCCGCCCCGGCGGGTGTCCTGGCCGGCTCGCTGCTGGCGATGATCTTCGCCTTCGCGGTGCGCACCCGCGGCGTCTACTTTATCCTCATCACGCTGGCCTTCGGCTACATCATCTGGGGCGTGGCCTACCGCTGGGCGTCGTTCACCGGCGGCGACAACGGCGTGACCAATGTCCCGCATCCCGCCGTCTTCGGCTGGAGTATCACGAACTCGGTCCAGTACTACTACCTCGTGCTCCTGGTGGTGGCACTCTGCGTCTGGGTCTATCACACCCTGATCTCGTCGCCCTTCGGCCTCACCATCCGCGGCATCAAGTCGAGCGAGCCGCGCGTGCGCAGCCTCGGCATCGACGTCAGCCGGCATCTGTACGTCGCCTTCGTCCTGTCGGGTGTGCTCGCCAGCGTCGCCGGCGTGCTCTACGTCTACTACAACCGCTTCATCAATCCGGCCGCCGCCTCGTTCCCGATCTCGGTCGAGGCCGTGCTGATGGCCATTGTCGGCGGTTCCGGCACCATCCTCGGCCCGCTCATCGGGGCCGGCATCATCCTCGGGCTGCGCAACTGGCTTGCCGGTTACGTCCATTTCTACAACGGCATCCTCGGCATCGTGTTCATCGCCACGGTGCTCTGGGCGCCCAGGGGCCTGATGGGCCTGATCGCGCGCTGGCGTTCCGGCAATCGTGGAGAGGGCGCATGAGCGCGCCGGCGATCCAGGTCGAGAGCCTCGCCAAATCCTTCGGCGGCCTGCACGCCGTTGCCGGCGTGTCGCTGTCGATTCCGCCGGGCGAGCGCCGCGTGGTCATCGGGCCGAACGGGGCGGGCAAGACCACGCTCTTCAACTGTATCGCCGGCACGCTGCAGCCGACCTCCGGCCGCGTCCTGCTCTTCGGCAGGGACATCTCGAATCTGCCCGAGAACCGGCGCACGGCGCTCGGCATGGGCCGCACGTTCCAGATCTCGAACATCTGCACCGACCTGACGGTGCAGGAGAACATGATGCTGGCCGCTCTCGGCAACGACCGGCGGAAGTGGCTCATGCACCGCCCGGCGGGCTCGTTCCCGGATATCCAGGAGCGCGTGGCACGCGGGCTGCAGAGCATTGGGCTCGCGGCGCGCGCCGGGGAGCTGGTGAAGTTCCTGTCCTATGGCGAACGGCGGCAGCTCGAGCTGGCGCTCGCGCTCAGCTCCGATCCGAAGGTGCTGCTGCTCGACGAGCCCTGCGCCGGCCTGTCACCGAGCGAGCGGCAGGATTTCTCGCGGCTGATCGGCGCCCTGAAGCGGGACATCACCCTGATCATGATCGAGCATGACATCGACATCGCCCTGGCGCTGGCCGACCGCGTGACGGTCCTGCACCACGGGCGGATCATTCTCGACGGCACGCCGGACGAGGTGCAGAAGGACGAGCAGGTCCGGGAGGTCTATTTTGGCCGGGTCTGAGCCGCTCCTCGCCGTCCGCGACATCCACACCTATTACGGCGACAGCTACGTCCTGCACGGCGTCAGTCTCGACCTGTCGCCGGGCCGGATCGTGGTCATCCTCGGGCGCAACGGCATGGGCAAGACCACGCTCATCCGCTCGATCGCCGGGCTGACGCCGCCCCGCCGGGGCGATATCGTCTTCGGCGGAAGGTCGCTGATCGGCAGGGCGCCCTATCAGATCGCCCAGTCCGGCATGGCGATCGTCCCGCAGGGACGGCGCATCTTCAGGTCGCTGACGGTGCGGGAGAACCTGCTGCTGCCGACGAGCGCCCTGGCCGGACGGCGCAAGGCGGCCGAGGTCGGGCGCAAGCACTGGAGTATCGAGGGCGTGCTCTCGGAATTCCCGCAGCTCGCCGAGCGGCTGAACAATGCCGGCGGAGGCTTGAGCGGTGGCGAGCAGCAGATGCTGGCGCTCGGCCGGGCCCTGATGGCCAACCCCTCGCTCATCCTCATGGACGAACCCTCCGAGGGACTGTCACCCAAGCTCGTCCAGAAGACGGAAGAGATCATGCGCAACCTGCGCAGCCACGGTCATGCCATCCTGCTGGTCGAGCAGAACCTTGCCCTGGCGCTTTCCGTGGCCGACAGCATTCATGTCATCTCGTCCGGGCGGTTCGTCTTTCACGGGACGGCGGACGAGCTGGCACGCAACAGCGAGATCCTGGACAGTCATGTCGGCGTGTCCGCCGCGCCGGGTCATTGAAACGGAAGTAACCCCATGAAGCAGTTCAACCTCGCCGGCCGCGTTGCCATCGTCACCGGCGGAAACACGGGCATCGGACTTGGCATCGCCGAGGGGCTGGCTGACGCCGGCGCCAGCCTGGTGATTGCCGGCCGCCGGCGGGCGGCCAACGTCGAGGCCGTCAGGAAACTCGTATCCCGTGGCACGCAGGCCATCGCGATCGAGGTTGACGTCGCCAACGAAACCGATTGCTCCCGGCTGATCACGCAGGCTGCCGGCACTCTCGGGCGCATCGATATCCTGGTCAAC
>SXGS01231696.1_pt1 | contig 12007 bp, 5 predicted proteins | sample 3174681 | NCBI WGS metagenome assembly SXGS01 (sample SAMN11356861, study PRJNA531348) | freshwater metagenome | isolation source: freshwater sample F1-80 | place: China: Fuxian Lake, Yuxi | collected 2017-12-25
GAGTCAGGCCGGTTTACTTCAACCACTGTCCCTGCCGCCCACTGACAATACCCTTCACACCTCACATGCACCCACCCACCATCGTCGCCATTGATTTTGGAACCGCGGACTACGGGGGCGCCGTGCTTGTGCGCTGGCGCTCGTGCGCGTGGAAGCTGGCTTGATTGTGCAACGCGCCTTTCATTGCATCCGCGCCACCCACACCCTGCTGCCCGCCGGAACAACCGGCGTTTGGCGCAGGCCGCTGGGCGGTCGTAGAAATTCTATCCAGCTGCGGAGCACTACAATGGCCATAGCAAATCAGGGAGAGTTTCAGAACTGCAAAGGACAGACCACCCTTGCAAAAATAGCTGAGGCATCCCTCAATCTCACCTATTAGCCGCGATTGTAGAAAAAATTTTTCAAGCATCGAATAGATAGATCGGCATGAAATCATGACTTTGAGCCAAAGAGTCCTTTCGTGCACTATCCACAAGCTTAGTATTCTGCGCGCAGTGTGCGAGGCAAAAACTAAAGTATAGTAAACGTACTAATGGGTCCCGTTACTAAGCATCTAACTATTGGTGAACGTATGATCAAGGTAAATCCATTCCTCATTGAGCTTCTCACGCTTCAGCAAGATGGCGAGCAGGCTATTAGCGCACCTACAAACTGGAGCAGGCCTCCAATACTTGAGGTAGAAACGCCGCTGGATAAAACAATTGACAAGCTAGTGGAGGAGTGTTTCGGAAGCACACACTCTGCTACTGGTAGGTGGCATTTCCTTGTAGGTTCCCCTGGGAATGGCAAATCAGCCGCCGTCGGCAGACTAGTCCGTCAATTGGTATCTACGCACCACTGCCGCATTATTGATGAGGATACACGCACACCACTATCCGAGCTTCCGGCCACACCGATTCCTTATGCTCTAGAGGTGTATGAACCAAGCAAAAAATACAAATTTCTACAGATTGTGCAAGACGCATCTGTGGTGAGAAAACCATTTTCTGAAAATTCTGATCCATCCAAGGACTTATTGGATACTCTCAAACACGCGTGGAGCAAGGGTATTTCACTGGTAGTATGCACCAATCGTGGTGTGCTCGAAAAAGCCTATCGTGACACATCCCGGGATCCGGACTATAGCAAGGAGGTTTGGCATAAAGAAATCTTAAAGCCGCTAGTAGAACACTCTACAAGCCGGAATTTTGAGAGAAAGCCGATACAAACCTCCGGCGAAAAAAAGGTGGTGTTCCAAGCTATTGCCGTAAGTGCTGATTTCCTGGACACCCAAAGCCTTTTGTTAAAGCCTTCGAATGTTTTTGAACATTTGATCGAGCAGGCAACCACCGACAATCGATGGGAAGAATGCTCAGAATGCAGCTCCAGATATTTATGTCCATTTAAAGGAAACCGCGACTGGTTGTTTGATCCGACTGGAAAACAGGCCGTAGTCCTGTCTTTCCGACGTGCAGAGACACTCTCCAGTCAGGTGATTGTCCTAAGAGAAGCCCTTGCAGCCTTGTCGTTTCTACTTGCTGGATGTGTTCGAGACTACACCAATACCAACCCCTGCAATTGGGTTCACGAAAGGGTTACTTCTGAGGATTATTTTGCACTTGCCTCGCGCCGGATCTACATGTCTCTCTACGCTTCAAATAGCCCACGAGGCCTAGACTGCAACGAAGAAGTGCAACAACGGCAGAAACACTCCCTAGAAAATCTTCGAAGGTCACTATCACAACAAAGTATGGTTTACAAAGCGCTCACCGCGACCTTAGAGCAGCCGCATCCATCAACAGATGTAGGCATCAAAAGATTACTAGATAACGATGGAGTATTCTCAAAATTAAATGCAACAAGAGGGCCATTGCCGCCGGATTTTTTTGGTCGCTGGGACGGCAACCACGCATACAATAAGTTGCCGCATTCGCCATTTGTAACTGAGCTTGAAATCCGCTGCGCAAAAGTCTGGGAGGTTGTTGAAGACGCATGTGAAGGAATGCCCACACATAATGCAGTCGAAGCTTACTGGTGCCTGCGCAGGTGGAGCTCCCAATTCACCTTACATTTTGGTGCGTTAGCCGAGACCCGACATTTCGACCAGAAAAGGATCGAGGACTTCGAATACAACTCACTAGCTCACATCGACGAATTCTCCCAATTAGTTGAGTTATTGGCTAAAGCAGATACCCTAGAGGATAACGAGGCTAGATTATTGCATAACTTACGCCAAATAACTGAGAAGTTGCTCAACCAAACCGATGAACTGATCGACACAAGGGCAGCAATAAACCTCACGCGCAACGTAAGCGTCAATGGGCAATGGTTTCAAGACAATCTACGCCCGCAAATAAAAGCCAGCCCCGCCTCTGGAAGCCTCACTGTAGCTATATATTTTGACAAAACTGAGTACACAACCTTGGCTGCGCCAATGTATCTTTGGCTCAAACAGCGCCTCTTGGGCACCATGGTCAAAGAGTGTATACCCACAACGACGCTTCGCGAGGCAATCGACGCCAAAAGCCGGGCAGCAGCAAAAAGTAGCTATGCGTACGCTCAGAATGATGTAGTAATGAGTATCATTGGTGAACAAGAAACTTTTTTCCTCACACGGGCTGATGGGCGGGTAATTCTAGATAAGAAAAGTCGCGAGGAACAATAGGTCCGCAAAGCTACAAAGTAGCCTTGACACACGATGCCTGCGCACAGACATATAAATGAGTTCTTATCCGACGAAACAATTAGGTTTTGATATTTGAAAACACCATAGGGGAGCTATCAAGTTGTCAATCTTAGATCTTGAAAGTATCCGAAAATCAAGCGAGCCTAAACCTCCCGAACTTTATGGGTTTATTGACATCGCATCAGTTGGTGACAGGCCTGCGCCAGAAATATTGCTCCTAGAGCTTTTTCGCGCTGTATTTTTTGAACCACCAGGCACAAGCCGCCACATAGGAACCAGAAACCTTACCCCATATCTAGTCGATGACTCAAACCAAGAAATTTATTCGCCCGCAGAACAAGCGGTGATATGTGCAATGAGTGGTCGAGCAAAAGCGCAGGGACCCAATACAAAGCAACTTTATTACGCACCAGCCTACCCGGGTCTGGCTAGACACGCATGGCTTCGGAAACAAGCAGAAAGACTAGTACCAAAATTGCTCTATGAAGGCGCGTTTGCGCAACACCTGTGGGCTTCCACCCAACAGGACATTGCGGAAGAAAAACAACGGGACAGCGTAGATCTGATGCTAAGCGCTTTTATGGGCACTGCGAGAAACGAAACTGGTACACAACAAAAGATCGACATTCTCGCTGCAACGCTCGGTAATCCCTCAGAAACCGTAGATGACAAATCTGCTCGAGCGACACTTTTGAGTCTCACTAAGAATAACGGAGTCCTAGAAGATATAACTGATAAACTGGCTTCTCGCATCTTCATTGACTTTATGAGCATTTGTGGACTCGAAAATCGGATACCACGACTATTGTGGCTACGGCTAACTATGACTTTTCTTCGCTTTAGTCTGCCCATGTGGTATCTCGCACAAATGCGGCTTACCACCCTATTACATAAGTGGCTAGTAGATGCCATAGAAAACAGAGGCTGCCTTGATACGGCAGCCATTAAGGATGCCATAAGCAAAAAACACAGGAATCTGCTTCGACCAACTTTGACTCCGACGAACTCAATTGATGAGCAAATCGTCGAATACGTCAAATGCCGTGTAGAACTCCGAATATTACTGCATTGTCTTTGCCAAATAAATCCATCGTTGCTACAAGGCAAAACTATCAGTATTACAAAAGTCGGCGCAGAAGTTATCACGCTGGCAGATTTGCTTCTAAAGGCCAGGGAAGCAGGTCCTATTCTGCGCGCACAAGAAGAATACGACAGCGCACCCTCGGTAAGAGTATTTATATCGCGTTGTTCGGAAAAATACGATTTATACAGAGATCCCTTGCATAAGGGCCAAGGAAAAAACATCAGGGAGTTTTTACGCGTACTCCAAAAAGGCGATTCGGGCGATGCTACTGGTGGTCATTTGCTACTCAAGCAAGGCAAACGCAAGCAACTGGCCTACAGAGTATTTCCCGGTCAACTCCTTTTACAAACAATTGCATATTTATCAGCTAGTGCAAAACAAAATGAAGAGGGAACTGGAGGGGGGAAACTGGTACTGAGAGATATTGAGGATCACTTCAAAGAATACGGGATTGATTTTGCTGTCTCAGCTGACGCTAGACCCCTTCTAATGGAACAGCTTCAGGTCCTCGGTTTACTGTCCGGCAGTCCAGATGCGGGCAGCAGTGTTGCCGTAACTTGCCCTTTCCCACTAACCTAAGCAGGATACAAAATCATGAGCAATACTGGCCAACTTCTAGCAGAACTAATATTGCAATATATTAACAGCAGCACAACAAATGCTAACTACAGGTTAATAGTCCCCGGTTTAACAGCATCTCTGGCCGAAGAAATACATAATGCATTATTGGAGGCGGGCAAAACTTCATTTTTAGTAATTAATGAACAGCGAGATCCAAGCGAAGTGCAACGGTGGATCTCGCCAGTAAATCTCACCACAATGCGCATCGGATCGTTTGTGGCAGTAACCGACATTGGTGCGCTTTCTGAAATTCGCGACTCAATTCAGGGCACTGGAGGTGTAATTCGGTCGCGAGCATTCTCCGAGGAATGGCCATGGATTGATGAGGGGCCAGATTGGGCCCGGTTCCGTGGGCCGTTTCTTGACAAACTACTTTCAGGGTGGACGGATGACGACACCATCAAAAAATGGCTTTCAAACATAATTGTTGATGAAATTCTTCCCGCCACAGCGGGCGTGCACAATCGACAGTTGGTCCTGCTCGAGGACATACTTGGCAAATTTAATCCAAGTCTTTATCCCACAATCAAGGGAACCGCAAACCAGTTTCTTTATCATTGCGGAATACCGATGTCCGACACCCAATTGCAAAACCCAAAAACAATCGCCCAAAAACAACGCAAACTACTTACCCATATAGGAAAAAGAATTGCTACCGAATCCGATCTGCGGGAACAGGTGCTTGATAACGTAGACACGAATGACCCACAAGCCACAGATCTAACGCACGCATTGAGTACATTCATTGATGGACTTCACCTACCCGATACATTTCCCAAGACACTTCTAGCATTTAACAGATGTTGGGGGCTTGGCTCCCAGGCAATAGAGAATTGGAAACTACTTACCTCTGAAAGACTCAGCGAGCTGTTTGACATTCCAGACTCCCAAAAAGTAAGTCTTCAAGCAATATTCCTCGATCAACTTGGGGGAATTTCCTCAAGTACCAAGACTGAAGCAGCGTGTCGCTTGTACAATCCTCCGCAAATTGAAATAAAATTCCAAATTGCACCTAGTGCTTTTTCATCCGACTCCACACGATTGAAACTTTCTAATAAAACCAGAGTACTGTACGACGAACAACTCACAAGCCACATATCTGATGCTGGCATTACTATTTCCATAAAAAATGAACTTTCCAAGGTAATTTACAAAGAAAAAATTCCACTCCGGGTGGAGATATTTATTCAGGGCTTCTCAGTAGCCAAACAATATTTATATCTTCATTGCTGTGGCGAAAACCGACCCGCATTTGTTATTTCTCAGCCTGACTTTATAGTTGACGACGCTAAACAGTTGCAGACGGATGGAACAGCAGTCGCGCAAGTGCACTCTGTAGAAGGCCCGATCCAGCTTTATTTCTTCTCGCACGTTAATTCCGAACCAACAGTTCAAACAAACGACACTGATTCTTTTTTGCCCCTTTCCACCAAGGATGGCTATTGGTATTCCCAGACTCCTATCGATGTTTTGGAACAACCAACAGGTAGCTACCTATGTAGGTGCCAAATTGACACCGACTTCATAGATTTAACCTTCGAAAGCACGGGGGCAGACTCCGGCGCATTCACACTAGAAGACGAATTGCGTGAATCCATTGCTAGGGCCGATATTGCCCGCACCAAAGAGATCTTAATCTTGCACACTGAAGGTGTGCGCGAAACTTATTCTCGACTAGGAACTTTCAATCCAGAAACACAACGCCTAACTTACCTAGCCAAATTGTTTGAGCAGCCGCAGGGGTACAAGGTAATTCTGATCAATCTGCTAACTGGAAGAGATAGTGCAGTAGTTGAGTGTGGACCTTATGCCCGTATGGGAGCGGGCACCCGAGCCATTGACCAAATTGCGGCCACTAACCTCCCGGAGAATGCTCGGGGCATCCTCGAGAAATATGGAAAAGCAAGAGAACTCGTTCGGTCATGCGTGATTAGTGATACAGGCCTAGATCGCAAGGCATCGAAACACCCAGACTATGCGCTTCTACCGCTCTACATTGAAGGTGCTATTGATACGCAATCACAAGTCGAGGCGGCGCTTACGAAGTACCTCACCGCGTACTCTGAACTTCAGAACTTTCTTCTTGACAAAAAAAGGCATCTAAACTGGGAGCAATTATTCGTCTTGAGTCATTTAGATACAGTGGTCCATTGGAGTCAAGGGCAAGATAGCACCGCAAGTTTTTTGATTGGACCATGGCATCCATTGGTTCTCGCAAAGCGCATGATGGTGCAAAGGGCACTAGTACTTAGAGGTAAGCGCCTCTTAAGACAAAAACTCAAGACCTCTTACAAATTGGTGGGGTTGCTTGCTAACATTTCAGGGTTTTATTGGCATTCATGCGTGCGACGGGATGAAACAAATTTTGAAGTGGCTTACGTAACCCCAACCTCCGATCCAGGGTGGCACTGCGCAATAAAGCAACAACTTGGAGAAACTCCAGATTCGCTATCAACACTTTTTAAGGCTTTACAAGACAACTATGCTTTAGAAGCAATTATCAACTTACCACCGTCTAGTGGCATGATTGCAACTACTATTCGCAGTTATTTGAAAACTTTCCCATCTAAAAGGCACTTGGGCATTTTCTTTCCCGCTGAATTTAGTGGTATGCAAGAAATTGAAACTGTGGACAAAATACTACACGCTCGAGACGATGATGAGCAAGAGAAGCCTACAACTGAGGGTCTCCAGCTTGTGGGGGGAATCAACCTATCATTTCAGTCAAAGCCAAAGGTACCAGTCGACACGGTCTGGTCAAATCCTCCCTTGAAGGTCTTTCACTATGAGGAGTTCAATACTTGCTTAGTAGCCCAGCACCCTGACATTCAGTTTAATCTACCTGCAAGAGATATTCGATTTGCACAGGTAGACAGAGTGAGGGGCCTACCACGAGGTGCCAATTACGGCGCTGTATTTTCTCAGGCACTGTCCCGAATCGACGTAGGGATGGATGGCATACCATTATCGGTGGTTGAAGAATGGGATAAGCCGCCAACCGGCGGTACTGCTTTCCACGATTGTTTTCGCGAGGCTTGTGCAAATGCTTGTCGCTTTAGCCAAACGCCGTTGGGGGTAAAGCGACGCATTGCCCTCCCAGCAAACTTAGACACCGCGTGGTCTGTAATTCCAGGCACAGCTCTAGATCCCCGAGTCTTTGTTAGTTATGTAACATCAGGCGACAATCCTCGTGCTCTTTGGGATTATCGAATAAATCTTTTGGCTGGTACTTCATCCTATTTTGTACTGTCACAAATACCACAAGCCTTTCTTAGCGCCGTAGACACTATTTTTGAACATGCTGAAAATCTCGCATTTCAGTTCGTTCGTGAACTTAGCCAAATCGGATTGGCAATTGCTGGCGAGGCGATGAGGTCCGGGCGGAATGCATTGGGAACAATTGGGTTTGTTGGTGCGGCACGACTCTTCGCGCCGATTACAACCCGAGAATTAGCAATGCCGCAAAGCAGTACCTCTATAGCGTTCATGCTTCCAGTCGATTCATTTCAGGAATTCTTCTCTGCAACAAACGAGGGTTTATCAAGTATTGACGAGCCAGATCTCAGGGCAGACCTACTGCTAATAAAACTGAGACTACCAACAAACCAGAATGGAAACCTAGGCATTGAGGCAACGGCGGTCGAGTGCAAATACACGACCGCCACATACACTGACTCCGACGCTGCAAACGCTCTGAAGCAAGCGAGTAGGACTGAGGAACAGTTCCGTCATCTATGTAATCAATCCCTAGCGGAAGACGGTATCCCCGAGCGCCTCGCGCTGCTGCGACTCATTCGTTTCGGGCTGCGCATAAGTCATTCCGACACTGGAGACCTGTCAGATGAAAACGACCTAGAGCATGTAGTTTATGAAAAGTTGCTGCGGAGCGAGTTTAATTACATTAGTCCTACTATCCCTTTTGTCCTTGTAACAACGGAGTACAATTTAGTTGAAGAAGCCAGTTGGAATCTGAAGAATTCAGGCGTTTGGATTCGACTAAATCCGCGCCATTGGCCAGGTGTTGCAGAAACTAGCAGCATTGCGGATATCAAACACAAAATACGGCAAAATTTCAGTAGTGTAGAAGTTTCTGATAACTGGCCGACTCAAGCCGGGACTTCCCATCCGGAGGCTTCAGTTGCACTGTCCCCGCAAACCAGTAACACCTCACCTGAAAACACACCGGTCTCCTTAACTCCAACTCAGTACATTTCGGCGACTGAAACACCAATCAACCCGGAGACAAACGTGGTAATCGTATCTGGTGGTCAACCGGAGACAGTCGTTGCCAATCTGGCCGTGTCCAATTCGCAGGCAGCCACACCAGATAAACCGCAGGGGACTGAGTATTCCCAAGGTGTAAGTCTTGCAAGGGTGCGAATTGGTACGGATGCGAGCCATCGCGCTGTATATTTTGACCCGCACTCACCAGTGGCCCGTCTGGACAACGCTAACATGATGATCTCCGGATCATCAGGTAAGGGAAAGACCCAATTTCTCAAATACCTTATCAGTGAACTTCGTGATCAGGGTGCGAACACATTTGTATTTGACTTCAAAAACGATTTTTCTACTGATCAACCATTTTTGACACGTGCGAAATTAACACCAATAGAAGTTTCCCTACATGGAATTCCCTTCAACCCACTAATTCCCTTTCCGATATTGGATTCGCCGACGCAACAGCTGTTTCTCCAGTGCGGACAACATATTGAAGGGATTTCATCCGTCTTCCGCCGCACTTACGGATTAGGGGTCCAACAGGTTGCAGCAGTGCGCACTGCCATTCGCGAAGCATTCGCCGAGTACGAAATTGATTACGGAACCAAAATTCCATACTCAAGCACTCAGGAGTTTCCAGATTTCGCAACAGTCGGCCGCCGCCTCCGCGAATCCAACCTTTCAGCATACAACCGTCTAGACCCCCTCTTCAACCTAGATCTTTTCCGCCCAGCCAATAGAGGTGTATCTTTTGACACCATGATAAATTCGTCGGTGACAATAAACTTGAGTCTCATACAAAGTGACGAACTTAAAAACACCCTAACAGAATTAATGGTGCGGTCAGCTCATTCGTACTACAATCCCAAACCACATGTTGGCACCATGAGGCAGGCGATTGTGGTAGATGAGGCACATCGAATACTTAAAGCAGATTTTGTGGAAAACTTTGCGCTTCAGTGCCGCGCATACGGGGTAAGCCTAATTTTGTCATCCCAGTATCCTAATCACTTTCCAGAAAGTATTTCAGGGTGCATGGCCACGAAGATAATACATGGCCATGACCGTGACAAAGCGCTTGTGAAGCAAATAGTAGACCTTTTGGATTGCACTGGCCAAGAACAGGAAATCGGTGGACTGGCCATGTTTGAAGCATTTTTTTCGAACAAGCATCACCCATCTGCTCAAATTAAAACGATAGCTTTTCCCCATTCGCTAGTGCTGACGGCATTGCGTAATCAGGGACCACTAACCCGCCAGCAACTCTCCAGCCTCGAAGGGCTAGATGAGAGGAAACTTACCGTCACAACCATAATCGAGCATCTGAAGAAGCTAGAACTTTGCCAAGAAACTAACGGTGTAGTGCACTTAGTCACAGCCTGAGCACTCTCGCATCTCCAGACCAGCATTCGGTCGGATTACATCAAATTCCTCTACAAATAATCTCAGAAAATTGCAAACCAACGACCGCCCTTGATACTCAAGTTATTGCAGCTCTACCCCAAATCTCAACCATTTTTGGTAATAAAATGAAAATCAAGGGGTACTTTGTTGATCTATTTGCCGGTTGCGGTGGGCTTTCCCTTGGGCTGGAACAAGCCGGTTTTCATCCAGTCTTTGTGAACGAGATAAATCGAGATGCAATGGCTACCTATATCAACAATCGGTCTGCCACTGCCCCAGACCTGATGCTACCCAACTTTCATTGTTACAACATCAAAGATATGCTGTCCGTAAGCTTCCTAAGTGGTCTTAAGAGAGACCTACACTCACGGTACGGATTAGATGTGGCCGCTGGCGAACTTGATTTGCTAGTGGGTGGCCCGCCCTGTCAAGGGTATTCAGGTATTGGGCACCGTAGATCCTACTCCGTGGCAAAAAACAGACTGCCTGCAAACTTACTTTACAAAGACATGGTGTATGTAATCAAAAACCTTCACCCAAAAATCTTTCTTTTCGAGAATGTAAAGGGTTTACTGTCAGCTCGCTGGACTGAAACTGGCACTAAGGGAGAGATCTGGAAAGATGTCTTAGCATCATTTACCAGAAATCTTGCAAAAGAGTATTGGATTGACTTCTCGCTCGTGCAAGCGCACGATTATGGCGTAGCGCAAAATAGGCCGCGCTTGCTAATGGTGGGCCTTAGAAAAGATATATCGCGCTTTTCTGGTCTTGATAGAACTAAGCGAGCCGGTGGATTATTGCCGGAGAAACTTGCCGCTCCGCCGCCTGATCTTGTTGACATTCTAGGTGATTTAGTAGACCCATCTTATGAAAATGGCGGGCAAACTCACACCTACCCATCAAAGGCACGTCACGCCCTACAAACATATTTTCGCACCAACCCCGAAACAGGAGTTACATGCAAGAAATGCGATACCGTCTCCGATCATAAGTATTCTAAACACAGCACACATATCATTAGAAAATTCACAGCCATGATCAAGCATAAAGGAAAAATCCCCGCCAAATTTAGGACTAAGAAATTTGCGCAGCGCGTTCTTCCCTTGTACTGGGCTGGCAAAAAGCCGAATATTACTGCAGCATCTCTTCCTGATGACTATGTCCACTTTTCTCAAGCGCGCTCTTTGACTGTCAGAGAATGGGCGCGACTGCAAATGTTTCCGGATTGGTATCAGTTCAGCGGCAAGCGCACTACGGGCGGCTTGCGGCGTGCCGGTAACCCAAGGGAGGGAAATTACGAGCGAGACCTACCAAAATACACCCAGATTGGCAATGCCGTGCCTGTTACTATCGCTGCTCAGCTCGCGCAACACTTCCTTAGTTTATTAAGCAAGCACAAAATCAATTGACGGATTTCTTCAATAATTCTTATCTATCCGCATCCGCAAAACTCGCTGTTCGGCTTCAACTGGAGCAAAATCCGTAGCAATAAAAGACGGCCAAAACCGCACCTTACTATTGGGACGTTCGCGTCGTGACTTTCTCTACACACTCGCCGATTTGCAAGGATAGACTAAGGACGGGTTTCTTCTGGGCTAGAAGAAAATCCATTCACAATTACTGTCGCTGGTAACTTAAATTTACCCGGCCAAACACAATTTACGATGTACCCACCCGCTGCCCCGCCCACATTCGTCGCCATCGATTTTGAAACCGCGGACTACGGGCGCGACAGTGCTTGTGCGCTGGCGCTCGTGCGCGTGGAAGCTGGCGTGATTGTGCAGCGCGCCTTTCATTACATCCGCCCGCCGCGCCAGCGCATGATCTTTACCTACCTGCACGGCATCAGCTGGGAACAGGTGGCGGGTGCGCCCGTCTTTGCGCAGCTGTGGCCGCAGCTGCAGCCGCTGCTGGCTGGCGCTGCCTTTCTGGCAGCGCACAACGCCAGCTTTGACCGCGCCGTGTTGCACGCCTGCTGCGCCGCTGCCGGCCTGCCGCTGCCCGCGCAAGCC
>SXGS01393344.1_pt1 | contig 12007 bp, 6 predicted proteins | sample 3174681 | NCBI WGS metagenome assembly SXGS01 (sample SAMN11356861, study PRJNA531348) | freshwater metagenome | isolation source: freshwater sample F1-80 | place: China: Fuxian Lake, Yuxi | collected 2017-12-25
GATGGCGCGCTTGCTCGGACAAGAGCCGGAGCCGCCGCCCGCGAACGTCGCTGCCGTGGAGCCGGACGTGCGCGGCACGACGACCATCCGCGAGCAGCTCGACAAGCACCGCGACAACGCGAGCTGCGCCGCGTGCCACGTGAAGATGGACCCGCCGGGCTTCGCGCTGGAGGCGTTCGATGTCATCGGTGGCCAGCGCGACCGCTACCGCTCCATCGGCGATGGCGACCCCGCGCCGCGCGGCAGCATCGACCCGCGCATCGGCATCAGCTTCAAGTTGGGGCCGAAGGTGGACGTGAGTGGCGAGCTGCCCGACGGCCGGAAATTCGCGGACATCTTGGAGTTTCAAAACCTCCTCGCTGCTAAGCCTCGCCCACTGCTGCTGAACCTCGCGCAGCAGCTCACCGTTTTCAGCACCGGCCGCCCGGTGACTTTCAGCGACCGCGCGGCGCTGGACGAATTGGTCGCGCGCACGGAGAAACAAGGCGGCGGCGTGCGCACGCTGGTGCACGAGCTCGTGCAGAGTCAGCTCTTCCAAACTCGCTGAGCACCGGCAGATGCGCTCGCCTCCCCCCTGCCGCACCACCTAAGCGAGGCGAGAGCGAGTTGCCAACCAATCCTTGAGCTAACTGTCGGCGACTGCTAAACAACTTCCATAGCATGAGCCCTTCCGATCACCCCGGCGCGGTTTCCCGCCGCCGAGCCTTGCATGGGCTGGGCGCGGCGCTCGTCGCGCCGATGCTGGGCAGCGCGGGGTCAGTGCACGCGGCTCAATCGGCCGGCGCGCTGACCGTCTCGTCTTCGGTCGAACTCCAGCGCGGACTGGCCGGCCATTGGAAATTGCAGGGCGACTGCCGGGATCACTCCGGCGCCGGCCATCACGGAATCAATCATGGCGTGGATTTGCAGAACGGAGCGTTCGATGGCCGCGGCGCATTTATCGAAATCCCCGCGAAGGACGCGCTCCAGTTGGGGCGCGGTGATTTCTCCCTCTCCGCGTGGGTGCATACGGACAAGCTCGTGGACGACACACTCGGCGATGTGTTGAGCTGGTATGACCCGCAACTGCGCCGGGGCGTGACGCTCGGACTTCATGCGAGCGCCGGCGGCTACCAATCTTCTGGTGACGACCGCCACGTGAGCTTCGGCATCGACAACGGGAAGGTCGGCGAATGGCAGGACTGCGGGCGGCCCAATCCCACGAGCAACTACGTGAGTAATTCACTCACGGTCTTCGATGGACATCTCTACGCCGCGACCATCGACGCGCAGGACGAAGCGGGCTGGTGTCATGTCTATCGCTACGCTGGCGGGAAGGAGTGGATTGATTGCGGCCGCGTGGGCAACCGCCGCACCACCGGCGTCATGGCGCTGATAGTTCATCAAGGCCATCTCTATGCGGGCACGTCCACCTACGACTGGACCCGCGTGTTCTCGGGGAAATACGACCCGGCCCGGGTCTATCGCTACGAAGGCGGCACAGAGTGGACCGACCTCGGCCAGCCGGGGCAGATGCTGCGCATCAATTGCATGGCGACTTTCGGCGGCCGGCTTTACGTGGGTGGTGACCGCGGGCTGCCACCGGCTGGCGAGCGGCAGTGGACCGGCCGGCCGTATCAGGTGTTTGTCCACGAAGGCGGCACCACCTGGCGCGTCGCCGGCAGCTTCCCCGCCGAACCGCCAAAGAATTGTTATCCGCACGCGATGGCCGTGCACGACGGCCGGCTGTTCGTCGGCTACCCGAATGTCCACGCGTTCGACGGCAAGACCTGGGAGTTCGCCGGCACCCCGCTGGGCGACACGCCGGTCGAGTTAAAGCCATTCCTCCAGGTGCATTCGCTCGCGGTGTTTCGTGGACGGTTGCAGGCCGGGATGTGGCCCGAGGCGCGCGTCGTCGAGCACCAGCGCGGCGAGCAGTGGCTGGACCGCGGACGGCTCGGCGACGGCACGGAAATTAACGCGCTGACGGTTTACAACGGGAAGTTTTACGCCGGCGCAATTCCGCGCGGCGAAGTCTCGCGCTACGATGAAGCCGCGGGCTGGACCTCGCTGCGGAAATTCTTCTCACCGCCCGGCTGGAACCCCGGTCCCGCGACCGCCCCCGTGCGCGAGGAAATCAACAACTGGACGCGCGTCACCAGCCTCACGGTCTTCCAGGGTCGGCTCTTCGCCAGCATCGGCAGTTGCACCAGCGCGGCCGAGGACGCTCCGGCCGGCGTCCGCGGCAGCGTCCACTCGCTGCAAGCGGGCCAATGCGTTTCGTATGACAAGGACCTGGGTTCGGGCTGGCGGCATCTCACCGCCGTGCGCCAGGCCGGGGAACTCCGGCTCTACGTGAATGGTCGCCTGGCGGCGAAATCCGCAGCGTTCAATGCGGCGGACTACGACCTGACCGTGCAGCAGCCGCTGAAGATTGGTTTCGGCGAGCAGGACTATTTCACCGGGCGCATCCGCGAGGTGCGGCTCTACCGGCGGGCGCTGGCGGAGCGTGAAGTTGCCGCGCTGCAGGAATCGCATCGTCCCACCGAAGCAAGATGATCGAATCGGAGTCAGACCTTCCACGACCGCAGCACTGAACTTTTAAGCTAAAGCATTTTATGGCCACCATCACTTCGCAGCACTGGTTACTCACCCGCCGGCACGCGCTCAAAGGCCTCGGCGTCACGCTGGCGCTGCCGTTCCTTGACTGCATGCAGCCGCTCCGCGCCGCCACGGCCGACAAGGCGCTCAAGGCGCGGCGCAGCGTGTTCATCTACCTGCCCAACGGCGTCTGCACGGCCGACTACCAGATCAAGGAGGCCGGGCCGGATTACCAGTTGTCCAAACCGCTCGTGTCGCTGGAGAAGCACCGCGACGTCGTCACGCCCTTCAGCGGACTGCACCATCCCCACGGCCTGGGCCACCATCACAACTGCCAGAGCATCTGGCTGACGGGCGGGAAGATCGGGCAGTCGGTGCGCAACACCATTTCCGTGGACCAGCTCATGGCGCAGGTGACCGCGCCGATTACGCGCTATTCCTCGCTGGAACTCAGCAACCAGGGCGGTTCGCTGGCGGTGAATCCGGACGGCATCCAGTTGCCGTCCACGTTCAGCCCCGGGCTGGCATTCCGCGAAATGTTCGAGGATCCGAAAGGCGGCATCGCCAGGCAGCGGCGGGGTTATCAGCGGCGCGGCAGCATCATTGACGCGATCCTCGACGATGCGCGCAGCCTCAGCGGCCAGCTCGGCAACGAGGACAAGGGCCGCCTGGAGCAATACCTCACCGCCGTGCGCGAGGTGGAAATCCGCACCGAGCGTTCGGACAAGTGGCTCGACACGCCGCGCCCGAAGATCGAACCGTCCATCCACTCGAAGCTCAACCGCGACATCTCGCTCCAGATGCTCGGGGACTATCTCCGCACGATGTATGACATCATCGTGCTGGCGTTTCAGACCGACATGACGCGCGTGGCCACCTTCGTCACCGGCACGGAAGGCCAGGGGCCGGCGGTGCCAGAGATCGGCATCAAGCAGGACCGCCACTCGCTCTCGCATCACAACGGCAACCCCGACCTCATGCGGCAGCTCATGGAGAGCGACGCGTTCAACATCGCGCAGTTCAGCTATTTCATCGGCCGCCTGAAGGAAGTGTCCGACGCCGACGGCCCGCTCATCAACACCACGATGGCGCTCTACGGCAGCGGCATGGCCTACGGCCACAGCCACGGCAACGCCAGCCTGCCGCTCATCTTCGCGGGTGGCACCAAGCTCGGGCTCAAGCACGGGCGTCATGTGGACTTCAACCGCGTCCCCGAGTTCCAGGGCTACAACAAGCACCCCGCCATCCACTTCAAGCCGGTGAACGAGAAGGCACGCCTGAGCAACCTGCTGCTGACCATGGCGCAGAAGATGGACGTGAAGACCGAGAGATTCGCCGACAGCCTGGGCGGCGTTGCGGAGGTGACGGCGTGAAGGATGGAAACCGCGACGCGCATTGGGCGCTGATGTTGGCTGCCTGTTTGGTCGCAGACTTTGCTGGGAATGATGCGTCCGCCGCCGTCGCCCCGACCAAGGCCTTCTTCGCCGAACACTGCCTCCGCTGCCACGGCGAGAAGCAGCAGAAGGGCGAGTTCCGCGTGGACACGCTGCCGGCGGACTTCACGGAAATTGGCAACGCCCAGCGGTGGGCCGAGGTTTTGTTCCGCATCAACTCCGGCGAGATGCCGCCAAAGAAGGAACCGCAGCCGAAGACTGCCGAGCTGGGCCAGGTCGTGGACTGGATTTCCACGCGCCTCAAGGAAGGCGAAACCGTGCGCATGGCCAAGCGCGGGCCGGTGGCGCACTACCGTCTCAGCCGCGAGGAATACGGCCACACGGTTTACGACCTGCTCGGCGTTTACTTCGATGTGGATGCTCCGGGCGCGTTCAACGAGGACCCGCGCTGGCACGGCTTCGAGCGCATCGGCGCGATGCTGTCGCTCTCGCCCTCGCATGTGGACCGCTACTTCAAAGCCGCGGAGACCGTGCTGGAGCGCGCCTTTCCCGAATCCCCGACGAAGGCGAGCAAGGGCCGCAGCGAAGCCCCGCCCGGCAGTCGCTGGCTCATCGCCCCCGGCCATCGGCGCGGCAACCTCCGCGCCACGGCTCCGGGGTTGTATCGCATCCGCGTCCAGCTCAGCGCCGTGCCGTCGTTCAAGGGCCGGCTGCCGCATCTGGCCGTGTGGCACAACGGCTTGAAACGCTCCATCGTTGGTCAAGATGTGCAGGCCGCTGAGGACAAACCCACGGTGGTCGAAATCGAAGCCTTCCTCCCTGAGGGCGGCCTCGACCTGATTAACGAAACGCCCGGGATGCTTTCCGACGGCCAGACGCCGAACATCAACGCCACGCCGTTCGCCCGTCTCAGTGACCTGAAGAACGTCCTGCCGAAATCCTACAAGCTGCTCGACGAACAGGGCCGCTCCATCTTCCCACTGCTCATCGTGGATTGGGTCGAGTGGGAAGGCCCCATACTCACGGAAGCCGACCAGAAGAAGCGCGAGGGACTTTTCCCCGCCAAGGCCGGCGACCTCGCCGAAGCCCGTGAGTGCTTGAAACGCTTCGCCACGCGCGCCTGGCGACGACCGGTCGGCGATGCGGACGTCGAGCGCTTCATGAAGGTCGTCTCGGCGGAACTGGCCGCCGGGGAGAAGTTCCGCTCCGCCTACCTGGCCGGGCTGGTGGGCGTGCTGACGGCAAAGAACTTCTATAACCTCGAAGAAGGCTCGGCCACGCAGCGCCGCGACAAGATAAACGACTGGGAACTCGCCTCGCGTCTGTCCTATTTCCTGTGGGGCTCGCTGCCGGACGCCGAACTGTCCGCCGCCGCGCAGGCGGGCAAGCTGCACGAACCAACCGCGCTGCGGGTGCAGGTCGCCCGCATGTTCGCCGACCCGAAAATCAAGCGCTTCACCGACGCCTTCCCCAAGCAATGGCTCCAGCTTCACAAGGTCGGCGCCTTCCCGCCCGACCCCGAGCTGTATCCCGACTACGACAAATGGCTGGAGCGAAGCATGGTGCAGGAGTCGGTCAACTACTTCACCGAAGTCTTCACGAAGAACCTCGCGCTGCGTGAATTCCTCCAGTCCGACTGGACCATGCTGAACTCCCGGCTCGCGATGCACTACCAACTGCCGCCGCCCAGCGCCTCGTCTTTTCAGCGCGTGGCGTTGCGGCCGACGGACCATCGCGGTGGTCTGCTCACGCACGCGGGCGTGCTCATGCTCACCTCCGACGGCACACGCCACCGGCCCGTGCATCGCGGCGTGTGGGTGTCGGAAGCCGTCTTCGCCCGGACGCCCCCGCCCCCGCCGCCCAACGTCGAACCGCTGGAGCCCACGCCCGGCAACAAGCCCAAGGCAACCATCCGCCAGCAACTCGAAGCGCACGCCACCCACGCCAATTGCGCCGCCTGCCATCAGCGCATCGATCCGCTGGGCTTCGCGTTCGACAACTTCGACGCCCTCGGCCGCTGGCGGACCGAGGAGGCGATGCCCACCGGCCAGGGGGCGAATCCCCCCGTGAACGCGAGCGGTAAACTGCCCGACGGCCGCGCCTACGACGGCCCGGACGCCTTCAAGCAACTGCTCGTGCAGGACCTCGACCGCTTTGCCGAGGCTTTCGTCGAGCAACTCGCCACCTTCGCCCTCCGCCGCGCGATGACCACGGACGATGCGGCAGCGCTGAAGGCCATCGCCCACGCCTGCAAGGGGGACAACTACCTGCTCAAGCCCGTCATCGAGCGGTTTGTATTATCCGAGCTGTTTCAGAAAAGGTGAGGTCTCCGTGGCTTTCCCCTATTGAACCGAGAGATTGCGAACAGAAACCCCCGATGGGCTCTCCCAATTACCTCCTCTCCCGGGCGTCTGTCCAATATCGGTCCGGCTGGCTCTCAGCGCCGGAGGCGCGGAAGAAAGTAGCCCACGGCGTGAGCCGTGGGTTGGCGAAGTGGAGCAATTCAAGCCCCGGCAGGGGCGACAGCACCCGCGGGAGACGGCAGCGTTCCATCTGCCGCCCCTGTCGGAGCTTTGGTCTTTTTTTCGATTCACCCACGGCTTACGTCGTGGGCTACTTTCTGACGCCGCTCCGCGGCTGCGGTGAAAACGCGTCCGACATCCTTGGTCCGCAATCCAGAACGCAATTCGGAAACACTTTATGAACCTGACCCGCCGCACGTTTCTCCTCACCCTCGCTGTCGCCACCGCGCCGCCACAGTTGGCGTTCACCGCGTTCGCCGCCGACCACATCCCCCAGCCCGGCCAGTTCCCGCCGCCCGGCTCCGGCCATTACCTCTCGGGCGAACTCGTGCTGCTCGACCCCGCCCGTCGGCGCGGCGCGTTGCGCCTCGATGGCAACGAACCCCACGACCGCTATCAGTCCGGCGCGCTGCACTCCTTCGCCCTGCTGCCGTATGCGATGTGCTGGTTCAACGGCGCACCCGCCGAGCTGCGCGACCTCCCCATCGGCACGCACGTTCACGGCTACTTCTTCGTGCCGCCGCCGGGCGAGGAGAAAACCATCCCGCCGCTGCCGAAGGGCCAGGAAAAATATGAAGTTAAATACAACCACGGCCTCTCGCTCGAAGACGACTTCAGCTTTTACCAGCGGCGCGGCCAGGCGTGGAAAGTCGTCTCGGTGGATGAGGCGAAAGGCAAGTTGAACGTCGCCCCGACCGGCACACTCGCCAAGGACGGCATCACCAAGCCCTACATCTTCGACCTCGACAACGTCACGCGCGTCTGGCGCGGCCGCACGCTCGTCGAGCTGAAGGACATTGCGCCCGACACCACGGTCCAGCTCAACCTCACGTGGTCACAGGGCTGGCGCGACAAGGAGTTCACCGTCTCCGATGTCTGGCTCGACGACGCGGCCCGCGCGGCCGCCACGGAACTCCAGCGCCGCCGCCACGTTCTTTACCAGCGCCAGCGCTGGGTGCCCGGCTGGATTGATGCCGTCGAGAACTTCGACTTCGGCGGCGGCCTGCTCACCCTCACGCTCTTCGGCCCCATGGACCGGTCGCTCTACGACGATCTCAAGACCTCGCAGGACAAAGGCTTCGGTGTCGCCGTGGCCGAGAAGGACTTGCGCACCTGGTTTCACCGCAGCGACAAGAAAATCGGCAAGGTCGTGGAGTGGAAGGAGACCCCTAACCCACCGCCCGGCAGCAGCGGCATCCAGGTGCGGATGAAGTTCACCGAGTTGCTGGACGGCTATCGCCCCGGCCGCATCGTCCGCGTGAAGAGCGAGTTGTGGAAATTTGTGACCATCCCCACCGAGGAGCGGGTGAAGTCGCTGGAGGACCGCTAGCCCCAACCGGATCAATCGAACCGAGATTTACATGACCCGCTTCGCTCTCCACTGCCTCGTCTTCCTGGCGCTCGCCAGCACGGCTTCCGCTGCCACGCCCCTGCCCGCTTTCTTCAAGGCTCACTGCACCGAATGCCACGATGCGGAAACGAAGAAGGGCAATCTCGACCTCACCGCGCACTCGAAGAAAATCAGCATCTGGCCGACGCGGACCCCGGCAGGCTTGGCGGGCGTCGGGTCCGCAGCCAAGCCGCAAGCAGCCCACACGGCCATCGCGGCCAACGCACTAAGTTGCATCATCTGTTTCATCGTATGCTCCTTTGCTGGTTACGAATTCGTAGCTGTCAAATCTTAGGCCACACGATTCATGACGCTGAATTCCTTAAAGGTCACTTGCCGACGACGAACTTTGTCACGCCCGTTCGCTTGTTCTGCTTGTCGTAGACGAGCCAGTGAGTCCATTGCGTGCCGCTCACGTTGACGAGGACCGCGACCGCGTTGCGGCCCTTGTCATCGACGTAGTACTTCACGTTGGAAACGCCGGGGCGTTCGGCCTTCGGCAGCTTCTCGATGTACTCGTTGTAATCGGTGACCACCGTATCGGCGGGCAGATCCTGCGTGGCCTTCCAACCCTTCAACCCATCGGGTACAGCCTTCACGCCGTCGCCGGGTTTCGGAGTAGCCTTCTCGCCACCCTTTGGCTGTTGCGGAGCTTCAAACTTCACGATGCCGGCGTACGGGTATTTGGACACCATGTCCCACCGGAAGCTGTAGAGGTCCGCATCCTTCAGAACAAACCTGAGCTTTATGGGTTTTCCGCTGATTTTTGACACATCGGCGTTACCGCCCCATGTCACGGTACGCGAAATCTGGTCGCCGAAGATTGCATCACATTTGGAAAGGGTGAAACCTTCGATTGGCCGGCCTTCACCGCTCTGCACTTCGATGCGCACTTCTCCTGACGCAGAGGTGGCGTAGTTGATCTCCAGAGAGTTGCCCTCGAATATCAGGGGCTTCGTCAATAGCTCGCCCCCCCGATACGGAGCATGAACGGAGACAAACCCGTCGGTGCGCAGCGTGCACCTCACAAGATGCTTTCTGCTCGGTTCGGTCAGCTGGTCGTTGCCCTGGTCGTAGTACAGGGACAATTCTTCCGGCCCGGTAGAGAGAACCCCGCAGGCGGCGTAGTTGTTCCGTCCGCTCCAGCTCCTCCGGTCGAGCCCGGGGCGCAGGAAGGATTCCATGAAGGTCCTTTCGAAGTGAAGCCCGTCCCGGGACGTCATGAAGGCACCGTCGTTCACATTTTGTCTGTTATCCGGACCTACCTTGAATTTATCGAGCTCTGCATCGCTTAATGCTTTTCTATAAACCATTCGGCAGGGAAACGACAGGAGGAGATGCGGCGCCCGGAAGTACGGCTGCACCTCGCTTGTGTAGAGATGTTCCACCACCGGCCCGTCGACACTGATCGGCTCGACGTCTTTCCAATGGATGAAGTCTTCGGATCGGGCCCGACCGAACCACCGCCACCCCTTTTCATCATTGCCAGCACCGGGAGCGGCCATGGGTTGCTTGTTGTGGTCGATCCAGATGCGAAAATACGCAAAGTAGCATTTATCGGAATCGGACCAGAAACAAGGGATGCTAGCTCCGTCCGAGCGCAGCGGCCAGTTCTTCTTGTTGAGCAGAGGCTCCTTGGAGATCTTGCTCCAGTGGATGCCGTCCCCCGATACGTAGCCCCAGAATGGTCTTCCATCTTTGAAAGATCCGGTGAGGGCTTTGAAGCGCTCTGAAGCCGGGACGCCGGGACGGGTGTCGATGAACGGCGTGAAGTTGTGACTCGCCGCGGGATCGTCAGGCGGAAGCACAATATTGTTCGTGCGGAATCTTGAGCCGGACTTTTGGTCCGTAAATTCATACAAGGTCAAGGACGGCTTGATCCAGCGAATACCATCCTCACTGTGCGCGACGCAGGTCACCTCCCGGCCACGGATGGCCTTTCCGTCTTTGTCGAACCAACTGGGCCAGCCCCGGTAATACATGAGGAATTGAGGGCTGTCTTTCGGATGGTCTTTATCCTCCAACACCCTCACGTACCCCGTATGAGCTCCTTCCCAGGGCTGATCGAAGACGATCGCCGTCTCCTTCCGCTGAGGCGAATGGAGCCGCAGCTCCGTGCCCTTCATGTCTTCGATCAGGAATCGGTCCGTGAAGAGCTCGCGACGCGACCCGATTCTGAGCGGGGCTACGGCGGCGGGCGCGGCGCGGGTGGCGGGTTCGCCTGCCTCATGCATGCTCGGAACCTCCAGGGTGAGCACGATTGCCGCTACAACCGCCCACAAACGCGTGGATCGCCGGGGGGAATGTCTCATCTTCATGCTTTCTCCTTGTTGTTTGTAGTTTCCTAGCAGCCCGTTGAAACAACCGGTTCTTCCGTCAGGCGGCGAGCGCGGCGCGGGCGGCGACGGTCGGCCGGTCCCCGTCGGCCCAGTGGGACGCCGGAGAAACAAAAGGTGTCAGATACTATGAGGACGGATCTGGGCTAAAGAGCCGTTGCACGGTACAAGTTCCGTCAAGGACATTCACCTCGTTCTTGAAAGGAGCTTGACCATGACAGCGACCCGTAAGCCACATTCTATCGAACTCGACTCGTCGCAAACAAAGGGTCCTGAAACCTTTGATTGCCTGACACCTTTGATTGCCCTCGTCGCAAAAAAAGGGTCCTGACACCTTTGACTGCCCGGCTGGTCGTCTCCTTCTACTTGCTACGGAAGCGGAACGAATACAAGTCGCACTCGCGCATCGCGAAACGTAGGCGTACCGGTTTCCCTGCGATGGCGGCGAGGTCCGAGGTGTTCTTCCATCTCACCCGCCGCTCGATCGCGTCGCCAATGACGGCCTGGCAATCATCCAGGCCGAACCCCGGTAGTGCCTGGCCCGAAGCGTCCTGGATCTCGACCCGCAGCGAGCCGGCTGCCCCGGTGCTGAAGTTGACGGACAGGGCATCGCCAGCGAAGATGAGGGGCTTGGTGCGCAGTTCGCCGCCGCCGGCGCCGGCGTTCACGGAGATGAAGCCGTCGGTCCGCAGGGTGTAGCGATCGCCACTTGGTTCGTGATAGATGGACATCTCCTCGGGGCCTGTCGGCACGACATTCAGTGATACGTAGTTCGCCCTTTGTTTCCATCGTGCCGGATCCAAGCCTGGCCGGATGAAGGCCTCCTTGAAGGTGCGCTGATATGAAGCGGAACCGGCGCGCATGGTCATGAGCATGATGTCGGTCGAGCCGTACTTGCCCTCCACCGGTTCTCCCATCTCGATGCCACCCGTGAATCTACTCGGCAATGCGACATAGATATGCGGCGCGCGGAAATAAGGATGCGTCTCATTCGTGTAGAGTTGTTCGCCTGGAAGATTGGCGTCGGTGTCGACCAGCGGAGTCCAGGTGATGAAGTCGGTCGAGGTCGTCCGACTGACTCGCCGCTGGAACTTCTTGTACGGATCCGTCTGTGGAGGCTCGATCTTGGCCCAGGTGCGGACAAAACAGACATAGCAGTTCTCGGCCTCGGACCAGAAGGCCGGACTCGACGAATCGAAGGGCTGGGGCGTTCCGGGGGCCTGATTCGGCGTTTTCGGCGTTTTTATGACAGGCGCGTCCTGGATCTTGCTCCAGTGGATACCATCGGCGCTCTTGAAAGCGACCAGTCCGGTCCCTCCCGATCCCGCCAGCGCTTTGTACCGGGTGTCCGGTGCGACACCGGGCCGGGTGTCGAGGAAGGGGGTGAAGTTGTGGGTGAACGGAACCTGGCGGGCCAGGATCACATTGCCGCCTTTCGAGCTTTGGATCTTTGTGATGCCCAGGTCGGGGAACGTCCATTCGATGCCGTCGCGGCTTTCCGCATAGCAGGTGATCTCGTTCGGTTCCTTGTCTGCGTTGCGCTCCTGTCGCTCGAACCCGGGAATGTCGGAACGATAGTACGCCCGGTAGAGATCCCCGTCCTTGATGATGGTGCCATAACCGCCGCTCGGCAGCGGGCTCTTGGCGGGCGCTTGCCTGACCGGCGCATGTAAGCGGAACGCGACGCCCGTCATGCGCTCGACAAGATGATCGTCGACGAAAAGCTCCAGTCGTGTGCCGATCTCAAGGGGTTTCTTGCTCGTGCTCTTCTCCTGTGCGGGCAGC
>SXGS01267909.1_pt1 | contig 12006 bp, 14 predicted proteins | sample 3174681 | NCBI WGS metagenome assembly SXGS01 (sample SAMN11356861, study PRJNA531348) | freshwater metagenome | isolation source: freshwater sample F1-80 | place: China: Fuxian Lake, Yuxi | collected 2017-12-25
ACCTCCAGATGTCGCTGTCGGCCTTCGCCGAGCAGCAGGACCGCCTGCGCCAGAGCATGAGCGACGCCGCCGCCGGCAAGCCGATCACCGAGGTGTTCGAGGACCAGGCGCGGACCAACCTTGCCCTGTTCGAGAAGGCGGTGAAGATGTTCACCCCGCCGTTCGGTCCGGGTAAGCCCAACGGCGCCGCCGCCAAGGGCGCGGCGTCCCCGGCGCCCGCCGACCCGACCCACGATCAGCTAGAGGCCATGCGCCGGCAGATGGCGGCCATGCAGGCCCAGCTTGATCGGATGGCGCCCGCAGCGCCGCCCGATCCTGACCCCACGTGAGCGACCCCCTCAACCCGCTGCGCGCGACCCGCTCGGTCGGGGACGACGACCGCCGCTCCGGTCGCGAGCGCCGCTCGGCCGACGCCGAGCCGGAGCAGGCGCTCGTTCCGACCACCGCTCCGCCGCACGCCGCGGCTCCGTCGCCGGACGGCCGCCGTTCCGGCCTGTCGGAGTTCTTCGCCCAGCTCCTCGGCCAAGGCCCCCGCCGCGGGCTGAAGGGCGGCCCGCAGACGCTGGACGACGCCCGCTCCACCTACCTCGGCGCCGAGTACTCGGGCGCCGCAGACCGCCGCCCGCCCAAGGGAACGGTCAAGCGCGACGTCTGAGCCACCCTCAGGGCAGGCGCGGCAGTCCGCTCCGGGCGAGAATCTCCACCAAGCTGGAGCGGGTCACCCGCAAACGACGCGCGGCCGCATCGATCGCGGCCAGCACCCCTGAGTCCAGCGACAGGTTCGCCTTCACCGCTCGGCCGCTCTCGTCAACCAGAGGCACCACAGCCAACACCGATCCTTCCGCCAGCGCCTCCTCAACCTCCGGATCCCCGCGCAACTGCTGCATGGAGCGCGCGGCCGGCACGCTCCCCCCCTTCGCGCGAACCCCGCGGACCCAATCGTTCAGCGCTTCGCTCGCGCCCGCCAGCGCATTGTCGACCGTGTCGCCCATGGCGGTGCAGCCGGGTAGGTCGGGAAAGACCACACCGTAGGCCCCCGGTTCACCGTCTATCAGAACGCCATAGCGCATCAGCTCCTCACGTCATCCAGCCCGCCGCCTTGGCGATCGATCGAGCGACACCGGGCGACAGGTTTCTGTGCCGAGGCACGATAACGAGGGCGGCTTTCTCGGCGTGGTCGAACCGGTCGTGCTTGGCGCCGCCTTCGTTCACCCAACCTTCGCTCTCCAGCCGAGCGACGATCTTGGCCCGGCTCACCTCCATGCGCCAGAATTTACGCCTGACACTCGAATCCGCAAGGATCCCGCTGTCTCAGCGACGCTTACGGGCGCGTCAGGGCGCCGCGCTGGCGCGGCTCCGCGACGCGTGACAGAAGCGCGACAGCCGCTCAGAGCAGCGGACGGGAGGATCTCATCATGACGCGCACCCTGCGCCTGACCCTGCTCGCGGCCTGCTCCGCGACCGCTTTCGCCGCTGCCGGGGCGGTTTCCGCCCAGACCTACGACCGGGTGGTGGTGTTCGGCGACAGCCTATCGGACAACGGAAACCTGTTCCGCGCCACCAACGGCACCCAGCCGCCGTCGCCGCCCTATTTCCAGGGCCGGTTCTCGAACGGTCCGACCTTCATCGAGGTGCTGTTCCCCAATCAGCGTCCGTTCGGCTCCACCACCGGCAACGTCAACAACGCCTTCGGGGGCGCCCGCAGCGACATCCAGCAGAACCCGCCCTCGCTGCCGATCCAGCTGCAAGCCTACACCGCCGCGGGCGGCCGCTTCGGTCCACGTGACCTCGTGAGCGTGCTCGGCGGCGCCAACGACATCCTGCAGACGATCCCCGTCGCGGCCGGCAACCCGAACACGGCGCAAACCGTGGTTGGCGGCGTGGCCACCCAGGCGGCCGTCAACATCGGCAACCTGACGCGCAACATCGCGGCGGCGGGCGCCGGGACCATCCTGGTCGGCAACCTGCCCAACATCGGCGCCACGCCGCAGCTGGCCGGCCCGGCCGCCCCGCTCGGCAGCTTCGCCACCGACACCTTCAACGGCGCGCTGCGTCAGCAGCTGTTCGCCGCCGCCGGGGGCACGGGCGCCAACATCATCCTGGCGGACTACAATCGGGCGTCCGAGTTCGTGCGGCTGAACCCCGCGCCGTTCGGCTTCACCAACACCACCCAGACCTGCCTGAACGCCACCACCGGCGCGGTCTGCGCCAATCCCGACACCTTCTTCTTCTTCGACGGCGTGCACCCCACCGCCGCCGCCCACCGGTTGCTGGCCAACGTCGCCGCCGACTACCTCTACTACGGCCGCCTCGCCGCCCCGACCGCCGTTCAGGCGGAGGCGGGGCTGGAGCATCGTCGCCGGGCCATGGACGCGGCGCTCGATCGCTCGCCTGTGGCCATGCCGCTGGCGGAACGCGACAGCCGCATGATGCTGTCGATCGACGGCGGCACCACGGAGAGCGACGCCCGTGGCGACGTGTCCGAGGCCGAGCTTGAGACCGGCGTCTTCCGCATCGCGGTGGAGGCCGGTCTGACGGGCGACCTGCTCGGCGGCTTCGCCGTCGCCTACACTCAGTCGGACGTCTCGGCGGAGCGGCTGTCCTTCGAGACCACCAGCATCTCCGGCGACCTCTACGCCACCTGGCGGCGCGGGACGCTGTTCGTCGACGCAGGCGTCGGCGGCAGCTTCGAGGAGTACCAGGACATCCGCCGCCTGACCTCGGTGGCGCCGGCGATCCACGAAGGCGACACCGAGGGCTACACCTTCGGCGCTGGCGTCCGCGCCGGGTTGATGCACCCCTTCGCAGGCGGCACGCTCTCGCCGCGCGTGGGGCTCGACTACACGACCGCCCAAGTCGACGGCTACGACGAAGACGGCCCCATCGCTCGCCATGCGCTCGATGACCGCGGCATCGACGCGCTCGCCGCTCAGATATCGGTTCGGTACGACACCCGGATATCGGACGGCCTGAACCTGTTCCTTGAAGGCGGCTATCGGGACTACCTCAACTACGAGGGCGACGCGGTCTCCGCCGGGTTGGTGGAGAACCCGGCCGACCGGCTGCTGACCGACGTGGCTGAGCCCGACGACGGCGTGGCCCTGTTCGACGCCGGCCTCTCGGGCCGCGTCGGAGAGCGCTGGACCGTGTCCGCGGCCTATCGCGGCCGCTTCGGCGACGGCTACCAGTCCTCCACGGGCCGGCTGTCGGTGGGCTACGCCTTCTAAGGCCGACCCATCGCCTTGCCAGCGTCATGAGCGCGGGGCACGGACGGCTCAGCCGTGCCCCGCATCCTGACCTACAACGTGCATAACGGCGTCGGCATGGACCGGCGGCTGGACCTCGACCGCATCGCCCAGGCGATCGCCCTCTGCCGTCCTGACATCGTCGCGCTGCAGGAGCTGGACGTGAACCGACCACGCTCCGGCGGGGTCGACCAGGCGCACGCCATCGCCGAGCGGCTGGGCATGCGTTTCCACTTCAACGCCGCCATCCGCGTGGCCGAGGAACGCTACGGGGACGCGATTCTCACCGCGCTGCCTATGCGGCTCGTGAAGAGCGGACCCCTGCCCACGTTGCCGGAATACGGGATGCTGGAGCCTCGCGGGGCGCTCTGGGTGGAGATCGAGGTCGGCGGTCGCCGACTACAGGTGATCAACACCCACTTCGGCCTGATGCCTCGCGAGCAGCGGGCTCAGGCGGCCGAACTGCTGAGCGAGCGCTGGCTGGCGCATCCAGACTGCGTCGACCCAGTCATCCTGATCGGGGACTTCAACGCCACCTCAGGGTACCGGGCCTACCAGTCGCTCAAGGGCGCCCTTCGGGACGCGCAGAAGGCGGTGCGCAGCGGCTTCGGGCGCCCGACCTTTCCGTCACGCGCGCCCATCCTTCGGATTGACCATGTGTTCGTCAGTCCCAGCGTCCGGGTGCGCGAGGTCCAGGTCGCCGACGGGGCGCTGTTCCGCGTCGCCTCCGACCACCTGCCCCTGTGGATGGACTTCGAGCTGCCGGACGCGGTCTAGCACCAGGCGGCGGGCTTCCTCCGCCCGAGCCGCCGCCTTGCGGCGGCGCGTCCAAGGCCGGAAGCTGTCCTCCGGCCCCAGCGGATCGCCCAGCTGCCACTCCGCCACCAGCGTCCCCCAGGGACCGTGGCTTTGCGGCTCCAGCCGCACAAGCCGCCCGTGCTCGTTCATCGCTTCGACCGCGCCGCGCAGCGTGCCGGTCCGGTTAACGGCTTCCGAAAAGGCGGCCCCCGTGCAACCGATGAAGTGGGCGATCAGCCGGTCACGCGCCCAGCGCACGCCCTCCCGGTGCGACTGGGTCTCGGCTTCCACGGCCAGGTCGGCCTCGCCGTCGAAACCCATCGAGCGGTTGTTCAGGTTGGTCGACCCGACCCGGAGCAGCCGGTCGTCGATGACCGTGACCTTGGAGTGGACGATGATCCAGCGGCCGCCCGGCGTGGTCGGCGTCCACACGCTCAGGCGCCCGTGCGTGTCCGCGGCTTGCAGTCGCCGCAGCAGCACGTCGCGCGCGCGGTCCATGGTGGCGTGGTCGAACCAGCTCGGAGCCTGCCCGGTGGAAACCACCAGAACCTCAGGCCCGTCCGGCTCCTCCAGCCGCGCCGCCAGCGCCTCGCCGATCACCCGCGAGGTGAAGTACTGGTTTTCCAGGTAGATCGTGTGCCGCGCCGCCGCGATCGCCGCGAGGTGCAGCGCCTCCGACTGCCGCACGGCGCCGCGCCCATGGGCGGGCCGCTCCGTCAGAACCAGGGCAGCGGGCATCGCTTCGACGGCCGCCGGCAGGGTCTCGGGCCAGAGGTCGGCTGCGCTCGGCGGACAGGCGACCAGCCGCTCGCCGGTGGCGCGACGCCAGCGCTCCCGCGCCACGTCCGCGATGGTGTGGGCGATCGGCCCGTCCACCAGCGCCATCACCTCGTGCCGCGGCGGGTGCAGGTCGCCGTCCGGATCCATCCGGCGCGGGTCCTCGTCAAGGTGCCGGGCCGTGTCGAAGCGGTCCACCGACAGATCGCCGCCGCCAATGAAGGCCAAGTGGTCGTCGATGATCAGCATCTTCTGGTGGTGCGAAGCGCCGAACGGGGCGGTGTCCAGCCGGAAGTCCACGCCGGTCAGCTTGAAGTCGGCCGCCGCGCGCTGCGGGTAGAACTCGAATCCGGCCGACATCATCCAGGCCATGTTCCAGATCAGCACCCGGACCTGCAGCTCGGGCTTCTCCTTCTTCAGCCGGTTCAACAGCCGCCCGATCGGCTGCGAGCCCGGCTGCATCGGAGCCAGGCGGGTGCGGCTGTCGAAATGCCAGCCGATCAGCAGGATCGACCGTTCCGCCGACTTCAGCGCCGTCTCGGCCGCCGAGAAGTAGGCCTGCGCATCCACCAGCAGCGCCAGCCGATCGGCGCGCGCCTGGGCCCAGTCGCCGCCGGCGAGGATGGTCGCGCTCATCCCCGCCCTCGCCGCAGCGCGCCGGGGGAGCGGGCGGCGGCGCGGCCGCCCGGAAGTCGACGTCCGCCGTCAGCGCCAGCCGCAGCACCACCGCATTCGCCGCCACCGACTGCGCCAGGTCCTCGGGCTCCACGTTGGCGAAAGTGTCGTCGGCGGTGTGGTGTAGGTCGAAGTAGTCGTACCCGTCGAGGTTCAGGTTGAACGCCGGCACCCCGCGCGCGAACAGCGCGGCGGTGTCGACGCCGGCCCGGCTCGCCGGCTCGGGAACGGTGAACACGCCGAACGGCAGCAGCGCCTCGGACACCGCGCGCCCGAACGGCTGCCCCGCCAAGGCGCCCGGCAGCCGCGCCCGCCAAACCGGGCCGTCCCCGAAGTCGCTTTCGCCGGCCAGCACGATCCTCTCCAGCGTCGCGGCGTTCCGCTCGGCATAGGCCCCGCCGGAGTCGCCGGTTTCCTCCGCCCCGTACAGCACCACCCGCAGCGTGCGGCGCGGGCCCCGCGGCGTCGCCTCGGCGGCAAGCTTCGCGGCGGCCATGATGATCGCCACGCCGGTGGCGTTGTCCTGCGCGCCCTGACCCAAATCCCACGCGTCCAGGTGCGCGCCCATCAGGATCACCTCGTTCGCCAGCGGCCCGCGTCCGGGGATCTCGCCCACCACGTTGGTGGAGCGTCCGTTCGGATCGAGCGTCGGCGTCAGGGTCAGCCTGACACGCATCGGCCGGCCCAGCGTGCTCAGCCGGCTCAGGGTCTCGGCGTCGACGGTGGACAGGGCCGCGGCGGGAATGCGCGCCACTCCGTCGGCGTAGCGGGTGGACCCGGTGTGCGGATGACGACCCAACTCCGTGCCCAGCGACCGCGACAGGTAGGCGACCGCGCCGCGCCGAGCCGCCTCCGACGGACCGTCCCGCCGGATCACCCCGGTGGCGCCGTAGCCGGAGCCGTCCTGCGCCCGAGGCGTTGGCTGCAGCACCGCGACAATCCGGCCGCGCACCGCGCCCTCGGGCGCGTCGAGGAAGCTGCGCCAGGTCGGGAACACCGCCAGTTCGGCCTCCACGCCTGTCGCCGGCGTGGCCACGGAGCCGCCGAGCGCCGTCACTCGCAAGGGCTGAGCATACTCGCCGAGCAGTTCGGCCCGCTCCTCACCCCGCGTCCAGACCTCCGTCGGAAACGCCTCCTCGTGCACGTTCTGATAGCCGAGCGCCCGCAGGCGCCGCACCGCCCAGGCCGCGGCGCGCCGATAGCCCGGCGAGCCGCCGATCCGGGGCCCGACTTCGGTCGTCAGTTCGCGGGTCAGCGTCAGCGCCGTTTCATCGGCCAGCGCCCGCTCGCGCAGGGTCTGCATCGTCCGGGCGTCCGGGACCGGCTGCGCCAAGGCCGGGGCCGCCACGGCGAGGCTGAGGCAGACGGCGACGCAGACGCGGATCACGGCGGAACTCCGGCGGAGAGGTCTCCGCTTAACCGGGGCCGCGCCGGTCGGCTAGCCGACGCCGGCCGAGAACGCCGCCCGCGCGAGCATCGGCAGCACGAAACCCTGGATCAGCCATAGCACCGCGATCAGGATCAGCGGGCTGAAGTCGATGCCGCCGGTGCGCGGCAGCAGGCGCCGGATTGGCCCCAGCGCCGGCTCCACCGCCCGCTCCAGCAGGCGCAGCACGGTTCGCACGGCGTTGTTCTGCGGATTGACGACCCGGAAGATAACCAGCCAGCCGGAGATCACCCAGGCCAGCACGATCCAGGTGTAGACGGTGATCGCCAGCGAGATCAGCTGGATGACGAGCATCATGCGCACGGCTTCCCAAGCGGCCTCCCGCTGTAGCCGCGCCCCCGCCCGCGCGACAAGCGCGCCCGCCGAACGTCAGCTTGACCTTACATCACGCGCGTGTCAGGAAAGCCTGACATTCCGTCAGGACGACCTTCCATGCTCCCGTCGCCGCCGCACCGCGAATACATCCTCGGCACCTGGGGCTTCATGGCCCTCTATGTCCTGGCCATCGTCGCAACCTCGCGCTGGGTGGTCGAGCCGCTGGAGGGCACGCCGGTGCTCTACGCGCTGGCGCTGCTGCCGAGCCTCGCCATCGCCGGCCAGCTGTGGGTCACCCTGCGGCTGATCAACCGTGTGGACGAGTTCCTCCGCGCGGTGATGACCAAGCGCTTCATCGCCGCCGCGGCGGTCGCCTTCATGCTCGCCACCACCTGGGGGTTCCTGGAGACCATCGCGGAGGCCCCGCACCTGCCCGGCTGGCTGATCTACCCCGCCTTCTGGGGCGCTTTCGGCCTGGTCTCGCCCTTCATCCGCACGAGCCGGCCGTGAAGAACCGCTTACGCGTGCTGCGCGCCGAGCAGGGCTGGACCCAAGAGGAGCTCGGCCGCAGGCTCGGCGTCTCCCGCCAGGCCGTGAACGCGCTCGAAACCGAGAAGCACGATCCCTCGCTCGACCTCGCCTACCGCATCGCCGCCTTGTTCGACCGCCCGGTCGAGGCGGTGTTCGACAACCCGCACGCCCCCTCCGGAGCCGCCTGATGAAGACCCTCCTCGCCGCCGTGGCGCTGATCGCCGCCGCCCTGATCGCCGCGCCCGCCGCCGCCCAGCCGACCGCCGCCATCGAGAACCGCTTCACCGTCACGGTCATGGGCGCCGGGCCCGACGTGATCCTGATCCCGGGCCTGGCCTCCACCCCGGCGGTGTGGAACGACCCCGCCCAGCGGCTGCAGCGCACCCACCGGGTGCACGTGGTGCAGATCAACGGCTTCGCCGGCGCGCCGGCGGGCGCCAACGCCGAGGGGTTGGTGGTGGCGCCGTTCGTCGCCTCCCTGAACCGCTACATCCTGGCGCGCGGAGTGGAGCGGCCGGCGGTGATCGGCCACTCGCTCGGCGGCGAGGCGGCGCTGATGCTCGCTGCTCGCCACCCGCGGAGCGTCGGCCGGGTGATGGCGGTGGACGCCCTGCCGTTCTTCTCGCTGCTGTTCGGCCCCCAGGCGACGGCGGAGACCGCGCGACCCATCGCCGACCAGGCGCGCGACGGCATGCTGGCGCAGACCGCCGAGGCCTACGCCGCCGCCCAGCCGGCGACCATCGCCCGCCTGGTGAAGGACCCCGCCGCGCGCGAGCGGCACGTGGCCGCCTCCCTCGCCTCCGACCGTTCGGTGGTCGCCCGCGCCATGCACGAGATCATGACCACCGACCTCCGGCCCGAACTCGCGGCCAATGCCGTGCCGATCACCGTGCTCTACGCCTGGGACGAAGTCACCGGCGTCCCCGCCGCCACCTTCGACGCCCTGTGGACGAACGCCTACGCCGGCGTGCCGAGCGCGCGGCTGCAGCGGATCGACGGCGCCCTGCACTTCATCATGGACGACCAGCCTCAGGCGTTCGCCGAGGCGGTGGACGCCTTCCTCACCGCCCCGACTCCGCCGCGTTGAGCCGCTAGGCGAGCGCCATGGCTCGTCTGTTCGCGTTGATCCTGCTGCTCTGCCTCGCGCCGGCGACGGCCCAGGCGTTCAGCTCCGACCGCATCACCGTGGAGGCCCGGGGGGCCGGGCGGGACGTGGTCCTGATCCCCGGCCTCGGCTCGTCGCCCGCGGTCTGGCGGGGCGTGGCGGAGCGGCTGGACGACACCCACCGGGTGCACCTGATCGGCGTGCGCGGCTTCGCCACCCGCGAGGGCGCGGCCAACGCGGTGGGCGATCTCTCGGAACCGGTCGCGGCCGAGATCGCCCGCTATCTGACCGAGGTTCGCGCCGAACGCCCGGCGGTGGTTGGCCACTCTCTCGGCGGCCAAATCGCGCTCCGCCTCGCCCGCCGGGGCGGGGCCGAGCGGGTGATGGTCGTCGACAGCCTGCCGTTCTTCTCCACGGTCATCGACCCGCGCCTGCGCCGTGACGACATGCTGGGCTTAGCGGAGATCGCGCGCGCCGCGGTGCTGTTCCTGGGCGACGAGGCGTTCCGCGCCGCCGGCGGTCCGGCTGTCGCCGGCCTCGGCCGCGCCGGCGACGGGCTGCTCGGCGCCTTCGGCCTTGGCGGCGACAGCGACAAGCGGGTGTTGGCGCAGGGCCTCTACGAGGTGCTGACCGAGGATCTCCGCCCGCTGCTGCCCTCGGTGCGCGCGCCGGTCACGGTGCTCTACGCCTGGAGCCCGGAGATGGAGATCACCCAGGCGCAGGCCGACACCCTGTGGCGCGAGAGCTTCTCCGGCCTGCCGCGCGTGCGCTTTGAGCGGGTGGATGACGCCGACCACATGTTGATGCTGGACCAGCCGCAGCGGTTCGACGAGGCCCTGGATAGGTTTCTGCGATGAGGCGGCGGTGTGCCGCCGTGCTCGCGTGCGTCAAGGGACGCTGCGCTCTCCGCCCTTGACCCCTCCGAGCACCGCGGCACGGCTTCAGAGCCGCCGGACCGGCAGGCTCACACCCCTCGACACGCCGAGCAAAGCCCCCGCGCCTCAACGCTCAGCCGTCGCAGATCCCACCCGTGCTCCCGCGCCGCGGCGTCGGTCTGCACGCCCAGGTCCCACTCCGCCTCCACCACCGAGCCGCAGCAGTCGCAGATCAGGAACGCCGCCGCGTGGGCGGGATCGCTGGACCGGCAGGCCACGTAGGCGTTCAGGCTCTCGATCCGGTGCGCCAGCCCCTGCCGGCTCAGGAAATCGAGCGCGCGGTACACCGTCGGCGGCTTGGCGGGCGGACCGCCCGCGCCGAACTCGGCCATCAGGTCGTAGGCCTTCACCGGACCGCTCGCGCCCAGCAGCAGCTCGAGCACCCGCCGCCGCGGGGCCGTCAGCCGCTCGCCGTCCGCCACGATCCGCCGTTCCGCGTCGGCCAAGGCGGCGCTCAGCCCGGCGCCCTCCAGCGCGTCGTCGTGCGCCCCGTCGTGCAGGCAGGCCGTGGACATGGCGAGAGGGCTAAGGCCGGCTGTCGACCGAGACAAGCCTTGCGCGCCGCGGTGATAATGCATAACAGCACAGATGTTACTTCATAACGTCTGTTGCGAGACCCGCCCTCATGCGCCGTCGTCTGCTGCTCGCCGCCGTCGCCCTGCCTGCGCTGTTCACCGCCCCCGCCTTGGCCCAGACGGCCGCGATCCCGCCGACCGCGGAGACCAACGAGGTGAGCGAGGTGGTGGTCACCGCCGCGCCCTACGGGGTGTCGGCCGACAGCGCGACCACCAGCGTCAACACGCTTGACCGCGAAGACCTCGACGTGCTGCCGCCGCAGGGCCTGGGGGACACGCTGAACGGCCTGCCGGGCCTGCGTTCGACGGCCTATGGGCCCGGCGCCAGTCGGCCGGTGATCCGCGGCCTGTCCGGCCCGCGCGTGCTCGTGCTGCAGAACGGCGTCGGCTTGGTGGACGCCAGCGCCCTGTCGCCTGACCACGCGGTCGCCAGCGACCCAGGCGGCGCGGACCGCATCGAGGTGCTGCGCGGCCCCTCCACCCTGATCTACGGCGGCTCGGCCATCGGCGGCGTGGTCAACGTCATCGACGACCGCATACCATCGCGCATCCCCGCCGACAGCTTCGACGGGCACGCCTCCGCCTCTTGGGACAGCGTTGACCAGGGTCGCGCCGGCTCGGCGCACCTGCGCACGGGCGCCGGCCGCTGGGCTTTCGCCTTCGATGCGGCCGCGCGCGAAAGCGAGGACTACGAGACGCCGGACGGAGAGGTCGAGAACTCCGACGTTTCCCTGCAGGTGGTCGGCGGCGGGCTGTCCTACATCGCCGACGCTGGGTTCCTCGGTCTTTCGGTGACGCGCACGACCACCGACTACGGCATTCCCTTCGCCGAGCACGATCACGAGGACGAGGAGCACGAAGAGGAGGAGGGCGAGGGCCACGGCCACGAGGGGCCGATCGGCATCGAGCTGGAGCAAACCCGCCTGGACCTGCGAGGCGAGTACCGCTTCTCCGGCCAAGGCGTGTTCGACCGCGTGCGGCTCTCGGCCGGCTTGGCCGACTACGAGCACCGGGAGATCCTGCGCGAGACCGGCGAGGTCGGCACCCGCTTCCTCTCCGACGGCGCGGAGGCTCGGCTGGAGTTGGTGCAGACGGAGCGCGACGGCTGGCGTGGCGCGGTCGGCGTTCAGGGTCTGGTCCGCAGCCTGGAGGCGATCGGCGACGAGGCCTTCATCCCGCCCGTCGACATCTCCGAAGCCGCCGTGTTCACCTTGCAGCGCCTGGACCGAGGAAGCTGGGGCCTTGAAGGCGGCGCTCGTCTCGACCGCCGGACGCTGGAATCACCGGACGCCGAGCGCGACTTCACCAACGGCTCGGTCACCGGCGCGGTGTTCGCGCGGCCTGCGCCCGGCTGGTTCGTCAGCCTCGCCGCCGCCTACAACCGGCGCGCGCCCACCGAGACGGAGCTGTTCGCCGACGGCCCGCACCCGGGCACCGGAACCTTCGAGCTGGGCGACCCGTCGCTCGATTCAGAGTCGGTCATCTCGCTGGAGGGCACCGTCCGCTACCGCGGCGCCCGCGCCCGGTTGGAGGGTCATGTCTTCGTGGCCAGCTACCGCGACTTCATCGAGCAGGCGCCCACCGGTGAGGAAGAGGATGAGCT
>SXGS01313511.1_pt1 | contig 12005 bp, 9 predicted proteins | sample 3174681 | NCBI WGS metagenome assembly SXGS01 (sample SAMN11356861, study PRJNA531348) | freshwater metagenome | isolation source: freshwater sample F1-80 | place: China: Fuxian Lake, Yuxi | collected 2017-12-25
CAAACGTGATGGCGACTTCTATGTGATTAACGGTCGCAAGTGGTGGTCTTCGGGCATGGGCGACCCGCGCTGCAAGATCATTATTTTCATGGGGAAATCCAATCCCGAGAATCCGAACAAGTACAATCAACAATCGCAGATTCTGATACCGCGCGACACGCCCGGTATCAAGGTGCTGCGCATGCTCTCGGTGTTTGGCTACGATGATGCGCCGCACGGACACGCCGAAGTCGAGTTCAAAGATGTGCGCGTGCCGGTGTCGAACCTGCTTTTAGGCGAAGGCCGTGGCTTTGAGATTGCCCAGGGGCGTCTCGGGCCAGGACGAATCCATCACTGCATGCGGCTGATTGGTCAGGCTGAGCGTGCTCTGGAAAAGATGTGTCGTCGCGCAACTTCACGCGTCGCTTTCGGCAAACCGGTGTCCGAGCGTACGGTGACGCAAGAACGTATTGCCGAGGCGCGGATTTCAATCGATCAGACGCGGCTGCTCGTATTCAACGCGGCCCACATGATGGACACTGCGGGAAATAAGGTCGCGCGTAAAGAAATTGCCATGATTAAAGTGGCGGCACCGAATATGGCGCTCAAGGTCATTGACTGGGCGATGCAAGTACACGGCGCTGCGGCCGTGGCTGAGGACTTTGGCCTTGCCCATGCCTATGCGCAGGCACGTGCCCTGCGGTTTGCTGACGGACCGGACGAAGTCCATCGCAACCAGATTGCGCGGTTGGAGCTGAGGAAGCACGAGTAAAAAATAGAGCGGCTCAGCGAGCCGTACGCGCAGAGAGGCACGGCGCATCGTGCCTCTGGCGACTACCGGTCTTCCTCCGGAAGCCGGTACGCTGTCCCTTCAATTAGGCGCTTGGTATCGTAATTCCACTCGCCCATCCACTTCTCGATAATGGTGTAGGCCGGACACTGCCCTCGTCGGATCTCTTCTTGGAGCCGGTCAAGGTACATGGTTTCGTTGACGCCTTTTGCGTTGCACTGGTCGTGTCGCTCCAAACCGGCATTGGCGAGAGCAACGAGTTCTTTTGAGTAGTCGAGGAGCGTAATCCCACGCACCCGTGCACCCAGTCCTTGGCGATGCGAGTCGAGATAGGCTGTCACGCGCTCTTCCCAGCTCCACTTTTTCACCAAGTCCCACGCCGCCCACAAGGCATCGTTTTCGTAGAAAATGCCTTTACAGAGCGCGGGGACGGCGAGCATGAACTCGTAGGGCTGTTGGTCAATGCAACGGATCTCCAGATATTTTTTGAGACGCACTTCTGGAAACAGCGTGGTGAGGTGCTGCGTCCAATCTTCCATGGTGGCGCGGTAGCCGTCATGGCCTTCCCTGAGATACTGCCGAAACGGAATGCCGGTCATATCGATCCAGCGGCCGTGGCGGACAATAAAATACATAGGGACATTCAAGGCATATTCTGCATAGTCCTCAAAGCTGGCGCGATCAGAAAAGACAAAAGGCAGGAGCCCGCTGCGACGCCGGTCAGTATCCGTCCATACGTGACCGCGCATGGTCAGATAGCCATTGAGGCTGCCGTCGCAGATGGGGGAATTGGCAAACATCGCCGTCAGCATCGGGACGATGCCCATACCGACACGCAGTTTCATCATGGCGTCGGCTTCGGTGCTGAAGTCGAAATTGACCTGAATCGACGCGGTTTGTTTCATCATGCGGTGGCCCATTGTGCCCACCGTTTCCATGTACGGAGCCATGAAGTGATAGCGCGTCTTGGGAATCCACTGGATGTCTTCGAGCGGGCTGATAGGCTGCATGCCGAGATTGAGGAAGTCGAGTTCCAGAGCGTCACCGGCTTTGAGCAAGTGAGTCATGTGACGCTGCAATTCCTGAGCGGCACAGTGAATGGTTTCGCATTGTTCGCCGGACAATTCGACCTGTGCGCCTGGTTCGAGAGAAATGTTGGCCCGTTCCCCTTTCAAGGCGATGACGTGGCCTTCCTCTTCGATGGGTTCCCAGCCCAGGGAGTCTGCCAAGCGGAAAAGAATTCGTTCGATACCGCGTTTGCCGAAATAATGCGCTGCCCGGCCACTGCGTCGTGAGACACCCACCATTTCGTATTCTGTGCCAAGCCGCCACGCCTCGCGTGGTTTGGCGGCTTGATAGAAATAGTCGACGAGCTGTGATTGTTGTTCGACGACCTGCGCCGCTTCAGGTCCCTCGACGTATTGCGACATGCGTTCCCCTCCTGGTGAGGCGCAACCCCTCCGGCTGCGAATCGGGCCTTAAAGTACCAAACGAACGGACTAAGGCAAGGGCTTTTGGCGACAGCTAGGAGCGGAGAGCTAGACGGCGGCAAGAAAAGAAAGCAAAGAAAAAAGGGGCAACGCTGATGTCGCCCCTCTTTTGCCTAGCCAAGTTGGCGGAATGATTCAGGACGTCAGCGCACCGATTTCTTCTTCGGCTAACTCCCGCGTGTCCGTAAAATTGACGAGGGTGTCTTTCGTGACGAGAAACACGGCCCGAACGCCAAGCGGCACGATAGTAAAACCTTCTCGCTTGATGGTACCCGACAGGGAGCGCGTCCAACGTCGAGAAACAAAGAGCATCACCTCCTCACTCCGATTACGATACACAAGCTGTACGAAGGGATGACTGAGAGGGTAGCAGACCCGTGCTCCTTCGAGGTGAAAGCCTGCCGGTGCGAGATTGGGTACTGCTTCTAGTCCTTCTTGTTTCAGCAGATCTTGGACACTTTGCGGTTCGAGCCACGAGAGGGAGAAGGGTTGGCTTTGTTGGAGCCGAGTTTCGGCGATCAGGGCATCACTAAATGCCGTTGCTTCTGGATCTGACGGAGCCGAAAAGAGCTGTCGTCCGATCACGAGAAACAACAAGGCTGCCGCTGCTGCGCCAGCTCCGCGCCAGCGTCGCACCGCAAACCATGGGGAGAGCCGCCACAGGATGCCATCGCGCAAGTCTTCGATACCCGACAAAGGCTGCCGCCCGGCGGTTTTGAGTTGCTCATCGAAGCGGCGGATCTCCTCCATCTCACGGTGGCAAGGTGCGCATCCTTCGAGATGCTCGGCGACCATGAAAGCTTCGTGGGCAGTGAGTTCGTTATCGACAAACGGGCTCAAGAGCTTGCGGATGTCTTTACATTCCATGGCCCGGTTTCCTTTCTTGTCTTGGTGTTTCCGGCATCGTGAGCCAGCGGCGAATTTCTCGCCGTGCGCGATAGAGGCGTGACATCACGGTCCCCATCGGAATATCGAGCGTGTGCGCCGTGTCTTTATAGGACAGGCCTTCAACGACCACGAGCAAAAGCACGTCACGAAATTCTGGAGCCAACTGCTGCACCGCCTCCATAATATCTTGGGTCTCTCCGGCATCAGCATTGGGAAAAAGCTGCACGACCTTCGGGGTGGTCTCGACATCTTCGGCGGCGGCCAGCGGATCATGGCGCTTTTTTCCTGCCGCTTTCTTAATGACGTTGACGAGGATTTTAAAAAGCCACGCGCGACAGTTCGTGTCCGGTTGATATGTCCGGAACGAGCGCCACGCGCGGAGATACGTCTCTTGGACTGCATCTTCTGCCCGGGCGCGATCTCCGCTCATCCGTACTGCTGTGCGGAGCAATGCTTCAAGATGTGGGAGTGCTTCAGTTTCGAACGAGGCTCGGCTGCTCATATTTGCAGCTCCTCCTGGGACAGACAACCCTTTTGCATAGCCTTTATTCCCCGCCTGACGATGCTCAGTCTAAGCGAGGGGAAGGGAAAGCAAGATAGATGTACCCGTTCTCAATCTTCGTGGGGTACGTTGTTGCTTGTGCCGGTCGCTCACTGCTGCCATCGCGTAAGTCGAATCGCCAGCCGTGCATAGGGCATTTGATACCCCCAGTGGGATCGACGAAGCCGCGAATCAGTGGCCCACTACGATGAGGGCAGCGGTTTTTAATGGCGTAAATCGTGCCCGCGAGATTGAAGAGCGCAATATCAACGCTCTCGATTTTGATGAGTTTGCGGCTGCCGGGAGGCAGGTCGGCGAGAGGACAAGCGGCATGCCAGGCGTCAGACATTGGACAATCGTGTTGCCTGTTGCGTGATACGTAAGAGGGCAAGGACCTCTGCCTTTTTTTGCCGCAGCACGTAACACGTTTTACGCAACGTACCCCCAGAGTTTGACGACTTCCAAGGGATTGGTTTGACGATACGCTTGGTATTTCAGCAGCGTATCAAGCCCATCGCAGGTGCGCTCTAGGTTCGTCTCCATACCAGGGAAGTCTCCCCAACCTTGCACATTTTTATGGTCGAGAATCCAGCGCAAACCTCTCAGGATGACCTCTTCTCCTTGCGCACTGGCTAAGGCGCGGGTCACGACCATGAGCGAGCGGGTGCAGTCCATCGTGTGGTCGACATTCTCTTCGTCCCAGGAGCCGTCCTGAGCTTGCCATTCATACAGCTTGGCTGCGCCTTTCGTGCAGGATTCGCGAATCGCCTTGATCCGTTGATCGATGACGAGATCGGCAATCAATGCGTCTTGGATCAAATGTGCGGTGATTTCGACACCAGAGGGATGAAAGTCCGTGTCGTACCAGCCGCCGTCAGCACTTTGGTTATCGACGATGAACCGTGCCCCACTTTCCCACGAGCGCAGCACTTCCGCGCGACGGTGTTGTTCGCCGAGTGCCATGACGACGTTGAAGAAGCTGACTGGATGACTGGTGGTATCGAGGTCGGCCCAGCGTGGATCGGTCCAGCGGCCGTCCTGTTTTTGAGTATCGAGGAAATAATCAATCGCCCGATGCACCGAGGTTGCGATGCCGTCGTGGTGAAGGAATTGGTTTCCACGTATCGCCATGAGTCCACAGAATGCCGAGACCCAGACTGTACTTTCGCTGTCGGCGGAGAACGGACTCCAACCACCGTCGGCATTTTGGCAAGCTACCAATCCCAGATAGTCCGGCAAGAAGTCCGGAGTTGTCCGTGCGTGCAAGAGGACACGCAAGGCGTGAGCGACAAGTTCCAAGTCTTGTGGTCCAGCCGTGAGGCTCCAGTCTTTTTTTTCTTGCAAGAAAAAGGTGTATTCGGTTTTGATCAGCTGATCGACTTGCTCTAGGCGCATCTAGCTATCCCTTTGGGAGGAAAATGGTGCGTGGAGCACACTCGTATGAACTCACAAGTACCAACAGTTTATTTCACCTTCGCCCATGCGCGTTGGTAGTCCTCGAAGGTGTCGATTTCCAACCAACCTTTGTACGTATCTACGCAGGCAACCGTGCCGCCGCATGCGACGATTTCCTGGAGAAGATCGGTGAAGGCCGCACGCTTGAGCGAAACTGCTTCATGAAAAGCGTTCGACTGAAAACGCTGCTGGGATTGTCGATACACCGTGCGTAACAGTTGGGCACCTTCTTCAGAAAACATGGCAAGGCCGATGAATTCACCATCGGCAGTTTCTGCAGCAAGCTGGCGGCCGATATTGACGAGAGCTGCTCCTTCGACTGTGGGGAGAAAGCGATAGCCTTTCTGCGGCGGTTGGGCCGTCACCACAAGATCTGGCTTCCGCGAGCGTAGCTCTTCCGGGGTATGCGGGTGGTCTCCCCAAGCGCGATCGACGACGATGCTAATGTCGGCCTGCGATTTTAGTAATTTTTCGAGAATCGATGGGTCAAAGATGATGTCTGAGTAGAGGAACAGGAAACGTCGGTTCATCTCTCGTTCAGCTAAAAAGAGCGAGACGATCTCACCAGTGTCTAGGAAACGGTCATTGTCGTAGTAGCGGACATTGGGAAGATTAATCTGTTCTTTCTTGTAGCCGCGCACGACTACGATGTCTTTGATGCCGCACTCGTTGAGCGCATGAATCTGTCGCTCCAGAATCGTTTGCCCTTTGATCTCCAACATGGCTTTGGGTCGATCTTCAGTTAAAGGGAGGAGTGACTCCTCGAAGCCTGCGGCGATGATGATCGCTGTGACCTCATGCCCACCGGGGAGAAGAAATTTCTGTTCATTCGCTTGGAGGTCAGGCACGCCGACGAGTTCGTAGATTTCTGGCAACGTGGCGATGCGGTCGTCCACGGCTGCTGGTCGAGCCTCTTGTTTCAACGTCACCAATGCTGAACGCATCGCTTTGACGGCGGCGCGTAACGCTTGGTTAGCGAAGATCACGAGTTTGAACCCTGCGGCAGCTAGGTCATCCGCAGTAATGCCAGCGTAGGTCGTTGGCACCGCCACTAGCGGGCAACGACCATCCCAGGCATTGGCAAACTCGCGTAGCTCGTCGAACGTCGCAAGTTTCGAGTGTACGAGCACAGCGTCGGCACCGGCATCGGCATAGGCGCGGGCACGATCAAGCGCTTCTTGGGTGCCCCAACCAGCAATGAAGGCTTCGGTACGAGCAATCACGACGAAGTCGGGATCGCGCTGGGCGGCTTTTGCGGCCTGGACCTTGCGGGCGTGCTCGTCGGCCGGGACCAATTCGCGCCTGACTCCAGCGTAGAAGCTACAGCGCTTGGGGAAAATATTGTCCTCAATGCAGATCCCCGCCACGCCGGCGCGTTCGTATTCCGCTACTGTTCGCATCACATTGATCGCGTTGCCGAAACCATTGTCGCAATCCCCGATGACGGGAATCTGCACGGCGTCGACCATGCGATGCACCGCATCCAAAGTTTCGCTCATGGTCAAAATGTTGGCGTCCGGAAGTGCGCTGACCGCAGAGATGCCGAACCCACTGGCCCAGACTGCGTCGAAGCCAGCTTCTTCGGCGAGTTTGGCGGACAAAGCGTCATGGGAACCTAAGACCAGGGCTGGTCCCGGACGGCGAAGCAACGTGCGCAATTGTGCAGCAGCAGAAGGCATTGACATAATGGGCGAAACTATACGGTCAGGGGTCTGGAGTCGCAAGAGCCTGAAGACGGCTTGTCCGGCTCTGTCATGCGTCTCCCGAAGCGGCGTGTGCGATCCTCAGCAAATCACCCAGGGCGACTTCGATTTCAGCTAGCTGGTCGGCCAACGTTGACGGTTCCCTGATCTCAAATACGGCACCTTGCTCGCGGTGCGGATCACGCAGCCAAGCCGCGAGGATGACGCTCGCATCGATCTCTTCTGGGCGCAACGGTTGGTCCTGATCGGTCTGGAAGTGTTCCTGTGCCATACTTGAGAAACACTCAAGGTCCAGACGCGTGCGTATCTGTTCTCCGGCAATAAGTCGCCCATTGAGGAGCAGGTACGCCTGCACAGCTCCAGGGTCACGGCTAGGCAAGAGGATCAACGCATGCGCACGGGTCACGATCCAGTGCAGACGGTTGTGGACATGGACGATTTGATCGAGGAGCTGAAGCTCGTGTTGCAGCCGTGCCGCTCCCTCGAATCGTAGCTCTGCGGCCAAGCGGTCGCGCTTCTCAATGATTGACTCCCGTACCGTCGAGTCTTCGCCGTTAAGGAAACTGAGAAAAGCGCCGACTTGTCCTGCGTAGACATCTCTCGTGACCGTCCCATTACAAGGCGTGGTACACGCGCCGACTTGTCCACTCAGGCAGGGCGTGAACGACGGGTTTGGGGTGAGGTTTCCTTGACAGGTGCGTAGACCAAAGAGGCGGGCGAGCAAGCGTTGGGCTTTTTCGGCGAATTCTCGACTGCGAAAAGGGCCAAGATAGAGCGAACGATCCGTGCCCGGCTTTGCGGTGATAGTCAGTCGCGGATAGGAATGCGTGCGTGTCAGTTTCAGAAATGCCACACGCGGCAAATGTTTCGAGAGGGTGTTGTAGGACGGCTTGAGCGAGCGGATAAGCGCGGCCTCACGAAGCGAGGCTTCGAGTTCAGAGCCAGTTTGTTCATAGGTAACCTCGCGAACCGTACGCACTAAATCGAGCACTTTATCACTGTGTCCCGAGGAATTCGTAAAATACGAAGAGACACGGCGTCGAAGATTTTTTGCCTTTCCGATGTAGAGCAGCCGTCCTTCGCCATCAAGCATACGATACACGCCCGGGGCTTCGGGGAGACGTTGCAAGAACGGACGCGGGACGAACACTTCGAAGCGACGACCGTCTCTCGCGCTATGTTGAAAATCTAAGACTTCGCCCAAAGAGCGAAAGCTCAGGGCTGCTGCCTGTTCGAGGAGGATGAGGAGGATTTCAGCAGCGACACGTGCATCTTCCAAAGCGCGATGATGCGTTTGACTGGCGACACCGAAATGAGCGGCGAGGGCGTCAAGGGAGCGAGAGCGTAGCGTCGGTAGTAAACGTCGTGCGAGACGTAGCGTGCATAGCGAGGGATTGAACAAAGAAGAGGCTGTGGAGTGATGTGCTTCCCAGTTGAGGAACCCCAGGTCGAAATCAGCATTGTGAGCGACAAGCACCGCCGAGCCCAAGAAGTTGAGGAATTGGGGAAATATCGCTGCGATCACAGGCTGGCTGCGGACCATGTCTTCGGTGATGCCAGTTAGCTGTGTAATGGCAAAAGGAATGCGTCGTCCGGGGTTGATCAGGCTATGAAATTCGCTCGTGATGCGGCCATTTTCTACACGGACGGCAGCAATCTCAGTGATGCCAGCAGCTCCGGGTTTGAGACCTGTGGTTTCGAGGTCGATGACGGTAAACGTTGCGTCTGATGCTGTTTGATGGAGGAAGGCGTTGGTGGTGACATGCCAGCGGTCATGAGTAGAGTCGTAGGAGAAGTGCGGGTCGGCTCCAATGGCTGTGTTGACAATGCGAGCACTTAATTCTGGATTGCGAGTGGGAGTCGACCTTCCGCGTTGGTCTGTCGGGAAAAGATGACGGAGCAACTCATCTGAGGTTGCCCCGCCCGGGTGTTGCACAAGGTAATCGTACAGTCGTTGTCGCACGCAAGCCGGATTTTCTGGGAGGTTAGAGCGAACAGATCCACTTATTCGCCAGCGATCATCATACGTGTAATTTTGAGTGTTGGTGCGGCAATAGTGCTGCGCAGTTCGAGATCATTCCCCAGAACTTCGATATTCTTCAGCATATCGAGTAAGTTTCCAGCTATGGTGATCTCTTCCACTGGATAGGCTAGCTCTCCATTTTCGATCCACATCCCGACTGCACCACGGGAATAATCGCCAGTGACCGGATTGACGCCAAACCCGGAAAGCTCGGTGACGTATAGCCCTGAGCGGACAGATTGGATGATTTCTTGAGGTGAAGTTGAGCCTGCCCGCAAGACAAAATTCGTCGGGCCGGCAGCTGGAGCATCCGCGAATGCTCGGGCGGCACTACCAGTCGATTGCTTCCCTAACCTTCGGGCCGAGTAGGTGTCGAGCAAATAGTTCGTCAGAATCCCGTCTTCTACCACTGGGATACAGCGAGTGGGTAAGCCTTCACCATCGAACGGTTTCGATCCTAACGCTGAAGGCAAGCGCGCGTTGTCTTCGATCCATAGACCTGGGGAAGCTATGTGCTCTCCGAGCTTGTCGAGGAGGAAGGACGTTTTTCGGTAGAGCGAGACTCCAGAGACTGCGGCTGCCAAGTGGCGGAGAAGACTAGCCGCCATCTCTGGGTCAAAGACTACTGGAGCCTCTTGGGTTTTCACCCGCCGGGCACCGAGCCGTCGTAGGGTACGTTCCGCCGCCTTTTGCCCGATGGCGGAGGGTGTGTCCAAACTGCGGAGTTTGCGATGTGAGGAATGCCAATAGTCGCGTTGCATTGCGCCGTTTTGGCTGGCGACAGGGACGACACTGAGGGAATAATTTGTTGTCCGATAGTGACCGGCGAAACCTAGCGTATTGGCAAAAACAATTTCCCGAGAACTGTTGGAAAACTCTCCTCCTTCGGAATTCGTGATGCGAGGGTCGGCCTGGAGGGCTACTGCTTCCGCCTCGCAAGCGAGCGCGATTTTTTCTTCGGTCGAAAGTGTTCCATTGACATCCTCGAGATCGAGGTCTGGGAGATCCTGGGCAAGTTCTGAAGCAAGCGGCAGGCCCGTATATTCATCGGCAGCCGTGGCGCGTGCGAGGGCCACAGTTTCTTCGACGAGGGCGAGAAGCGTCTCCCGTGCAAAGTTCGCCGTCGAGGTAATTGCGCTACTTTTCCCCACGAAAAGCCGTATGCCCATGCGTTTCTCGTGAGAGTTTTGGATTTTTTCGACTTTTCCCAGACGCACTCCAGCGGAGAAGGATTCGCCGGCGGCAATAATAATGTCCCCGGCATCGGCTCCTAGTCGCTTAGCTTCTCGCAGAGTATCGGTTGCAAGATCCACAAGTTGCATGATTTCTCCTTATGCCTGCGTGCCGCCCACAGTAATACCGTCGATCCGTAGGGTCGGCTGGCCGACGCCCACAGGGACCGATTGTCCTTCCTTGCCGCACGTGCCAATCCCATCGTCAAGTTTGAGATCATTGCCGACCATAGAAATCCGCGTCAGGACATCTGGGCCGTTGCCGATGATGGTCGCGCCTTTTACGGGACGAGTCACTTTGCCGTCCTCAATGAGATAGGCTTCACTGGCAGAAAAGACAAATTTGCCACTGGTAATGTCAACTTGGCCGCCACCGAAAGAAACTGCAAATAGCCCTTTTGAGACCGACTTGATAATATCTTCTGGATCGGCTTCACCAGCCAGCATAAATGTATTCGTCATTCGTGGCATTGGCATATGAGCGAAACTTTCGCGGCGGCCATTGCCAGTCAAAGGCATTTGCATGAGTCGTGCATTCAAGCGGTCTTGCAGGTATCCACGTAAAATCCCCTTTTCGATGAGTACGGTTCGACTTGTCGGGGTGCCCTCATCATCAAAGTTGAGAGAACCGCGTCGATTGGGCAAGGTCCCATCGTCAACAACTGTGCAGAGTTCAGAAGCGACCTTTTGCCCTAAGAGATCGCTGAATGCTGAGACTTTCTTGCGATTGAAGTCGCCTTCGAGGCCATGTCCGATAGCTTCGTGTAACAAAATGCCTGGCCAACCTGGACCGAGGACAACGGTCATCGTGCCGGCGGGTGCCGGCACGGCTTCCAATCCGAGAAGTGCCTGACGGGCAGCTTCGTGAGCGAAATTGCGCCAGCGATCACCACTTTCCAAATGGCGAAATTCTACACGGCCGCCACCCCCATACGAGCCCTGTTGACGATTCGTACCTTGGGTGGCGATGCAGGTCACCTGGAGCCGCAGGAGGGGTTGGGTATCCGGACAAACCTTCCCATCCGAAGTGAAAATTAAGACTTGTTTGTGTTCGACAGCGATTGAAGCCATGACGTTCGTGATACGGGGGTCATAGCGTCGCGCCTCGTCATCGATTTTCGGTAGAAGCGCAATCTTTTCTTGCAGAGGGACTGAGATCGGGGACGCTTGAAGTGCGTACAAGTCCTGAGAAGGTGGCTGTGTGACAGGAAGAGAGACCGATGCAGTTTGAGGGGTACGATGGGCAATCGCGCGAGCTGTACGCGCTGCCACTTGGAGGGTTTCTAGGGAGATATCGTCAGAATGGGCATAGCCAGTTTTATCTTCTGCTAGAACGCGGATGCCGACGCCTTGCGATATACTTCGTGCGGTTTTTTTGACGAGACCTTCTTCCAGAGAAACTGCTTCCGCTGTACGCGCCTCAAAGTACAGGTCTGCATAATCAGCTTGATGCTCTAAGGCTGTTCCAAGGATGTGCTCCATCTGTTGAGGTGTAAGCTTGAACTGGTCCATGAGCGATTGCTTCGCCCTTATTTTTTCTTTTGACATATAATACCTCCTTGCCACATGCTTAGACAAAATAGCGAGACTTGCCTCTTGTCTCAAGCGTTAGGTCGTATCGCCATTCTGTCACCTACGTAGTGCTTGACAAGGGGTAGGGAGATCACTATAACGTCCCAACTCTTCGCGAGACGGGTTGGCAAAACAAGAGAACAGTCCTAGCTTGACACTCGGAGAAAATTCTCTTATAAGAACCCTTCCCGTGAACGGGAGATCTTTGAAAGCTAAACAGCAAGAAACTTTCCTCAGTACATCTGAGGGAAGGGCCAGCGCACATAAGATATGCACAGGTAAAGTAGTAGACGAACGTCTCCTACTCAATTTTAAACTAGAGAGTTTGATCC
>SXGS01424403.1_pt1 | contig 12004 bp, 11 predicted proteins | sample 3174681 | NCBI WGS metagenome assembly SXGS01 (sample SAMN11356861, study PRJNA531348) | freshwater metagenome | isolation source: freshwater sample F1-80 | place: China: Fuxian Lake, Yuxi | collected 2017-12-25
CTGGCCCAGGGCGTTCGGTTCGACCTCTAGCGCCCTCGGGCGCTTTGCCGATCAGCGGTCCTGCACCGCCCGCATGGCCGCAGCCTTCACGGCGTCCGGCAGGGTGGTGAACCAGGCCTGAGGCGACAGACGTTCGGCCACCCGGCGTTTGCCGGCTTCGGCCAGCCGTCCGCGCTGGTCTGGATCAGCCCGTAGGGCGCGCAGGGCGGCGGCTGCCTCGCCAATATCGGGGTCGGCCCAGGTCTGGCCGGCATAGATGCCTTGGGTGTCCTCCACCGGCGCGCGGCCGGCGGCGATCATCACCGCCACCTCGGCGTCCAGGAAATCGGTTACGCCGGACCAGTCGGTGGCCACCACCGGCGTGCCCAGGGCCAGGGCCTCGGCCGGGGTGAGGCCAAAGCCCTCGGCCCGGTGCAGCGAGATCAACACGTCGGCGCCGGCGATCAGACCTTTCACCTGCTCATAGGGCCAGGCGGCGTCGATCACTTCCACATTGGCCGGGGCGGCCCTGCGCAGGGCCTCCAGGGCTTTGGGGAACCGCGCGCCATTCTGGGTCTTGATCACCAGTCGCGCGGTTGGATCATCCCCAAACGCCCGGACGAAGGCTTCCAGGGCGCCATAGGGGTTCTTCCGGGCCACTGAAGAATTGAAGTCAAACAGGGTCACGGCCTGAAAGGCCGCCTGTCGGGGCGTGGGCTGGACGCCCGCATAGTCCTCCAGAAACAGGGGATGGGGCACCACCCGGACCGGCGCCTTGGCCCCGGTCAGGGCCCGGCTCACATAGGTGCTGGGAACCCAGACCTCGTCCACCAGGGCGGCGTCCTTCAGCCAGGGTGCGGGCGCCTGCGGAAGCTCCCAGGCCCAATAGCCGTAGCGAGGTCCGATCAGTCGGGCGGCGCCCATGTGCCCCAGGGTGGCCAGCAGCTCTGGGGGATTGAGGTGGAAGATCCAGGCGCTGGCTGGGCTCGGCGCCGGCCCCTTGGCCTCCCAGGTCAGGGCCGCGCCGGCGGCGTCGACTTCCTCCACCGGGGCGCCCAGGGCGGCGAAGGCCCTTGCCGCCAGCCGCGCTGAGGCGGCGATCCCGTGGGAACCCGAGAAATAGCCGACAATCCGCAAGGGTCCGCCGGCGGCCCCGTCCGCCCCGTGGGGCCTGAGGGCCTGGCGGCGGACATGGGCGATCAGCAGGGGCGAAATCAGCGGCTGGGCCGCCCGGCGCAGGGCCTCCGGCGCCAGGCCCCGCCAGGACCGGCGCAGACCGTTCACCAGGCTCATCGGACCATAAGCCCGGCGAGCTGCGCCTGCAGGGGCATGTCTTCAGACAGGATGGTGACGGGCCGGGGGCGGACCGTCGGGGTGGCCGCGTCGCTCCACACCTCGTCGACAAAACCCCAGGCCGGGTGCCTGTCGTCGAGCTCGGCCAGGGTCGCGCCGCTCCAGACCCCGGCGGCCCGACCCCAGCTTACCCCGTGGGCAAACAGGATCTGGGCGTCGGCGGCGATGAAGCCCGGGCAGGAGCCGAAGATCACCGTATCCACCTCGGTCTGCCCCACAGGCGCCCCGTCGGGCCGTCGCAGACGCCCCGAGCCCGCCTCGCAGATCAGGACGCCGCTGGGCCACTCGGCCATGGCCGGGGTGAGGGTCCTGACCACCACGATGGCGGCCGCCCGGCTCAGGCTGGCCCGGCGACCAGGTGTCCGGGCCCCACGCACGCTCAGCCGCGCAAACCGAAACGCCAGGCTCTGGGTCAGGGCGTCCGGCAGGCCGGCCGGCTCGATGTCATACTCCCGCAGCCCGCCGCCGATCAGCCAGCGCAGATAGGCCAGCCGTCCTCTGGCGGTGTGCAGCTCAAACAACCGCTGGAGGTCCGGGCGGCTGTCCCAGATCCGCAGCAGCACCCTGGGGAACGGGTAGGGGCTCGACAGGCTGCTCACCAGCCGGTCGCCGTCCCCCCGGATCGCCCGGCGCAGCACCTCGGGCCAAGCGCCCCGAACCGCCACCCCATATCCGGCCGAGATCTGCAGCTTCAGGGGCGAGGTCTCCCCATGCTGGGCCCGGGCGAACCGCGCGGCCTCCAGGAGCGGCTCGATCTCCTGGCTGAGGTCCAGCAGGCTGGGGCCATCCAGCAGGCGGGGACAGAACCGTCCAGCCTCAGCCTCGGGGCCCAGCAGCCAGGCCAGCAGGGCCTCCGGCCTGGCCCCGGCGAAGCGGTCGCGCAGGTCGCCCCGACCCGCGATCATACCGGCCGCCGCCCGGGGCAGGACGCCGTCGGCGGGGGCTGAAATCCAGTCGCCGATCGCGGCTGCCGCTCCGCTCCAGGGGGCGTCGGCCTGCGGCCAGGGCGCCGCGCGCCGGGTTCCCGCCCGCCAGGTTTCCACCAGCGCCTGGCTGGCGGCGATGGCGGCCGGATGGCTTTCCCGCCTGGCCGTAAACCAGGCGTGGAACCCCAGGCGCCCCTCCAGGGTCTGCCGGGAGAAGCCCGCCGCCGCCCCGGGATCATCCCGCCAGACCTGATCCATCTCGCGGCTCACATCGGGCAGGCCCTCGGCCGCCGCCAGGGGCTCTGCGGCGTCCATCCACGCCTCCACCTCCAGGGTCAGGCCGCCGTCGAAACCCGTCCCGGCCCGGGCCGCCCGCAGGGCCGCGCGGCGCATGGGAAGGGACACCGGCCGACCCGATGGAAAGGCGCCATAGGCGTAGGGGATGTGGCTGGCCTGGGCATGGCCTTCGTCCAGCAGGGCCTTGGCATAGTCCTCCAGCAGCCGGGCCAGGGGCGACTCCGGCGCGACCCCGATCCGGTCCTGATGCTTGCTCAGCACCTCCGGCCGATGGGGATCAAAGCCGGAGAAGTGGAAGAACCCCAGCGGCTCGCCATTGACCTGCCAGCCCTGGGGGCCATGGGCCAGGGTGCGGCCCTCCAGATTCCAGTAGGCGATGTCGAGACCCGGATCGCGCAGGATGGCCACGTCACTGACCAGCCCCGGCGCCAGATCCATCCACTTCTGGTCGGTGAACAGGCCATGGGCGAAGTCCACCCGGCAGTCGAAGCGGCACTTTTCCGCCCACCAGTCCATCAGGGCGAAGATCTCCCCGCTGCGCCGGGCGGCCAGGAACCCCAGATTATAGGCCCCCGAGGTCAGGATGGTGTGGTCGTTGGGATTGGCCTGGCCCGTCAGGGGCCAGGTCAGGTGCGGGATCAGCGCCAGGGGGGCCTCATCCAGCGCCCTTCGCACCTGGTCCAGGGGGGCATAGACGAAGATGTCGGGGTCCAGATAGGTCACCGAGGTCACCCCGGGCTCGGCCAGCAGCCGGCGGAAGGCGTGGGGCTTGATGGCGGTGTTCAGCTCAAGGGCGTCATAATAGACGCTCATCGGCCCGATCGGCGCGCCGGTGTCGGTGGCCTCGATCACCCGGGCCAGGGGCTCCAGATCAGGAATCGGGCCATCGGCGGCGATCACCACCCGGGCGGCGTCCGGCTCGGCCACAGCCAGGCTGCGCATCAGCACGCCGGCCTGGGCGGCGTAGTTCCGCGATACGATGGTGAAGATGACGTCCAAGGGCCCGCTCCCGACGGCTGTGCCTGTCTAACAGCGGGCCGACGGGCCCGGCAATGTCAGGCCGCGGCGAGAAGTTCGTCCAGGCGGCGGATATCCTTGACCTCAGAGGCCACCCCGCTCTCCAGCCGCATGACCTTGTTGCAGTAAAGCCGCAGCAGGCCCGCATCATGGGACGACAGCACCAGGATGCCGGCCCGCTCCACCAGGTTCAGCAGCCGCCGGTGCGCCAGCTTCTGGAAGTCGGCGTCACCCACCGAGATCCACTCGTCCATCAAGAGCACGTCGGCCTCCACGGCCGTGGCCACCGCAAAGGCCAGCCTGGCCTGCATGCCAGCCGAATAGGTCTTCATCGGCATGGCCAGGAAGGGACCCAGGCCGCTGAACTCAGCGATCTCGTCCATCTTGTCCTCGATCTCCTTGGAGGACATGCCGGCGATACGGCCGCGCAGGCGGATATTGTCGACCCCTGTGGCGGAGGGATCGATGCCCAGGGACAGGTCGAGCAGGGCGGCGATCCGGCCCCGCACCTCGATCTGACCCTCGTCGGGCTCATAGGCCCCGGACAGGGCCCGCAGCAGGGTGGTCGTGCCCGATCCGTTGTGGCCGATCAGCCCCAACCGGTCGCCGGCCCGCAGGTTCAGGTTCAGGTGCGACAGGGCCGTGACCTCGGTGGCACCGGTCTGCGAGGACCCCAGACGCCCCCCCACCGTCACCCGGGCGAGGTTCTTCTTCAGCGACTTGGCGTCGACCCCATAGACCGGGAAGCGCAGAGTCAGGTCGGTGACCTTGATGGAGACATCGGTCATAGGAAATGGACGATCCGGCGGCGGGTGATGGCGAAGACCGAGAAGGTGAGTGCCCAGCCCAGCACGGCCATGATGGCCAGGACGACGTAAGACAGCCCGTCCGCCTCTTGACCCAGCAGAGGCGCCCGGATGGTGGTCAGCATATGGTAAAACGGGTTCAGCGTCAGGAAGGCGTGACGATCGGGAAAGGCGTCGGGCTTCCAGAACACCGGCGTCATGAAGATGGCGAACTGCATCACCGACATGACGAACTGCGGAATGTCGCGGAACCGGGCTGAGGCGATGGCCACCAGCATGCTGATCCAGGCCAGGTTGACCACGGTCAGCAGCAGCCCGCCCATGGCCGGCAGCACGTCCATGACCCGCCAAAGCCCGAACACCAGGATCACACCGATGATGATCACCGCATGGTGGGCCAGGTTGATCAGGTTGCGCAGCACCGTCCGCCAGATGAAGGTGAACATCGGCAACGAGGTCTGGCTGAGCATGCTGGACGCCTGAACGAAGGTGTCGCAGCCCTCGTTGATCGTCCCGGCCATCAGGCCGAAGAACACGATGCCCATGGCCACATAGGGCATGAACTCGGCCACCGAGATCCCGAACAGCTTGGCGTAGAGCAGGCCAATCCCCAGGACCATCAGGCCCATGGAAATGGTGATCCAGAAGGGCCCAAGGATGGAGCCGCGATAGCGCGACACCACATCGTGCCAGGCCAGGGACCAGGCCAGCCCCCGGCGATGATAGGACGTGACGAGGTCCCTCATCGCCATGCGGAACTCAAACAGCGTGCCTCGCCGTCCCGTCCGCAGCATGTGTTGGCCGGATTCCATGGGGTCTCCCAAAGCGAGCGCCGCTGGTATCAGGTGCATTTTTGCGGCGCAAGCATGGCGCCAAGTCTGCGACTTGGCCGCAGGCATGCCCCATGATAGCCCACGGCGGGAGCGCGTTCCGTAAAGCTGGAACCGGCTTTACGATGAAGTTGCGCTCAAACCGATGAATCTGGGCCATGATTCAACGTCCAGACGATTCCGTCGGATCGCGTCACGGTCTAGGGAGGCCGCGCCATATGTCGTCGATGGATCAGTTCGCGCGGCCCCTCTACGTGCCACCCCAGGACCTGCGCAATCTCGAGCCCGCCCTGGAGGGGGCCGGGATCTGGCTGGTCATCCCCTGTTTCAAGGTCACCGACCACATCCTGCGGGTGATCGCCCGTGCGCCGGCCTGGGTGGAGGGCATTGTCTGTGTCGACGACGCCTGTCCCGAGGGGTCCGGCGACCTCATCGAGGCTGAGTGCGCTGATCCCCGGGTGCGGGTGCTGCGCCTTGCGGTCAACCAGGGCGTCGGCGGCGCGACGCTCTCAGGCTATCAGGAGGCGGCGCGCCTGGGGGGGCAGATCCTGGTCAAGGTCGATGGCGATGATCAGATGGATCTCAGCTATCTGCCCCAACTGGTCACGCCGATCCTGCTGGGGGAGGCCGATTACGCCAAGGGCAACCGCTTTTCCTCCGTCAGCCACCTCCAGGCCATGCCGGGCCTGCGCATCTTCGGCAATGCCGGCCTGAGCTTCCTGGCCAAGCTCTCCACCGGCTACTGGAATGTGTTTGATCCCACCAACGGCTTCACCGCCATCGAGGCCAGTGTCGCAGCGCTGGTGGCCCAGAAGCCGGTGGCCCGGCGCTTCTTCTTCGAAACCGACCTGCTCTATCATCTGGGGACCCTGCGTGCGGTGGTCCGCGATGTGCCCATCCCCGCCCGCTATGGGGATGAGGTGAGCAATCTGAAGATCAGCCAGGTGATCGGCCCCTTTGCCGGGCGCCATCTGCGCAACTTCATCCGCCGGATCCTGGGGCAGTATCTGGTCCGCGACTTCAATGTCGCCACCCTGGAGCTGATCTTTGGAACCCTGTTCCTCGGGTTTGGCGCGCTCTACGCCCTGAACTGGATGGCGGTGCGCGATCCGGGTCAGGCGGCCTCGGCCGGGGTGGTCATGACCGCCGCCCTGCCGGTGATCATCGGTGTCCAGCTCCTGCTGCAGGCCATGAACTTTGACGTGGTCAATGTGCCGGTCCGGCCGATCCATCCCTATCTGCGCACCCTGGCGCGGATCGAGGCCCAGGCGCAGGCCGACGGCGAAACCCGCAGTGGCGCAGCCACCGGAGAAGCCCTGTCATGATGGCCCTGCGCGACACCCTCCTGTGCCTGGTCTTCGCGGCCGCCCTGCCGCTTGGCCAGATCATGTTCAAGTGGGCGGCGATCTACAACGAGCGGCTGGACGGTCCCCTGGTCCTGCGTCTGGTGAAAAACCTGCCGCTTATCGGGGCCTTCTCCTGGTACGGGCTGACCGCGCTGTTGTGGTTCTACATCCTCACCCGGGTGCCCCTGTCCCAGGCCTATGTCTTCTCGATTTTGGGCTCAGCCCTGGTGCCGGTGCTGGCCTGGATGCTGTTCAAGGAGCCCATGTCCTGGCGCTTCGCCCTGGGCTACGCCCTGATGCTGGCCGGCTTCGTCGTGGTCATGCAGGCCCAGGGGCGGACCTGAGGGCCGGCGGGGTCACCGCCGCCACTGCAGCAGCCACCGCCCCATAGCTCACCCCAAACCGGCGCTCGTAAAGGAGATCGCCGTCGTGGGGCCGCTGGAACAGGCGGGCCGGATCAAGCCTCTGAACCCCAAAGCCCCGCCGCAGAAGAAAGCCCGTGAACATGGACGGCCACAGGCCCAGCCAGCTGCTTGCCTGGGACGGGTAGCACCTGACCAGCAGCGCCCATCGCAGCCAGTCCAACGGGCTGAGCTTCAGGCGGCGCACGGGGCCGTTCTCTGGAATGGGCGCACAGGCCTGAAAGGGCAGGGCCCCCAGTCCGCGCCGGTTATAGAGGCTGAACTGCTCGATCGGGGCGCCTCGCTCGGCGGCCAGGATCGCCGCCAGGGCGGCGCAGGCATCATGGTCTGGATGCCCACCTTCCCAGGCCGCGATGACGATCTGATCGATCTGCGCCACGGTCGCCAGCCGGCGGCGCAGGGCCTCCAGGCAGGCCGGCATATGCAGATGCACCTGACCATCCCAGGCGCCGATTCCTGATGCGATGTAGTCGGCGCTGGTGGGCGCAAGGCCCAGGGCTGTGAGGAAGCTCCGCACCTCGCCAAGCCGGCGGGCTGCCAGGTCTTCTCCCCGGTTTTCCGCCACATAGAGGAAGATCTGTTCGCGGCCTGCCGCCCGGGCCTCGAGGATCAGGGGCAGGGCCGCGTACTCATCGTCACAATGGGCCAGGATATAGACGACCGTCATTTCAATAGGGATCGAAGTCGAGGAAGCTGATGGCCGTGGCCCGGGGGTCCAGGCTGCGCGGCGCCCGGCCGCTCAAGGGCCGATAGATCAGGTTCAGGGGCGAAGGGCGGAAGCGATCGGGCAGGGGCAGGAACCCAAGCCGTCCTAGGGGTATGCGCGGATCAAGCCCCAGGAACAGGTGGAGTCCCGGGCCTGGCGGGGCCGTGCCCGGGGCCTCAAGGCCTTCCACAACGCCCACACAGCGCACACCGGGCAGATGGGTGTCAGCATAGACGGCGGTGAGCGCCCCCCTCCGGGCGGTCCTGTAGGCCGCCGCTGGATTGGCCAGCCGCCAGGCCAGGGATGTCGCGTCCCAGAGGCCACAGAACTGCAGCTCGGCCGGGGCGAACTGGCGCGGCAGGCGGGCCAGCAGCCCGGCCTCCAGCCGGCCCACATGCTGGAACCCAAGCCGGCCCAGGAATCCAGGGGTGCTCTGGGCGTTGGCGACCCCGATCACGAAGTCATGTCCAAGATCAGCCGCCTGTTCATAGGTGCGCCGGGCCAGCCGGGTGAACAGGCCCTGGCCCTGGAAGTCAGGGTGGGTGGCGGTGTTCAGGGAGAGCAGCCCCTGCAGGACCTGGCCCTCAACCTTGGCCCTCAGGGGGCAGGTCACATAGTGGGCGGCCAGGATGTCGCCGGACCAGGCGTCCGCCCCGACCACGGGCCCGGCCGGATTGTCCCGATAACGCCAGGCGATCGCACCAGGGGTGAACTTCGGCGTTGCGCCAAAGACCGCTGCCAATAGCCCGGCATAGGCGTTCAACGCCTCCGGCGCCGTCTGGGCGGCCTTGATTTCCAGGGGGGCGGTGTTCATCGCCGCCAACTGACCACGAATGGCGCCGCGCGCCAAGAAACCGCGATTGGCCCTTTGCGCTGAGGCGACCTGGCCTTACCAGAGGACGACCAGGGGGCGAGTTCGACGGCGATGATAACCTTCCCAAGGCCTGTATTCCGAGGACAGGGCTTTCCAGGCCCATCGTTCACTGCCAGCCAAGCCCTGGGGGCCGTGCTGCTCACCGGCTACGTGCTGATGCTGGCGCTCAACCTGCCTGGACACCTGTCCTACGACTCCCTGGCTCAGCTGCATGAAGGCCGGATGCAGGTCCGGGAGACCTGGGGCCCAGCCCTCTATGCCTGGATCCTTGGTGCGTTCGACTCGGTGTCGCCTGGGACCGGGCTCTATGTGGCCGCCAGCGGTTTCCTGGTCACCGGCAGCCTGTTGTCCTTCCGCCAGCTTCGGCGGCATGTCTCCTGGGCCGCTGTCGTCCTGGCCGCCCTGATGGTGCTGACCCCCACCCTGCTGATCTATCAGGGCGTGGTCTGGAAGGATGTCCTGTTCGCCAATCTGGCCCTGGCCGGCTTTGCCTGCCTGGCCCAGGCCGCCCGGGTCTGGGATGGTCCCCGCCGGCCCTGGTGGGTTCTTGTCGGCGCGCTCCTGGCCTTTGCCGCCGCCGCCCAGGTCCGACAGAACGGCCTGGTGGCGCCCGTGTTCGGGGCCATGGCTCTGGCCTGGATCGCCTATGGCCGGGGCTGGCGCTCCAGCCTCGCCTGGGGGCTTGGCGGACTTGCGGCCACCCTGGCGGTCTCCATGGCCATGGGCGTTCTGTCTCAACCGCCGCAGGCCGGACCTGATCAGGCCAGCGCCCGGGGCGTCCGCATCGTCGCGCACTACGACATCATCGGTTCGGTGTCGGCCAAGCCGACCCTGCCCCTGGACGTGATCCGCGCCCACGATCCCGTCGCCGAACAGCAGATCCGCTACCGGGCCACAGCCCTCTACACCCCAGAGCGGGTCGATTATCTGGGCCAGGACGATCAGATTGGCGCCGTGCTCTGGGGCCTGCCCAATGCGGTGGTGTTCGAACAGTGGGGCGCGGTGGTGACCCAGCATCCCGACGCCTATCTCAGCCATCGCTGGGAGGTGTTCCGCTGGGTGTTCGCCACCCCGAAGATCGATTCCTGTCTGCCGGTCTATGTGGGGGTGGCGGGACCCGAGACCCTGACGACGGCCCTGGGCATCGCCCCGCTCATGGAGCCCTCGGATCAGGCGCTCTACAACTACAGCACCTGGTTCCTGGACACCCCGCTGTTTTCCCACGTGTTCTTCGCCCTGATCGCCCTGGTGTGCGCCGGCGTGCTCCTGTGGCGGCGGGAAGCGGCGGACATTGTCATCGCCGCCATGTTGCTCTCGGCCCTGGCCTTCACCGCCAGCTTCGCCCTGATCTCCATCGCCTGCGACTACCGCTACCTCTATTATCTCGATCTGGCGGCCATGGCGGGGCTCCTCTACCTGGCCCTCGACCTTCCCTATGGCCGCCTGCGTCGGCGACCGCGCTGAACCTTGGGACATCGCCCATGAGACCGACTCTCCTGCCGATGCTCGTGCTCTGCCTGGCCTTGCTGTCGGCCTGTGACAATCCCCGCCCTCGGGAGCCGCAGGTCAATCCGCGGCCCCAGCCGGCCGATGAGCTGGCCCTGCCGCCCGCCGCCCTTTCGGCGGCAGAGGCTGTGGAGCGGCCTGGTCCCTATGCCTGGGATACCGACGCCCAGGGGTTCACCTTCCAGGGGCAACCGCTCCGGGCCGGCCGGCTCTGGACCTTTGAGGGGTCTACCGACGGGTTTGTCATGGCCGGCGGCGAGGTCGCGCCCGCCGAAACCAACGGCCTGCGCCTGGCCGCCCGGGCCTTTGACCCGGCCTTGCGCAGCCCCAGCGGTCTGGCCCTGGACGGCGCGCAGTTCAACCATGTGCTGGTCCGGGTCACCCGCCTGGCCCCGGCGGCGGACTGGGACGGGGCGCTGCACTATGTGACCGCCGCTCACCCCGAGGCTGCGGCTTTCATGGCCAAGCCCTTTCAGGGGGAGCGGCCGAAGGTCAATGAGACCGTGATCCTGGCCTATGACATGCGCAGCCCCACAAAGGGCGGGGACGACTGGGTGTCGTCCCTCATTGAGAGCATCCGCCTGGACTTCGACGACGCGGCCGGGGGGGAATTCCTGATCCACCAGATCGCCATTACCGAACCGCCTGGGCCGGCCTCTCCCGTCAGCGCACCGGCGCCGGTTCTGCGCCCGGCCACCTGAGGCGGGTCAGGCTCAGCGGGTGCGCAAGGCCTCCACGGCCTCCAGCCCCACCACCTTGGGATTGAGCTCGACGCGGATGCGCCGGCGGGCCCGTTCAGCCATGGCTCGGGACTCGGCCGGGCGGTCCATGACCTGCTCGATCAACCGGCTGGCCTGGGCGATGTCCGGGTCAGCCCAGTGCTGGCCCTCTCCGTACAGATATTCTCCGGCCTGCACCGGGACGAGGCGGTGCTCCACCAGCAGTGCGGTGTCGTTGTCCATGAAGTCCATATTGCCCGACCAGCCCGTGGCCACCACCGGGGTGCCCAGGGCCATCGCCTCGGCCAGGCCACGGCCGAACCCCTCGGCCCGATGCAGGGAGACAAACACATCGACATTGCGGAACAGGTTCTTGACCTCGTTGTCCGAGAGCTCCCGGGTGATGGTCTGCACCCGGCCGTTCAGCCTTGCGATGCGCGCCTCCAGGGCCTTCCGCTCAGGGCTGTCCGGGTTGCCGCCCTTGTACTTGATCAGGGCATGCAGGGGCGCATCAGGGCGGCGTCGCACCAGCTGTTCAAAGGCGTCGAGGACCGCAAAGGGGTTCTTGCGCGCCGCATACGAAGAGAAGTCGAAGGCGAACATCACCACAAAGGCGTGCTCGGGGATGTTGAACCAGCGCCGCCCCAGAAAGGTGGAGAGCTTCATGTCCACGGCCAGGGGAATCCGGCTCACCGGGCGGCCTGTGGCCCGGGCGATGGCGTCCTGGACAAACCCCGTCGGGGCCCAGATCCCGTCAAAGCGGGCCAGTTTTTCCACCCAGGGCTGGGGATAATCCGGCAATTCCCAGGCCGGGAAGATGATGTTGTGCGCCCGGGCGAAATCCGCGTCGTCCAGCCGGTCGCAGACCTCGTCTACCTCATTGGCATTGATGCAGAACAGGTTCACCGACCGCGACAGCTTGCGGGTCACGTCGGGACCATAGGCCCGTTCCAGGTCAGGATCGCGGCCGCGGTCCAGGCCGTAGACATCCAGCAGTCCAGGCTTCAGGCCCGCTGCCCGCAGGGCCCGGACTGTGGAGCGCAGGTGTTCGCCCATGCCGATGGGGGCAAACGGATGCCCCACCACCACCAGGTCCTCTAGCTCACCCTGCGGGGCTGGCGCGCTCACGGGCGGGGCTCCAGCAGATCAGCCTCGGCGGCGTTCTTCAGGGCCTCAAGCCAGCCATGGCCGAACCGGACGTCCGGCTCCAGATGCGCGCCCTC
>SXGS01715274.1_pt1 | contig 12004 bp, 10 predicted proteins | sample 3174681 | NCBI WGS metagenome assembly SXGS01 (sample SAMN11356861, study PRJNA531348) | freshwater metagenome | isolation source: freshwater sample F1-80 | place: China: Fuxian Lake, Yuxi | collected 2017-12-25
CCCTTTGGTAGTCATATTTCGCAGGATTTTTCGCAGTATCTCGGGAGCCGGTCCCGGTTTTGTGAGGGCCTCTAAGAACCCCTGACCCCTATGACGTTTCTCCTGAAAACTGAAAGCCGAAGACATCGGCGTTCTGAAGTTCCAGTCGCAAGTGAATTGGTGTGTCCGACCAGGCTGTGACATCGTGACCATTCGTCCAGGAAACGGTCCAGGACAGATCGTCCGTAGTCAGGGCCTGGCAATCTTCGACACCGCGAGAGGGAATCGGCCGCCGATTCTCATCCAGCAGGCCAACCCGGACTCGGCCGGCAGAGCGTGCCGCCGCATTCAGGATCAGTCGACCGCCGGTAAATCGAATCAGTGGCGTCTCGAACGACCCTCCACCCGCTGCGGCAGTGACGGAAACCAGGCGGTCTTTTCTGGCCACAGCACGCGTGATCACACGGCGATTTTTCGGATCGGTCAACTTCGGCAGATCAACTTCCTCATGCTTCAGCACCGAACCGCTGAAATAGAATGAGAACTCATCATCACCAGTCGGCACACAGGCGCCGTTCGCCATATACAACGAGCCGCCGTCGAAGTCACCGGACTGATCCAGGGGGATGAATGGCGTCTCGCGATCCGGCCAGGTCCAGTGTATGCCATTCCGACTCACCGCCAGCCGAATTTCCAGCGTGTCCTCTCGATGTCGGAAAAGACTGGGGAACATGAGATACAGCCCCGGGACTCCTGGGTACGGCTGGCAGGCCGGGTTGTACAAGTCGCATCCGGGCGGATCCGTTGTTTCCACCTGCAGCACCCGCGACTCCGTCAACGGAGCGAAGACATCGAACCGGTCACTGGCCGAACGGCCAATCGCTCGCCCGCCGCGTCCAGCCATTCGTCCGAGAATGACGTAGCGCTGCAGCGACTCATCCCAGAACCCGGAATACTGGCTGTCAGCAAAGACCGGACAGATCGGCTGAGGACAGCGTGTCCAGTTCAGCCCGTCGGGCGATGACATCCCGGCGACATAATAAGGGCGCTCGCCGATTCCCTGGAACATCCCCTGGGAGACGCATTTGTAACGGGCGTCCGGCGGCGCCGATGGATCGATAAACACACAACTCCCGTGCACCCGGGAGCGGTGCGTACCTTCGCCGATCTGCCGAAACAGGATGTTGTTGTCTTTGCTGCCACGATAGGAAACCATTCCGGCGTTCGGCCTGGTCCAGCGGATGCCGTCGTTCGATTCGGCGTAACAGAACGAGGTGTCGTCTGCCGTCGGCCAGCCGTCCACGTCGTAGCACTCGTACCACATGCGGTATTTGTCTCCATCGCGCAGCACACTGAACCAGTTGAGCGTCGCACTCTCCCACGGATGTTCCGACTCGATGAGTCGTTCGCCGGTTTTCCGTGGCGGGTGCAGCTTCAGTTGCACTCCCTCGGACCTCGCGATGAACTCGTGATCGACAAGCAGGACTTTGCTTGTGCTGATCGAGCGGACCTGATCGGCTGGCGAGGATTCGTCGTTTGCGACAAGCGACGAAACGGATGTGACTGCGGCCAGCGCTCCGGCTGCCTCAATAAATCGACGTCGTGTGACTGGCATCTCGCGCCCTGCCGCAGGAGTACGCAGTGCCTCGCAGGGAGAAGCGGAGGGAGTCACGAGTTCTGCCATGATGGAGTTCTGCCATACCATGCGTGAGTTTTGGTTGCGCCGGATTTCTCGTAGTTTCCGAAACGATGGACGCACGGATAAATACAATGCACTTCGTTCGCCCGGACATGCGGTCGGAATCGCCGTGGACGACAACTGGCTGCACTGTCAGCGGTTTCCCCGGGTCAGGATCTCGATGGTGTCGGCCACGATGTGCCAATAGACGACGTCTTCCGCAAAGGCCGACGTTTCCAGCGCCGGGATGGGGTACCCGGGGATCTTCAGCACGGCGTTGTATTGCGCGAATTTCAGGTCGATGTAGATGCGATTTTCGTCCTGTGGCAACTCGTCGAACGACTGGTAGTGCTTCAGTTCGCCCACTTCGCCGTAGATGGCCGGCGTTGGCGGTTGTTCCTGGACGAGAGTGAAGCAGAGAATCTGTTTGCCGCCAGCTTTGGCAACGGTGTCGGCGAGTGCGGACGGATACCAGTTGTAGCCGACGAAAAAGGCAACGTCGTCTTTCTGGCAGGCTTTGTCCATCTGGGGATAATAGGCGTTGCCTTCGCTGAAGACGTGGAAGAGACCGGGATCGCCGGGCAGGCCTTCCGGGGCGAGGCCGTGGATCAGCAGTGCGAAGCTGGTTCGTTTCGCGTTATGGGCCTCGGCGATCCAGCGGGCCGCTTTTTTGAATTTTTCACGCTGGCCGGGGACGATGCTGGCGACGATGCGGCTGAGGTGGTTGAGATAGGTGTCGCCCGACAAATGCTTCTCGACGGGGTCGACATGGAATGCGGGGATAAACTTGTATTTGTTCAGCAGCGGTTCGTTCCAGATTTGCGGGCTTTCATAGGTGACTGACAGCAGAATGCCGGGAATCCTGCCGCGGCGCATGAAGGCGCTGATCAATTCGGCTTGAAAGGTCCAGAGATAGACGCGATTCACGAGACTGCGGCCGGAACAGATCTTTTCTTTCCAGCCGGGCACTTCGATGATGCCGCCATCGGGAACCGTGTGCGTGAGAGCGATCAGGTTTTCGCGTCGTCCGAATTTCTGATGCAGCGATTTCGCTCCGGCGTCGGAACCGAAAAAGACGACGAGTGCCTCGTCGCGCAGCAGTTGATCGACGAGGGGAATCAACTTCTGCTCTTCTTCCTTCTCATTCTCATAACCGACGAGCACCACATCGCGGTCGGTCGCCTGCTGCACGGTGAAATGTTCAACAAATTCTTTCGTGCGATAATAGGGGATTTCTTCGCTGGCGGATTCGACGGCATCGAGCGCCGCCTGTTTGTCGGGCAGATATTGCCGGGCGAAGGCGATGCCTCCCGCGCGCCAGACCGGCTCGAGCGAAAAACTGTGGTCGCCGGCCGAGAGGAAATGCCCATCCTGGTCCACGATCCGCTGTGCGGCGAGATCGGCGGCCTCCGCCATCGCCGGCAACTTCTTTCTCGCCTGTTCGATTTCCTTCAGCACGAAATTCACGAAATGATCGCCCGCCTGTTCGATTCTGAGTGGTTCCGCGGCGGCACAGGAAGATAGATCGGGCAGGGGCAAGGCCAGCGATGCGAGGACCAGCATCCCGAAGGAATGAGAAGAAAATTTCAGGAGGCGAGGCAGGGGGGACATGTGGCTGTTCCTCAGCATGTGTCAACGACCTGCGACCGGAACCGATCGCCGCAACGTATCTTAACGGATCCTGCACCGCCGGGGCAGCGTCCGTGCCGCGAAAATGCCACTGCCAGCGCCTACCCGCGACTCTGCTGTGGGATTACAATGCGGCGACCATGTGCCAGATGCTGACCCGAATCCGACTCGAGAACTGGTTGCCCGTTGTGGCCTGGGCCGTGTCAATTGTCATGGGTTGCAGCCCGCAGCCATCCACGTCGGTTGATCGGCAGTCAGCCCCCTCGAGTGGGGCAAGTCCAGTGCAGGCCGCAGAATCTGACGTCATCACCAATTCGCTCGGCATGCAGCTCGTGAGTATTCCTGCCGGGGCATTCGAAATGGGATCGCCGGCGGACGCCCCGGGGATTCTTGCGGATGAACTGCCGCGGCATACCGTCCGCATCACGCGGCCGTTTCGAATGGGTCGATATGAAGTGACGCAGGGCGAATTCGCCGCGGTGATGCAGACGAACCCCAGTTCGTTTCAGAGAACCCGGCTATTGAAATCGGCGGATGAATCCATTGATGCCACCTGGTTGCCGGTGGATGGCATCACCTGGTATCAGGCGGTGGACTTCTGCCGAAAATTGTCGGAGGCGCCGGCGGAAAATGAGGCTGGCCGCTTCTACCGTTTGCCCACGGAGGCGGAGTGGGAGTACGCCTGCCGAGCCGGGACGACGAGCGGATTTCATTTCGGCGGCTCCTTGTCGAGCACACAGGCGAATTTCAACGGAGCCTATCCCTTCGGCGATGCAGAGCCCGGCCCCTTTTTGAATCGCACGCAGATCGTGGGGTCGTATGCTCCGAATGCCTTCGGCCTCTACGATATGCATGGGAATTTATTCGAATGGTGTGCGGATCGGTTTGATCGGAACTATTACCACGTTTCACCGGCTGAAGACCCGCCGGGACCGGAAACCGGCCGCTACCGGGTGATTCGCGGGGGCGACTGGTACAGCGACGCCCGCGATTGCCGGAGCGCCTTTCGTTATTCCGATGTGCCCGAAGGGACGTTCTACGCCCTCGGCTTCCGTGTGGTGTGTGAACAGAACACGCAAAACTCCGGAGCGCCGTCGATCGCGAGTCGGGAACCAGAACGACCGCAGTCTCCGGAACATCCTGCGCCGTCGCCACCGTCGAATCCCCCGAACCCGACCCGCGGCGAGGAGTGGCCGCGCTGGCGCGGTCCGCGCGGTGACGGAACCTGGAACGCGCCACGCATCGCGGCGACCTGGCCAGCCGCGGGGTTGTCGCCGGCCTGGACACGAGAACTCGGCGGAGGATACGGAGGCGTCTCGGTTTCGGCCGGTCGCGTGTATGTCATGGATCGCCAGAGGGAACCTGAAAGCGTGGAGCGCGTGCTCTGTTTTGACGGAGAGACGGGAGAGCCGTTGTGGTCGCATCAGTATCCCGCCGACTATCAGCCGGTGAGTTACGACAGCGGGCCGCGCAGCACGCCGACCGTGTACGAAGAACGTGTTTACACCCTGGGGACCGTCGGACATTTGTACTGTCTGGATGCCGTCACGGGAGAAATTCAGTGGTCCAGAGACCTCGCGAAAGATCACAACGCGCGGGTGCCGTTGTGGGGCCTCAGCGCTTCGCCGTTGATCCACGAGCAGCTGGTCATCGTGCATGCGGGATTGGAACCAGACGGTTGTTACGCGGCGTTCGATTTGGCCACGGGCGAGGAACGCTGGCGCTGTCTGTCGGATGGAGCCGGCTACGCCACGCCGATTCTGATCGATCGCGGGGGAACGACCGAACTGGTGGGCTGGACGCCGACTCACGTGCGCGGCATCGAACCGAGTACGGGAACCTCGCGCTGGTCGATTCCGCTTGCAGTCAACTACGGGTCGGCGATTGCCGATCCGATTTATCAGGAATGGATGGTGCTTGTCAGCAGTTACTACGACGGTACCACGGCGATCCGGCTTGGAGACGCGCGGGACGAGGCCGAGGTCGTCTGGGACGATCGCCGGAATCTGCGAGCGCTGATGGCCCAGCCGTTGTATCGCGACGGCCATGCATATCTCATCGACAAGCGACATGGACTGACGTGCTTTGAGCTGCAGACCGGCAAGAAACTTTGGGATGACCAGAATCAACTGACACCCAAGGGACGCAATCCGCAGGCGACGCTGGTCTGGCTGAACGATGAGGATCGTGCCATCGTCCTGAATTCCGACGGCGACTTGATTCTCAGCCGCTTCAATGCCCAGGGGCCGGCTGAAACGGTCCGGGCGAGCATTATCGATCAAACCTGGGCACATCCGGCCTACGCGGGCAACTGCGTGTACGCCCGCAGCGACACCCGACTCGTCTGCGTAGTACTTCCGGAGGAATAGATCGACGGCTGGCTCACGCTGCCAATTTCTGGCAGGCGGAAAGGGATCGTATACGTATGCCGAAAGAGCTCGCTGTGAACCCGATCGACCGACATGTCATCCGTTTGCCGCTCCGCGGGCGGCCCAACTGTGCCACGATCCGACGTCAATCCATCAGGTCTGGCGGCTTCGGCCAGGGCATAAGTCCTGAACTTTGTCCTCTGCAGTCCATCTTAGCCGATACCTGCGTAGACCATCTGCCACTCGGCATCATGCAGCACGACAAACGGCCCCTGAGCGCCGCTGGCATCGAAGTCGGATCGAGGCACAAAAATCGGATTGCGGTGATCGCGCTCCCACGCGTGCTGTGCGAACTTCCGGCCCTGATCCGCTGATGCGTGCGCACTGCCGCTGCGATGCCACATGACGCTGGCCGATGCGGCTGTGGCGATCAGGAATTCGCGGCGCGAATTCGACATGGAATGTCCTTTTTTGGGCCATGCGTCATCAGGCACCTTGCGCCCGGCGTGTGGTGGCAGGCAGCCGGAACCTGTTTCGCGTGGGAATGCTCCCGGCACCGGGGCATTATTTGTATCGTACCTGGACTTCGACGTGAGTCACGTCGACAATGGATTTGCCATCGGCAGCAACACGCGTTACGCGAAACGTGACTTCGTTTCGTCCCTGACGGTATTGCTCAGGCTTCGGACAACAACTGAACCACCCCGTGTTGAAATCGCGTTCTGCGATGGCCAGGACTCCTCCGTTGAGAGAAACGTCGACAGCGTCGATTGCCTTCGGATCGCCAAGGTGAATGCGCAGGTCGGCACTGGCAAGCCGTCCGTTCCTGCCTGCGGCCGGAAGATCATCACCCATCGGCAGTGACGCCGTGACCGGCTCGCCGTCGCCGGGGATCGAGACAGGCAGTGCCTGAGACTGCGTGATCCCCTGAACGAGATCTCCTTCGAGCTCTCGGATCGGGTCGATCACGAACAGTTTGTTGCGACCTTCAGGAGTCTCCTTCGACCCGATGTCGATGAAGCGGGGCTCGGGGCCAATCGAGGATGCACGTTCCCATCATCGCCGCGATAGTGCAGGCCGACACAAGTTGGCCGCCGGGGAGTGCTGTCCCAAGTGCGAAATATCCAGGTCACCCCAATGCTGTTTCAAGTATTCCGCCACCAGCAATTCCCTTACGGTTGAAAGACACGGGAAAACACTGGACAAGTGTGACTGTGGTTCGTAAACATCAGGTGCGGGGAGGTCATCATTTTTCCGGTTCGGATCCGGGAGCAGCCATGGTGGGCCGGGAACGGAAGCATTTGTCAGCGGATGCTCGATATTCGATGGTGCATACGAGCTTCGCGAAGATTCCGGACCATCGGATCGGCCGTCCGGCGATCAGTCTGGCGGATGCGTTGATGTCGGCCTTCGCCGTGTTCTCGCTGAAGTGCCCGTCACTGCTGCAGTTCGACGAGCAACAGCTGTCAATAAACGGTTCCTGACACTTTGAGTGATCCTCAGTATGATCATAGACGTCCACGGCCATCTGCTCGATCTTGCTTACCGCACGGGCAAGCCGTTGCATGCGGAGCTGGAGGGGAATACCGATGTTCCGAAGCTGAAGCGGGGGAGCGTGAACGGGCAGTTGTGTCCGATCTGGACTCCCGACATTGCCCTCAGCGGGCCGCATTCGCATTCCGTGACCTCGCCGTTTCGGGCGTTGCTCGGCGTGCTGGAATATCTCCATCGCGAGCTGAGCGGACCGGCGGGCGATGAGGTCATGCTGGCGCTGACCGCCGCCGATCTTCGTGCTGCGAAAGAGTCCGGACGCATCGCCATCATCGTCGGCATGGAAGGGACCGATGCGCTCGACGACGATCCGGAAAAGTTGCGGATATTCCACGGCCTCGGCCTGCGGCATGTCTGCCTGGTCCACGAACGGGCGAATGCTTTCGGAGCCGCGTCCCAGGTCTGGGAGCAGGGGAAGATGCGGCGTTACGATCCCGCTCGCGATCCTGTGAGCCGTCTGTCTGACAAGGGGTTCGAACTGATCACTGAGATGCGGCGACTTCACATCCTCATCGACCTCACGCATCTCGTCGAGCCGGCGTTCAGCGAGGCGCTGGATGTCATCGACGAACCGGTGCTGGTATCGCACGGCGGAGCACGCGGCGTGACCGACTCGATCCGCTATTTATCGGATGAGCAGATTCGAGCGGTCGCCGCCACGGGGGGGCTGATCGCCGCGTCGCCGTCGCCACTCGGCCCATCCCGTGAACAACCCGGTTTGCCGTTGCTGCTCGATACGGTCGATTATCTCGCGGGCCTGGTCGGAACGTCGCACATCGGCATCGGCACCGATTTCAAAGACCAGCCGGGGTATTACCCGCCCGGTTTCGCCGACAGCAGCGATACGCCGGGACTCATCCGAGGACTCGAGCAACGCGGCTACAATCCAGCCCAGATCGACGACATCTGCGGCGAGAATTTTCATCGCCTCGTCGAAGGCAATCTTAAGGGGTCAGGTCTCAATTCACAAGGCCTGACCCCTTAACTTTTTTCAACTCTGGACGTCAAGCGGGTGTCTGATGGCCCGCAGCCGGATGCGGTCGCAGCGCCCATCCGGTTTCGGGAGGGGTTGACGAATCCATCGGACATGGATGAAATCCTGTGGCAACACAACGGGAAACCAGTGGACAACAGAGAAATCGAACCTCGACAAACGCAACAACAACGGAAACACACAATGCCCCCGATTCTGAGAAACACACTGGCTGTCATCGCAGGGATTGTGGTCGGAAGCGTCATCAACATGGCGATTATCACTGTCGGGCCGATCCTGATCCCGCCGCCCGAAGGAGTCGACATGTCAGATACGGAGAAATTCGCCGAGAACCTCAGGCTGCTCCAGCCGGCCAACTTCATTGCACCCTGGCTGGCTCACGCTCTGGGCACACTTTTCGGAGCATTGATCGCCGCGAAGGTGGCGACTGGTCACAAGATGAAGTTCGCACTCGGCATTGGCGGGTTTTTTCTGCTGGGTGGTATCCTGATGGTGTCGCTGGTGGGTGGACCAGTATGGTTCGCCGTACTCGACCTGATCGGAGCCTACTTGCCCATGGGATTCCTTGGCGGAATGCTGGGTGGAGCGAAGAAGCCGCAACCGGCAGGGTTCAGAAACGGCGTCAGGAACCAATAGTGCGGAGCACCCTTTTGGGCGTTTTGGCTATTCGTTCCTGACCCCTTTTCCGAGCCTGATGCGGCAGTTATTCTGCAAACACAGAGGGAGGTGACCGACATGGACCCGAAGACCGTCGAGAAGCTTGAAACGAAGATCGAGGAAGCGATCGCAGAGGTCATCCTGCAGATGGGCCTGAAAAGACTGCCGCTGCTCCCGGCGCGCCACACGATCCGGATGATGGCCAAGGCGGCAGCGGCCGTTTACGAGGGCGTCGCCGAGGATGCGCGAATGGCAAAGGAACAGGCGTGAGTCTGAATCGCGGCAGGAAGAGTCGTCAGCAGGCAGTTCGGGAGCTGGCTGAGCGCATGACGTTACGCCCTGGCGATCACCCACGCTGCATCTGCGGCCGCTTTCGAAGCAACCCTGCGGGACTTTTGTGGTGACGTCTCAGGCCGCGTCGCTCGTCAGCAACCGGACGTCCCGCCTTCTCCTCGCTCCTTACCGGAAACGTCACCGCCAACGTCGCGGCTCACGCAGGTTTTGTCAGGGGTTCTAAGAACCAACCATTCACGAACGCGAATCCGGATTGGAGGACACGTCGTTATGTCACAATTGACTCTGCTTCGCACACGTCCCACCGTGGCAGGATTGCATGGTGCGGTGGCTTCCGCGCATCCGTTGGCCACGCAGGCGGGAATGGACACCCTGCGAGCCGGCGGGAATGCCGTGGATGCCGTCGTGGCGACCGCCGCGGCGCTGAATGTGGTGGAGCCGTATATGAGTGGTGTTGCCGGGGTCGGATTTCTGATGCTGCATCCGGCACAGGGTGAAACCAAAGTCCTGAACTTCAGCGGGAACACGCCGGCCGCCGCGACTCCCGGCGCGTTCACGCCCGCCACCCAGGATCTGGGACCGCGAGCATGTCTGATCCCCGGCAACGTCGCGGGCTGGTTCGAGGCGCTGCGCGTTCATGGGACGCGTTCGCCGCGCGAGCTGTTCTCCGCAGCGATCCGTTTCGCCGAAGAAGGGTTCCCGCTGCACCCGCTCAATGTGCGATTGATCGAACAAGGCCTGCCGCGTCTGAACGAAGCGGGTCTCGCCATCTTTGGCAATGTTCCACTACGGCTGGGTGCAGCGTTGCGGCAGCCGGATCTGGCCCGCTCGCTGCTTGAAATTGCCGACCAGGGAGCTGATTACTTCTACCGCGGTCCGCTCGCGCACCAGATCGCCGATTACGTGCAGTCGCAGGGCGGGTTCCTGTCACGTGCCGATCTTGCGGGCTACTCGCCCGCGTGGGAGTCACCACTCCACGTCAGTTACCGCGGTTGCTCGGTCAGAACTCCGCCCCCGAACTGCGAAGGCCTGCAGATCCTGCAGACGCTCCGGTTGCTCGAAGCCACCGATCTGACGACCCTGGCACACAACTCGGCGGACTATATCCATCTGCTCAGCGAGGCGATGAAGCTGGCCACCGCGGATCGCATTCGCTGGTGCGGAGATCCCATGTTCTACAGCATTCCGGTCGACCGGCTGCTCAGCGATTCTTACGTGGGCGAGCGGCGACGGCAGATTGATCGCCGGAAAGCGTCCCGCAGCGAAGGGGAACGCTGGCTCGGCACGCGACGGCCGGATGTGGTCGCACCCGGCCAGATCGGCGGAATGACCACTCACTTTGCCGCAGTCGACGAGGAAGGCAATGTGGCAAGTATCACGCAATCGCTCGGCAATGTGTTCGGCAGCGGAGTTGTGGTCCCGGGCACTGGGATCGCACTCAACAACTTTGTGTACTGGACAGAAGTGGATCCGGCCTGCCCGACTCCGAATCGGATTCACCCCGGCCGCCGCTGGTCGTGCTGTATGTCACCCGTGCAGGTGTTTCGCGATGGGAAGTTCTGGTTCTCGATCGGCACGCCTGGCAGCTATGGCATCCTGCAGACGACGGTGCAGATGCTGTTGAACATCGTCGACTTCGGCGCCGATCCCCAGCTGGCGATCGAGGCACCTCGTTTCCGGGTGTGGGAAGAAACTCGCATGCAGATCGAAGACCGCATCGATCCGCAGGTCCGCGCTGAGTTGGCAGCCCGCGGCCATGCGCTCGAGTTGGTTGGCGATTACTCCATGCTGGTTGGCGGTGGCCAGTCGGTCATGGTTGATCCGGAATCGGGAGCACGGCTCGGCGGCGCCGACCCGCGCCGCGATGGGTATGCGATGGCGTACTGAGCCGCTGTGGGGATGAAAAAGGGACGCAGCCAAGAGTGTTCGGCACGCCGCTTGCACAGCTTTGAGGGCAATTCTCAGGCACACGAATAATACGTTTTTGGCACACTACTTGCGACGCTCTCTGTGGGAAATTCTGTCCTGCGAAAGTGACATAGCGAGCAGCGATTGTGGCAAAGGGTGCCAGACAATCTGATAATCAACCGACGGAGTACCTCGGGCAAGGCTGTTGCGCAGCGATTTGAGATCCGCCTCGGACTGCACGCCGGTCACGTGACGTGTCCATGGCGAAGGCTTCACAAGCGGACTGTCAGACAACAGGCCCTCAGGACCGCTGCGAACTGTCGGCTTGAGACGGGACCACTCCCAGTCCTGACTTCGCTCAACAATTCTCGCCCACAGTGGGTTTCGTCCCACGTAATGCAAGACCGTCAGATAACGGTCGTCCGCCTGCACCGGAAGCGCCTTGAACCGTCCCTGCCAGACATGCCCGCTGCCTCACTGCTGTCAACAGAGCGGGCGACTGAGGTAAACACGAGTGGGGCGTTCATCTGCAGGGCGGGTGTGTGCCAAGAACGCTGCTGCCCGCTCTGCCACGTGCCATTGGCGGATATCGTCCGATTCGGGGCCAGCGGATTTCCTCGTGTCGAAATGCTTAACGGCGTTGAGTGATGGGACCAGCCATTTGCAGGTGAATCGCAGGACTTGCCACAGAGAACTTTGCGCGGGCTTCGCCCGCAACCCAATGCAGCCACGCTCGCCGGGCCGTCAGCGATCGGCGTTGTCCGTCTTTGATGCGATTCGGACGCCCTCTGGTTGGCCTGGCTCAGGTCTGGAAACCTGAACGCACGCGTGTCGCAAAGTCAACGTCGGCAGAAGTCTGGTTTTCCGTTGGGCTTGCCCCGGCGGGAACAAAACTGAGTGGCTACAACGGAACATGATCCCCTCCCCTCTCTTTTCGCTCGCTCG
>SXGS01577953.1_pt1 | contig 12002 bp, 15 predicted proteins | sample 3174681 | NCBI WGS metagenome assembly SXGS01 (sample SAMN11356861, study PRJNA531348) | freshwater metagenome | isolation source: freshwater sample F1-80 | place: China: Fuxian Lake, Yuxi | collected 2017-12-25
GAGAGCCGGCGTAGCTCAGTGGTAGAGCAGCTGATTCGTAATCAGCAGGTCGGTGGTTCAATCCCACTCGCCGGCTCCACATAACCGTTCCGCCGTGAATGTCCCGCCTTGTCATCCCCGCGCGGTTGCCGCTCTCGTTCAACGATCAATTTGTGAGGACTGCACGCCCGATGAGAGCGCCTTGGATCAATGTCCGCATCGGCTCGCTCTGTGCGTACACGGTAAGTTGTCTCCTCGGAGCAAGCGTCGCGCTGGACGAGACGGTTTTCGCTGCCGGATCCGAAGGCGCCGTCACGGTGGTCAAAGAAGAATCGATCGATGCTGCGGCTAAGGCAGTAATCGAGGATGCGCGAGCGCTGGTGGCCGCTCCCTTGCGAATGACCGGGGAGGATTGGCTCAAGGTTGGGGCTGGGGCGGCGGTTGTCGGAGGCTTTGTTGCTGCCGATCACAGTATCCAGGACTGGGTCGACCGGAACAACAAGAGCGCGACGGGAAAGAAGGTGGCGGATGGCTTCAACACCTTCGGCAATCCGGTGACCATGGCGGGCGTCAATGTCGGCGTCATTGCGATCGGTCTTGCCAACCAATCCTACGGGGGGGGCAGTTGGATCAAAGAGGCCGGGCTGGTCGGTCTGGAAGCCGAGGGATTTGCCGTGGTGGCGGCTGAGTTGCTCAGCAATGCAACGGGCCGCGCTCGCCCCGAGAAACATCAAGGCGCGACGGACTTCCGCCCGTTCTCCGGGAACACATCATTCGGCTCCTCCCATGCGGCGGCCAGTTTTGCCGTCGCCGCGGTGTTTGCCGATCGGTTCGACCCGGCTATCGGCTGGTTGTCCTATGGAGTGGCGGCGGCCGTGGCTGCCTCACGGGTCTATACGGACAAGCATTTTAGCTCCGATGTCATCGTCGGCGGTTTGATCGGTTGGGGTATGGGGAAATTTATCAGCCGACAACATGCGGCGGACCCGGACGACTGGCAGATTCGCCCCCTGTCCATGGATCATGGAGTCGGTACGGGCCTCATGATCGGGAAACGGTTCTGACTCAAGCGGGCCACGCTATGCTGCATGGTAGCGCCGACAAGTCTCTTTTTCCGCAGGTCTGGAACAGGTTTGTCTGCGCCTGGAAGGGGGTAAGGGCGGCCTATCGGGAAGAGCAGAGTTTTCGTATTCAACTGACGGCTGCTGGTGCCGTCAGCTTGGCCGGGTTGATCGTCGGGCTGTCTCAAACGGAGTGGTTGTTTATCGTCACGGCGATCGGGCTGGTGCTCTCGCTGGAGCTGTTGAATACCATGATCGAGAAAACGCTCGATCTGCTGCACCCGACGCAGCATGAAAGGGTGAAGTTCATCAAAGATGTGTCGGCTGCCGCGGTGCTCATTGCGTCGCTGGCGTCGGTCATCGTGGGCCTTATCATATTCGTTCGTCACGTCCTTTGATGCAGCCTCACCTTGACACTCCGGTAGCCGAACGATATTCTGCCAATTACGCACATGACGGCTATGGCCTCCCTTCAACGCAAGACACGTCAACAGGCATCAGGTCGGGGCAACCCTGACTCTCGTCAACAGCCGAAGGCCCCGTTGTTGATGTCGAGGGCTTTAGCCTGGGCTTTGCTGCGGTTGTATGATGTGCCTGATCCACGTAGGCCTGACCGTCTCATCCGAGGCTACGACCGGCTCCATGCCTTGCGGACGGCGCGTATGTGCGCTGCGGTCGCGGCCGAATTGGGCCATCCGCCAGACCGGCTACGCCAATACCAAATCGCCTGTCTGCTGCACGACCTTGGGAGGGCAGGCCTGGACCGGAAGCAGTTTGGGGCCATCTGGTCCTGGGCTAGGCGCCGTGGAATTCCGACTAGGCCACGGGAATGGCGCGCAGTTCATCCGAACACGGTCTATGGCCATGAAACGGAAGCATTCCTGGCTCGATATGCGGACGAGCTCGAGCGCGCTGGAATTCCGATGGATCGGTGGAGCCAAGCCCAGGTGGAGATGCGTCTCGGTTACGCGCGTCGCCTGGCCCGTCGTCTGCGTGAGGTGAAGCCGAAGTTGATGGACTTGGGAATCCAGTGGAAGCCCTGGATGGCGATGGTTATGTTGTACTACTATTACCCGGAGAAGCTGGAAGGGGCTAAGCCATGGGTGCGTCAACTGGCCGAGATATTGGTGGCCTGCGAGCAGTTTGAAGCCTACAGCAACCGCCGCCGCGGAGAGGACTATTATGCCCGCTCACGGGAAACCCTCGCGGAGGCCTTTGCCTACTTGGAGAAACTTCGGCTCGAAGGGATTCTCTCGGAGCCTGTCGTGCAGACGTTACGGAATTTGGCTGCCAGAGGGGCGTTCGACCGGATTCTTGAAGAGGCGAGAGGCTGCGTATTATCTGCAGGTGAACGCCGCATACTTAAGCGACTAGCCGAAGGAGCGGTCTGATGCCGGTGAAGACCGTTTCGCTCTGTATCAAGATGCAGGGGGATACGCAGCTTGAGAATGTGACCGCCCAGGTGAAGCAGGCTCTGGGCGGGTCCGGCCTGCAGGCCGGTGTTGTGACGGTCTTCATCAAGCACACTACGGCCTCGGTCTTGATTATCGAGGATGAGCCAGGTATCCGAGCGGATACCAAAGCGGTCTGGGACCGGCTGATTCCGGCCGACCCGGCCTGGCAGCACAATACGCGTAATTCCGGTGAAAACAACGGGCACAGTCATCTGCGGGCTCATTTGCAGGGTCCGTCCGTGACGATCCCCTTCGCGGATGGGGCTTTGATGCTGGGCATATGGCAGCAGGTCGTGGTGATTGATTTGGATACCCGATCCCGCACGCGTGATCTGGTCGTGCAAGTTATCGGGGAATAGCGGATTGTCTGTGGCCCGCCGCCATGCAGTTCTCCTTTCCTTATCCCTGTGCCTTGTTCTTTTCCTCAGCCATATTTTCCAGGCTCCGATCCAGGCCGACTGGGGGAATCCCTTGGAGGCTGGGTATGTAGGCCAGGAGGCGCGTCTCCGTCCGATCTCCCAGTCGGCGACCGACTTGCTTCCGGATGAGCGGGCGACTATAGCGGTTTTTGAAAAAGCGGCGAAGTCGGTTGTCTTTATCACCAACACCGCCATCCGGCGCGATCTGTTTTCTCTGGATCTGTTCGAAGTTCCTCAAGGCTCAGGGTCCGGATTCGTCTGGAACAAGTCCGGTCATATCGTGACCAACTTTCACGTGGTCTACGGCGCCGACTCGATCAATATCATTATGGCGGATCGAACCGACCATAAGGCCAGGGTCGTGGGGCTCGATCCGGACCATGATCTTGCCGTGTTGCAAATCCAAGCTGCTCCGGACTCCCTTGCGCCAATTCCGGTCGGCAGTTCATCTGATCTTCGAGTGGGGCAGAAGGTGCTGGCCATCGGGAATCCGTTCGGACTGGACCATACGCTGACGACCGGCGTGGTGAGCGCGTTAGGGCGGACGACCAAGTCCATGACGGGGCGGACAATCGAAGGGGTGATCCAGACAGATGCGGCGATCAATCCCGGCAATTCTGGCGGTCCCCTCCTGGACAGTTCCGGACGGTTGATCGGGATCAACACGCAAATCGTCAGCCCCAGCGGCGCCTACGCGGGCATCGGGTTTGCGGTTCCGGTCGCCACGATTAACCGCATCGTGCCCGAGCTGATCCAACATGGAAAACTCATCAAGCCGGGCATGGGGGTGGTCCTGATACCCGACGCGATCGCCAAACGATGGGGAATCAATGGCCTGGTGATCGGGCGAATCGTCAAGGGTGGTCCGGCGGAGCGGGTTGGGCTGAAAGGGGTTCGCGAGAGCGCCGGGGGGCGGGTAGAACTTGGCGACATTATAACGGCCATAGATGGGAAACCGGTTGCGACCCTCGATGACCTCCTGAACCTTCTGGAGCAGCATAAAGTCGGCGATCGGGTGCTGGTAGAGTTTCAGAGGGACGGTCGGAGGCAGCAAGTGCCCATGGTCTTGCAGCAGGTTGAATAGCCGCGTCAGCCCTGCTTTCGAGGCAAATATTGCGTCTCTGTCCCTGCCGATCGGATGCGCTCTGGAAGCCAGGCAGAGCCGATGGTTTGCGATCCCCTCGATCTCCGACTGCATCGTCGTCACGGCTCGATCGGGCGCAGAGCTGACACCATCCTTCCTGCTCCGAGGATCTCTTCGGAGAAGTCGTGCTGGTCCATTCAGGTCCGAGCTTGGCTGGTTTTCCCAAGTCGGATGACATCCACAAGACGATTCTCCGCCCAGTAATGGTCTTCATCGAGGCGGGATTGTTGGAAGAATCCGCAATGGCCGCCATGTTTGGGCGCGGTTATCCTGATCATGGGGTTGGACTGCGCGGTTGACGTCGCGAAGGTGTTGAACGGGATAAAGGGGTCGTCCTGTGAAGCTATGATCAGTGTCGGAACTCGGATGTGGTGCAGGACATGTCTGGCTCCAGCCCGTTCATAATAGTCGCTTGCGTCGGAGAATCCTCCATGGACTGCGGTGTACCGGTCATCGAACTCACGCAAGGAGCGGGTTCGGTCGAGGGATACCAGATCGAACTTGCCGGGAAAGTGCGCGGCTTTGCGGCGCACTCTGGCCTTCAGTCGAGTCAGAAAATAGTGCTGGTAGAACCAATTTGCGGGCTGCTCCAAAGCCTCCACGCAGGCGGCTGGGTCGATATTCGGACAGACGGCGACGATCCCTTTGAGCGAGGACAGTGCGGCCCCTGATTCTCCGGCCATCTTCAAAACCAGATTGCCGCCCATGGAATAGCCTGCCGCCCAAATATCATCCAGCCCATCCTTGTCAGTCAGCTCGCGGACCACGGCGGTGAAGTCGCTGCTCATTCCTGAATGGTACAGCGTCGGAGTCAGGTGCTCTGTTCCGCCGCAGTTCCGTTGATTGAGGCGGATCACATTCAGGCCGGCGCGCCAAGCCTTGTCGGCGATCCCAAGCATGTAGGGGGAGTCGCTACAGCCTTCGAAGCCATGGACGAGGATGAGCGTCCGTGTGCGTCGACGGGACGGCTGCCAGTGGCAATAGCCGAGGAGCTGAGAGTCAGGCGCGACCGTAAAGAGCCTGGGGTGGCTTGGGATGTCGATCGGCGACGGATGGCGCCGCCACCTGATCCTGGGAAGAACCGTCATCAGGTGCGGGTGAAAGCAGAGCGGGTGCGGGTGGAAGTCGGTCCAGGCCATAGTGTTCTTGAAGGAAGCCTATCGTGGGACACGAGAGTAAAGGGTAGTCGGTTTCACGGCCGAGAGGACGCTCTGTCAAGCAAGTATCCTGACACTGAGCGGCGGCGATTTGGGCGGCGTGCGAAAAAAAGGGAGCGGCTCGGATGAGCCGCTCCCTTGACTGCACAGGGAGAACTCTTAGAAGCGATCACGACCGCCGCTGCGGCCGCCACCACCACCACCAAACCGTCCACCGCCACCACCGGAGCGGGGCTCCTGGGGTTTTGCCTCGTTTACCGTCAATGTCCGCCCGTCCATTTGGGTGCCGTGCAGCGCCGTAATTGCAGCCTTGGCTTCTTCGGCGGTGGACATTTCCACGAAGCCGAATCCCCTGGACTGTCCCGTGAACTTGTCCGTGATCACACGTGCGGACTCGACCGCGCCGTGTACGGCGAAGAGATCGTTCAACTGAGACTCGGTCGCCGAATAGGGCAGCCCACCGACATAAATCTTCGAACCCATGGGGTTCCTCCTTTGAGAGAATGATATTGTCTTGGACTCGAGAAAAAAACGACAGGAAGGAACGGGCCGAAGGCGCGAACGCTGAGGCGACTTAGGTCTGGCTTCCGATCAAATTCCCGGACAAAACAACATCGGTTGAAGGCCTTGCTTGTTCCTACTCCACCACAGGCCCTACGCGATGAAGTCCGCACACCGTAGCATGTCATGGGCCTAATAGCAACCACTGTCTTTCCGGCCCCTACTGGGTGGCGCCTCGCCGGCTCGGACGGACGGCTTCTGTGGGTCGGCCGGAGGCCCCGTGCTTCCCGTCGTGGGGCATCGGCTGAGCCCTGGCGCCTTGTCCCAGTGCGCGACCGGCCAGTGCCAGCCCCTGTCGGCGGATCTCTTCGATAGAGACGGTCGGGCGGTCCTTGATCGATATGCCCAGTCCCCATTGCTCCATCTTGATCTTCCGCTTCGGAGTGCCACGCTTTGCTTTGAGGAGATGTTTACCGCCTGGCCATGCCATGGAGCCTCCTTAGACCGTCCGTCTTCCTTGTGGTGAGCTGATCGATGCTGCCACTGTCTCTTCTACAGTCAACGATGCACGTGCCGGTGTCCACGATTATCGGGCGCAACAGGGGTTGGGCCCTGACCGGATCAAGTAGCGCGGTTCCTTGATGGCGTTGGCGCTTCAAGATGGTCCGACAGGGTCCGGATGTCCGGTTCTTGTTTCTTGCAGGGAACGGACAGATACATCGCGCAGGTAAAGCTTCCGGCTCCGGAATATTGGGAGCGGACCAGTAATTGCGAGCCGTCCGCGAATGTGATGTTCGGCTCGACATGCATTGTTCCCATCCGCAATCTATCCTCGTGGCCGGTGCCTATGCTCGACACAATCTCGTGGCTATGGCACAGAAACCAATTGCATATCCAGGCCAGCTCGTCATCCGCCGCATCGTGCGGGGAGAGTTCGGTCGTAGGAGCAGCGTGTACTAGGGAATCGGTCGCGCAGGGTCAGGGCGGCGGTGCGGAAGCGCGAAAGATAGGATAGTGACCGTGGCTCGTACGGTGCAATAGTCTACCACATCCGTGGTTCAGTATCTGCCCTATGTTAATATTTATAAGTTGTTGAGTTTAATGGTAATTATGCGAGACATTGCATTGTCTGGTTATTGAGGGCTAAAGGATGTCCCTATCGCGACTCCCCCTACGCCCAGCCCCCCATCGAGAACTCGACCACTCTGTCGCGCCAACCATTCAACAGGGCGATTCAACAGGGCGATGCCCCGGTATTCGTACGGTTGTGTGAGTGGGGAGGCTCGTTTCCAGCTCTGCTGCGTTCACTTCCCCATTCGGCTCCGGATGCGTCCACTGGGTCAACGTTTGCTCCGTTTGCGCTTGGAATCACCGGCCTCGGCCAGGTAACGAGGTCTGGTCCGGTCCCGTGCCGGTTCATGATGGCCGATCCGATTGGCGGTAATGCCGGGCTCGATGACTTCACCACAGAGGAGGCAGCGCCAGCCGTCCAGGGACTGGCAGTTGGTCATTTTCCCTGTATCTTCCAGGCGAATCGGGCCCATCAGGCCTTGGCAGCGTGGGCAGGTCATTGATTGCCTCCTAGTCGACAGGCACAACAGGTCAGCGCAGAACCGTAGAGTAGAGGCGGCGGAGACCGGGGAAGCAGCGCGCAAAGAGTCAAAGCACAAAAGATCGGACCGTCAATGTGGCTCGTACGATACGGCAGTCTACCACACTCGAGTGAAGTGCCGTCGGGACATGAAAAGGGCTGCATCTCACAAGGAATGCAGCCCTGATGGATTGGCTCCCCGGGCAGGACTCGAACCTGCGGCCACCTGATTAACAGTCAGGCGCTCTACCAACTGAGCTACCGGGGAACGCAGTCAACGCCATTAGAAGGATATTGGGCCTGAAGCTATCGGCACGGTCCTATATTAGCATAGTTGACGGATTGAATCGCCAGGTTTTGTCGCCGTAGCGAGTGCAGCTAGGTCCAGAGGAACAGCCGGCACTAGACGTCAAACGTCCCCGATTCATCCTCATCGTCAGCCGCGTCGGAGGTGCCTTCCGAGAGCCCGGCAAAGTGGCGGGCCCAGGTGACGTACAGATTCCCGCTGTCACGCATGGCATCGACGCCCTTGGCGAGCTTGCTTGCCAACTCGGGGTCCTTCCCGGTTGCCTCGATCTCAGCGGCACGGTGCTCCAGGACTTTGGGGAACCGATTGAGCAGGATCGTGATCTCGCCCAGCAACTCTCTCAGCACATTGTCTTCGTTCGTCATAGGGCCTCCGCATTCCCAAGGCCTCAATAAAAAACCCCACAGCGTTGCGCCATGGGGTTTCTTGGTCTTTCGGTGCCGCGCTGGTTGTCAGCCTTGGTAGGCTTGCCCCAGGCCTGCGGACTCGCCCTTGTGGGACATGAGCGCGCCGCTCGAGCTGACCGCCTGCATCTCGATCGCCATGTGCTTGGCTGCGTTACAGACGACCACGCAGAGCTCGCAGCCCTTGCAACGGCTGATGTTCACCTCCGCCACCATCTTGGCCGAGTTCAGGTCCAGACAGTTGGCCTCCGGACAGTACATGATGCAAAGACGGCAGCCCTTCTTGGCCACACACTTCTCGTCAATCACTTGCGCGATATTGTACATGCCTCTGGTATCCCCGTTTGTTACGCCGCGGCCATGGCCGCCACTTGCAGTTCAAACTTGTTCTTCTCAGCCCATTCGACGCCCATTTCATAAGCCCGCTTGACCGTGGCGAGATTTTTAGCCAGCAACATTTCCTTCTTGGCGAATTTTTTCTTGATCGCTTCGTCCAAGGTGGCCGTCCCGCCGGAGGCCACGAATTTCTTGCCGAACCGCTCCTGGAGGGCCAAATCGAGCGCGTTCATGGAGACGCACTTGGTGATGCCGGCCACGGACCCGATCATGGTCATGTTCGTGGACAGCTCGGTGCCCGCGACGTCCAGGGCGATCTGTGTCCCGTTGATGTAGAACACGGCCACTTTAAGGTCCTTCAGTCGCTGGATATCCTCATCGGTGAGCAAGGGGGCGTCCGAGTTGATGATGACCAAGCCGCCTTCCTTGATGCCGGAGTAGAAAGGCATCGTGTAGCTCTTGCCCATCGTAACCACCTGAGGATGGAACACTTGGATCACGTCCGGGAACACCAGTTCGCCCCGGTCGTAGATGCGCTCGATGCCGATCCGGCAGTAGCTTTCCGCCGGCGCCATGCGCTTCTCGGCGCCAAAGAACGGATTTGAAATAGCAAACCGGCCGTCCTTCGACGCGGCCATGGCCATCACGTGCGCCGCGGTCACCGCACCTTGCCCGCCCAAGCCGGACATCCGAATGTTGAGTCGCTTCTTGATCATGTGTGCTCTCTCCTGCGCCGGATACCGTTAGGCCTGCGCCGCCAGTTGCTCCTTGGCGGCAGCCTTCTTTTCCTTTTCCTTGGCGGCGATTTCCGCGAGCAACTGCTTGGCCGGCTCGCTGATGTACTCTTTGTAAGCGAAGCGCTCGGTCGGCTTTTCCGAATCTCGCATCTCCTGGAGGCCTTCCATGCTGTTCTTGCCGATTTCCAGGATGCAGGGGGTATAGAGCTGCAGATAGGTCGGGCCGATCTCGCGGGCGACGTGAACCGCGTTCCGGATGACTTTTTCAACGAGAGACGGCTTGCTGACCGTGCAGTTCACGACATAGTGGCAGCCGGACTCGCGGGCGATCTCGGGCAGCCGTACTTTTTCGAACTGCTTGCCGACCGGCGCCATCTTGGCCACGAAGCCCTTCTGCATCAGACCGCTCTCCTGGCCGCCGGTGTTGGCGTACAGCTCGTTGTCGAAGCAGATCGTGGTGAACTTCTCCTGACGAAACCAGGCTTGCAGGGTCATGTCCAAACCGATATCCACCGTGGCTCCGTCGCCAGCCAGCACCACCACGTCCTTGATCCGGCCAGGGAACCGCACCGTCAACGCCCGCTTGAGGCCGGAGGCGATGGCGTTCTGGTTGCCGAAGAGCGAGTGGATGTTGTGCACAGCCACGTGGGGGAACACCAGGCTGGTGCAGCCGGTGGAACCCACCATGACGGTGTCTTCCGGGTTGGGCAGGGAGGCCAGGATATACCGGAATGCCATGGACTCAGGGCAGCCGGCGCAGAGCGAATGCTCTTCGATCAGCTCCTTGGCCGCTCCGATATCCTTCCAGCCCCGGTCTTCTTTTCCGTATGTCGCCCGGTTGACCAGATCCTGGTACTCGGGCGGCATGATATCGAAAAACTCCGGCGCGATTTTTATCCGCTCTTTGCTCATGGAAGCCTCCTCTTCAGGGCTGCTGTCTATCGTCGATGACCGTGCGTGAACCGTTCCGCAGCGACGGCTCAGCTTCCACGACCGGCAAGGGCCGCGTTGCGGATGCCGAGTGCATTCTTGATCTCCGATGTAATGATCTCCGGGGGCATCGTCATTCCGCCGCCCACCCGAGGGCCGGAGACTACGCGGTCACTGTCTGGGATACTTGCTTTGATCTCGCGGGCCATCCAGCCCACCACGTTGAACTCCGGCACGATGATATGCTTGGCGTTCTTGGTGGCTTCGCGGATTTCCTGCCAGGGCCAGGGCCGCAACGACTTAATCTTGACCAAGCCCACGCGGATGCCCTCGTCGGCCAATAGCCGGATGGCCTCCCGTCCTTGCGACACGGCGGTGCCGGAGGAGACGATGAGGACGTCGGCGTCGGCGTTCTCGGTCTCGATCAGCCCATCGATCCAGGCGATCGTGTGCTTGCGCGACCGTTCCACCGCCGCCCAGACTTCCTGCTGCCAGGAGGCGTGGGTGGCGTAGCTGATGTAGTTGCTCTTCATCACGAAGGGATCCCGCATCATCCGGACCGGGGGGCATTCCATGTCCATGCAGGGCACCGGCGAGCGGTAGGGGTCATAGGGCGGCAGGCACATATCCACCGGCGTGAGATTGACCACGTCCTTGGTGTGCGTCACGAAGAATCCGTCGCAGCAGAGGGCCAGCGGCAGGTGCACATCCGGCTCCTCCGAAACCATGTAGCCTTTGAGAATCCAGTCGTAGAAGTCCTGGGCGGTTTCGGCGTGCCAGACCAGCATGCCGGTCTGGAGCAGGTATGAGATTTCCAACGTGTCTGGCTGGATGGAGAGCGGGGAGTTGATGCCGCGGCAGGTCACGATCATCTGGATCGGGAGCCTGGCTCCGGCCCACATGGGGAAGTTCTCCATCGCCCGCATCGTGCCGGGCCCCGCGGTAGTCGTAAACACCCGCGCGCCGCCGAAGGCGGCGCCGGCGCACTGTGACATCACGGCGAACTCGCTCTCGCCCCGGAAGTACTCCTTCACATATCCTTCCGCGAACAGTTCACCGCACAGGGCGGCGGCTTCGCTCTGCGGCGTGATCGGATAGGCGATCATCAAGTCCACGTTCGCGCGGCGGACGGCTTCCTTGATCACTTCACTGCCCGTGAAAAAAGACGGGGTGCGGGGCGCCTCGAACATCATCTTCCGGGCATCCGTGATGACCTGCCCCTTTTTATTTGTCGTCCCGATCGGTGAATGATTGTCCATGGACCCGGCCTCCTTATCAGTAGGCCCCGCAGCTTGCTGCGCGGCGGTAATGGCTCAGGAACTGCTCCGCTTCAGTTCGAAGACCCGCTCTTGGACACCGTTTGTGAAACTTTGACGGTCCCTTTGAGCTTGCGCACCCACTCGGCTAGGTGCATGATTTTTTCCACGGAGGCATCGCGGAACGACAGCATGGCATCCTCGTGCCCCGCTTGGGCGCACATGGCGACGGTATAGCAAGACGTGCCGCCACGGATGATCTTCAGCGACAGGTTGGCCTGGTGGCAATGCACCCCCACAAACATGCAGCAGTCGATCTTGTTGTGCCAGATGGTCAGGTTCGGGTGGTTCGGGTTGATTTCGACTTCGGGATTGATCTTGGGGTACTTGGGCCGGTAGTCGGGCATCGGAATGAGCATGGCGCGCTGTTGGGGAGTGACGCATTCCTTGAGCGTTTCATACAGGTGCCGGATCGCCGTGGCCTTTTTCGCGGCTTTTTCGTTCCAAGCCCACAGGACCAAGGGGCCCGGGAAAATAGTGGGGACTTTAGCCATCAAGAACTGGCGGGCCGCCTCTTCGTAGGCCTTCTCCTCCGGCACGATGACGCCGTTGATATGGGCCTCGCCAGGATTCGGCAGCCTGATGCCCATGGACGCCGCCGCCGGCGGCAGAAAATGTTCGGGACCTGGCATTACGCGGTATTGGTTCATGCGACTTCAGCTCCTA
>SXGS01122322.1_pt1 | contig 12001 bp, 7 predicted proteins | sample 3174681 | NCBI WGS metagenome assembly SXGS01 (sample SAMN11356861, study PRJNA531348) | freshwater metagenome | isolation source: freshwater sample F1-80 | place: China: Fuxian Lake, Yuxi | collected 2017-12-25
AAGAGCTTCTAGGATTTTCGACTCCACAAATGCGTCCAGTGTTTCGCAGCGAATCGAACTGTAACACGGAGACACACCGGCCATGGTGCGATGCCTTGAGCAACGGTAGACAGGATGAGTGTTGCGGGGATAGCTGGGCGAAACAGCCATCTTGGCAGGTGCGGCCTATGTGGATCTGAATCCCATTCGAGCTGCGATGGCTGAAACACTGGTCGGTCGGTTATTCTACGCGGTAGCTGGTCAACCTCACGTCATCGACGCTCGTCATTCGCGCAATGGCAAGCGGCGGCACAAAACCAAGGTCCGAACCCGCGAGTTACTCACAGCAGCCGATTGAGTGTTGGCTGACTTCGTTCTCCGAAGTACACGCTACGAAGCCCCAAATTCGATACAGTTTCAAGCATCAAGCTTCGGGCGCGCTCGCGCCGACTGGTTTGCCTGATCGAATTCGTTTTCGCACTCTTAGAAACGCCCAATTGCCAGTTTGCGAACCTCCAACAAATGCTGTGTCCCCGGTGCCCCGGTCCGACCGCATGGAAGGCCCAAAAAAAACAAAAAACGGTTCCTGACACCTTTTGTCTGTCTCACCAAACAAAGACTCCTGACACCTTTGTGTGCTCCCGGTGTTCTTGGCCGTCGCTTGAGTCAGGCTTCATTCCTTGATTCAGTCAGCAAGATTTCAATCGTAAGACTGCAAGTAGTGATTGTGTTTGATCTGGGGCTCAAACCCGTACAGCATCACGTCTTTCAAGTGAAACCGCAGTTTGATCGGGCGGCCCTGCAGCAGATAGCAGTCCGGGTTGTCTCCCCACTTTATCACATGGCGGACGCTGTCCGTTGTGATGGGTGTGCAGTCGGCCATGCTGAAGCCCTCGATGACCTTACCATTTGCATCGAGCGCTTCAACGGTGAGCGTCCCGCCGGCGGCGTCGGCATTGATTTCAAGAGTGTCGCCGAGAAATACCAAGGGTTTGGTCGTCAACTGGCTCGGTTCTTTGCCGGCGTTCACGGAAACGAAGCCATCGAGTCGCAGTGTCGCCAGGCCGACGCCACTTTCAATGGGGTCCTTGTGATAAGAAGCCCAATGACGACCGAGAGTCCCACCGTAGTAGATTCGGATTTCGTCACCAACGATCAGCGGCCTGTAATGCGGATAGATCTGCCCCCAGTCCCAATCGTCCTTCGATTTCCCGTAGGGGAGAAACGTTGCCCCTTTAGCCTCTGCCTTCCAGTCTCGTTCACCCTCAAGATCGGCGGTTGTCAGCACGCCGCTTTGACCAACTCGGTTCCAGGTGACTCCGTTGCGGCTGAACACAAGTTGATTGTCAACCCGGTCCATCCAGGGTCTGTCTTCGGGAATGGGCTTGATCGTCTCGCCGTGATAGGTATTGAGAAGTCCCAGATAGACGTCCGAGTAGGGCCACGCCGTCATGGTGTAGAACTCCGTACTGAAGGGCGCATCGAGTTTCGTTTTCTTCAGCACGGTGACCTTCGGTGACCAATGCACGAAATCCAAACTTTCGATCCGGCTGACTTGACGGATGTTCGGCGGCCCGTATCGCAGATAGGCCACATACCGTTGCAGCCGATTATCCCAATAGGGCGCAATCTGCGTGTCGCTGAAGGGAATCACCGGATTTTGGGGCTCCTGTTTCCAACGGATTCCATCCGCCGAATAGGCCACGTGGACCGCCAACGAACTCGCCATTCCGTTGGGCTTGGCACTGTAGAGCATTTTGTAACGGCGATCGGGGTTCGGGTCGTGATCGTCGATCATCACGCCTGGCCCGCCGATGAACGGTTCGGGCGGGTCCATGAGAATCAAGTTCGAACCTGTCGTTTCGTTCAAGGCCGGCTTGGTCCATGCGAGGCCGTCGTCCGACACCGCATAGCCAACAAGGTACTGATGCGTTTGATGCTCATGGAAGCTCTTGCCCAAAATGACCTGATAATAGAGTTGAAACTGCTTTGATCGCGGATCGAAGACGACGCTTCCATAGTCAATCTGCAGACCATCCTTTTGTGGATCGCGGCGGACGATCGGGTTTCGCGGATGTTTCGTCGGCTGGTGTAGTTGCTTTGTAACGCCCTGCATGTCGCCGATGATGTAGTCATCTACGAATAGCTGTTTGCCGTGAATGAGTAGGGCGTCGCCGAGGATCGCGTCGTCCAGATCCTTAAACATCCCCGGTGGGGCCTGGCGGTTCTGGGCGACGGCACCGCCCGTGAGGCCCAATAGCAGACTGAGCATTCCGAGGAGGCATCGCGTTAAAACTATACCGTGAATAGTCGAAAGCAATTCATTTCCCATTTGTGAATTCCTTATTCTTCAAATCTCAGGTTTTGCTATCTGCCGTTCGTTCCACGTAGACGCGTCTCTCCGAGACGCGAATGTCAGTCTCGGAGAGACTGACCTACATGCTACAATTTAGGACCTACAACCGTAGATGGATACGACCTGGCACGATGGTTTTTCGGAGAAACTAAGGCTATGATCAGGTTAGTCAACGCTTCTGCTTTCTAATTAGCCAAGAGTCAGAGCAATGCCACTGCCAAATTCATTATGGATGCGTTCTCCGACGAGTCGCTTTGAAATGAAAACGACATGCCACCTGCTGTTGGTTGTCTGTTGCATGTTCAGTGGGTTGCCTCTATCGATGAGGATGTCTGCCGCTGACGATGAGACCGATTCGAATCGCCTACCTCCGGCAGTGAGTCGGCCGGTCGATTTTCAAAGAGAAATTGAACCTCTCTTGGCTCAATCGTGCGTCCGTTGCCACAATTCGGAGCGGTCCGAGGGCGGTCTGCGTCTGGACGTTGCTCGTTTGGCCTTGCGTGGTGGTGATCGCGGTTCGGCCATTGTGCCCGGCAAGAGCTCCGAAAGCTACCTTGTGCAGTTCGCTTCTGGCATTGCGGAAGAGACGCGGATGCCGCCAGAGGGCGAGGGGAAGCCACTATCCCCGTCGCAGATCGGCTTGATCCGAGGTTGGATCGATCAAGGAGCAAATTGGCCGGAGACCGCTGCACCCAAAGAGCGCGAACGTCAAGAGGTTTCTCACTGGTCGCTAAGGCCCTTGGTACGGCCTGTTCCGCCCAAAGTCGCCAAGCCTCAGTGGGTACAAAACCCGATCGATCAGTTTGTTCTGGCGCGCCTCGACAAAGAGGGCATTTCACCGTCTCCACCCGCTGATCGCGTGACACTTATTCGGCGGCTCAGTTTGGATTTGACAGGGCTTCCACCCACTTCGGAAGCGGTCTCCCAATTCGTAAACGACGTTCATGAGGGCGCCTATGAGCGACTGGTTGAACGACTTCTGGCCTCTGTCCATTTTGGAGAACGATGGGGGAGGTTTTGGCTTGATGCGGCGCGCTACGCCGACTCAGATGGCTACAACGGCGACGGAGAGAGGCCGATTTGGATTTATAGAGACTGGGTTATCCGCGCGTTCAACGCTGACCTTCCATTCGACAAGTTTACGATCGAACAACTGGCTGGCGATCTCCTGCCGCATTCAACATTGGACCAGAAAGTTGCCACCGGCTTCCATCGTAATACCTTGCTGAATCTAGAAGGAGGAAACGACGCCGAAGAGTTTCGTGTTGAACGAGTCGTTGATCGAGTGAATACGACGGGCACCGTTTTTCTCGGACTATCGGTCGGATGTGCCGAGTGTCATGGCCATAAATATGATCCGATTTCGCAGCGCGAATACTATCAATTGTTCGCCTTCTTCAATACTTCCGACGAGCCAACCGTGGACGTTCCTTCACTCGAGCAAGAGGCTCGTTTGGCATCTTTGAAACTGCTCATTTCCAAAGCCGAAACCGACCTGCAAGAGTACGACGATGCGCAAACTTCTCGGCAGGCCGAATGGGAAGCTCGACAACACGCGCTGCGCGCCTGGATTCCGGTTACTCCGCAATCAGTACGCGTTGCAAGCGAGGAGAAGACCAAAATTTTGGAAGATGGTTCGGTGTTGTTGCCCAACCTTGCGTCAGACACAGAGTCGATCAAGCTCACCCTTCGCATTCCGCCGACCGGCATTACCGGACTTCGGCTTGATGCCATGCCCGATCCTTCGCTGCCCAGTTTAGGACCTGGGCGCGGATCCAAAGGAGATTTCGAGCTGAGTGAGATTCAGATCGAAGCCCAGGCAAACTCGAGCGAGACTCGCCAGGCAGTCCTGATAGAGCATGCCGTAACGGAAAGTAGCCTGCCAAACCGTTCCATCGAAAAAGCTATCGACGGCGATCCCAAAACAGGTTGGTCGCCAGATCCAATGACCGGCGGCGTGCGCAGATACGCTCTGTTTGGATTTAAGCAACCTGTCCAATTTGAGGACGGTGGTTATTTGACTGTGACGTTGAAACACGAATCCGTTCCTGGAGCATCCCTGGGCCGAGTATTGCTGTCGGTAACGACTACTTTGAGCCCTGCCAAGTTGGTGAGCCCCAACGCTGTCAACGTGTTGGTGGTTGCTCCCGATCAGCGTACCAAGGATCAAAAAAAATCGTTGCTTGGAGAATTCCAGAGCCAGGATGCGACACGCAAACCTTTGCTCGAACGGCTGAGTTCGCTGCGTAAACAAAAGTCAGATATTCCCCAGACGCTTGTCATTGAAGAATCCAAAACACTGCGGAAAACAAACATTCATATCCGCGGTAGTTTTCTCCGCAAGGGAGACACTGTGACACCGGACGTGCCCGCATGCTTGCCGGGCCTGACGTCCGCTTCGGAGGTTCCGAATCGGCTTGATTTGGCTCGTTGGTTGGTCTCGGAAGATCAGCCCTTGACCGCCCGTGTCATCGCCAATCGCTTTTGGCAGATCCTATTGGGCGCCGGCATCGTGGAGACCGAAAACGACTTCGGAACGCAGGGTTCTCCCCCTTCCCATCCGGAATTGCTCGACTGGTTGGCGAGCGATTTTCGCAGCAGCCAATGGAGCATGAAGCGTCTGATCTACACCATCGTAACCAGCGCCACTTATCGGCAATCGTCGACAGCACGCCCAGATCTCACGCACATCGACCCGGCCAATCGACTTTGGGCACGGCAATCGAGGACGCGATTGGATGCCGAGTTTGTTCGGGATGCTGCTCTGTCCGTGGCCGGGCTACTAGCGACGCCAGTCGGCGGTCCAAGCGTCTTTCCGTACCAACCCGAAGGCGTGATGATTGGCCGCCGGTCATCGACTGCTTGGGTGGAGAGCAACGGTGCGGATCGGTTCCGGCGGACTATGTACACTCACTTTTGGCGAACCAGTCCTCACCCTTATTTGATGGCTTTTGACGCTCCCAAAGCTGATGCGACGTGTACCCGGCGCGATCGATCGAATACGCCTGTCCAGGCACTAACGCTCCTCAACGATCCTCCGTTCGTAGAATGTGCGCGCAGCCTCGCAGGGCAAGTACTTGGCCAGCGGTCGCACGACCCAACATCTTGGTCCGATACCGACGATCTCAGTGCGGCCTTTATCGAATGTGTCTCGCGGAAGCCCACTGCCGCTGAACTTCTCATCTTGCAGAATCTACTTTCGGCCCAGCGTGTGGAATTCCACGATCAAAAGGAGTCGGCACTACTAGTCGCGGGGAATCAGAACCCTTCACAAGTGCCGGTGACGGAATTTGCGGCATGGACAGCCGTGTGTCGCGCGTTATTGAATTTAGACGAGTTTATTAGTCGCGAATAGCAGAGCATCGAAATGGCTAATTCAGATTTGCATCCAGGTGTGGCTCAGACCAGGCGGCACTTTTACGGCCAATGTGGACTGAGCCTCGGTTCGATGGCGGCTCTCGGAATGTGCAGCGCCGCCGGAGGGGAGCGACCATCTTTTGCGTCCGAAGCATCCAACTTACCGAGGCCTCATTTTCCTGCACGGGCCAAGAGCGTGATCTACTTGTTCATGGGCGGTGGTCCAAGCCAACTGGAGTTGTTCGACCCCAAGCCAAAACTCCAGCAAATGAATGGCCAACCGATTCCCGAATCCTATCTGGAAAAAAGGCGATTCGCATTTCTCAACAAGCAAAAGGCGCTGTTGCTCGGATCGGTGCGCAAGTTTGCCAAGTACGGAAAATCGGGGCAAGAACTAGCGGATGTCCTGCCCCATCTCTCGAAGGTCTGTGATGAGTTGGCGATTGTTCGTTCGATGAAGACTGATTTCTTCAACCACGGACCTGCCAAACTATTCTTGCAGACGGGTTCATCGCGTCCGGGTCGTCCAAGTATGGGTGCGTGGGCCACCTACGGAATTGGATCGGAAGCCCAGGATCTGCCAGCGTTTGTCGTGCTGCAATCAGGGTCACGCGGTCCACGGGGTGGTGCGGCTTTATGGGGAAGCGGTTTTCTGCCCACTCGGCATCAAGGCATGCTGTTGCGAAACGAAGGCGATCCAATTCTCGATCTGACAAACCCACCCGGCGTTTCCTCCACCAGTCAGCGACACACGGTCACGGCTCTAAATGCTTTGAATGCCGAACGACTATCGTCCACGGGCGATCCGGAGATTTCCACACGCATCGCTTCCTACGAAATGGCCTTTCGAATGCAGACCAGCGCCCCGGAACTTGTCGATTTCACACGCGAGAGCCAACAAACAAAGCGGCTCTATGGTATCGAAGACGATCGTCCCTCGTTCGCTCGCAATTGCCTGCTCGCGCGGCGATTGATCGAGCGAGGCGTGAGATTTGTTCAGTTGTACCACACAGAATGGGATCACCATGGGGGCATTCTCGAAAACAGTTTGACGGACGGACTTGTCGCGCGTTGCCGCGAGACCGATCAGCCTTCCGCTGCCTTGATTCAAGATTTAAAAGAGCGGGGTTTGCTCGACCAGACGCTCGTGATTTGGGGTGGTGAATTTGGACGAACCCCCATGGCTGAAGACCGCGAGCCTCGCGGACGCGACCACCATGTCGATGCGTTCACCATCTGGCTGGCAGGAGGAGGTATCCAAGGTGGGCAGACGCTCGGAAAGACCGACGAATTCGGATTCTCCGTCGTCGAAGATCTCGTGCACGTGCATGATCTTCAAGCGACCGTTCTCAAACTCCTTGGCATGGATCACTTGAAACTAACCTATCGATTTCAAGGACGAGAATTTCGGCTCACCGACATAGGCGGCCGCGTGGTCGACAAACTTTTGGCCTAGCGTTTCACCCCTCTCGTTTACCCCCGAGCAGAACTCGTTTACCGCCAATACCGTTCAACGAACGTGGGATAAGCTTCCAGCTTGTCAACCTGTAGCGGAGTTTCGCCATTGCTTGCACAAGATATTGACAAGCTGGAAGCTTATCCCACGTTCGTTGAACGGTATTGCGTTTACCGCCCAGCCGAAGGCGCCGGCTCATGATTGACAAACACCGCAACTCGGCTAAGTTTCCAAACTGGTTTTCACGTAGCTGCGTCTACGTGTTAAAGCCTAGAAAATCCCAGGCTGATCCAACGAAAGCGAATTGCATGACAGACAAAAGAAAATTAACTCGTCGAAAGTTTGTTGAGAGTTCGATCTTGCCGGCGATGGCGGCCGGTGCTTTGGCATCGACACCAGCGACGATACGAGCCGATGCATCCATTGCGGCGATCACGAATCAGTCGACGACGATTTTTTCTTTCGATGATGTTTCGATTCCGTACAAACAGAATTTGAAACTGACGATCCATCAGCCGAAAAAACATCCGCAGAATCCGGCAGCACGAGGTTAAATTTGTCAAACCACAACAAGGACAACACTATGCTTCACGTAAGCCAGGAGATCATCGACGGTCTCAAACTGTTTGATTCAGCCACAATCTTTAACGCGCTGGTGCGCAAGTTTGGCTTGCCCAACGAAGAGTACACCGATCACACCATCCGCTCGCTTTTGCCCGAGTTGGGGCCGATCCTGGGCTATGCGGTGACTGCCGAAGTCACCACCAATGACCCCGACACTCCAGCATTGGTGTGGGCCGATTATTATGCACACCTGGAACAGCTACAAGGCCCCTTGGTGGCTGTGCTGAAGGATGTCGATTCACGGGCGGGGCGCGGGGCCAGCTTTGGCGATGGCATGGCAACGGTACACAAACGATTGGGTGTGGTGGGTGCGGTCATCGACGGCACGATACGAGATTTGGCCGGGATTCAAAAGGTGGGCTTGCCGATTTGGGCTTGGGGCACTGTGCCTGGACATGGCGTCTTCAATCTCACACGGATCAACACTCCGGTCACCGTCGGCCAGTTGCGTATTCGTCCTGGTGATTTGATCTTTGCCGACGGCGATGGCTGTGTGCGCATCCCAAATGACCACGCACAAGACATTTTGCGGTTGGCTGGCGAGGTGAGGGCGTTTGAGACAAGCATTTTTGAATTTTACCGTTCGCCAGATTTTACGGTAAAAAAGTTGCGAGAGCGACGATAATGGGTAAAACAACGTCACGCAGAAGTCGCCGCAGGCCAGACCTGGAAGCGCGGCGAGCCGATGGACCGAGACGCGTCCGATGATTGCGAAGAGGTTGAGTTGGTCGTCGGTCGATTTCATTTCACGTCTCACGATTAGAAATTTGTCCCACGTTAGATTTCTTCGAGAACATGGAGCAGGCTGCCAAGATCGTCAGTCCACTTACGCAAACCATGAAATACAATTGGTTTGGCGCGCGTCCGCCCCAAGAGTTCCACGGCCAGGCGTAATCGAAGAACACCGTGTTCAATCCGAAAAAGAGCCACGACGTCAGCAGCAGACTTACCGCGGCGAACTTTCGAGCCGGTAGACTTCGATAGCTCTGTTGAATAAACGCCGTTGCCGTAAACAGGAGAATACAGAGCGGAATCGCGGCGACAAACATCCAACTGGTTGAAAACGAGAGTTTGGGGTTACCGTAGTGGAAGGCATGCATCGATTTTTGCACAATCGGCGCAGCGATCACGGGCAAGACCATCAGATACGGGAAGAACCTCCCGCCAATGCTGCCCACGACTGGCAACACGGTCATCAAAATGCCCCACTGCGTGTACCACGAAAGAAATTCGTTCGGGATCGACTTGGAGTGGAAGTCGGATACCAGCAGCACAAACAGATGAAAAGCACACAGCGCGACTTCCCACGGGGGCGTCAGTGAAACATCCTCGATCGGACTTTCGGCGGGAATCAAGCGTCGGTTGATCCAGACGCCAAACCCAAGAACTGCGCCCCAAATCGTACCGAAGGCTGTTTCCATGACGTTCCACCAGTTGAAATGGCTGTACAACCAATTCCAATTGCTAGCGGCCATCGCTGCGCTGTTCCATGAATGGAAGGACTGCAGACTTTCGACTGGAAATGGAAAAGGGGACGGGGGTTGTTTGTCGGGTGTTGAACGCGTATGTTAAGGGTTTTGCATTTTTTTGGATTGCATGTATGCCTCGACAGAAACGTGTTGACGAAGCCGGATACATTTATCATGCACTCAATCGTGGCAATGCTCGATGTACGATCTTTCATAAGCCCGAGGACTATGATGCCTTCCTCCGAATCCTAGCGGAAGGGCTTGAGAGATATCAAGTCGAACTCTTCGCGTTTACGCTTATGCCAAACCACTGGCATTTTGTCTTGCGGCCCGGCAGGGATCATGAGATGGGAAAGTTGTTGCGATGGATTACTGCAACGCATTCCCTTCGGTATCACGCGCAGTACCATACTCGCGGCGATGGTCACATTTACCAATCGCGTTACAAAAGCTTTCCCGTTCAAGACGATGCCCATTTCTACGTACTCTGTCGGTACGTTGAGCGCAATCCGCTTCGAGCAAAGCTGGTTTCCAAAGCGGAACTTTGGCCCTACGGTTCGCTTTTCCGGTGGAATCAATCGACCGAACCCCTTCCCAAACTCCTGACAAGTTGGCCATTGCCAAGGCTTCCCGGATGGATCGATCGAGTCAACGCACCACTGAACGAAAGAGAGTTGGAAGCATTGCGGACATGCGTCAATCGAGGGAGGCCGTATGGTGATGAGAGATGGACAGAAAAAGTCGCGGAACGCCACGGCGTCTGGCATACTCTCCGTCCAATTGGCCGCCCGAAAAAGCTAGAAATGAGCAAAAAGTGACGCATATTACCCCCGTCCCCTTTTGCCCTGCCGTCCCCTTTTGCCCTGCTGAACCACAGTTCTTCAACAGGCTGCGAGTCCCCTGTGATGTATCGAAACGAAAACCTGATCTTCACATCGCCAGTGATTTTTCGTCGTGAGGCCGTTTCCGGCGATTGTCGGTCTGGGCGTCCAATTCCGCCTTCAACGTGGCGATCTCATGTTGATTGCGTTGATTTTGGGCGACTGCCTGACGTTTGAGATTCAGCCCGAGTAAACGCGTCGATTCCAATTCCCTCACCAATCGTTCGACTCGCTTTTCCGCTTCGATTTGCAAATGCACGGTTTGCGCAACCGAATTGGCATCGGCGGTTTCGGCGGCTCGAGCTAGTGCGGATTCCGCCTTGCGACGCCCCGCGGACTCTCTTTGCAGTTGGATTTGCAAGTTCGCCAACTCGTGACCGGGCCCATCCACAGTTTGACGACGAACGATCGAATTCTCCTTCAGTTCAGAGTTTACTCTCCGCAGATCCTCCAAAGTGCATTGCAGTTTACTGAACAGTTGTACCTGCTGTTGCAATTCTTCATGTTGATTTTCAATGGTGGAATTGCATTGCGTTACTTCGGAGCGCAACTCTGAGATCGATCGATCCCGTCGTTCGCACTGCTGTCGACTAGTTTCCTTGTCGCGAATTAATTCCTCCTGCAACCTACCGATCTGTTCTAGCTGTTCAGCGAGCTGGCCGCGCAACGACTGTTCGCCGTTCTCAATTTCGCGAAGTTTCCCGCGCATCGTTGCCAAGTCGTTTAGCAGTTGCGAGTTTTCCGTGTGCATGGCAGCCATCTGACGAACGACGCAATCGCACTCTTGTAGATGATCGGACGCTTCCCGATCGCGCATCGCGCGCAATTCGAAAACGTCTTTCTCCAAACGCTCGCGGCGCTGGTGCTCCGCGTGCAAGAGTGCGTTCAATCGTTCTCCACGATCCCGAAACTCGATCGACATTTCTGTTTGCTGTGTCGACAGGCGTTCGTTCTCAGATTGTGACTTCTGAAGAGACTCGGCCAGTTCTTGATTTGCATTCAGTTGACAACTGAGATTGGCTTGCACGTTGCCCAACTCTTGACGGCAATTAGCCAACTCTCGCATTATTTCTGCGCGTTCGAACGACAATTGCTCACAACGGTCGTTCAGCTCTCGAATGGATTCTTCGTTCGCGATGCGAGTCGATTCGATTTCGTCATGAAATTGCCGAGTCAATTGCTCTAGCTCATCCTGGGCCACCATCGCGGCTCGATGGTTGGCCTCGACCTGGCTAGCCAGCTCGGCATCACGTTCGGCCAGGATTCTTTGCAGATCGAACTGCTGTTTCAAGGACTCGGTTTGCGATTGTTTCAGCCCTGCGATTTCGTCCGTCATCGCGCAAACTTCGGCGGTGTGCCGAACGAGCGATTCTCGGCGCTCGCATTCTGAATTCTCGCCAGCGCGAATGGCCAACGCGAGCCGGTCGCGTTCCGATCGCAATTCGTCGCCTAATTCCTCGATGGTAGACCGCAGTTGAACGCCGATGGCTGTCGCATCTGTTAAACGCTGGTTCAAGACCAAATGGACGGTTTCGTGGCGACGCGCCTCGCTTGCCAGGCGGAGGTCGAGTTCCACGATAGTCTCATCCGCGCTCTGTCGCGATTCCGCTTCCGATTGGAGTCTGGCATTTAGCTCCGCAACGAGAGAGGCGGATTGAGACTTCGCTTCGAGTTGCTCGGCCGAGAGCCGCTCTCGTGCTTCGAGCGAAAGCCGCAGCTCGTTCTGCTGTCTCGCAATTTCGTTGTCTTGTTGTTCGAGCCTGGTCTGGCATTGAGCAAGTTGCTGTTGAGCTTCGTTCAATGCGATTTTCAACGTAGCGATCTCAGACAACAGACTTTCGCAACGCTTACCGCTTTGCAGAGCGAATTCGCGGTGTGC
>SXGS01068041.1_pt1 | contig 11998 bp, 9 predicted proteins | sample 3174681 | NCBI WGS metagenome assembly SXGS01 (sample SAMN11356861, study PRJNA531348) | freshwater metagenome | isolation source: freshwater sample F1-80 | place: China: Fuxian Lake, Yuxi | collected 2017-12-25
CACCCTACGAACCCTGAAACCGGCCATCCATCCTCAACCAGCTTTTCCGAAGTTCAAAATCACATTCTCGCAAACCGCACTCGCGACCTGATCACGCCGCTCGCAAACGACAAACCCAGACTTCTTCAACAGGCTGATAGGTCGTATTTCGCTGGAATTGCCGGATTCAACCCGCGATTGAACGCAAGCTCAATGCCGATGCGCCTCCACCGCCGATTGATAGTCGTGCTCCTCAGCTTGCTGGCGGCCGCCGTCGCTACTGGCCTATGGGCCTACTTTTTTTCCGAGCGACGGTGGCATCGCGAATTTGACCTCAGTTGGAACGCATTAACGGCGGGAAAGTTTTCCGAAGTCTCTGTTCGGATCGGCCGCTTGCGACAACATCCAAAGTTTGCCGAGCACATTTCTATACTTCGCGCCGGCATGCTCGTCCGAACCGGCAACCCAAACAGAGGGCTGGAGATTCTGAACAAGATGCCCGCCAATGGTCAGCTCCAAGAGCGCAAGCTATTGCTGACCTGCGAAGCGCTGTATCAACTCAAGCGGTATGGCGACGCGGCGCTGGTTGCAGTCAAAATCCTAGAACTGCCGAGCCACGGCAGTCAGGCTCATCGTTGGCTCGCGGCCATCTATTACGACTTGGGCTCAATGCATCAAGCAGAGGTTCATTTGCAAAAACTCGTCGCGCTGGAACCTCAAGACTATTCGCCGTACTACTTACTCGGACAAGTTCACAATGACTTTGAGAGGTTTTCGGAAGCAGCCGAAGACTATCGCCAAGCATTGAAGCGGAATCCGCCAGTCGAAATCATTCCCAAATTGCGTCTCGGACTGGCAACTGCACAAGCAAAGTCCAATGACTTTCACGCTGCGTTGGCTACGCTGGAATCTGTTCGCCCCGAGGAGGATATCGAGACACAGGCGTTGTTAGCGGAATGCTTGTGGAGCGTCGGCAGGAAGTCTGACTCTCAAAAGCTATTGAAAAGAATCAAAGCAATTGATCCGAACAATCTTGACGTATTGTGGCTGGAGGCTCGCTTTGCCTTGGAGGAAGGCCAAACTGAGAATGCCATCTCAATTCTGTTGAAACTCGTTGCCATTGACCCGTTTCACGACGTCGCGCTTATGGAAATGGCCTCCTCGTATCGCCGGCTCGGAAACGCCGCCGAGGCGGATCAGTATCTTGCTCGACGCAAGGATGCTCGCGAGCTATTCGAGAAAATGGTGAACCTCAATACTCGCGCCATCCAAGAGCCGTTCAATGCCGACGTGAGAGAAGAATTGGCAGACGTCTGCAAAAAGCTTGGTAAACACGATTTGGCGACGGTATGGCAAGATGCGGCCAACGCCCTGCGTCCGGCTCCATCTCGAAACAACTGATCGTAGTAACCTCAAATCCAGTCAATTAACCACATCGGGGAGACGGTGACTATGAAGCGATTGCGCAAGATCATCTTCTTCGCGCTGACGGCCGTTATTCTGGGCTTCAGCATCGTGAACTTCACCGACTGGCGCGTCTCACGACAGTTGGCAATTGCTCGCTCTGCGCTCCAAGCACGAGATGCAAACAAAGCCATGAGTGCTCTGCTCGAAGCCGTGCGCCTCAATCCCAGTCATGGCGAGGTCCATCTCGCGATGGCTCGCGCCTACCGTCGCAAGGGAGAACTAGAAAATGTCCGACAAGCCCTGGAAAAGGCCGCTCGTTGTGGGGTCGCTCTAAACCGCATTCGCCGGGAAGAGTGGTTGGCGATGGCACAAGCGGGACAAATGAGTGAAGCCGCTCCTCATCTCAAAGAACTTCTCGTTGACCCCGGCGACGATGGGCCGGAGATCTGCGAAGCTTTCGTCAACGGCTATTTTCTGACCTATCAGTTGGGGGACGCCTTTCGCATCATCGAGGCTTGGGAAAAAGATTTTCCTCAGGATCCACAACCGCTCGTCTTTCGTGCCGCGTTCAGCGCAAAAACCGATTCCTGGACGGCTGCGGCTGGCTACCTGCGTCAGGCGATTCCATTGGCACCACAGCGAGACGACATTCAGCGCGAACTAGCAGTCGCCTTGCTAAATCTGCGAGAAACTGCGGAGGCCGCGAAACTTCTCCAGCAACTCATCAAAAAGTATCCCGAGGATCCCGAACTCTTGGTCGGTTGGGTTCAGATTCTTCTGGAACGTGACCAGATCGACGAGGCTCGGTCAATTCTCAAAAGGGTTTTGAAATCACATCCCAAGAATTTCGAAGCACTCCGGACGCTTGGCCAACTTGAATTAACGAACGGAAACTTTGCAGAAGCGACTCAATTCCTGGAAATCGCATTGACGTTAAAAAGCTACGACACAGAGGTACGTTACGCTCTTGGAACAGTACTTCAAAAACTACAACGTCCTTCGGAGGCTCGAGAACAATTTGATTTTGTCGCGAAGACCCAAGAAGCTCTCCAGAGGGTCGATCAACTGATCAACCGCGTCCGCTTGAAGAATGACGACCTGGACGCTCGATTCGAGATTTCAGAGCTGCTACGCGACTTTGGCGAGCCGAGAGAACGCCTCCTTTGGCTGCGAAGCATTTTGGCCATAGACCCCCACCACCAGCCGGCTCACCTAGAACTTGCCAAGTACTACGCTGAGTTTGGAAATGCCGAAGAATCCACCAAAAACAGCCATCTCGCCCAACCAAACCCTGACGACAGTCGCTAAACCTACGAACTCGATTCCCCAAAAACTGAAAATACGAACCGAGGATTAATGTTGGCTTAAGGTTCCCCACCTAAAAACTCAATTTGTCTCCGAGAAAGAGTAGACTTTTCGCGGCCTCGATTGTTCAATCTCTACCGTTCGTCAATAGTTTTTGTCGATACCGCGATCAGATCTTGGCCAACCAAGCCACTTTGTTCTCGATTTTTGCCGTCACCTAATTTACCTCATCTTGATAATGGGAGAAATCATGGCACGATCTCGAAGGCGCCTACGTGGATTTACGCTGATCGAACTGCTGGTAGTCATCGCGATCATTGCGGTGCTCATCGCGCTGCTATTGCCGGCCGTCCAGCAGGCGCGCGAGGCCGCGCGCCGATCACAGTGCAAGAACAACCTCAAACAATTGGGGCTGGCGGTTCACAATTATGTTGACAGCTCCAAAATGTTGCCATCAGGTTTCAACACGACTTGGGGGGCTCCCCACTACAAGGGAAACCAGATGGTTTTCCTGCTCCCGTATATGGACCAGGCTCCGCTGTACAAGTCGCTGGACTTCACGAACCTCGCCGGCATCGACTGGTGGCGAGTCCCCAAGAGTAATTTAGCCCCGGGAACCGGGGGAAATGCAGGATTTGATACGGATGGTTCGGGCTGGGTCACCAAGAAAGAGATGACGGCTTTGCGCTGTCCTTCATACACCGAAGTCACTGCGTCGGGTGGTTGGGGGATGGCGAACTCAAACTATGCCTTTTCGATGGGGGGCCAGCAGATGGATTCCCCACACGGCGCGTGTCAAACAACAGCATTCTCTTGGTATCCAGGCGGGAATCTCGGGGATGGTCCCTGGGGCCATGGAAATACGCTTCGGTCTGAGTGGGTCTCGGGGGTTGTCAGTCGGCAAGGGTGGGGTGCAAAATTCGCAGAAATCTCGGATGGTTTGTCTAGCGTGATTATGGTCGGTGAAATTCTTCCGGCCTGCTCTGATCATGCCCGTGATTATGGCTGGGGAACGCCCAACGCTCTTTGGTTCGCGACCAATGCTCCGATTAACTATCCAACGTGCCCAAAAGACGCCGCAAAGTTTCCCTCCGACCCACCTCAATGCCATGACCCCAACAATTGGACTCTGTCGATGGGCTTCAAGTCAAAGCATAGAGGCGGCGCGCATTTCCTGATGTCAGACGGCGCAGTGCGGATGATCAACGAATCTGTTTCGTACCAAACCTATGCCCGGCTCGGCGGTCGCCGTGATGGGAAAGCTCTTGCAGATTTCTAATGCGAGCGCACCGGTCAGGGCAGTATTGTTGCTTTTAAGATCTATGCAGTGCGCGGCTGAGGGTTCTTTTGGCTTTTTAGCGCGGGGCATTTGATTTTATTCATCAATGTGGCACGCGGTGAATGATGGGGCGGCATGCTCAGGTAACCTTGCGCAGCTATTGCAAATTGGCGCAGCGACTTTTGGTTATGTTTCCGCCTCTTCTGATTCATAGCGTTTTTGAATGATTACTTTTGGAGAGCCAATGCGACTTCATTCTCCTTCCGTTGTCCTCTGTTGTTCAATTGTGGTTTTAGGTTCGATCTTCGGTTGCTCCGGTTCGGATCGCCCTAAAATGTATCCTGTTTCTGGGGTTGTGTCTTACAACGGAAAGCCAGTTGAGGGGGCCGTAGTTGTTTTTTCGGCGCCAGATGCACCGAGAGCCGCCAGTGGCAAGACCGACGCTGAAGGCAAGTATAAACTGTATACTTACGAGGAGTTCGATGGGGCGGTTTCGGGGTTGCACGAAGTTTCCATTAGCAAGCCCGATCCCGCTCGGAAGGGTTCATCAGAGATTAAGGAGTCCGAAGTCGGTGGCACGGAAGGTGGCTCTGGTGCGCCGTCCGCAGCTGGGGCTTTTAAGGCTAAAACCGCAATGCCTACGCAGATTTCACCGCAATCAGGGCCAGGGATGCAGCGCCCACCGGGAGATTCTTCGGTGAATTCTCTGTTGCCAACAAAATACGCCGTAGGGAAAACGTCTGGTTTTACCGCCAAGGTTGAGGCAGGTAAGGAGAACAAATTCGACTTTTCTCTAACTGACAAGTGACCAATGACTTGAGACTCTTCGATTTTGTGCGACATTGAATTTGTCGTCGCCGTGCGAAGTTTTAGATTTGCTGGACATTAACAAGTGTGGCCGCGATTTTTTCGACGACGAACGCACTGTTTAATTGGGCCGTGCGTAGTAACCGGTGCACTACTGGTTGGTTACTGGATTTGGTATTCCCACCCCCAGCAACGTTTCTTTCGTGCACTTGCTGCGATCGAGAAACGCGATTTCCGAGCGGCTGAAGCTGAGTTGTCGCGATTCAAGGCTGAGGAGGGCAGCGAGAAGTATATTGATTTTCTAACGGGAGCGTTGTTGCTTCGAAGTGACCGGCACGAGGCTGCAATTCGTTATTTTTCACGGACGCAGCCGGAAGGAAAAATGCGCGAGGTGGTCTTATTGTGGACTGGCGAGTGCCTGTATCGAATGGGGCGACTCGTTGAGGCTCAGTGGGCACTGTCGCAGATGACAGAAGAGTTTCCAAAGAATTATTCAGGCCATCGCTGGCTGGGTACAGTTTACTACGATTTAGGGATGAACGATGCTGCGGCCGCAGAGCTTAGCCGCGCGTTGGAGCTAAATCCGGCTGATTTTCGCCCGCATGCTTTGTTAGCGGTGCTGTACTACGACGTGGGGCAGTACGCGGTTGCCGTTTCACACTATCGAATACTGTTAGCACAGCGCCCCAACCCTGATGCGAGTTCGAATCTGGCAATCGCACTGATACACCTCCATGAGTACAGGCAGGCGTTGGATGTTTTGGAGGCCATGCCAGCCGGCGTTGATGAATTGATTTTGCAAGCAGAGTGCCACCTCGAGATGGGTGCTCCAGATCGCGCCAGCGAAATGCTGGAGAGAGCCCGTGCAATCAGCCCAAAATCTCGGCCAGTTCTCATTTTCACCGCCCAAAGACTGCTAGATGCGAACAAGCCCGCTGAAGCTGCACCATTGTTGAAACAGGCGGTAGATCAGGATCCGCACGACTTTAGATCACGTTATAAATTAGCGATGACCTACCGTGATTTAGGATCCATAGACGATTACTCGCGAGAAATGAGCAGGAGTGAGGAATCGCGAAAACTGCATGATCGCTACAGCGAACTTACTCAAAAGCTGCGAAAAGAACCCAACGATGCAAAAACTCGATACGAATTGAGTCTGGTCGCCGGTGAACTCGGATTCGGCGAGATTGCGGCACTCTGGAGGCGGGGAGCGGATGCCTTTCGTCCTGTGCCTTGAAATTCGCAGCATTAACTAGTTCACAGTGAAGAACTCCGCTTTTCTAGGTCGCTCCGTTTCTCGTTATTACTCTCGCCGATGATTTGATTGTTCAACAAAAATCCACAACGCATTTCGGCAGCTGCGCGGTCAGTATCGCGAAGCAATCACGCGGTCGAGCAGATCTGCTTGCAGAAAAAGTCGTTTCGTCGCGGACAGGACTACGTCACAGTTAATTGCGGCACCATAAAACATGTCTCGGAAGGCCGCACGACCGCCAGTTGCCGCGAGTTTTCGACTCTCTGACGCTGAAACCGCTTGCCGCGATGGAGGTTGTGTCGATGGAAATGGGGCAGCCTTATGTGAAGGCCACTCTGGAATCCTTGCCGGCGGCCGCCGACAAGATCGTGTTCGATCGCTTCCACATCATGCAGCACGCGACCGAAGCCTTCGATAACGTTGACAACGCCAAACATCGACAAGTCCTTCTGGCAGGAAATGATCAACTCACAGAAACCAAATACGTCTGGCTCTCCAACCGAGTGAACTTGTACGAGTTACGCCGCGAGCAACTCCAATCGCTCCCCATGCATTTGTTGACGACTGGCCGCACTTGGGCGATCAATGAACACCTCCGCGACCCGTGGCATGATGCCGAAGTCCGTTGCCGCTCGTGTGTTCTTCCACGGCTGGTATTCGAGGGCCATCCTCAGCCGACTGGAACCGATCAAAGAGGTCACCCAGTTGATCCACAAACGCCTGGACAACATTTTCAACGCAAACACCAATGCCGTCTCCGAGGGGCTCGGCAGCAAAATCATGTCCCTCAAACGACGAACTGCCGGCCATCGAAATCTGCAAAGATTCATCGCGGCCATCTACTTCCACTGCGTGGACTCGACATGGCCCTACGACAAGTTCTTTTGGCCCAAACCCACACCAAAGTCTGATGGCCCCATTTTTGAGAAACGGGCTATTAAGCCCAGAGAATTGGCTTAATAGCTTGGAAAATGTGAAATTGCTCGACCTCGGAAACGTGCCGCCGATGCATTCCGTCGGATCTTCGACTCGTATCTTATGAGGTACGTGATGAATCGAAGTTTGTGAACGATTGAGGCATTGCGATGTTTTACCCTGCGAATGCATTGCTACTTTCGACCGTGATTATTGTCTTCGGATGCGCTCCTCCCGATAGAAAATCGGGATCTTCCCGAAGTCCCATCGATGTATCTCCGCAAGAACAAGCGGCATTTCAACCCATGTCGCTTTCAACCGATCTGATCGGATCAGACGGGGACTCGTCAGGAGACGTGTGGTTTGAGGAAATCCGTGGAGACAAGCAACTCGACTTTGCCTATCGAAGCGGACGACACAGCGGCCACTACTACATTTTGGAAGGATGTGGTGGTGGGGTTGCTTTGATCGATTTCGACGCTGATGATGACCTAGACCTTTTCTTTACGGGAGGAGGGACCATCAACGCACCTCCAAAAGGCATTCGAGGCCTTCCCAATGCATTGTTTCGAAACGATGGCAATTGGCAATTCGTCAACGTGACGGAGAATGCGGGGCTTTCACTGCCAGGCAATTACTCGCACGGCTGTGTTGTCGTGGATTTCAACCAGGATGGTTCTCAAGATCTCGTGGTATGTGGCTACGGGGGTTGCCGATTGTACGCCAACCAGCAAGACGCAACATTTCGCGAGGTAACACATGCCGCTCACGTGCAATCAGATAGCTGGAACATCGCAGCTGTGTCGGGAGATTTCGATCAGGATGGCTGGCCAGATCTGTTGATTGTTCGATATTTGAACTGGAGCCCTGACATTGATCGCAGGTGGCACAACGATTTGGGACAGCGTGAAGTGGCTGGTCCCACGTTTTACGATGGAGTCCAGAGCAAGCTGCTGCGAAATCAAGGCGACGGAACATTTGAAGACATCACCCACTCCGCTGGACTGCGCGAAGTTGGCAAGGGATTAGGAGCAGTTATCGCGGATCTCAATCGCGATGGCTGGCTCGACATTTACGTGGCCAATGACGAGATGGCCAATCATTTGTATTTGGGTCACGATGAACTGCCCTTTCAAGAGGTAGGCATAGAAGCAGGCGTGGCAACTGACGAGTTTGGGAACCCAGAAGGTAGCATGGGGCTGGATGTCGGGGACTATGATGGCGACGGACAGTTGGATCTGTGGGTCACCAATTTCCGTGGCGAGGATAATGGGCTGTACCGCAATCTTGGCGATGGATCTTTCTTGCGAACCACGGCTGCGATGGGCTTGGCCGGCGTGTCCCGTCCGTTTGTTGGTTGGTCGACCGGATTGGCCGACTTCGATAGTGATGGGTGGCTCGATATTTTTGTCGCAAACGGACACGTCAGTTATCACGATCCGCAATCTGCCCTCCAGCAGCCGGCACAGCTATTTCGAAATGTCATGGGGAAGCGATTCGAAAATGTTTCCTTACAGGGCGGCAGCTACTTTCATGGCAAACATATCGGAAGGGGAGCGGCCATCGGTGACTTAGACAACGACGGAGCCTTGGACATCGTTGTGACACATTTGGACGAGCCTGTAAGTTTGCTTAGAAATCGTCGGCCGCCAAAGAACTTTGTTCGAGTGAGCCTGCGAGCGACTGCCGGTGATCGCGACGCGATTGGAGCACTTGCCGTGATGACAACGGAAGGTCGGCAATTGACTAGGTGTGTGCGTAGCGGTGCTGGCTATGGATCGCACTCCGACCAGCGAATCGTTTTTCCGGTCGGTGCAGAAGACCAGCTCGAGGTGACCGTCACCTGGCCCGGTCGTGGAATCGAGGTCTTTCGAGACCTCAAATCAGGCGTGACGTCAATTCTCGTCGAGGGAGAAGGGCAGGGTGTCGATGGAAGCGTATCACGGTAAACATGGGCCAAACCCCTACAGAACGCGGCTCATCGTGGCCTGTTGTCTTCTCACGCTTTCTACGACAATTGTTGGCGTACTCCTATGGCAGCCCTGGCTTCATGCTTGGGAACGCACCTATGAACAGGCTCAATCTCTGGCAGACATCAATTCGAAACAGTTTGAGCGTCTCTTACAGAAATCAATCGACGAAGCTGGTGGCCAATTTGGAGATGCCCAGCTTACGCTTTGCAGCTTGAGGGGTCGGCAGAATCGCTGGAGAGAGGTCGAGACTCTGATCGCGGACATCAACCTCAAGGACTGCCAATCCGAGTTGTTGTATCGTGTTGGACGCGAAGCATACGCCTCACAGCAGTGGGTTGTCGCTCAACCGATTCTGGCCGAACTGACGCATCGAGACGTTCTCGTAAAGCGTGAGGTTCTGAGTCTGCTCAAAGTGGTTTACGGTCAACTCGGTCAGTTTGGCGAAATGCGCGAGAGCGTCCAGCAATTAACACGTCTAACTCCGGATGATCCCAAAGCCTGGTGGGCCTTCGCACAAACGTCCGAACAAATGGGGTTCAACATTGATGCGATTGCTGCCTATCGAGTTGTGCTCAAGCAAGACATCCCGCCCGACGCTAGCATTCAGGTGTTTCAAAAACTATTGGATCTGTTGGTGGAATCCGGCGAAGTCGAGGCCGCACGAAAGGAACTCAATCATTTGATTGCACTTCATGGCCGTCAGCCGGAGTGCAGTCTGACTGAGGCGGAGCTTTACCGTTTGGAAGGGCGATCTCAGGAAGCACTGACGTCGATCGAGCAATATCTCGCGGATGGAGGAAAATCGCCACGTGCGTTGATGATTCGAGGCATCTTGCGGCTTGAGTTAGGCGATGCAGAACCGGCCATCAAGGATTTTGAAGAAGTCACAAAACGAGATCCGACGTACGAATCTGCTCACTTTAAGTTGGCGGAAACGTATCGGCGTCTTGGGCGACTCGAACTCGCTCGGAGGCATCAAGCAGAGTACGAGCGAATCCAGGGAATGAGGTACGAGGCCGAAGAATCTAAGAAACTCCAACGGAGCCGCTTGCCACGAAATGCTGATCGAGAACGCCTACTGAATCAGCAAGACAGTCTTCAGCCACTTTCCGAGAAATAGCCGAGCACTGTCGACAGTGCACCAACCGAAACCGACCCAACAAGCTATTAGAATGAGAAATCGTTTTTTAGAAGGATGCGTTTGGCTCCGGATCGCTTCGAGGGTTTGTCGTCTGGGTCGGTAATGCTCACCTGAGGTACTGCACGACGCAGGCAGGCAGGTGAGGAGTTGGCCGGGTTGGGGCTCAATCCGCCACACGGAGATGGCGGAACCACGAATGGATTCCAACTTCTGCCGCGATGTATCACCGGTGACTTGCGCGAATCGTGTCGGCAAAGAACACCACAGCACGACGGCGACCGAAATACGAGACGAGTGAAGTGGGGTGCCAACACCGTCATCATCGCGACGCCGCATCACTGGCACGCACCGATCGCGCTGCGAGCCATGCAGGCGGGCAAGGATGTCTACATTGAGAAACCGATCTCGCATGTCTTCCACGAGGGTCCGCTGATCATCGCCGCCGCGAAGAAGTACGGTCGCGTTGTGCAGCAGGGAAGCCAGATGCGGAGCAGTCCGGTCACCGCCAAGGCCGGTCGGCTGCTCCAGGAAGGAATCATTGGCCAAGTGAAGGTGGCTCGCGCGTGGACGGCGGAAACTCGGACGGTCGAGAAGCCGCTGCCGGACGGGACGCCTCCAGTGGGAACCGATTACGACCGCTGGCTCGGTCCCGCGCCGAAGCGACCGTTCAATCCGCATCGCTTTCATCAGACGTGGCGCATGTTCGCCGACTACGGCAACGGCGAAATCGGCGACGACGGAATTCACGATCCCGACATCCGCATTGGAGCATCAGCGGCGGATGCAGTATGGTGGTGCCGGTAACAAACACTTGGAGAACAGCGAAATGCTCTCGATCCTTGGCGAACGACTCGCGGCGACTTGCGATGGGTCTCGGCGGCAGTTTTTGAAGCTCGGCGGTTTGGCACTGGGCGGGATGACGCTGCCGCAGATTCTGCAAGCGGAAGAGGCTTCGCCGGTGACGCGCGGGAAGAAGTTGTCGCACAAGGCGATCATTATGATCTACTTGTCCGGTGGGCCTTCACATCAGGACATGTACGATTTGAAAATGGACGCCCCTCTCGAGATTCGCGGCTCATTTCGGCCAATTTCCACGAACGTGCCGGGAATTGAAATCTGCGAGCACATGCCGCGGCTGGCCAAGATGATGGACAAAATCGCCATCATTCGGTCGTTGTACGGCGGCCCGGATCAGCACGCCTCGGACCTGTGCCTGAGTGGATACCCGATCGGTCCGAAAGGGCGTCAGGACGACCATCCGTCACTTGGTTCCGCTGTGGCGAAGATTCAGGGATCGGTCGATCCCGCGGTCCCGCCGTTTGTCGGGCTGACGACGAAGACCGGGCATGCTCCGTATTCGAATCCCGGTTTTCCAGGATTTCTTGGGCAGGCCTACGCACCGTTCCAGCCAGACAGCGACGGGATGGCCAACATGCGGCTCAACGGAGTCACGCTGGACCAGCTTCGGAATCGACAGTCGCTGCTGACGAGCTTCGACAGTTTCCGCCGACGCGTTGACGCCAGCTCGAAGTTGCAAGGGGTCGATGCTTTCACGCAGAAAGCGTTTGACGTGCTGACGTCGAGCAAACTGGTTGAAGCGATGGACCTCAACAAGGAAGACCCCGCGTTGCGCGACCGCTATGGCCGCGGGGCCTCGTCTCCGGCATTTGGTGAGGACGCGGGGCCGCACTGGATGGATCAGTTTCTGATGGCTCGGCGGTTGGTCGAAGCGGGAGTTCGTTGTGTGACGCTGTCGTTCGGCAGTTGGGATCGTCACGGCGCGAACTTTGAAAGGTTGCCCGAACAACTCGGCAAGCTCGACCAGGGAGTGACCGCGCTGGTGGAAGACTTGCACGCGCGCGGACTCGATCAAGATGTCAGCGTCGTTGCCTGGGGCGAGTTTGGTCGCACGCCGCGCATCAATCCCGGCGGAG
>SXGS01080001.1_pt1 | contig 11992 bp, 9 predicted proteins | sample 3174681 | NCBI WGS metagenome assembly SXGS01 (sample SAMN11356861, study PRJNA531348) | freshwater metagenome | isolation source: freshwater sample F1-80 | place: China: Fuxian Lake, Yuxi | collected 2017-12-25
AGCACCTCCGATGCGAGCGCCCTACCTCGGAGGTTTCGCCGGAGTCCGAGGCGCCAGCCTCGTCCCCCCTGACGAGTTCCACGCCCTCCGCAACACCTCGCCACCGCCAAAACCTCCGGCTCACGCGCCCCACCCCCACGATCTCGCCAACCAGCACCTCCGATGCGAGCGCCCCACCTTGTGGATTTCGCCGGCGTCCGAGGCGCTAGTAGTCTGGCAACGCAGATTTGACCTGTTCGGTCGGCACCCTGAGGTCACCCTGAAACCGTTTAAATCTGCTTTGACAGACTCCTCGCAGCCTGTCGGATGAGCCACTACGGTGCGTCCAAAGCCGCACGAGACGGGCGAGAATCCCCTGTTTCGGAGCGTCCCTGTGCCCCAGAGAGCCCAGAAATGGGGCCGATGAGCACCTTCTGACAGGCTGCGAGTAGTCTGTCAATATAGATTTGACCTGTTTGGTGGGCACCCTGTGGTCGCCCTGGAACCACTCAAATCTGCGTTGCCAGACTAGTAGTCCGTCAACACGATATTGATGGGTTCGAGCGGGCCCCATGGGGGCACGATTCCACCTGTCACTTCCGCCCTGACACACTACTAGTAGTCCATCCTGTCGACATGGAGAAGCCGGTGTTTCGAGTGCGGCGCTACGTGATAGCACTTCCCCATCGTGAAAATACGGTCTCAAGCCCTCTATTTCTGGCGAAAGAGTGCCAGTCACACCGGCCACACGCCAGGTGACGAAGATCTGACCGGACAAGACCGTTCCGGTGAGACCGGGCCACGGGTAAGGGTGGAAGCTATGGGAGATTCGGGAGGACTGTTCTGGCAGGTTGTGGCGGGTCAGCGATGCAGGAGGTCCTGCACGGCGGGGCCATGCTCGTCTTGGTGGTCGTGGGTCCGAAGCGTGAGGTGGGAGTACTTGACGGCTCGTCGCACTCCCCGGATCTGATTCAAACCCGGACGGTGTAGCGGTCTATCCCGTTACTCCCACACGGAACCTTCGGAAGTCGGCGCACGTCTCCGCGATTATCGGAATTGGCGGCACCGGCGTCCCGCCGGGTCAGGCCGACGAGATTCAACCTGCCGCCAAGGCGTGACCGGCATGCCGTTGCCGATCGCCCGTGTCGTTCCATTCGGCGGTCACCCCCGGAGGGATTGCCCTTGCCATTTGCTGCTCAGAATTCACCGCATGCGAATGGGCGAACTGGTGGCCTTGCGATCACGCTCTACTTCGCGAACAGCCGGGGGGCGAAGTCTCGCAGGCAGAGGCGCCACGTCTGCCATTCGTGAGTGAGACCGGGGGCCTCGAACCAGACCACCGGGATACCGGACCGATTGAGCGTTTCGGATACCTGCTTCATCCCCAGGATCCGGGGAGGTTCAGCGGTTCCGGCTCCCATCCAGAGGAGACGCAGGCGCGACGTTTCCTTCCGGTCGCGGAACACCCCGCCGTATGTGCGGTCCACGTCGAACGTCTCGGGCGCGACTCCGCTGAATGACCCGATCGCTGCGAAAAGATCCAGGTTTGCCAGCCCGATCTGCAGCGCCTGACCGGCTCCCATGGAGAGGCCCGCGATCGCCCGATGAGCCCGATCTGCGCGCGTCCGGTAGGCCCCGTCCACCGCGGGAATCAAGTCCTGCACCATGAATTCCGCGAAGGCCTCGTTGCCGCGCACCGGGCGTCCATCCGGTCCCTGGGTCGGCGCGTCCCGACGGCGGGCCACCATCCCGTTCTCCATCACAACCAGCATGGGCCGGACGACTCCGTCAGCCAGAAGGTTGTCGAGAATCACGTGCACGCGCCCCTGCTCGCTCCAGCCGAGCTCGTTTTCTCCGGAGCCGTGCTGGAGGTAGAGCACCGGATAGCGGCGTCGAGCATCGCGGTCGTACCCGGGTGGCGTGTAGACGATCGCCCGGCGCCACGCCGCCGTGACGCGTGAATAGTAGGTGAATGAACGCACTTCCCCGTGCGGCACCTCACGCAGGTCGTAGAAAGTCAGCCCGGGGTCGGGAATCTCCACTCCGCTGCATTCTTTGTTCCACCCGAAAAACGTGCGGCTACCGGGGTCACTCGCCAGAAACCCGTCCACGGAAAACCAGTAATAGTGGAATCCGGGGACTGCCGGAGGCACGGTCACACGCCAATGTCCGGAGTCGTCTCGCGCCATGTCCACCGGCCCCGGCCCGAGGCCGTTGCCCGCGCCTCCCGGGATCAGTTGGACGCGTCGCGCTTCGGGCGCCCGCAGGCGGAATGTCACGCGACGGTCCGCATGGACTTGCGGATATTCGGCGCCCGGCACGTTGGTACTGGCGGGGCGACCCGTCTCCCCATTGGGGCTCACACCGGCGCCGACTGTCAGTGCTGCCCCCAACATCACGCAAACTCCCTGGAATGTCATGTTGATCCCCGCCTCTGCTGTGCGCGTCCACCAGACCCCCGTTTCCGGCGTCCATCACAGAAACTCCTCCCTTCTGAGCCGACTCGACGGAATGAAATCCGGTCCGGAGTGGGCAATACTAAGAAAAGCGGCCCGCGGGACCAAATGACGGCCCGGTGCGCGCCTTGCAGGATCGGACATGCACCGCAAGTTTCTTCCCACGGCGTTGGCTGTGGGGATGGTCCTCCTCCTCCCCGTGTGGGCGGCGCCCCTGCCCGCTCCTCCCAGCCATACCGTCACTACTCGCGCGGAACGTGCGGGGAGGGACTACCAGAAGGCGTTGCGGGCACTGCACGAGGGGCGTGCGGCAGAGGCAGTCCGATCGTTCGAGAGTGCTTTGCGCCGGGACGACCAATGTGCGATGGCCGCGTGCGGGCTGAGCCGCGCGCTCCAACGTCTCGGCAAGACCTCCGACGCGCGAGAGGCAGCGCAGCGTGCCGAAACGCTGGCGGCGGAAGCGGATGACCGCGAGCAACAACTCATTCGTGCCTGGGCGCGCCATGAGCGTGCGCAGTCCGCCGATGATGCCGAGCGCCGCAAGGTGGGCGACGAGATCCGGCGGGACCTGGATCGCCTCATTGCCGTCTATCCGAACGATCCGGAGATCTGGATCCTGCGGGGCGAGCTCTCCGAGACCGCCTTGCGCGGAGGCCCTTTCTTCCGAGCGGCCTTCCAGCTTCAGCCCGCACACCCGCTGTCCGCCACGTGGAAGCCGGATATTCCGCCGTCGCCGGAGGTGAAGCCCGTGGGTACCCGGCCGGTGGGCCCGTTGGCGCCTGCTGCGAAGCTTTTCGACGGGCTGGGGCAGCTCACACACCCGATTACCACCAGCAACGCCGAAGCGCAGAAGTTCTACGAACAGGGCTTGCGCTGCTTCCACTCCTATGTGAACCCGGGTGGGGTGCGCAACTCCGCCATGCAGAGTTTTCAGCAGGCCGCGCTGCTGGATCCGGAATGTGCGATGGCCTATTGGGGGCTCAGCTTCGGTCCGACCAACGCGATGCGGCCGCTTGATGCCGCCAACCGTGCGGTCGAACTGGTGCTGCGGAAGGGCACGGACAAGGAGCGCCGTTTCTGTATGGCCCGGCTGCTGGAAGTGCAGGCGCAGCAAGTGCGAGATGACGCCGGTCGGAAACGCGGCGAAGCGGGTCGGCCTGGGGCCGACCGCGACCGCTTGAACCAGGAAGCGACTGCGCTGGATGCGGAAGCCCGCACGAAGCGCGAAGCCTTCCTGGATGCATTGGATGCCGCCATCCTCGCCTACCCTGACGACGTCGAACTCTGGACGTGGCGGGGGAAGGTCTTCTCATCGTACGGTCAGGGTCCTATGGCCGGACCGGGGATGCCGTATCAACTTGCCGCATTTCGACTCCAGCCGGTACACCCGTCGCCCAACCACGAGCTCGTACATTCCTACGAGGGGATCGAGCGACCGGCGCTCGGGTGGCCCTACTCGGTGAACTACCGCCTGTCGGCTCCCAACATGCCGCACGCCAACCATATGCAGGCGCACCTGTCCATGCGTTTGGGACGGTGGGGAGACAGCCTGGACGCAACGCGGACCTCGCGGAAAATGGGTCTGGCCGGTTTCCCCGAACTGGATCCGAGCCACCACATTGACACGATGGTCAAAGCACTGGCGCACGAGGGACGCTTCGCTGAAGCGGATGCCGAGCCGCGCGCCTACCGGGACGGCCTGCCGTGGGCGCGCCTGCTCCAGATGAGGGCTGACCACGCCGCACTTGCCGAGTGGGCTGAGCGCCGCCGCGCGCGGAACACCCCCGACGGCTTCTACATGAGCGCCATCGTCGCGCTGGATCGCAATGCACCGGAGGAGGCGCTCCCGGCCATCCGTAATGTCGAGCAGCAATTTCGCGCCAACGCAGCGAATCTGTATCGTTACAACGAGGTGCAGGGACGGTACCTCGTTCAGACGGGCCGGGTAGACGACGGATTGAAACTGCTGCGCGAGGCCGCGGCGAAGGCGGTAAAGGACACCGGACTGCACGCCTGGGGCGGCGGCAGCTATGTGCTGGAGGTATGGGGTGAGGCGGCCCTGCGCGCCGCACGTTGGGACGAGGCTGAAGAGGCGTACCACGAGGCGTTGGCGCACGAACACGGCAGCGTTCTCGGTGCGCTCGGGATGCAGGTGGTGTGGGAGCGCCGCGGATCGCCCGAACTGGCACAGCACTACGAACGCCGGGCGCGCGACATCTGGAAGCAGGCAGATGCGGGGGCGCTGGAGCGCCAGTTGGAGCGTCTCCGCAAGCTGGCCTCCGGATCGTCCGGGTTGGCCACCACAAGAGGGAACTGACGTGGATCGTCGCGACATTCTGGGTGCGGGGTTGATTGTGGCGGCCGGCGCTGTGCTGCCGGCTGCGGGCCAGGACGGACTGCGCTCCGGACCTCAGGCGGGCCAGCGGCCATTGCCGTTCACCAGCAATCTGGTCACCGGGCCCTATCGGGGAAAGCAGCACTGCTACGTGTGCGAGTTGAAGGACGAGCCGGCGGTACTCATCTTTGCCCGGCGCCTGGATGAGCCGACCGCGCGGTTGCTCCGTAACCTGCGGGATGCTGTGCAGGAGCACAAGAGCGAGAAACTCTTCGGCTGGTTCGTCTTCCTCAGCGCGGCGGACGCCCGATCCGAAGCGGAACTGGAGCAGCAGTTGGAGCAATTTGCCCGGGACAACGGCGCCAGCCGCCTGCCGGTATCGGCACTGGGTGATCCGGAAGGGCCTCCGGGGTATCGCATTGCGCGTGAGGCTGATGTGACGGTGTTGCTGTTCCGCAGCGGCAAGGTCCTCGCGAATCGTGCCTACCGGGCGCGCGAGTGGAACAACGGAGCCGCCGGCCGCGCACTGCGCGATTTGGACTCCGTATTCGGCTGGACAAAGTAAGTTCACCCGGCGCTCCGGTACGCAGGGTTGACGATTGGTCCGCGCACCAGTACGCTTAGAGAGGCGGTGCTTCTGCCGCCGTTAGGGAGCATCATGTCCGAACCGCGCAAAAGCTGGCTGTGGACCCTTCTTCGTCTCAAGAAGCGTTCCGAACTCGACCGGGTGGAACGGGACTTGGTGCTCGGGTTGCCCCCGGAGAGGCGGGACTTTGCGGGGGACCCGCAGCAGCCGAAGCATTACCGCGTGCTCCTCCGGCACAAAGCGAAGAAGTAGGCGCCGGAAAGCGAGGGCGTCTTGTCGCCGATCCGCGTGCGGCCCGCCACCAAGGCAGACCGCGAGTTTTTCGACCAGATCGAGTTCCAGACCACCTGGGAGAGTCTGGACCCCCTCGACCGGGACCAGATGACCCCGGAGTTGGTCCGGGCAGCATTGAAAGAAACACACTCCGTATTGCTGGAGCGTACGGGTAATCAGGTGTTCGTGGCTGAAACGGAAGCGGGCGAACAAGTCGGCCTCCTCTGGTTCGGCGTCAACCGCAATCTGGTCTCCGGCGAAAGCGAAGCCTGGATTTACAATGTCACCGTGCTTCCGGGGCACCAGGGGCAGGGGATCGGACGACTCCTCCTGGAGCACGCGGAACGGCTGGCGCGCGAGGGCGGATTCGACCGTCTGGGCCTGATGGTTTCCGCCCACAACCACCGCGCTCGCCATCTCTACGAACGGTTCGGTTTCCACACCACCAACTTGCTCCTGCGCAAGCCCGTCGAGTAGGTCCGCACGAAGCGGCCACGCTCAGCCGGTTCCCTTGCCTTCGCCTTTGCCCTTCCGGGCCTTCCACCAGTGCAGCACGGCCGGTGCGAGCGAGAGGAGCACGATGACGAGGATCACCTTCTCGTTGTGCTGGCGGATGAAGGGAATAGTGCCCAGGAAGTAGCCGAGCAGGGTCATACTGAGGATCCAGGTGATCCCGCCGGCGATGCTGTAGGGGAGATACCGCGGATAGGGCATCTGGGCGATGCCGGCCACGATTGGGGCAAAGGTGCGCACGAAGGGCATCCAGCGGGCCAGGATGAGGATCCTTCCGCCGTGCTGTTCGTAGAGCGCTTGCGTGTGCACGAGGTGCTCCCGCTTGAACAACCGCGAATCAGGGCGAGCGAAGAGCCGCGGACCGGTCTTGCGTCCGAACCAGTAGCCGGTGTTGTCGCCGAGGATGGCGGCGGCCATGAGACTCACGTTCAGCAGCAGGATCGCCGATGCAGGGTCCTGCGGCAGCGGTGCCGGGGGGTGGAGCAGTCCCGTGCCGACGAGGGCGCCGGCGGTAAACAGCAGCGAGTCGCCGGGCAGAAAAAAACCGACCAGCAGGCCGGTCTCTGCAAAGACGATGAGAAACAGGACCAGGAAACCGCCTGTCTGGATCAGGTGGTGGAGGCGTTCGCCGTGCAGGCTGTGGAGGAATTCGGTGAGAGCTTCCATACGAAAAGGAGAGGATAGGGGCCGGAGACCATCCGGTCAGTAGTCGCGAGGTGGACCCAATACGGAGTCGAGGTCCGCGGGAGGGGCGGAGCGGTTCGAGATGCCCGTTTCGGAGCGATCCCACTGCGGCGCGCGGGCCTCGACCTGTGGTGCGGCGGCCAGCGCGGCTTCGAGACTGTCGGCCAGGTGCAGCACCCGACGGGCGGGCGGGAGGGAGCGCAGAATCATCGCTCCGTACCGCATCATCACCAGCCGCCGGTCGAGAATCGCAACGATACCGGTGTCGCTGCGGGTGCGGATGAGACGCCCGAACCCCTGCTTCAGAGCCAGGACAGCCTTGGGAAGCACGTAGCCGCCGAACCAATCCTCATTGCGCGCCTTCATCCGGTCGGTGCGGGCCTTCACCACCGGATCGTCCGGGCTGGAGAACGGCAGCTTGCAAATGATGACGCAGGAGAGCGATTCGCCGGGGATGTCTACTCCTTCCCAGAATGTCCCGGTAGCGATGAGTACAGCGTTCGGAGTGGATTTGAACCACTCGATCAACCGGGCACGGGGGAGTTCCTCCTGCGTTTTCATCGGGAACGGCAGCCGCCCGGCGAGTGCCTGATGGATCTCTCGCAGCGAACGATACGAAGTGCAGAGCACGAACGCGCGACCACGAGTCATGTTCAGAATGGCTTCGATTTCCGGCAGCACGCCCTCGGTGAAGTCCGGATCGTTGGGCGGCGGCACCTGGGCGGGGACATAGAGCAATGCCTGCCGCTGGTAGTCAAACGGAGAGCCGAGGACTGCCTCCAGGCACTTCGAGCCCAACCCCAACTCGCGCTTGACGAAATCAAACTTGCCGTCCACTGCCAGTGTCGCTGAAGTGAGGATCGCGGTGCGTTCCGCCCAGAGCACCTTCTGTAACTCTTCCCCCACTTCGAGTGGCGCCGAGTTGAGTTCATAGTGATCGCGGGTCGGGTCGAGGTACATCCAGTTGGCCCGCTCATCGGCGGCGTCCAGCGTGGCAAAGGTCTGCCAGCGGTGCATCAAGGCCAGAGTCACTGACAGCATCTGGTCGCGCGTCAGTTCGGCGCGGGCCTTCGCCAGCCCGGGGTCGGCATCGGGCAGCAGCATCTGGTCCGGATCCACTCCGCCGAGCCACTGCGCCAGGCGCTCCAGACGACCCCCCATGCGGGCCGCAGCCTCGGATAGTTCCGATTCCGGCTCCAGGCGATATTGCCCGCGCCCCTGCCGGAACAGGATGTCCATGATGCCGTCTTCCGCGCTGACAATCTCCTGTACGAGGCCGAGAGGGACGCCGCTGAACCGCCGTTGGACGCGCTGCAGCAGCCGACCTGCCATCCATTTGGCTACCTGGACCGTGAGTGCCGCCGACGCTGCACGCTCGAGGTGGTGTGCTTCGTCAAACACCACCAGGTCGTGCTTCGGCAGCACGCTTCCCTCCATCACCAGATCGGTGAAATAGAGCGCATGGTTGGCGATGATGATCTCCGCCTCTTCCACCTTCTGGCGCGCCAGCCGGTGGGGGGTGAAGACGAAGTTCGGGCACTTGGGTCCGAGGCAGTCTTCCGGGTCCGAGGAGAGGAGGTCCATCCAGAGCCGGGAGTCCACCACGAACGGCAGGTCGGCGCGATCGCCGCTCCAACTCCCGCTGCGGGACAGTTCGATCAGGTCCTCAACAACGGGGCGCTGCGGATCGGTGAGCGCCACGGTGCGATGGGCCTCGTCCAGCTTGCGGAAACAGATGTAATTCCCGCGCCCTTTCGCCAGCGCCACTTTGATCTTGCGACCGAACGCCTGCTCGAGGAACGGCAGGTCGTTGTTCAGAAGCTGTTCCTGGAGGGCGATCGTGCCCGTGGAAATCACCGCTACCCGACCGCTCAGCAGGATGGGTACCAGGTAACCGAATGATTTTCCGCTTCCGGTGCCCGCTTCGATGAGCGCGTGTTGTTTGTCGTCCATCGCCCGCGCGACCATTCGGGCCATCTCCACCTGTTGCCGGCGCGGTTCGTAGCCGGGCAGTTGGGAGACGATGTTCTCGAAGGTCGTCGTGAGGCGGGCGGTAGAAGACAATGGATTTTGAGTTTCGAGCCTTCGCGGTTCAAGAGTCGGAATGCCGAGACCGGGGACGCGCGCTCCGCCGGCGGTTACACACGCCCCGGTCTACCGGAACGCCCGTCCGGGATCAGGTTCCGCCCGGCAACGCTGAACTCCGGGTGTCGAACTCGAATCTCGACCTTCGGGTCCCGACTCTTCCGTTCAGCACTCAATCCCGGGCACGGGAAAACGTCCGCTGCCGGTGAGTTCAAGTGCTTCGCCGCGTACCTTCGCTACAACGTCCGGGCGCGTCACCGTCTCTCCGTCCATCGCATCCGCCAGATCCCCAAACCAGCGCGCGATGTGCGCCATCTCCGGTTCTTTCATCCCGCGCGTGGTCACAGCAGGGGTGCCGATGCGGACGCCGGCGGGCTTGAGCGGAGGGTTGGGATCGTTGGGGACGGAATTCATGTTCGCTTCGATCCCCGCTTCGTACAGCACTTTGGCGAAGCGCCAACCGGGGATGCCTTTGTTGCGGAGATCCATCAGGATCAGGTGGTTGTCGGTGCCGCCCGTCACGAGGTGGAACCCGCGCTCCAGGAGGCCCTCCGCCAGTGCCTTCGCGTTGGCGACAACCTGACGGGCGTACTCGGTGTACTCCGGCCGGGATGCTTCCTCCAGCGCCACCGCGAGCGCCGCCACCTGGTTCTCGTGCGGCCCGCCCTGAATGCCGGGGATGATGGCCCGGTCAATGCGCCCTGGAATGCGGTTGATGCGCTTCTGGGCGTCTTCTCCCTCGACACCGTGCAGCGGTACATCCTTGCACAGGATCAGGCCGCCGCGCGGACCGCGGAGCATCTTGTGCGTGGTGGAGGAGACGGCGTGCGCATGCGGCACCGGGTCCGGGTGGACCCCGCCCAGAATCAGGCCGTTGATGTGGGCGATATCCGCCAGAAAATAGGCGCCGACTTCGTGGGCGATCTTGCCCATTGCCTCAAAATCCCACAGGCGGGGGTACGCTGTGCCGCCGGCGATCAGCAGCTTCGGACGCACTTCGAGAGCCTGCTCCCGAATTCGCTCGAAGTCCAGCCAGCCGTCTTCCCCGCCGGAGTAGGGATGGCTTTCGTAATACACGCTCGAGAAGTTGATGCGTGCGCCATGGGTCAGGTGTCCGCCGCCCGACAGGCCGAGACCCATCACCCGGTCACCCGGCTTCAAGAGGGCGAAATAGACCGCCAGATTCGCGGGCGATCCGGAGTAGGGTTGCACGTTGGCATGATCGGCGCCGAAAAGCTTCTTCGCACGCTCGATGGCGAGCAACTCAAGCTGATCCACGAACTCCTGGCCTTCGTAGTAGCGTCGGTTCGCGTACCCTTCCGAGTACTTGTTGGCGAACGACGTCGAAAGCGCCTGGAGTACGGCGGCGGAGGCGTAGTTCTCGCTGGGGATCAGGCGGATCTGCTCGACTTGCTTCCGGGCTTCCTTCTGGGCGAGGTCGAATACGGCAGGGTCGGTCTGGCGGACGTAGTTGAAGTCGAAAACCATCAGGCTCCCTCAAGGCACTCCCGGAGCGCGGATAAGGCGGCGTACACCTCGTTATATCCGATGTGCCGGTGTGTCACCAGACGGAGGGTGTCCCGGGTGAGCTGGCTGACCAGCACTCCCCTGGCCCGCAGGCCGGACACGAGACGTGCGCAGGCGTCCGGCCCGGCGGTCAGGCGGCACATCACGATGTTGGTCTGCACGTGCTCCGGTTCGACCAGCACCCCCGGTAGCCGGGCAAGCCCCTCCGCCAGTTCGCGGGCGCGGGCGTGGTCGTCCGCCAGACGGCTCACCATCTCGTCCAGAGAGATCAGGCATGCGGCGGCCAGATGTCCTGCCTGGCGCATGCCGCCCCCCACGACCCGGCGCACGCGCATGGCCTGCTCGATGAACGCCGTGGTCCCGCACAACACCGAGCCTACTGGTGCGGAAAGCCCCTTCGAGAAGCAGAACATCACGGAATCGGCGTGCTGTGCGATCTCCGCAGCCGGTACTCCCAGCGCGACGGCGGCGTTGAAGAGGCGTGCGCCGTCCATGTGCACCGGTACCCCTGACTCCGCCGCCGCGGCGTGGATCGCCTGCAGCACGGCGAGCGGATAGACACTTCCACCACCGTAGTTGTGCGTGTTTTCCACGCAGACCAGTGTCGTGCGCATCCGGTAGTAGGGCACGTGCGCGTGGATGTTGGCGCGCACTACGTCGGGGTCCAGGATGCCCCGGTTGCTGTCCAGCGCCTGGGGAGTCAGACCGGAAAGCCAGGCCAATCCGCCCATCTCAAACTGAAGGATGTGCGCGTTGCGCTCGATCAGGATCTCATCGCCAGGCTGCGTGTGACACTTCACGGCGAGGAGATTCCCCATGGAGCCCGTCGGGACGAAGAGCGCGGCCTCTTTGCCCACCGCGCGTGCGGCCGCCTCTTGCAGGCGGTTCATCGTGGGGTCCTCCCCGTATACGTCGTCACCGACTTCTGCGGCAGCCATTGCGGCCCGCATCGCGTCGGTGGGGAGGGTGACGGTATCGCTGCGTAGATCAATCATCACTGTCAGGTGGCAGGTGTGGTGTCCGGATCCTGTTCATCCCCGGTGCGTCACTATGTCCGACGTTGAACCGGGCGCGGGTCGGCAGCAGGGTTGTCTGCCGGTGCACGCAACCCCAGTACCGCGCGCCGAAGCGAAGTCTGCGCGGGTGCTCGGCGTCGGCAGCCGGCGGATTCACCCGTTACAGCAGGAGGACCGCCTCCCGGCAGCGCTCGAGGCGCTCCCAGGCATCGGCCCCGGCGGGAATTTCGAAGAGAGCCGGACCTTCGTAGCTGCGGGACCGCATGATCCCGACGAATTCCGCCCAGTTCACATCCCCTTCAGGCATGTCGGGGAGCACCTGGCCGCCGGCACACTGTTTGAAGTGGAACATGAAGAGTGTGTCGAAGGCGATGCTGCGGGCGGTGTCGCAGGGGTTTTCCGGCAGAAGTTGCTGCTGCACCTGGTTGACTGGGTCCCAGCAGATCTGGGGTGGATGAACGGACGGCGGGAGCGACAGCGATGCAGCCGCCAGCACCTGCTGCAGGGCGATCACCGGCTGCTTGGAATTCTCCAGCGC
>SXGS01043758.1_pt1 | contig 11991 bp, 9 predicted proteins | sample 3174681 | NCBI WGS metagenome assembly SXGS01 (sample SAMN11356861, study PRJNA531348) | freshwater metagenome | isolation source: freshwater sample F1-80 | place: China: Fuxian Lake, Yuxi | collected 2017-12-25
CACCGCAGCGATTGAACGCCAAAGACACGCCCGTGCCCTATCATCCGAACCTCTGGGCCGCGCACCGACCCACCGCCCGCAGCATCGCCGCGGCCGCCCGCAACCTCATCCGCCTGTGAGCCACGAAATCGCCCAACGACCCGCAGCCAGTGATGTGATGGCGTATCGGAGCAATGGAATGCTGCGTCAGAAGAGCCCGCTGCTTCCTTCCCTCCGTTCGCTCCAACATTCCATTTCTCCAGCACTCCACTCCTCAACTCCCTGACCATGCCACAGATTCCCATCATCATGCCGCAGCTCGGTGAATCCATTGCCGAAGCGACCATTGTGAGCTGGCTCGTCAAGGAAGGCGACCTCGTCGAAGCCGACCAGGACGTCGTCGAAGTCGAAACCAACAAAGCCACGATGAACGTCACCGCTCCCTGCCGTGGCCGCATCGAAAAATCCCTCGCCCGCCTAAACGAAAGCTACGCCGTCGGCGACATCCTTGCTCAACTCGAAGTCACTGCCGAGGAAGCCGCCCGCGTCGGCCTCGATCAACCGGCCCCCGAAGCCCCCTCCACGCCGGAAACCGCTCCTGCGCCCGCTCCCACTGCTTCCGGCAACGGCCAATCTCCCAACCGCGTCGAGCCCACCGTCCGCGGCCTGCCCGTCCCCGCCCATGCGGCCGGTGCGAGCTACATGTCGCCCCGCATGAAGGCGAGAATGCACGAACTCGGCCTACACGCCGCCGACCTCTCCGGGATTGCCGGCAGCGGCGCGGCCGGCCGCGTCACCATTCAAGACTTCGAAGCCTTCATCGCCAATCTCGAACGCAGCCGCCTCAGCACTGCCAGCTCCATGCGCGTGGCCGTGGCCGACGCCATGCGGCGAAGCTGGACCCGTCCGCTGGCCACAGTCGCGCTGCCCGTCTCTCTCGACCCCGTATTGGCGCACCGCAAGAAGTCCGACCCGAAACCCGGCCCCGCACTCTATGCTTTGCGCGCCCTCGCGCTGGCCCTTGCGGAAAACAGCGCCCCCGCTGGCCGCCTCGTCGGCAGCCACATCGTTCACCCCACGTCCATCGACGTTGGATTCGCGGTCGAAGCTGAAGATGGCGTTCTGGTGCCCGTGCTGCGCGAAGTGGACCAACGTCCGCTGGCGGACCTTGTCCTGCGCTACAACGAACTCGTCGAACTCGCGCGCCAGCGCCGCCTCCCGCCGAACGCCACCGGCGGTTCCATTGCGACCGTGACCAATTTCGGCACGTTCGGTCTCACTTGGGCTACGCCCATTCCGCTGCCCGAACAAACCATCGTGCTCGGCATGGGTGCCGGCCGCATCGTCCCCGCGTGGGACGCCGCGAAAGCCCAGTTTCTTCCCGTCACCGAAGCGAACCTGACCCTGAGCTTTGATCACCGCGTGCTCGACGGCGGTGCGGCGGGCCGGCTCCTCGCGAAAATCGCCTCCCTCCTCGCGACCCCCGAGAAGCTGTAGGCGCAAACCTACGCGAACCACAGGACACATATGGATGTATTTGGCATCATGGGATACATGTTCGGTTTCATGGGCTTCCTCTTTGCCCTGATAGCCTTGAGCAAGACGACCAAACTCGAAAAAGAACTGAACGAGCTCAAGCGCACCGTGGAAAAGCTCCAGACCGGTAAGTAATCGCGCGCGCTGTGGTCGAAAACGCGGCATGGCGCGTCGCTTCCGGCCTCAAGGGAACAACAACCGCACCGGGGCGTTCGAGTTTTCCGGCGCGAAGAACGCGGATTGTAGCCTGTCGTTCGGCAGTCGCTCGACGGAACCATCCGCAAACCCCATGTTGCCTGCCCCTTTACCTGGCGCCCCGTGAAGGGCTCCATTCCAGGCGATCGACGACCCGTTTGTCAGCGGGCTCAACCCTGTAATCCGCTTCTCTTCCCGTCTGACGAAGCTCAGTTTCGAATCCCCGTGCAACGCCGTCCGCACATCGCCACGCAATGGGTCGAGATTCATGAAGTAACTCACTCCGGAAGCCGTGAGCATCGCGAAATTGGTCACCGGCAACGCCTGCCGATCCGCCGGACACGCCAAAACCTTGGGGTTCCCGAGTTCATTCGACAGCGCCCTGTAGTAAGAAGCCAAATCCCGCCGCTCCACCGCCACTTCCTGAAGTCCGCCGTTGCTTGCCGACACCTCGAAAGGAAATGGAAAAGGCTCGCCGCGGTTATGAGCCCACAAGGTTTGGGCCAATACCACAAACTTGAGGTTGCCGAGGCACGCAACTGAGCGTGCCCTGCTTCCCTTTCGCTCAAATTCCGACAGAAACAAGCCCGCCACCACCGCGCACACCGCGATTACCACCACCAACTCCAAAAGAGTCAGCCCATCGGTGCAAGACACGTCCATTCGGGGCTTCATATCGTTATGGTAAGGACGTTCCACCGCCCCGGCCATTCCCAAAACCGCCGATCGAAAGTCGCCTTACCCTCATGGGAAGAGCAATCGCACCACGGCGTTTGAACTTTCGGGTGGAAAGAACGCCGCCAGCAGCTCGTTATTCCGCAGGCTCTCGCAGGTCCCATCCACATACGCCACATTTCCAAACTGGCTCCCCTTAACTCCGTGCATTCCCTGCTGCCAGGCAAGCGCAGCCCCATTGGTGAAGGAGAGCAACCCAGCGAGATTCCCCGCCTCACGTCCGGGGAAAAGTAACTTCGCGTCGCCGTTCAACACCGTCGCGACATTTGTCGATGTCGGCCCGACATTCAGGAAGTAACTCACTCCAGAAGACGTCAACGCCGCGAAATCTTCCGCCGATTTTGCCTGCCGATCCGTCGGACATGCCAGTATCTTGGGGCTGCCGAGAACGTTGGAAAGCTCCCGGTAGTAAGAAACCGAACTCCGCCGCTCCACGGCCACTTCCTGTAGGCCGCCTTCGTTCACCGGCACTTCAAAAGGGAAACGGGCACCGTCCACGTGTTCCGACGCCCAGATGATTTGTGCCAAAGCCACCTGCTTGAGGTTGTTGAGACACTGCGTGGACCGTGATCCGTCTCCTCTCCGCATCACTGGCAGCAATAATCCCAACACCACCGCGCAGATGGCTACCACCAGCAGCAACAGCTCTAGGAAAGTGAACGCACCGGCGCGTGAAACGTTCATTCGGGGCTTCATATCGTTATGGTAAGGACGTTCCACCGCCGCGCCCATTCCCAAAAAATACCGTGCGCCAGTCTCCTCTTCCCGCAGCGGAGCGCTGGAAAGGATTCAATGAGGGGCGAAGGCTTCGCACTTTATTCCTGAACTCCGTAGCGATGGCCAAGTTTTCTCATTTGTCGTTCGGGAGGCGTGGTGTTCCACTGCGCCGGATGAAAGCGCGACCGAAGATTGGCACCACCCGGGAATTCCAGTTCACCGTCGGGCCGGAGCATGTGATCGATTTCGCCACGGACGGAATGCCGGCAGTTCTCAGCACGCCACGGCTCATCGGCCTACTGGAACGCACGGCGCGCGAGGCGCTCTATCCGTTTCTCGAAGCCGACGAGCGCACGGTGGGTGCGGAGATCGAGCTGCGTCACCTCGCGCCGACGCCGCTCGGGGCGCAGGTGACATGCGTGGCCCGGGTCATCGCGGTGGGCGAGGGGACGATTACTTTCCATGTCGAGGCCCGGGATGAGCATGAAATGATCGCGCGCGGTCTGCATAAGCGCGGGGTGATTCGCGTGGAAAAGTTTGCGCGGCGCGTGGCCCGCAAGATGACGTGAAGTACGAGATCGGACTTTCATGAATGCCGTGACCACGAGGCGATGGGTGTTGCTGGTGGCGGTGTTCGCGGGCTGTGCCGTGGCGTTCGCGTTGTCGCGTGGGCCACGCGGTGCCCGAGGGGAGATGGTGTTGCCGGACGGACGGAGCGTGTCGGTGGCAAAGGTGACGTTCGGCACCACGCATGACCTGGAGGGCGGCTCCATCTTCGCGCGGTTGGCTGCGCGCGTGGCGGGGCCGCAATTCGCGGCGCGGCTGGGTTACGTCAACTATTCCCAAAAGTCGGCCGCTCCCTGCGTGATGGTGTGGACGCGTTGGTACGGTGACGTCACGAACACGCCGCCGCGGCACGCTTCGGTGCGGGATGACTCGGGGATGGAGACGGAACCGATCTTTCCGTCGTGGGACTCCTCGGTTGTGACTTCGACTGAGCGGCTCATGGCGTGGCGTTTCGAGAACTACCCGCGCGGCGCGAAAGAGTTTGAGATACGATTCCACGACCGGCTCCCGCCATATCACACGAATCCCCTGGGGGCCTTGAAGGTTCGGAATCCGCAACTGACGAACGCGACGCCGTACGGCGCGGCGGGCATTCCGCAATCGGTCTCGACCGACGGAATCACAGTCACGTTGAAGGAACTGAGGGTCGGGGCGGCGATGCCGTTCTGGCGAAGGCCGTCGCACTCGGGTCTGACGCCGTGGACCCAGACGAGGTTCGACGTGGTCGATCACGGGCTCCTTTCCACGAACTGGGCCATTCGCGGCGTCTCGCTGCTCGGGGCGTCGGGAAATTTGATAACCCCAATGCCGCTGATGTCGCGGATTCAAGACGGTCAGATCGAAGCCGGGTTCACGGCGGCGTGGTGGCGGTTCGAGCCGGACTGGAAGTTTGAAGTGGTGCTGGGGCGCACGGCGGCTTTTTTGACCAACGAGATTTTCCATGTGCTCGACATGCCGGCGTCAGGGTTGGACACGGCGCTGGTGACGAACTGCCCGCCGAATGAGGCGGCCTTGCCGGGAATGACTTTGACGCTCCATCCGGCTTCACCGGAGGCGTCGGGTGGCGGTGGGTTCGTCCACACGACGACGTTGCTGGTGAGGTATCCCGTCGTCGGACGAAGTGCGCGCCTAGTGCTCGCGCGGGTGCGGGATCAACTCGGCCGGCCGGTTCGCTTCGAGAGCGCGTCGGACAATGGGCTGGGCCGTCTTTATGCCGGGCTGATGCTGGCTCCTGAGACGACCAGATTGAATTTCACGTTTGGAGTTTCACACAGCCGGACGGTGACGTTCGTTGTGCGGACGCCTGTCGTTCAAGGGGTGCCTTGAACATTGACTGGTTAGGTCGGTGTCGCGCGAAGCTGTGAATGGCGCGAAGGTATTGTTGAACCCGAAAACCAGAACATGCCTCGCGCAAAGAGGCCGAGACGCAAAGCCAGACCATGAAGTGTCGGAGGAGCCGGGGCGTATAACCTTGCAGCCCTGGTGCTCTTGAGCCCATCGCACCTTCGCGTTCTTCGCGGCTTCGCGCGATCTGATGCTTACTGAATCATCCGCGCGCGATAGAAGCGCTGCGGCGAGTTGGTAGTGGCTGTGTCGATGAACTGAAGTGAACCGTTCGCACCGGTCTGGTTGGTGGAGACGGGAATCCAAACCTGATTGTTGAGGTTGGTGGACATCTCGATTGCGTAGGTGTGATTGGGCGGGCCGCTGAGGGAGAGTTGGAATGCGCCGTTGGGCAGGAATTGGCCGGACGTCGCGGCGCTCCAGTCTTCGAGCGTGATGGTGCCGGCGGCGAACAGTGCGGTGAGCGCGCCGCCGTTGGTCGAGATGACGCTCTTGGTAACGGGAAGATCTGTGAAGCCAACGATGGTCTCGGTGCCGGCGGGAATGAGGGGGTTCGCGTCGAACATGACGCGCGCGAGTTCAAGCGTGCTGCTCTGCGGCAGCGTCTGGCCTTCGGCGAGGGTCAGCGTCACGCCCAGTCGACCGCCGGCGAGTTGCGAAGTGTTCATGGTCACGGTCGCGCCGGGCGTGTTCGAGCCGGTGGCCACGGTCGGGCTGCCGAGGACGGAGGGATCGAAGTTCATGGAGAACTTGTAAATGTGTTCGTCGCCGACTGCCTGTGCGTGGACCGGCAGCAGGGCGTTGCCGGCGATCGGGGCGGTGACGTGGTTGAGGTAAACGACACGCGGGTTGTCGAGAACGATGAGGTTTGCCGGCGTGCTGGTGACCGCGCCGTAGGCGTTGGTGATGACGACGGAGTAAGCGCCGGCATCGGTGTTGAAAATCTTTCCGATGGAAAGTGTCGAGGATTGAGCACCGGAGGTGTGGGTGCCGTCGTTGATGAGGTTGGTTCCGAAGTGCCGCCATTGATACACGAGCGGTTCCGAGCCATCGACGGTCACGTGGAAGTGCGCGACCGAACCGGCGATGAGGTTCGTGCTGACCGGCTGCGTCACGATGGTCGGACGGCGGGGGCCGGCCCAGTTCAGGCGCACAACGCCGTCGCTGGATTCGCCAGGAACTCCGTCCACTGCGATGCGATAGATGGTGTTGCTCGTGGCGTTGAAGGTGATGCGCGAAGTCCCGAACGGGCCGGAGTTGTCATCGCTCGAGACGCCGGAAAGCGGGAAGGCATCACCAGTGTAAATCGCCAGCAACGTATCGAAGCTGCTCCCGGAAGTGTCGAAGGTGAACGAGCCGTTGGTGGGCGCGGTCCAGACATACCAGAGCGAGTTGCTGCTGCTCAGCCCGTGGTGCAACGGTTCGCCAGCCTGCCGTGTGGCACCGCGCGAACTGCCAGTGGTGGTGCCTGAAAGGCCTGTGAGTTGTATGGGCCGACTGAAGTTGTCATTCCATGCAGGATTAATGTTCAGTTGGATTAACCCCTGAGCGAGGCCGGCGTTGCCCGCGTATCCGTCCACCGCGATGCGATACGTGACTCCAGAGAGCGCGGCGAAGTTTGTGATGCTCGTTTTGTCAAAGAGGCTGTTCTGGTTCGTGCCGCGATCGTCTGCCCGGACGACGGGGGAAAGGCCGTTGACGGAGCTTCCGGTGTAAACCGCGATCACAGTGTCGATGCTGCTGCCTTCGGTGCTGACCACGGCAATCATGTTCGAGGGGGCTGTCCAGCGATACCAGATGGACGCGCCGCCGGCGTTGTTGAGCTTGTGCTCGGGTTCGCCGGGTTCCTTGGACGCGCCGACGTTTGCTCCGGTGACACCGGCTGTCGGGCCGGTGAGGACGACAGCGTTGGTGAAATTGTCGTTGGGCACGTTCGTGGTTCCGACGTACGTCAGATCCACGAGGATGCGAACCACGTTGTTGGACTCATTGGACTCAATGACACGGTTAAGGGGATCGACTGAAGCCTCCAGCCAGTAACGTTTCGGTGTGATGCCGGTGATGTCGATCCATTGATCAAGGAGCGTGCCGCTGTAAACATCCGCCCATCCGATGGACATACCCTGGACGAGCCCGGAGTATTCCGGATCGACGCCGTAGCGGGGATTCGCCGACGCGCCGGGCATCAAGAGGTTGTGCGGGACGAGATCGATAATGGCGAATGAAGTCTTCAGGCCCGCAACAGCCACGTCCCCGACGCCGTTGCCCGGGAGCACGTCGCGGAGGGTGAAGTGCAGCCAGTCGTCGAAATGCAGGTGGCCGTGTCCCGGATGAAAGGTGAACGTGCCGGCGTACACATCACGATGGCCGCCGTCGCTGCTGTAAATGCGTTGATAGACGCCGGGCGTTTGCGAGGAGCCGCGCAGTTCAAGAACGCCGATGCCGGTGTTGATGGTGGCTGTCGACGCGCGGAGCAGGGTGCGTCCCGGCTTGGTCGGCTCGTTGCGATCGATGTACCAGTCGTACATGTACCCCCCCGCTTCGCTGGCCCAGAGGCCAACATCCGGAAGAAGGTCATAGCCAACGCCATCAGGTTGGCTCCAGCGAAGGGCGAGGGAGCCGCGTGTGTCGTTCTTTCCGCGCACTTGCACTCGGTAGATCGTTCCCTGCGTGGCGTTGAAGACCAGGCGGCTGGTGCCGTTGGTTCCGCCATTGTCGTCGCACGCGACCGGAGTGAGTGCGCCGACAATGCTGCCGGTGTAGAGGCAGAGCAGGGTGTCGAAGCTGCTTCCTTCGGTGCTGAACGTGACCTCGCCATTGGTGATGGCCGTCCAGCGGAACCAGACGGAGTTTGTCTCGGTGAAGCCGCCGGTCGGTTCACCGACCTCGAAGGTCGCGCTCGCAGTCGTGCTTCCGACGTTGCCGACGGCACCGGGCAGCGCGGTGGATGTAGCGAAATTGTCGTTGATCGGCGGCGGGCCGGGCGTGTAGGCGTCGGTGACGAGCACGTCGTCGAGATACATGCCTTCGTATTCCAGATCGCCGTCGGTATCGAACTGGAACTTCAACGTGTGCGCACTGCCGACGAAGCTCTCCAGGCTGATCACCGCCTGTGCCCAAGCTCCTGCCTGCCGTGTGCCACGGAACCAGACCTGGGCGTCGTCGATAAACACCTTCGCATTGTCGTAGATGCTTCCTTCGATTTGTGGAATGCGGAACCAGAAGCTGAGGGTGGCGTTCGTGTAACCGGTGAGATTCAGCGGCCGGAGCATGTAGGCCGACATATTCGGCTGATACAACGGGGCGGCTGCGGAGCCTTGATACCCGACCGCCGCGCAGTAGGCCTTGCTGATCCCGCTCTTGACGCCTTCGCCACCGAAGGCCTGGTTTACCACGCCCCAATAGCACGGTGTGTTGAGAATGTTGTTGTCACCCGTTTGCCAGCCGACGAACCCGTTCTCGAAGTCATCGAAGAATATGACGTTGGGCTGCGCCTGTGCCGGGGCGTTGAACAGAAGAACTGCTGCCAGTGCGACGATTCGGAGGAACGACACAACAGAGCGAGTAAATACGACGGAATACTTCATAGCTCGTTCGAGTTGATTTAGGTATCGGGTGAATAGTGGCACAGGTGGAGGTCATTGCAAAACTTTCTTCCCCTGCATTTTGCGGCGAAAATTGCCCGGGCAGTGGCTCGATAAAGCGCTGCCGGAAGGCATGTTCAGGCCGTGCTCAACAGCAGTCGGGATGGAGCGGAGTCAGTGCTTCAAGCCCACGCCTCGCGGACGAATCGAATGAAATTTCCGTGCAGGATGCCTTCGATATCCGAAGCGGTGAATCCCTTGGCTCGGAACAACTCTGGCAGCTTTTGGAGGTCCGCGATGGTATCCAAGTCCATCGGACTTTGCTCGCGTCCGAACCCGCCGTCCAAGTCCGTCCCAATGCCGCAATGCCGGGCATTCCCGGCGAGCTGGCAGATGTGATCCACGTGCTCGACCAGCTTCGAGAGTTTCAGACCGGTGGCTTCGGGCGTCGTCTGGCCGCGAATCCAGTTCGGAATCATCATCCAGGCATCGAGCGGAGCGCCGATGACCACGCCGCGTCCGATGAGTTCCTTGATCTGCTCGTCCGTGAACTGGCGGTTGTGCGGCGTGAGGACGCGGCAATTCGAGTGGCTCGCCCAGACCGGCCCCGTGAAACAATCCATCGCCTCGCGGAAGCTCTGGTCGCACAGGTGCGTCGCGTCGAGAATCAACCCCAGCCGGTCCATCTCCTTCAAAAGCTCGCGGCCTTTCGTCCCGATGGTTCCCTCGGAATCCGTCCCGAACGCGTACGTGCCCGGCCCATAATGCGCCGGCCCGACCGCGCGCAAGCCTTGCTCATAACTCCGCTCCAGATGCGCGAGCGTCACGATGGAATCCGCCCCTTCAAGACTGAGGATATACCCAATCGGTTTCTTGTCGTTCGGCGTGGCGGCTCCGCTTCCTATCCACAAATCCAAATGCTTCTCCAATCCGGCCAAGTCACGGATCTGCACCATCTCGCCCGCTTCCTCCATCGAGCGATACCACGCGAGCTGACCCTGCGTCATCGCCCACGCCTGGCGCGGCGAATTCCAACCCTGCAGCGGATGTGTCGGCTTCGAGTAACGCGCAATCTGCGTCGCCACCACAAGGCCTATGTTCCCGCGACGCAGCTCCGGCAAACACACCGTGCCGCGACCGCGATCCGGCCGGTCAGTCATGCCCGCCTCGCGGTCGCGAATCTCCCGGATGGGCCGCGTGAGGTCGCGATTCCACTCCAGCGCGTTCATCGAGAGGTCCAGATGCACATCGAATATGAACATAAAATCAGTCAGGTAGTTTGCGTCAGACGATCACGTCCAGCGCCAGCACCAGCACCAGTGCCACCACGGAAATCACCGTCTCCATCACTGTCCACGTCTTCAGTGTCTGCGTCACGGTGAGATTAAAATACTCCTTCACGAACCAGAACCCGCCGTCGTTCACGTGCGACAACGTCAACGAGCCCGCCCCCATCGACAGCACCAGCAGTTCGAGGTTCGTCCCCGGCTTCACCGCGACAATCGGCGCGAGAATGCCTGCCGCCGTTGTGATCGCCACTGTCGCCGAGCCCGTCGCCACGCGAATCAATGCCGCCGCCACCCAGCCGAGAATCAGCGGCGACACCGCCAGGTCCTTCACCATGTCCGCAATCGCCGTCCCCACACCGCTGGCGATCAAAACGCCGTTGAATCCGCCACCCGCACCGACGATCAACAACGGTCCCGCCACCGGCCCGACGCAATCGTTGGTGAACTTGAGAATCTGTTCCGAATTGAAACCGCGCGCCGTGCCGAACGACCAGCACGCGAACAGAAATGCCAGCGTCATCGCCACGAGCGGTTGTCCCAATGCCATCACCCACGCGCGCACCGGATTCTCCTTTGGTAACGCGATTTCCGCGCCCGTCGCCATCAGCATCAACCCCACGGGCAGCAGAATCGTCAGCAACGACAACCCGAAATCTGGTGCTGAACCCGGTGGATTCGCGGCCGTCAACGCCGCCGCCGGACCACCATCCAGACTCACCTCATGCCGCGCCGCCAGCCAGCGCGCGCAGAACGGGCCCGCGACAATCGCCGTCGGCAGCCCAATCAAGAGCGAGTAAAAAATCGTCCGGCCCACGTCCGCCTTCAATGCGCCAATGGCCACCATCGGCCCCGGATGCGGAGGCACCAGTCCGTGCGTAACCGAAAGTCCCGCCGCCAGCGGAATCCCCAACACGAGCAACGGCACGCGGGTTTGTCGCGCGACTGTGAAGAGAATCGGCACCAGCAGCACCAGCCCGACGGAAAACCACACCGGAATGCCCACCGTGAACGCCACGAGCAGCATTGCCCACGGCAGACGCTTCTCGCCGAGCGATCGAATCAACGTGTCCGCCACCACGCGCGCACCGCCGGATTCCGCGAGCAACTTCCCCAGCAACGTGCCGAGCCCGATGATCATCCCGATGCCGCCGAGAATTTTTCCCACTCCATTCTGAAACGCCGTCGCCACGTCGGCGAGGTTCATGCCCGCCGCGAGTCCCATCGCCAGCGACGCGAGCACGAGCGCCACAAAGGCGTTCATGCGGAACCGCGCAATCAACACCACCAGCCCGATCACCGACAGCAGCGCGAAAAACAGAAGGCTCGCGTGATGGCTGAAGCCGGGAATCGTCATGCGTCAAAGGTCAGAGAGTGAACCGGCGCACGCGCGCAGCGACATTCCAGCGTTCCACCGCCTGACCGCCACGGATCACGACCGCTGCCGCGTGCAGCGCGACCGTCGGGCAGATGTGCCACGGGATGCCGTAGAGGCAATCGCCCACCGCGAACTCCGTCGCGCGCGACGTCTCGATCACCAAATGCTCCTCGCTGTGCGTCACCGCTTTCGCGTCCGGCAATTGTGGAAAGACCACGCGCGGATGCGGCATCTCGGACGCCACCGCCTTGTGGCCAAGGTCGAGACACAGACGATTGCCACCTGGCTTGCTCACCATGCGCGTCAACAACGCCGCCGCGATGAGGAAATCCATGTCCGGCATCTTCGCGCCGTAGCCTGCATCCCAGAACACGCACGTGCCCGGGCTGCACTCCACATCGCCGCGCTTCGCGTGGATCGGAAACGTCGGCGTGCCGCCGGCGACGATCTTCGGCACTGGCAATCCGGCTGCAATCAGATCGCGCCGTAACTTCTCCACCGGCGCGAACGCCGCGTTGCAATTCGCCGTGCGCACCGCCAGATCCGCATCGTGAATGTGCCCGTCGTACGCGTGCAATCCGCCGACGCTCAAACCCGGCATCGCCGCCACGCGCCGATACAATTCCACCGCCGCCGAACCCGGCTCGATGCCGCACCGATGCTGACCGCA
>SXGS01406662.1_pt1 | contig 11991 bp, 14 predicted proteins | sample 3174681 | NCBI WGS metagenome assembly SXGS01 (sample SAMN11356861, study PRJNA531348) | freshwater metagenome | isolation source: freshwater sample F1-80 | place: China: Fuxian Lake, Yuxi | collected 2017-12-25
CCGGCTCCCCAGACCGCATAGCCACTACAACAAGAAGGGGCTGAAGCCCACCGCCCCCAACGCGCACCTAATCCGGCCCGATGCCACGAAACTCTGGCGAGCGGTGGAGGATGCGCTCACCGGGATCGTGTGGGAGGATGATGCCCAGGTGGTGGAGCAAACCATCACCAAGGTGTACGGCGATCAGGGCGTAACTGTATGTGTGCAATGGGGTGCATAGACTAAGCCATGCGAGTTACCATCACACTCAAGGATTGCGGAACCGGAGCCGGGGGCTTTCAGCCGGGGAATACTTGTGCGGGTGGAGGTGGTGGGGGTGGAGGCGAGCGCAGTAGCACGGGGAGTGGAAGCGAGCGCGGTGGGCGCAGTAGCGCGGGTAGTGCTGACCGCCAGAGCAGAATCTCAGCCGCCAGCAACCCGCACACATCGCCAGACACGCTGGTCAAACTGTCCAAGGACGAGAGTGAGTTTGTGCGTATTGATGTAGCCAAGAACCCCAAAACACCGTCAGGCACACTAGCCGCAATGTCCAAAGATGTGGATGTTAGTGTGCGCCGTGGTGTAGCCGACAACCCCAACACACCGCAAGCCACGCTGGCAGCGTTGTCCAAGGATGGGGTGGGCTGGGTGCGTGCTGATGTAGCCAGCAACCCATCCACACCGCAACACACGCTAGTCGAACTATCCAAGGATAAGGACTGGTATATGCGCTACAGCGCGGCACTCAACCCATCCACACCAGTCGCCACACTAGCGGCGTTGTCCAAGGACGAGAATTGGCAAGTGCGTAGCAATGTATCCCGCAACCCTAAAACACCGTCAGCCACACTAGCCGAACTAGCCAACGATGAGAACGGCGATGTGCGCGAAGCCGCACAACGCTGATGGCCGCGCTATAGTTAGCCATGCGCGTAACGCTCGTCCTCAAAGACTGCGGTACGGGCGCTGGGGGCTTTCAGCCGGGTAACACCTGTGGGGCGGGCGCTGGCGCAAACAGACTGCCAGACGGGGCCATCGGGAATGGGCTTGGCCGCTATATGTTGGCTAACCGCATTTTGGCGGCATCGAAGGCCGGCGAGCAGTTCGCGCTACTGGGGAACACATACCCCGTGAAGGACGAGTTGCGAAAACTGGGGGCGGAGTGGAACCCCACGACTAGGGTGTGGCTAGTAGACCCAAAGATCGCTATGCGGGCGCAGCGCATCGTTGACGAGGCGCAGTACGCGGCATCTACGCGGGGTGGCGACAGCCCAGCGCAGGCCCGACCAGCGCAGGCCCGACCACCAACGGCTGGCCCTGGCCCCGCCACCGCAAACCAACTGCGGCTCCTGAACACGCTGATGGGAAAACTGAGCAAGATTGGCCGACTAGACAGCGTGTCGAACAACACCGGAGCCTCTATCGGGCGGGGGATCCAACAGACGGTGGCCGCAAGGGGCGACAAACTCACCTCCCGTGAAGCCAGCGCCCTCATTGACGAGGCGCTGAGTACGATTGATGACGAGATGTAATACGGCACTGCGGTGGCCAATGCTTGACGGGCCTCCACCTATGTGCTAGTATTGGGGTATGGAGCAACCCATCAAGCGAACGGTTAGTGGTTGGGACATCCCCACCACGATGCTTGAAGAATGGAAGGTCGCCTTCCCCCAGGTGGATGTCGCCGTGGAGATAGCGAGGGCCCATTGCTGGTGCAAGGCCAACCCAACCCGAGCCAGGATGCGGAACTGGACGAGGTTCCTTTACAACTGGTTCAGCCGCGCCCAGCCGATGGCGAAAACGGAGAGCAACTTCCGATGACAGGGGAAATTTCAAAGCTGATCCGGGAGTTGTGGCCGGAAGCGGTGTGGAACGACAGCCTAATCGCGCTGTGGAAGACGGAGCTAGGCAAGTATCCAGAGGCGCGGGTGATTCACGCCATTGGGCTGGCGAAACGCCAGAAACCATGGAAGCAACCGGAGATATCGTGGGTACTCGACATCCTCGGCCCACCAGAAACAGGCATGGTTCTCTCTCCGCCTCAACTCGTAGTAGATATCGAGATCGCGGGGGCTGAGGGGGCAACCTATGTCCGGTCGTTCCGTGTTGCTAGCGAGGATGACGGACGCGCCCTAGCCAAGAAAATGGGGGGGGTGGTGGTCAACCAAATAGACGACGCTATGGCTGAATCGAGAGACTCAATCTGGATACTGAGCGCCGACCGAGCGGAGCTGCGGGAGGTGGTTGGACGGGCTCGAGAGCGGAGGTGGCTCTCCTCAACACCACTTGACCCCGATCCAGAAAAATGGTCTCCGTATGTCCGGGTGGCGGTTACGATGGCGCGGAACCACCCGCCCCATGAGGACACTGGTCATTGAGCTGGATGGAATCCCAAAGATAACGAAGGATTTCCGCGCCTCCCTGCGGACGGAGGCCAAAATACTGGCTCGATCACCCACGACACACGCCGTAGGGGTATTCGCACAATTCTGGTATCCAAGGCCACGGGGATACAACCCAGCCAACAAGTCGGGGCCGCTAGTTCACACCGACTCGCCATCGATCTCCACCCTGTTGAATATGGTGGAGGGTGTGTTGGATGGGACGGTATGCGCTTCGATGTTGCAGATCGTAACGGGGCAGGGGATGCGGCATTGGGCAGATCAAAAACCACCCGGGCTTCGCATAGCCGTCTACACCCTGACGGCTACCGGATTTGAGGACATAGACTGTAATGGTGGAGAACCAGATCGCTTACGATCCAGAGGATCGACGGGTCCGCGAAACAATGCGGCTGTGGGAGCGGGCGATAGCAGACGGCTGGGAGTTTCCAGAGGGAACACTAAGAGCGATCCCGGGGTTCTGCGTCCGGGTGATGCAAGACCCCAACCGAAGCGACCGGGACAAACTAAGGGCGGCGGAACTGCTGGCGAGCCTAAAGCGGGATAACCTTGCGACGCTGATCGCCTATGACAAGGCCGTGCGTCTTGACAGCGGGGAGGCCACCGAACGAGTCGAACTAGCCCCGATTACCCTGCGCCCTCAAACCCTTGAGCCACCGCAACCACGACCCCTCAAAAACGGAGGCTAGTATTGGGCGTGCAAACCGAAGTACGCCAGCGAGATACCGAGGGCGAGATTACCCCACGGGGCGGGTTGAAGTTCACCGCCATCTTGTCCACCGATGCGCTAGACAGGGACTCAGAGGTGGTCATCCCGTCTGGGATGTATTCGAAGGACTTTGAAAAGAACCCCGTGCTTCTCTACGCGCACGATCCCACCAAGCCCATCGGCAAGGTGTTGTCCCTGCGCCGTGGATTGGACGATGTACGGGGCGAGTTCGAAATCACGCCACGACCAGAGAACTACGAGGGGGAGTGGTTCCCAGATTTCGTCAAGGGGCTGATTGAAGCCGGGGTCATTCGCGGCATCTCAATTGGGTTCGCCCCGATGGCTGGCGGCTGGCGCGTAGCGAACAAGGCCGACAAGGATCGTTACGGTGGCGAATGCAAGGGTGTCTACTCGCGCTGGAATCTCCATGAGGTGTCCGTGGTGTCTGTGCCGGCCAACCAAGACGCATTGATAGTTGCCATCCAAAAGGGATCGGTAACGGCGAACCAATGTAAGGAGTTTTTGGGGATGAGTCCTGTTACCAAGACGGTTGACTGCCTCCACTGCCCCGACTGCCCGGGTTGCGAGGAGGAAGCAAAGGCGACGGAGCCCGTTGATTGCGAGAAGTGCCCTGAGTGTCCTGAGTGCCTCGAGCAGAAGGCGTCGCCTGAGCCCGTGGTGGACTGCACGAAGTGCCCAGACTGTCCTGAGTGCGCCGGCAAAGAGGAAGAGGAAGACGATAAGGCTACGGTCGATTACATGAAGTGCGCGGTTGCCATGACCGCCGCATACATGGCCGAGGGCCAAAAGGACAAGGATGCGTTCTCGAGAGCGAAGGCTGACTGTAAGGCCAACGCCGGCTACCACACCACCTACAAGGCTCCTGAGCCAGTAGGGGTAGATGAGGATGAGGAGGAGGAGGAGGAAGAGGAGACACATGAGGAGGCGGCTCCCGTGTCAAAGGCTCCCCCACCCACCCCCCAACTCGCTCCACATCATCACGCTCGCCGTCACCCCGTCGCTCGGCCCCCGGTAAAGGCTCCAGATACATACCGGATCAAGATCAATGTCCCGCCGCTAGGCATGGGCGAGGTGGGCGACATTGTGGCACGCGAGGTAGCAAAGCAGGCGGGGCGGTTGCGCCGGCACTAGTAGGATTGGGGGGGTGGCGGTAACGCTCGACCTCCCCCCGATGTATCCAGCGCAGTACCGGGCGATCTGCGATCCACACCGTATCGTTGTCATCGAAGCCAGCACGAAGTCTGGCAAGACCGCCGGCTGTCTGATGTGGCTGTTGCAACTGGCGTGGAACTCCACCCATCCGGCGCACTTCTGGTGGGTCGCGCCGATCTACCCGCAGTCGGTAATGGCGATGGATCGCATCCGTGGCTGGCTGACGCAAGCCGACCCCAACAAGCGGGTATGGAAGACCAACGACTCGGCCCTCTATATCCAGCTTGCCAACGGAAGCCGAATCTGGTTCAAGTCTGGCGACAACCCCGACTCGTTGTTCGGTGAAGATGTGTCAGCGGCGGTGATTGATGAGGCAACACGGTGCAAGGAGGCGGCTTGGCACGCCGTGCGCTCCACACTAACCGCAACCCAGGGGCCGGTTCGCATCATTGGCAACCTGAAGGGGACCAAGAACTGGGTCTACCACCTCGCCCGAAAGGCGGATGGTGGGCACGATGACATGATCGCCTACCGGCTGACGGCCCACGATGCGGTTTCGGGTGGGATCCTGTCTCAGGCGGAGGTAGACGCGGCGAAGGCTGTGTTGCCCGACCGTGTGTTTCGTGAGTTGTACCTGGCAGAAGCCGTGGATGATGGGGGCAACCCATTTGGGCTCGATGCGATCTCGTCCTGCGTCTTGCCCGTGTCATCGGGGACACCAGTTGTATGGGGGGTTGATCTGGCGAAGTCGGTAGATTGGACGGTCGCCCTGGCCCTAGATGAGAAGGGTGTTGTCTGTCGGCTGGAGAGGTGGAAGTCGGATTGGGGCCAGACTAGGCAACGGTTGCTGGATCTGATCGAGTGCAAGGCGCTGATCGACAGTACGGGCGTGGGCGATCCAATCGTTGAGGATCTGTGCCGCCACTCGCCCCATGTTCAGGGGTTCAAGTTCACGGCCGGGAGCAAGCAGCAGATCATGGAGGGGTTGGCAGCGGCGATCCACTCCAGGCGAGTGTTCTTCCCGTCCGGGTGGATGCGGGATGAGTTGGAGTCTTTTGAGTTCCACTACTCGGCCGGCGGTGTCAGGTATGGTTCACCCAACGGAATGCACGACGATGGAGTGTGCGCTCTGGCGCTGGCGGTGTCTGGTTTTAGCCAGCCCAAACGCCCGTTTCGTTATAGGGTTGCATAGAAGGCTTGGTGGATGTGAACAACGGGGTAGAATGACCGCGAAGGGTATCCCGGATGAACGAAACCAACGAAACGAGCCACGCTATGGCCGGAACTGCCATTGGCGGCATAGACTTACCCATGAGTGACACGCTCGGCCTTGAGGACGGTGGAACAGGAGCCAACGAGCGACCGTGGACGGGTGAGGAAGCGCACGACATCCTAGGGTGTCCCTAGTGGGCGTTGTTGATCGAATCAGAAAGTGGGCCGCGCCGGCCTTCCTGAGATCCCACATTCGGTTTGCCATGCGCGAACCGCTGGTACGGATGCCCTTCAATGCGGAACGGGCTCTCAAGGACAGCAACGCCTGGGCCATTGCCGCAGCCACCATGAACGCTCAGGCGGTCGCCGCGGTCCCGCTCCGGTTGTACACCAACCAAAAGTCCAACAGGCTCTGGGAGTCCAGGCGTGTGTCAAAGGGGGTCACGGCAAGGTTGCACGGGGAGGGGCAGCACCCACCAAGCGCATCGGTCATTCGGAAGGCGGCTGAGCTGGGCGGGGACTTCGTGGAGATTACTGATTCCCACCCCCTACTGGAGCTGCTCTCTGATGCCAACCCAACCCAGAGCGGCTACGAACTCGCCTACCTACGGACGCTGTGGTTGGAGATGACGGGCAACGCCTTCATCCATGTGGTGAAGCGGGACAACGGCGTGCCGGCTGAATTGTGGCCGATGTACCCCAGCATGGTCAAGGTCCACCCCGATATCCACAAGGTCATTGGCGGCTATGTCTACGGTATTCCGGGGTCAGAGGTGGAGATGACACCGGACGAGGTACTGCACTTTCGTATCCCAAACCCCCTCGACCCCCTGTGGGGGATGGGGAAGGCAGAGGGGGCGTGGGGTGCAATCCAACGGCTCAACGCCATCGACACCTGTGAGGACTCGTTCTTCCAGAACATGGCGCGTCCCGACTATGCGGTAGTCATTCGGAACGCTGACGCCTCAGAAGAGGAACTAGACGCCTTCGAGAGTAAGGTGAAGGAGCGGATGAGGGGGCCCAACCGCGCCGGCTCTTTCCTGGCTGTTACTGGAGATATTGACTTCCGCCCTCTGTCGTTCGCTACACAGAACTGGTCGGCTCAGAAGTACGAAGCGGTGGAGGCGATTGCCGCGGTGTTCGGCGTTCCCGTCAGCATGCTAAAAGCAAACGACCCGAACCTTGCGAGCGCACGGGCGGGCTACGCGCAATGGCGCGAGACAACCGTCCTGCCGCTACTGCGGTTCGATGAGTCTGTCCTGAACGAGCGCCTACTCCCGATGTTTGGGCTGGAGGGTGAGGCGCTGCTGGCCTACGACACCCCGGTTCCGGAAGACAAGCAATTCGATGTACAGCGGACCTCGGCCGGAATCTCAGCCGGGTACATGACGGTGAACGAGGCGCGTGAAATACACGGGATGCCAAAATCGGAGGAGGCCGGCGCAGATAAGTTGCGGCTTCCACCAGAGGCTCCCGAGGGGGGTGGGCTCGCGGCACTCATGGGTGCAATGGGTGGCGGTAAGCCAGACGGTGTGGCCGGAGGCAAGCCCGGAGAGAAGCCAGCCGAGGATGAGTTCGGCGGGGGCGACGAGCCAGCGGACAAGCCGGCGCGGGGGCCGTCCATTGTGCTGACCGGGCCAGACTGAACCACCCTACCCGTTGAGATTGGACTTGGTGGGTCTACAATCCCCCGTGCAAATACGAGTGGTTCTCAAAAACTGCGGCACGGGTGCTGGCGGGTTCCAGCCTGGGAACACTTGTGGGGCTGAGGACGGAGATGGCCCAACCCCTCGCGGCTCCACGGAGCCAAGTAGGGTTCTCTTTGAGGTCGCGCCAGATCCCAACGACAAATTCCTTGCGGGGCGTTGGAACTCCCTCCCCAATCAGGAGCGCGAAGCGGTTAGTCGGGAGGTATCCCAGGCAATCCTTCCCAGAGTCTTCAAGGCCGCGGGGGTAAGGGCTGAGGTGCGCGACCAGTACGGTGGCTACCTCGACGACTCCAACCCCTCATTCGCGGCGGTTGTTGATGCCGGCATCCCAGCAGAGCGCCTGCTTGCGGTGGCGAAACTGACGGGCTTCGCCCTTGCTCAGGACTCAATGATGGTTGTGTCAGAGAGGGAGTTCGCTGGCGGGGATAAGGTGGGTGCTATTACGGTGAAGCTTCCTGAGGGGCTGTCTCTTGCCGACACCCACGCCGTCTACAAGACGCTACGGACGATTGATGATGGGGTGATTCAGGGGCACACCACCGTGGGCGGGGAAATGCTCATTCTTGATTTTGGGGGCGATACGGGTGCGCTGGCGGAAAAAGTTGACGCGGCGCTAGGTGGCAAATATACTGTGGCGCTAGGAACCGCCTACGCGGCGTTCATCAACAAAGGAGAATACGACTATGCCGATAGTTCCAGGATTGCCGAGTTGGCTGACGGGGGGAAAGACGCTAGTGACCTCCGGGCCGAAGCAGGAAGGCTCATCGATGAAGGACTCAAGCGCCGAGGTAAGTCCGTCAGAGAAGGCCGAGCCCGCAGAGCAACCACCTACCGAATAAAGGTGGCTGGCAGGATTTCCCCGCACTAATCCGGTGGCATCACGCCCGGGCCGACCACCACCAGCAGTAGCCTTGGGGCGTGTCTATACGGGGGCCGTAACAGCCGCGCTATAGTTACCCATGCGAATCAGGGTGATCCTCAAAGACTGCGGGACGGGGGCTGGCGGCTTCAAACCCGGGAATACCTGTGGGGCCGGAGGAGGTGGTTCCGGCACGGCGACGGCTAGAGCGCCCAATGCCCGGGGCGGCGGGAGCCCGGAATCGGCCCCCAAGCCACGCGCCCGCACATCACCGCTATTGTCTGAGTTGCGGCTAGCCCGCACCATACTGGGCAACGCCAGGGACTCCGGTGAGCCGGCCGACATCAACCAAGCCGTTGAGCAGCTAAGCGGGATGCTCGATAAGACCAACGCCAAGATCGAAGCGTTCAACGGCGAGTTGAAGCGGGTGAACACTAGTGATCCAGAGGGAATGGCGCGGTTCCACAAGTTGACGCGGATGATCTCACATCGCTGGGATCACGCTGAGAAGATTGGCCGACTTCTCGACAGTGCCCACGATCTGAATACGGCTAACGCGACTCCAGCCGGGGAGACACCGGAGCCCGATTTCTACGACGAGCAGACCCTGATCCCCTACTCATAAGGGATCCATGCGCGTAACCGTTGTCCTCAAAGATTGTGGTACGGGGGCCGGCGGATTTCAACCGGGCAACACCTGTGGTTCTAGGGGTGGTGGCAACACCAGACGCAGTAGGGAACGAGGGGAACGACGGGCGCGGTGGGTAGAGGCGCACCCGCCAAGGGGTCAAACCACCACACGGTTTATTTCCGCCCAACGGGACGAGTTGGCTAACAAGCCAACGCTTGAACGCATCGTGGTTATGGAGAGCGCCGCCAGAGCAATGCAAGACAAGATCCACGAGGACTTCCGTAGCAACGCGATGTTTGGTGTTGGGTTCTCGCTGCCGGATGAGCTTGCCGCCGAACACGAATACGCCGAGAACATTGCAGCCCTCGACTCCCACATCGCGGCACTTGACGAGGCACGCTGGGCACGGTCTAGGATGCAGCCCTACTGACGGGGTGGCTACAATAGAGCATGAAAATCACCGTCCGCTATTGCAAGGATTGTGGAACTGGGGCCGGCGGGTTCCAGCCGGGGAACACTTGTGCATCGGGTGGTGGCGGTGGCGGTGGGGGTGGTAGCGTTGGCGTTAGGCCAAGCGGTGGTAGTGCCATCAGATTCCGTGGTGAGATGCAACGGTTGGAGGGGATGGTTGACATCGCCCTAGATACGAGCGAGGGCTGGGCGATTCGGGCGGCGCAGGATAAGATCGGTGAGGCGATTGATCGGAACAACGCGGCGATGGACAAACTGGGCGACGCGCCAGAAACCGCTGTTGAGTACCGATCATTGATGAAACACGGGAACAGGCTGTCGATCCTGCTTGATGAAGTGGGGCGTATCAGCGAGCGGGATGAGGATGATGATGACCAAGACGACGACGGAGCGGCTGTCCCCGCCTAGTTGTAGTCCAGCCGCCGCATAGACTTGGGTGTGCGAGTAACCGTCCGGCTCAAGAACTGTGGTACTGGCGCGGGTGGGTTCCAGATTGGGAATACCTGTGGTCGGGGTGGCTTGTCTCTTACCGTGCCAGAGAGGTCTGTGGTGGGCAAGTTGGGTGCGGTGTCTGGGGCTTCGGGGGCTACGCTGCGGATAGCCGGCGGCTGGGTGCGGGACAAGCTGCTTGGCCGCGAGTCCAGCGACATGGACATTGCAGTAACTGGCGGTGACGGGGTGCGCGTGGCACGGGCAGCGGCCCGAATGTTCGGTGGCGATGTTCACGAACTGGGTCTAGACAAAACCGGATCGGCCAGCCTGCGGGTTGGCGGAACGGTCATTGACGGGATGGATGTGGAGTTCGTCCCAATGAGGACAGAGGGGTACACCGGAGCGAGCCGCGTCCCCACGATGCTGCCGACCGATTCGGTGGACGAGGATGCCAAGCGCCGGGATTTCACGGTCAACGCCCTCTACTACAACACCCACACCTCTCAGGTTGAAGACCCCACCGGATCGGGGCTATCCGATCTTCACGCCGGGGTTTTGCGTACACCCGACGATCCAGCCAGGTCGATGGACGATGACCCGCTTCGTGGGTTCCGCGCCGCACGGTTCGTGGCTCAGTTGGGATTCAAGGCTGACCCGGCCCTTGTCGCAGCATTGTCACGGCCAGAGTTCCATGCCCGCATTGAGTCCACGGTCGCCCCGGAACGCTACGCCAAGGAACTGTCCAAACTGGCGACGAGCGACAATCCGGCGGCCGGCGCGGCACTCCTGTTTGATACCGGGATGTACCGGGCCATGTTGGGGCTGAACGCTACGGCGAACTGGTCGCCCATAACCATGGATCAGCGCAATCGCTACCACACTCAGAACCTACGGGATCATGTGGTGTCTGTGGTGGAACACGCTGGGAAGTTGGCGACCGAATACGGGTTGGACGGGGAGGAACGGAGCGCCCTAGTACTGGCGGCAATGTTCCACGATTTCGGGAAAATGTCCCCCAGCGCCCAGCAGGAGAAGCCGGACGGGACGCGATCTTACATTGGGCACGACAAGTTGGGGGCGGAGATGGCGGGGGAGTTCTTCAGGCGGGCTGGGCTGGGGAGGGTTGGCGAGATGGCGACCGAGATCGTAGCGGCACATATGCGTCCGCACGGGCTTGACACAAGCAACCCAAAGGCGGTTGGGCGGTTCATCCGCACCCATTCCCCCAAGGGCAACGAACGGCTCTGGTTCTTGACCATGATCCACGCCGCCGCTGACAAAGCCCACAACCCGCAGGCGCGGGAGGCGGTGGAGTTGGTACGCACCCACGCGGAGTCCAAGCCACGGTTGCCAATCCTGAACGGTCACGACCTGATGCGTATGTTCCCCAACCGGAACCCAAGGTCTGGGTTCATTCCTGCTATCCAAGATGCGCTTGTGGATGCTCAGTCAACGGGCGAGGTTGTTGACCGGGAGAGCGCCCAGCGGTGGGTGTTGGCTAGAGAGCACGGTCACAAAAGCCGTGCCTATACTTGAGCCATGCGCGGGCCTGACCGATGGCATCAAGGTGATGCCGAGCGCGTGGCCCTTGAGCGTTTACATCCTGGACAAGCACCACAATGCGAACCATCAAGGTTTCCGCACTCAGTAAGCAGCTTCAGGCACTGGCCGATCAGGTTGGAGCCAAGCGATTCAACAAGGCGAAGGCGCTCATGCTCAACGGTCTCATCATCACCGATGAGCAGGGCAATGTCGTTTCGCCAGACAACATCTCCTACGAAATCACTCTGACCCCCGAAGAGGTGGAGAAGATGTCAGAGGATGCGCCGGCCGACAAGCCGTTCGATCCCGCCATCTTCGCCGAGGAGGAAGAGGACGAGGACGAGGAACTGAAGCCCGACCTGGCTAAGACCGTTGCCTCCGAAGTCCGCAAGGCTTTGGCGAGCAATGGGACTTCCCCACGGAAGGCTGTTGCCCCATCTGTTAGCATCTCTTCACCACGGCAGAAGTCTCGGCACTTCAAGAGTGCAGAGACTGCATACCGCTTCGGTCGCTGGGCGATGGCGTCGCTCGGACGCGCCGACAGTCAGATTTGGTGCAAGGACCACGGGGTTCTCGTCACGAAGGGCCAAACCGAAGGCACGAACAGCGCCGGCGGTTTCCTCGTCCCTGACGAGTTCTCCGCTGACATCATCTCACTGCGCGAGGAGTACGGCGTGTTCCGCCAGAATGCTGCCGTCAAGCCAATGGCCGGCGATACCCTGTATCAGCCCCGGCGCATCGGCAACCTGACCGCTTACGCGGCTGGTGAGGCGCAGGCCGGAACTGAGAGTTCGCAGACCTTCGACCGCATCCAGTTGGTTGCCAAGAAGTTCATCGTGATCTCTACGGTGTCCAACGAACTGAACGAAGAC
>SXGS01586537.1_pt1 | contig 11989 bp, 9 predicted proteins | sample 3174681 | NCBI WGS metagenome assembly SXGS01 (sample SAMN11356861, study PRJNA531348) | freshwater metagenome | isolation source: freshwater sample F1-80 | place: China: Fuxian Lake, Yuxi | collected 2017-12-25
CACAATCCCAACCGCATTGGCCTGGGCCGCGACGATGACCTGGCGGGGCTTGCGACCCTACGTGCATCTGCTGGAAAAAACTTACGAACGCGGCGTGACACTCACCAAAACCGCCCTCCAAAAATACGCTCCTCACATCCAACGCTCCGACACCTTGCCCAAATGGAGCCTGACAATCCGCCCGCAATAACCGGTAGAACATTTCAGACCGGCTGCCTAAGCCAAAGACTTCCCGCAACCGATTGAGCTTGGGGAAGGGACCGGCGTAGCTGACCAAGGCCCACGCGGCCAGCCACGACTCCACACCGTTGACTCCGGCAAATCCCAGGCTCAGAGCAAATGGATTGCCAGCCCACAGATTCGCGATCAAGTTCGCCGCGCAGCCGCCCACCAGCAGATTGCGCCACTCCCGCCGCTCGCGCAGAACCATCACGCCAACCAGCCAACCATTTGGCAACCAAAACCCGGCGAGCCGTTCCGGTTGAACCACAAACAACAAGCTGAACCGAGCGAGCAAGAGATACGCCAGCGTCGTCACTGCCGCGCAAGTCTTCGCCGACCAGGGACTCGGCGGAGAATACTCGGAAGGAGCCTCTCCAGTGCGCGTCTCCATGATGGCCAACCTTCTGGGCAGAAGCGAATGAGGCTCAGCTTTCCAATCCGTCCATGCGGCCGTTGCTGTCACCGAACGCATCCGTCTTCGCGTCCATGCGATCGAAACACGACAGGAACAAATTATTGAGCGGAGTTTCCTTTTCGATCTTGATGTACCGCCCAGGTTTCACTGACCCGCCCCCTCGACCCGCGAGGATGATCGGCAGGTTGTGGTGCGAGTGCGCGTTGCCGTCCCCGAGTCCGCTGCCGAACAGCACGAGGCTGTGATCGAGCAGCGTCCCCTCCCCTTCTTTGACCGACTTAAGCTGCTGCAAGAAGTACGCGAACTGCTCCATCTGAAACTTGTCGATCTTTTTGAGCTTCTCGACTTTGTCCGCTTCGTTGCGGTGATGCGACAGTTCGTGATGTCCCTCATTGACGCCGACGGACGGATACGTCTTGTTGCTCCCCTCGTTCGCGGCCATGCAGGTGATGACGCGAGTCGTGTCGGTGCGGAACGCCAGCATCATCAGGTCGTACATCAACCGCAGGTGCTCTCGACCGTCCTTGGGGATCCCCTTCGGAATCTCGTAATCCGGCCGCGAGTTCTTCGCCTGGACTTCTGCCTGCTCGATGCGAGTTTCAATCTCGCGCACACTGGTGAAATACTCCTCGATCTTCTGCCGATCAGTCTGGCCGAGCTTCTCCTTGAGCTTGGCTGCGTCGCCAGCGACGACATCGAGCACGCTCTTGCGATACGCCGCTCGCTTCGCACGGACTTGCGGATCTTTCTCCTCGCCGCCAAACAGCCGCTCGAAGACGAGGCGCGGGTTGATCTCTTTGGCCATCGGCGTCGACTCCGACTTCCACGAGATCGTGTTCGAGTACGCGCAGGAGTACCCCGAATCGCAGTTGCCCGACGAGCGGCCTGGCTCGATACCAACTTCCAGCGACGGCATTCGCGTCAGGTGTCCGATTTTCGACGCGATCCATTGATCCGCCGACATGCCGACCTTGATGTTCGCTCCCGCCGTCTTCACCGGGTGAGCACCTGTGAGAAAACTGGCTGCCGATCGAGCATGATCGCCCGGCCCATCCCCTTTCGCTCGACCGTTGTCCTGAGCCAACCCGCTGATGACCAGCAGGTCACTCTTGAGCGGAGCCAGCGCTTCGAGCGAATCGACCAACTCAAACCCTTCACCCGGCGTCTTCGGAAACCACGCCGACTGAATCACACCATTGGGCTGCGACACAAACGCCATTCGCGTCGGAATGCCCTTGCCAGCCGCCGCCGCTTTCTCGGCCGGTGCGCCCAACGCATGAGTCGCCAGCATCGAATCCAGCACCGGAAGAGAGACGGCCGCTCCCAACCCTTGCAACAACGTCCGTCGCGACATCAGACCCGAACCAGAAAACGTTCGTAAGGTCGCTCGCTGAGCCGAAGTGATCGTGCGAAATGTCTGCGTCATGGCGAACTCCGTGATCCGTGCTCGAAACTGAAAACTGGCTGAAAAGGCTATCGATGGTGCGGCGCTCTGAGTATTCCAAAACCTGTTCTCAACGACCTGGGTGTGCCAATTTTGACTGGCGCGATGAACCAAGAGCTGTCAGAATGAGGTTGGAAATGTTCGGAACCTCTTTCTGGAGTCGATCATGGATGATGTCCCACAAGGGAAATCCGAGTTGTTGATGCCAGCGGTTCGGGAGCAGGTGGAAGACGCGGTGCGGAAGATTATGGAGGTCGAGAATGCGGCTCCACTGCTCGCGAAAAGATCCAGAGGCTCGAATCACAAAGGGAGTTCCTTGCGGAATGACAGAAGCTCGACACTGGGCTGCCGAAACGCTCTTGGGTCAAGATCAGCCAAGTTCGAACGCTATCGGTGCCAAACTGGAAACCGCCAAGCCAGAAGACATTGCGAAGGTGCTGGCGGGACTCAATCAACTCTTGGACGAATCGTCGTTACCGGGGAACCTTCGCAGTCTCTTGCTGGCGGCGGTCGGTCAATTGGTTGAGGACGGTGGTGACCGCGTCGGCGACGGGGACTTTGGTGGGGGCTGAGTCGGTGCGCCATTTCGTTTCGATGAGGCCCTCTTGCAGACCCTTGCCGCCGATGACGACTCGCAGGGGGAAGCCGATCAGGTCGGCGTCTTTGAATTTCACGCCGGCTCGCTGGGCACGGTCATCGAGCAGCACATCGACACCAGATTTTTGAAGCTGCGAGTAAATCGACTCGGCAGCTTCGACGACGGCGGGCTCTTCTTGCAGCGGGATGACGACGACTTCGTAGGGGGCGACGGCGAGCGGCCAGATCAGGCCGTTCTCGTCGTTTTTCGTTTCGGCGAGCGCGGCGATGATGCGGTTCACCCCGATGCCGTAGCAGCCCATGATCAGCGGGTGCCGCTGTTCCTTCTCGTCGGAGAAGTACGCCTCCAGCGAGACTGAATACTTCGTGCCGAGTTTGAAGACGTGGCCGATCTCGATGCCGTGAACGAGCTCGAGAGTTCCCTCGCCGCGAGGGCTTGGATCGCCGGCGGCAGCGTTGCGGAGGTCGTGCGTCGTGGTCAATGAGTAGTCTCGGCCGACGTTGACGTTGACGATGTGATGGTCCCCCTCGTTCGCTCCTGTGATCGCATTGACGATCAGCGGGACGTCGTGGTCGGCGAAGATCGGGCACTTTATGCCGACGGGACCAGCGAAGCCGACCGGCGCGCCGGTCACTTGCAGGATGACTTCGGGAGTCGCCATTTCGAGTTTTGTCACACCAAGTGCTCGGCGGACTTTGCCCTCGTTGGCTTCGTGGTCGCCGCGAATCAGGACCGCGACCGGCTTGTCGTCGGCTGAGTAAATCAGCGTCTTGACCATCTTCTCCGGTTTGCATTTCAGGAACTTGCAGACCGCTTCGATTGAGCCGACGTTGGGCGTGTGCAGTTTCGTGAGCGGCTTCGCGTCGGACGAGGTCGCGATGGTTGGCGGTTTGCGGCCGGTGTCGGCTCGTTCGAGGTTCGCGGCGTAGCCGGTCGTGCGGCAGTGGACGATGCGGTCCTCGCCGTTGTTGGCTGGGCACATGAACTCGTGCGAGGCGTCGCCGCCGATCGGGCCGCTCTCAGCTTCGACCGGCAGATATTCGAGACCGCAGCGAGCGAAGATGCGGCAGTATGCTCGGTACATCGCCTGATACGTTTCGTTCAGCGACTCGATGCTCGCGTGGAAGCTGTAGGCGTCCTTCATCAGGAACTCACTGGTACGGAGGACTCCGAACCGCGGCCGCTCTTCGTTGCGGAACTTCGTTTGAATCTGAAACAGGTTCAGCGGCAGTTGGCGGTAGCTGCTGACGTGCTTCGAGACGAGATCGGTGACGACCTCTTCGTGTGTCGGGCCGAGGGCGAAGTGAGTCTCGCCGTTGCCTCGGCGTTGCTTCCAGTTGAACAGGACGTTGCCGAAGGCCTCCTTGCGTCCGGTGCGGACGAAGAGGTCGATCGGTTGCAGCGCGGGCATGTGGATTTCGATGGCTCCGGCGGCTTCCATTTCCTCGCGGACGATCGCCTCGGCTTTTCGCAGAGCCTTCCAGCCGAGCGGCAGGTAGGTGTAGCTGCCGGCCATGAGCTGCCGGATCAGGCCGGCTCGCAGCATGAGTTGGTGGCTGGGGACTTCGGCGTCCGCCGGAACTTCCTTCATCGTCGGGATCAAAGCCTTGGACCAGCGCACGTCATCCTCCTTGGGAAGAATTCGCCGGAACGCGCGAGCGTCCGGTTCTGGAAAACATCGGGAAACCGGACGCTCGCGCGTTCCGGCTGATTGTGAGCAAGCGTGAGATTGAGGGCGGGATTCTAGCGGGGCTGGAAACCGCGGACAGGGTGCGGTCGTGCCGGTTTTCAGGCTCCGGTCTCCAAGTCTCGGAGTTCCTGGCGTCAGTTCGGCCGCCGTCTGGAAGGGGATTTGACTGTCCGCAGCCGTGACCTACGTTTCGGCAGCCGGAACCTATCGCGGAGGGGGACTTCGTGCAGACCGAATTTGACGACGTTGCGACACTCGATTTGTCGATCGCGGACTTGGGTGGACGAAGTCCAAGTGGGCAGTCACCGACAGCATCAACACGTTTGCTGTTGGACTTGCTGAGGCTGTCTCGCAGTGGCGATTTGGCGACGACCACTGATCCCAAGGCCGATGCTTTGGACGGCGTCATCATGCGGCCGGTACTGCGGAGCCTGCTGGCGGCGTTACGGCTGCGCGACAACAACACCATTCACCACGTTCGCCGCACCGCGATGTTTGCAACCGGATTAGCGCGGTTCCTGGGCTGGGACGGAGTCGCCCTGCGGAAGCTCGAGATCGCCGCATTGCTGCACGACATCGGCAAGATCGGTGTCCCGGACCATGTGCTCTTCAAGCCCGGATCGCTCAACCCCGCCGAACAGGAACTGTTCGCGTTGCAACACCATGTTGGCATGGACGTGCTGCAAGCGTGCCGAGTGCACCAAGACGTCTTGGACATCATTACGCAGTCCAATCCCAACTACGACAACGGCCTCCACAACACCACCGAGCTCCATCTCGGCGCGCGGATTCTGGTGATCGCTGACGCCTATGATTCACTGTCACACAAGCAGGTTTACCGAAGCGCAAAAACGCACGAGGAAATCGTCTCGATCTTGGGAGGCTCGGCCGGAACACGCTTCGACGGCAATCTGGTCAACCTGATGAATCGCTGGATTCAGGCCGAAGGTCCGCCGTCCAGCCGCGAGATGCAAGAGCCGCACAAACTGCAAGGCGCGGGCTTCTTTCAGTTGGCCGAGGAGATGCAAGCCAGTTCGTTGTGCCACATCTTCTCGTACTTGTACGGACTGGAGAGCACTTACGACGGCTTTTATCTCGTCGATTCGGACCTGAAGTTCCGCATCTGGAACACCGGCATGGAACGCCTGCTGGGTCGCGATGCCTCGAAGATGCTCGATCAGAATTGGACCAGTCGCCAAATCGCCTTCGCCGACAACCAGGGGCGGCCACTCTCGGATGACTCGCGGCCGATGAACGAAGTCATCCACGGCGGCCAGGCGCGGACGGCGCAGCTTCGAGTCCAGCACGTCGATGGGCATTGGCTGGATGTCGAGATCATGACCGTGCCGATGATCGACCATGATGGCAGCTTGCAGGGAGTCGCGGAAATCTTTCGAGACCTGTCCCAAGATCGACGACGACGACGAGAAGACAAAGACCTCCACCAGAAGGCGACGCGCGACTCACTGACCGGTGTCTGCAACCGCGGCGAACTCGAACGCACGCTGGAATCTCTGCTGGCCGACTTCAATCAGGATTCCGATCCTGAGCCGATGTCGCTGATCTTTCTCGATGTCGATCACTTCAAGAGCATCAACGACACTCACCTGCACGCGACCGGCGACCAAGTGTTGGTCGGGCTAGGAAAGCTGTTGCAAAGCGAGATGTACTCCGCTGAGACCATTGGCCGTTACGGTGGCGAGGAATTCATCGTCCTTTGTCCTTCAACGGATCTCAAACAGGCGATCGCGAAGGCCGAACGTCTACGATTGGCGATTTGCGACGCGACACTGTGCGACGTCAAGCACCTGAAAATCACGGTGTCGTTCGGAGTCACACAGGTCGAGCCAGGTGACACGCTCTGCGATGTCTTCGGCCGTGCCGACAAGGCATTGTTCGCCTCCAAGGACAAGGGTCGTAACCGCACCACCGCGCTGAGCAAGCGCGAGTTCCTCGCCGAAAAATCGGAGTCACCGCAAGTCGAGCCGGTGGCGACCTACGACTTCGACGGCTCATTCCTGGCATGCGTGACTTCAGACATGATCGTGCTGAAATTCGGCAGCGTCGTTCGCGAACAAAACGCCCGACTGATGCAGACGGCACCGGGGCATGTCGTGATTCGCGTCGGCTCGACGTTGTTCCTGCCGTTCTGGGGCACGAAGCCAGAGCAGCAACCCGTCGAACTGGAGATTACTTTCGGTCCACCACCCAAAGACGTTTTGCTTCCCCAAAAGCAGGGTGCGAGCGAGCGGACTTACTTCCAAGTGAAAATCAAGCCACGCGGCTGGCCGCCTGATGTCGCCACCTTCCAGACCCGCGCTCGAAGCGCCTTCCGTTTGCTGAAGTCCTACTTCGTCGCCGACTAAAAAGTCGGTCAGACGTTCCAGACTGACCCGAATTGGCAAGACCACGTCGTTGATTCATCGGGGCACCCTGGAAAGGCTGACCTACGGCAGCTCGCGAATCCGCAACCCCTTGAATTCGACGGGCGAGCCTTCTGATTCCAAGCACATGAATCCTTTGCGCGGTTCGCAGTGCTCGCCGCCGGTGACTTCTTCGCCGTTGACCCACAACCGCACCTCGCCGTTCATCGCGCGAACGTAGTAGTGGTTCCACTCGCCCACTCCTTTTGTCAGACGCTTGGTCGGAAAACTGCGGCTGCTGTCCGGTTGGCCGACGACGTACGTTGAACCGTCGTCCCGCGTGTAAGTGATCTGTGGCGTGAAGGCCTTCATCTTGGAGCCGCCGACGGGAAACACATCTCCGTGACTGGTGAACCAGTCCGAAGGTTTTCCCTTTGATTTTTCAAAGTTCGTCTCGTATCCGAGGTCCAACACCTGCACCTCAATGCCCACTCTTGGCAGAGCGTTCGGCTTCAGATCCTTCATCCCCTCCGCGGTCGCCCACAGGAAGATGCCGGAGTTTCCGGCCGGCTTCAAATGCCGCCACTGCGCGACCAGTTCAAGATTCGTGAACTCCTTTTTCGTGCGAATGACTCCGACCGGCGTGCCCGTGCATTGAGCGAGTCCTGCCTTCCACGTCCAAGTGTCCGGATCACAATTGACGTTGACAAAGTCCGACTCTCCGAGGTCGCGCCAACCGATTCCCTGCCCATCAATGAATGCCTTCGGCGGAGCCGCTGATTCCTGAGCCGGCAACGGTATTGTCGCCACGCTGAAACAGCCAACGAGAATCGACAACACGGCAATCTCTGAAAAACATTTCATCGGTGCAGCCTTTCGACAACAAGTGGACTCAGAACCTCCCGAAGTAGAACGCCGCTCCTATCAAAAACACAAGCCTTTGGACTGCGACGGCCTGAGCCGTCGCTTTTCAACACGCGATGTTTGGACATTGGAAGCCGAAATCTCAAACGAGTCTTTTGAAAAGCTGCGACTCCTGTCGCAGCACTCCAAAATTTCGGTCAGCCACGCTTTCCCTTCGTCTTCGCCAGCCTTCGTTCGATCCGCGCGATCGCTTGCCGTAGCTCACGTCGCAAGGGACCGGTTGCCACTGGGAGTGCCGCCACGAGAACGTCTCGCACGCTGCTGTCCCCGATTTTTCCGAGCGGATGCACGGCCGCCAGCGGAGAATCTTGAAGGACTTCGAGCAGCACCGGTACCGCTCGATCGGGCGGCAACATCTTCGCGACCGACGCCGACAGCAGACTGCAAGAGCCGAGTGACCGCCGATCTCGAACCGCCGCGAGCAGCCACTCGTTGATGTTCCGCGGCCGAGTCTGATGGATGACCGAGGCGATCGCTCGCTTCAAGTCGTCGTTCGTCGCCGTATCGAACAACTCGGCGAGTGCCGCCCCGTCCAATGTCCCAGAGCGTGCCGCCAACAATGCCCACGCCACTGACTCTTGCAGCCGCCAATCCTTCAGCCGAGGAATCCATTCGAGCAACAACGCCGCGAGGCCGCTTGGCAACGGATCGTATTGATCGCGAATCGTCGCGACCGACGAAACCGAAAAGCCGGCCTCTGCCAATGCGGCGAGGAATTGCGACTGATCCCAAGCGGGTTGGTCAGTATTCATGGCGAATCTCAGGCGTCTTTGCCCTACAGGGCTGATGAGACTCTGCCCGTCCAAGGGCAATCCGTTGCCGGACTAACTTTTCTTGAACTGCAAGCCGGGATCTTTCTCGCCGTCGCCGATCATCTTGAATTGAAACTGTGACGGATTGGCGAAGTCGATCTCGGCCAGCATCGTGCCGCCGGACTCCGGTTCGAGAGCCAGGTTGTTCTGGTCCACCGCGAACACTCCCTTCATCGTCTGCTTGTCTTTCCCGCGCGAGTACGTCCACACAAAGCCGCCATCCTTCGCGATGTCGAGTTGGAACTCGGCCCCTTGGCTTGAGGCCTTCCAACTGCCGACCAGCTTCTCGGCTGAGAGGACTTTCTCCGCCGGAACCTCCGGCGGTTCGGGAGGCGTCTCGGTCGTTGCCGATTTTTCTGGCGGAGTCGTCATGCCAACCAATTGCTTGAGCAACTTGTCATGCGGCAACTCCGATTGAGCCAGTTTGAATTGCTTCGAAGCGGTCTCGGCATAACCGGTCGTCAGGTATTGATAGCCCAATAAGAAATGCGCATCCGGCGACTTTGGATTCGCTTTGGCAAATGCCTCCAACTCGCGAAGCTGCTGCGTGTAGACATCGACGCTCGGATACAAGCCGATCATTGTCGTCCAATCCCAGCCCGGCCCGGCCGAGAGGACGGCGTACGTCGCAGCGGCGGACTCCGGATAATTCTTCATCGAGAACAGCACGAGGCCACGGAACTCATACAACACGGTGTCATTCGGCATCGTCTTCAGAGCCGTGTCGAGCAGCTTCAGAGCCTTCGGCGAATCTCCGTCATAGAACGCCGCGCGAGCTTCATTGAGCGCGACCTTTCCCGCATCGTCCGTTTCCGAGGGTGCCGCCGCTTGATCTGCTGGAGCCGTCGATGCTCCACCGTCCGAGTACACTGCGATCGGTTGCGAGTAATTGTAAGTCGTCGTCGAAGTCGCGTAGGGATTCGAGTAGCCCCAATACCCCCAACCGTACGCGATGCGATTCACGCCCCAAGTCGTCAGGCCGAACGCGGTCGCGACCGGATAGTTATTCCACATGTAGCCCCAGCCGGCACCGGGATACCAACCGCCGTGCCAACAGCCGTGATACCAGTCGCCGTGATTGTTGATGTGCCCATCGGCCCAACCCTGCCAGTCTTCGCGATTGTTGTTGCGGAAGTCCTGACGATTGCCCTGCATGTCCTGTCGATGGCTCTGCCAATCTTCGCGTCCCGACGACATCCGATTGCTCAAATCGCCTTGCCGAGCTTCGAGCGTCTGTGGTCGATTCGCACCTTGATTCGGTAGCCGCGAACCAGCTCCGGCATTTCCCAACCCCGGCAAACGTGCCGGTTGTTGCGAGATGCCAATTCGATTGTTGTTGACGACATTACCGGTCCCGCCCCCTGGTCGATTCGTAACGCCTTGGCCAGAGCCAATTCTTTGTCCGGTTCCGGCACCGGCACCGGGTCGATTCGCCGGCAATGTGGTGGGACGCGATCCCGCACCGGCACCCGGACGATTCGCCGGTTGAGTTGCCGGACGATTTCCTGCTCCGAGATTTCCGCCGCCGCCACTCGGTCGCGTACCGGCAACTGCTCCTGAATTGGGGCGAGCAGTCGGTGCTGCGGGACGTGCCGCCGCGCCACCACCACTCGGACGACTGAACGACGGCGAACTTCCCACCGAATGTCCACCGCCACCAGAGAATCCACCGCTGGGCCGAGCACCTCCCCCTCCACCTCCGCCGAATCCGCCCCCTCCGCCTCGCGCTCCTCCTCCGCCGCCGAACCCGCCACCTCCACCTCCACCACGTCCGCCGCGACCGAATGCCAAGTCGGCCGAACCAATCGCCACGGCGAACATCGCCGCCAACATCGTGATCCAAAATTGTCGCTTCATCGGAAGGTCTCCGGTTATTTGAGGGGCTCCGGATTGACGGAGCTTTTGTGAAAGAGTTCACCGCATCGGCGAGCGGCAGGGCGTCAGCCCTCCGAGTCGTATCACCGCTTGTTCATTTCATTCCAATACAGATTTGTTACGAAGCAATTCGTTACCAGGGCTCGGAGGGCTGACGCCCTGCCGCTCGCCGAATTACTTCGGCTGCGGCGGCTGTCGCACGACGTGAACTTCGACGTCCGGCACGACCTCGTTGCCGACCACGCGATCGACCGAGCGAAACACATAGCGGTCCAACCCTGTCGGCTCGATGTGATTCGTCGCCGATGCGGTCGAGCCATCGCTATGAACGCTCGTCGCTTTGATGAGCCAGCCAGTTTCCGTGGGCGTCCACAAGCTCTCGCCGTAGCCACCTTCCGCATCGAACATCCACGCCTTGAACCGCATTGTCAGAGGATCCCAACCGATGCGCTGGCTGATCTTCATGGTGTCTCTTCCCGCTTGTCGCACGACGACCTCTTGCAGCAGAAAGCTCCCGTTGTCGGCCCAGCGGCAAGAGGTCTTCACGACTCCTTCGCGGCTCTCGTCGATCCAGTCGCCGACCAACCAGGCCAGCGTCTGCAGATGGTCACGATGCGTCGGTTCGGCGGGGATGTCGCGGACCAGGCCCATCGACCATTTTCCGTCCTTCAGCACATGCAGCACGCTGTACCGACCATGCTCGGACTTCTCACCCGCGGTCGTTGTCGTCGAACCCGTTTCCAGGGCGAGCGCCGTGCCGATGAATCGGATCGACTCGATCGCCACCGCGATCTTGGATTCGGGCGATTCCTCGAACACGCCCGCGAAGAGGCTTTCGATCTCCGCACGGCCTTGGACCGTGTTGTCGTCTTCATCGACGATCTGAGCTTCCGGCAAGAACAGTTCGACCACCGCTTTCGCATCGTGAGCGTTGTACGCCTTCACGAACTGCGCGACGGAAGCTCGGATCGCCGCCTCCTGTTTGTCGTGGCTCGCGTCCGCGACTTTCTTCGGCACCTTCGCCGGTTCTTGAGCCATCGCGATGGCCCAAAACGACCAAGCCAACAGGCTCAGTCCCACGCACGAGCACAAGATTCTTTTCATGATTGTTCCTCCGGTTGATGTTGGATCGAGAAAATGCGGCGATCGGATTAGACCCCATCCGGCTTGCCCGGATGGTGAATCTGATGGTGGGCTAATCGGGATTACCCTTCCACCCACTTCCCAGTTTTCCCGCAGTTCGCCGCCGGAGGGGGCGAACTGCGGGAAAACTGGGAGGGACAGGACTGTGATGCTCGCGACTAGCTCTCCATCGTTTTCACCATCCGGTCAAGCCGGATGGGGCCAATTCAAAAACAGCGACAATTCAAAACTCATGCTTCGTGGGACTTCGGCGGCGGCTTTTGCCCGCGATCGGATAGCCAGTCGATGACGTAATAAAATACCGGCGTCAGAAAGATACCGAAGGCTGTGACCCCCAGCATTCCAAAGAACACGGCAACCCCCAACGTGCGACGCATCTCAAAGCCCGCTCCGTGTGAGACCACCAACGGGACCACTCCCAGTATGAACGCGAACGAAGTCATGATGATCGGTCGCAAGCGATTCGTGGACGCATTGACGGCCGCATCGAAGCGGGACTGGCC
>SXGS01059748.1_pt1 | contig 11984 bp, 13 predicted proteins | sample 3174681 | NCBI WGS metagenome assembly SXGS01 (sample SAMN11356861, study PRJNA531348) | freshwater metagenome | isolation source: freshwater sample F1-80 | place: China: Fuxian Lake, Yuxi | collected 2017-12-25
CCAGGATTTTCTCCGAGAGATCCACGGTCACCACCTCGGACGCACCAAAGTGAGCCGCTGACACGGAGAATGCGCCCGTGTAGGCAAAGGTGTTCAACACCGCCCGCCCACGCCAGAGGGGTTCCATCCATGTCCTCGTTTCGCGCATATCCGCATACAATCCAACATCCGGCCCTTCGGCAGGACGGACCTCAAATTTCAGGCCGCGCTCCAACACCTGAACCGATTCCACGGTCGAATCTCCATGGATTCGACCCGGGGCCGGACTAACTCTTGACACGTCAAGAGTGTCGCGAGGATCCGCGCGATAACACAAATGCACCGTCAAAATACCTAGTTCCAAGGACAACCAACGAACGATTCCGTCCAGCAACGAGCGAACCGCCGGACTGTCGAGGGTCACCACCACATGATCGCCCCACCGATCGATGCGAATACCCGGCAGTCCATCATTTTCACCGTTCACCAATCGATAGCCGGTGGTATTCTGATCAAAGGCACGCTTTCGCCAAGCCCACGCCCGATCCAAAACGCCGTCCAGCCATTCCCGATCCAGCGGACCTGCGTCATGCCGAAAAATCCGCACGGAAATCCAGCCTTCGTCGGCCAGCCCTCGGCCAAGCGCATCGCCGTTGGCGGCGCGGACGACCACTTCCTCACCGGATTTTCCCTTTCCGCGCGTGACTTCTTTTGGGTATACCCAAGGAAATCCCTTACGAACCCAACGTTCGGAATACCCATCCACCACCACGTTCATGCCGTGCTTCCCGTCTGTTCAAGAGTTGATTCGACAAATCCAAAGGTACCTACGGAACTTCCCGGAGTCAGCCAGCGCCGATCCGACCAGGAGACCACAATTCCCTCCGTCGGCGAGAGTATGGTCTCAACCAACTCTCCCGAGAGCGACACCATCTCTCCAATCGCCTCCTGGTTGCGAAAGGTCGCTCCTGCAGGCAGGTAATTCCGAAAAAAACCCTCGGTCGACGCCCGTATGGCGGTACTTCGGGTCCAAGGCCCACCCGAAAGGCGCGACGGATGTATCAACTTAGGTCCCTGCGCCAAACCCAAATGCACAAGCACATTTTGAACCACGCCCACCGCAGCCTTCACCGCGGAGGGGTCCACCGCCCGACGCGGCCCTACTTCCAAGGTGACCGCGGGGATTCGCCACTGGTTGACCGCCGCTCCCGTCAGCGAACGATCGAGTCCAAACCTACGGTAATCCGCGTCCCCATAGTCCTGCAGGACGGTCACGCCCATGGCCTGGCCAATCGCCGCGATCTCCGCCTCAAACAACGAACGAACGTCCGCCGGCACCAAGATCGGCCGATCAAGGATGGCATAGGGAATCGAGTCGGTCGAATCGGCATGAATGTCGATCAGGGCATCCGGGCGTCGTTGGTGCAGGTCCTCCCACAAAGCCCCAGCCAGGCGGTCTGCTACCCCACGACCACCACCAGGAAAAACCCGATTGAGATCGCCACCTTGGGCTCCCACACCTCGCGAAAATGCAGCTAAGCCAACCGGGTTGACCGAGGGATACAGCAAGACCGTGCCGCAACACAGGTGACTCGGCAACCACCTTTCCAGTTCATGAATGACAGAAATGCCAGTGAGCTCGTCGCCATGCACATTGGCGGTGATCGCCACGCAAGCCCCGGGCTCGCTGGCGCGCCATACCATCACCGGCGATCGAAGCGGATCACTCCCGGATTTTACGCCCGGTCGTATCCGGTCCACGCTGCGCTCAACCACCCGCACCTCGCCAAAGACCGCGCTGTTCGTACTAGGACGGAGAATCCTCGGTACAACTGACCACCACCGAGCCCTCTCCCTCTGAGCAACCCGTTCCAATGGTTCCTTCGCTGCAACCGTCATAAAGAAGGCCTCGGCAGTCGTCGCTGCAGGAGGCCTCGCAGTCTGTCGGAGCAGCTACACACTCATAGGTCGTCGCTTCGTCACCTAAATAGGCGTAACAAGCTTCACCATCGGCGCAGTCGTCGCACGTCACTTCTTCATCCACGCCCGTCGTGCCGGCGGTGCAAGCCATCAAAAACACCACAAACCATCGGATCATTCCGTCCTCCGAGCGGCAAGTATAAGCGATCCTCCGCAGCCGGAAAGGCACCGCGTTATGATCCGCCGCTCGGGGGCAACCATCGATGACCACAGCCGTAATCACCGGCGCCAATCGAGGGATTGGACTTGCTTTTGCTAAGGCGCTGCTCGCTCGCGGCGACACCGTCATCGGCACGGCGCGTGAGCCTGCGGAAGCTGGAGAGCTCGCCAACAGCGGCGCAGAAGTTGAGGAATTGGACGTCACGGACGATGCATCGGTCACCAATTTCGCTGAGCGCCTCCAAGGGCGATCGGTCGATCTGTTGATCAACAATGCAGGCATTCTCCGCCGCGATCGCCTGGACTCGTTCGACCCCGCAACCCTTCAGCGAGAGTTCGACGTCAACGCTTTGGGGCCACTCCGGGTCACCAATGCGCTATTGCCAAGCCTTCGCTTGTCCGCAAAACCACGTATCGTAGCTCTCACTTCTCGAATGGGCTCCATCGCCGACAACAACTCAGGTGGATTTTACGGCTATCGGGCCTCAAAAGCGGCACTCAATGCCGTCATCAAGAGCCTATCCATTGATTTGGACCCGTGGCCAGCAGTGGTGATTCATCCTGGCTACGTCCGCACCCGAATGACCGGCAATCAAGGCGACCTTACCGCCGAGGAAGCTGTAGAGCGAATGCTCCTCGTCATCGACAAACTGGACAGCTCGATGTCGGGGAAATTCTTCCACCGTGACGGGCACGAACTCCCCTGGTAGAATCTACACACACGGAGATCTGATGTCAGCTGCTGACGTGGCGATGCGAAAGTTGGAACAGATGATCGCCCGAGATCCCCTGCTCCGGGACGTGTTGGAACTGCCGAAAGCAACCCGCACGGCCCCTTTTTCACCCGAGATCGACGTGCTCGAACGAGAGTCGACCTACCTCATCCTACTGGATGTCCCAGGAGTTTCCAGAGAGTCGTTGAATGTGTGGATCGACGGGATGCGCCTGTTCGTCGAAGGGGAGAAACGCAAGTTCCATCCCGAAGGATCCTCCCTGAAGGTAGGCGAGCGGAGCCACGGGTCGTTCCGGCGAGAGTTCTTGCTCCCGGCGTTGTTGGACGGTTCTCGCGTAAGCGCTAAGCTGAACGACGGCGTGCTTCGCATCGAAGTTCCCCGGATCGATTCGGGCAAAGCCATCAAAATCGACATCGCCTGACCGATCCGTTCCGCTAATAGTCAACCTATTGACTACTTGGCGGAACGCTCCACACCGGCCGCTGCCAACAACTCCTGCTTTCGCGCCCGACTCGGCTTGTTTCGAGACGGCGACTGTCTTGGCGTCGAGGCTACTTTGTACTCGGCGATCGGTTTCCCCACCAGGCGATTGACCACCACGCCGGCCATCGTCAGCCCAAAGATAGCGGGCATCCAAGATACCGACCCCTGAACCTGAAAACGGCTCTCGCATCCGTGCACCGTATTCTCGTCTTTACCCGGACAAATGCAGTGAAAAGCTGCCTGGACTGCCTGATCGAGATCGTTCGGCGGCTCCTCCGACCAAACGCACTCGATCCCGGAAACGATGCCCTTTTGCCGCAAAAGATCTCGTACCAATCGCGCAAACGGATCCATGTAGGTGTCGGATAGATCGCTGACCCGAATTCGCGTTGGATCCATCCGACCGCCCGCGCCCAATGCAGCAACCACTGGAAGCCCCCGCCGAACACACGTTTCCAGCAAGTTGACTTTGGCGGTCATGTTATCGATGCAATCGAGCACATAGTCGAATGCAGATTCCTCCGGCGGTCCAAGGATCTCATTCTCAGAGTCCTTACCGAAGAACTTCGCGATCACACGAATGTCCGCTTTGGGGTTGATCGCCTGGGCTCGCTCACCCATCAACTCCGCTTTCGACTGATTCACCGTTTTTCGAGTCGCGTGAAGTTGCCGATTGACATTGGTAATGCACACGCGATCGAAGTCGACCAGCGTGGCATGCCCTACGCCTGCGCGCACCAGGGCTTCTGCGGCATAGGAGCCCACGCCACCGAGGCCAATAATCGCGACCCGTGCATTCTGAAGCCGCTCGTAACCGGCGCTTCCGACCAGAAGCTCGGTGCGTTGAAAGGGATGCATCGCCATACCGACCTCCGGCCGCCCAATGTAACTGGTATTGCTCGCGGGATCACCCCTCTTGCGCCGCCACCCAGCCCGCCACATAAGCGACCAACGCGCGAATCGCCTCTTCGGGCGGGGTTTTGTCCCCGATCGCGCCAAGGTCTGCCACCTCCAACCAGGAGAACGAACGCTCTCCTCCTGCGCGAGGGAATCTCTTTTCGGCGAGGCGATCCACCGTTTCCAAGGTCAACGTCGCCAAAGACGCGTATAGCGTTCCTCGATTGAGCTCGGTGTCCAGCTCGTCGTGTTGAAAATGGGCCTGCCACCAGTCTTCCGAGTCCACCACCTGTGCGTTCACCGCCACCACCGCGACCAATCGATCGCGCAACGCTGGACCTTGATGAATCACCCGCATCAGTGCACTCAAAGCCCCTTGTGACGCAACTAATACCCAACGCTCCGCCGCGGGCGCAGCCAGGATTGCGGCTTCGACAGATTCAGGATTTGCGAGCATTCCGCCCGTAATTTCACAAAACGGCTGAACCCACTCGTGCTCGCCCACCCAAACCCACCGCAAGGGCACCCGGCGTCGCACGGCCGACAGAAAACGGGAGTCCTCGTGCGACCATGCTTTGAAGCTCGCCTCGGAAGCGTCAGCACCAAACCGGGTTTCGAGTCGGTAGATCGAACCCAACGCTTCCGGAACGAGGTGCGCCTCCGGATCCGAAAACAATACCTTCCAACGCCCTTCTGGAGACAACGGGCGTAGTTTCTCTAAAAGGTCAGCCTCGCCCGGAAGTGGCTCCTCCGGAAACACATCCACGGGCAACGGATCGAGTTTCCGCTCCGCAAACCTTCCTAATGGATGGTACAAGACGCACTCGGCCCGGGGCACGCGCGCGAACAGCAGCGACTTAAACCACCGTTCGTGATCCACCACCAAGGGAGAAGGGCGAATTTTTGCGGCGACATAGGCCGCGACCCCCAAGGTCGCCAGAGCCAGCGCCACCGATGCTGGATCGGTCAACGGCTAGCGGCGACCCCGCGGCGACGGCCGAACCGGAACAGGAACGGGCACCGGTGCGGGCGAAATATCGAACGGATCGCGAATTTCCTGCGCCAAGCGCTGGAGTTCGTCGCTCAATCGTTGCAACCAATCCGACATGGCGCCCCCATTTCAATATCCTAAACGCAAATGCGTATCGGCAGCCACATCTTCCGCACCGATTGACGTGAAAGGCGAACCTTCCCTCGATCGTGACCCTTCGTGACCGTTCGAGACATCGGCGCAGGATGGCGGCTGGCGGTTCCACCCGCTCCAACGCCGCCATCCAGCGCTCAACGTGTCATGTGTCGTTGGTCAGCCACGAACCGAGTCGGGTTCGTTCGGCCTCAAACGCCGCACGATCCCCCTCGGGCAACGTGCGCCGAACGACACCATGATAGTCGATGGGGTCAAGGATCTTCCCACCTTTTTCCAATTCGTAGTGAAGGTGCGGCGCCGTTGAATGCCCGGTATTGCCGGACAAACCCACAACCGCTCCCGCGCCCACCCCTTGGCCCTCTTTGACGTCCGTGCGCGACAAATGTAGGAACTTCGCCAAGGTTCCGTCGGCGTATTGCACTTCGACGCAATTCCCGTTGTTCGCCACATTCCAGTTGGCGCGAACCACGCGACCAGCCTTCGGCGATTTCACGGGAGTCCCCTCGGGAACCTTGAAGTCCATCCCCTTGTGTTTCGGCCGATCCTTCAACAGCGAGGTGATCTGCTCGTAGTTATCGAGCGGCCCATCCACGAGGCGGAACGCCATCTCTTGGCCGCTCTCGTCCCACCAAGACGAGAATTGGTCGTTGGACGCCTTAAACTCGTAAGCCGTCAGCGACTTGCCAAGCTTCTTGGATTCGTACACTGCCACAGGAATATGGGCCAACGCCCCATCCCACGTGTACGCTACCTTCACCACATCGCCTTTTTGAAGGTCTGCGCGCAGATCGAGGTCAAAGAAGAACAAGCGAGCGGTCACTGCCGCCAACACATCCGCACGATCCCCCGCTTTCGCCTGGAAGGTCCGGGCCAAGGAATGCTCGACCTGGGCGCTCAACACTTCCACACCTTCCGGAAGCGGCTTGGTAGGTGCAGCATCGGTCAAAACGGAGGCAATCGCAGCTTCTACGGGCGCTTCCGCCGGCACCTCAGCTTCCACCGTCGCACTGGTGGAGGAACCGACCGTAAGTCGGGCGATCAACACGATATTGAGAAGAACGCTGCTCGCACAAAGGGAAAGCAGGGCCCAAGGACGACCGCCGGGTGGCTCGATGAGACGCATAGGATCTCCGGGGAGGAGGGAGGGGGGAAGCGGATAACCGCGGGGGACAGGAGGCAAGGGGAGGTGGTCTAGCGGGGGGTACCCTGCTCGATCCACCCAAGAACGAGGGCGATGTCCTCGTCCGAAATCGGGGGAAGTCCTAAAGGCATGCCAGGAGTCGCGGGTCTTGTCAAGGGGGCAGGCTGCTCCCCTGGTTGAATCGCGTCCCTGTGGGCCTCTAAGCGACGACGCAATAACGCGTCCGGGATGCGATCGGCGACCGCCACCACGCCTTCATAGGTCTGCAATTCGATCCCGGTGGCGGGATATCCAAAGCCTCCGCCATTTCCCGGCCCCGAACGCCCTTGATTTAGGTCAGGGTTCATGTGGCAATGCACGCAAATCTTTCCGAATACGCGCTCTTCCACCTGAGCATAGGTCACAGGCGCTTTTACGGGAGTTGGCGCTTTGCCCAGGGGTTTGGCTTGGGTCCATTTTGGATCCGCCAACCATACATAGTCGCGCAGCGCCAACGCCTCGGCGTCGGTCAATCCCAGACTGGGCATGGTCGCTGCCGGAGAGATGGCTTTGGGATTCTTGATCCACGCAGCGGCGGTATCCGGACTCATCCGAGCACGGGCGTGCGCGAGATCCGGCGCCATTTTGATCGCCCCCGTGCTTCGGGCACCAAAAGTATGGCAACCCACACAACCCTTGGTGGAAAACAGCTTTTCACCTTCGGCCACCCGCGAAGGGTCCGGGGGTGCAACCGTTGGAACGGCGACCTTCGCCGCCGCAAAACCATCGACGATTGCATCAATTTGCGTGTCTGATAGCCCAAACCGGGGCATGGTTTCATTGAGGCCCGGCCGCAGATCGTGCGGATCTTTCAGGTATTTTCGCACCCACTCCGGATCAAGGCGCGCCATCGCCGCTTCCAGCGACGGGACCTCCAAGTAGGTCGCCACATTCTTTTCGTAACGCTCCCAAAGCGGAAATACCGCCTTCGCTTTGTCCCGTCGCACTGGATCGCCAGCGACGTCTTTCACCCACACATGGCAACTGTGGCAGGAATCGATGCGACCCAAAGGCTCGGTTCCTGGCACCTGATGGCAACGCGCACAGTCGCCGGAATGCAAGGCCGCCGCCAACGCTGGAATCGGCTCTGCCTCTGAAACCGGCGTAGTAACGACACCTCCGGCGAGGACACCAAAAACGACGGCGGGCAGCATCGCTGCCGCCCGCACCATCCAACGTCTATTGAGCTCAGAAACCGACATGCTCAGAGCATATCAGCTTCGTCCTGAGGCGCCGTCGCAACCGCCGTTTCCAACTCGGAACGAACCTTTTCCTCCTGCGCGATACGAGCGACATTCGACAAGGAATACTCCTCGCGCTGCTCTGCGGAAAGCTGCGGGGAATCAATGGAATCAAAGACATCGGTGAGAGCAATGGGCTCTTCGTAGTACATGCCACATGCGAAAGCACTGGACGGAGCCACCATCACCGCGAACACCGAAGCAGCCAACCAGCGAACCATGACGACCTCCCGAAAGCACTCACATCGACCACGGCATACTCAGATGGTTCCCGAAAAATCTCGGAACCACAAAAAAACTTCGAGTTACTTGGCCTGACTGGTAGGTGGCGGCGTCGAAACGCCCTTTGGCGCGGCAACATCAGGCATCACTGCTTCCGCGATGGTGGTCGTGACCGTGGACCACAACGAACTCGGCGACGGGGTCGGGGCCGCAGCTACTTCGGGAATGACCGTCGGTTGCGGCGTTGGGGCGGGTGCTTTTGCTGGAGCATCGATGTCGTCCATCGCCTGGGTCAGGCTGACGGCCTCACGATGCGGCATGGCACAAGCAAAAGCCGAGGACCCAACCAACAAAGCCGAGAGCATAAATGCAGCGCGAACCATGGAACCTCCGATTCCCACCTCGACCACGAGGTTCAAGATCGGTTCCCACCTTCGCCAATATTCCTGCGAATTCACCACGAACAAGGTCTGTGGCTAACTTTGGGCGGTTCCCAACCCGCCGAACGCCCGCTCCAGCAGAGCGCGATCGCCCTGAATAGCCGTTCGATGCATGTAAAAACGCATTCCGCGCTCCCCGCCCAACTCCTCACCACCGCCCGCTTTCCCAGGTCCGCCATGCACAAATCCAGGAAGGACGGTACCTGGGCCGAAGCTCTGATCGGCGATCTTCTTCGATCCCCAGACCAAGCGTCCGTGCCATCCGGCAGCGCCTAACAGGACTTCCCGCGCAAAATCGACGTCGTCGGTGTACAGGCTGGACACCAGTCCGCCGCCGCCGCGAGCCAACAGATCCACCGCCTCCGAAGCTGCGCCCGACCATGTCAGTATTGTAGCTACAGGGCCGAATACCTCGCGATCGTTCACAAAGGTGGCACTGAGGCCGTCGTCGGTCCGAAACAGGTGAGGAGCAACAAAATACCCTTTTTCGGGAACCGCTTCGGCGCGCCACACCAACTTTGCCGACTGCGAAAGTTCCCGGATTCCCGCGAGAATGTCCCGCTGCTGCGATGCGGTAGCCAACGGCCCCACCGTGGTGGCACGCGCATCCGGATCGCCGATCACCGCCTGCGAAAGCCGATCAACGAGGGCTTCGGTCGCGGCGTCAACGAGATCCACGGGCACAAGAATCCGTCGGATCGCCGTACACTTCTGACCGGCTTTCTGAGTCATGTCTTTGGCAACATCGGACACAAACATCTGGAAAGTGTCGGATCCAGGCTCCACATCTGGGCCAAGGATCGCCGCGTTCAAAGAGTCCGCTTCCACGTTGACTGGGACATTCCATTCGAGAACGCGGTGATGTCCGCGAATCATCCGCCCGGTATCTCCCGATCCGGTGAATGCGATCGCATCCAGTGCGCCGACATGCTCCAACAGATCGCCGGCGGAGCCCGAAAGAAGGGAAAGTACGCCGGAAGGAATCGCGCCCGCTTCAGCCCAAAGCTCCACAATCCGAGCGGTGACCGCCGCCGTCGATGTGGCTGGCTTCGCAAAAACCGGCATTCCCGCCAAGATCGCGACCGCCGCTTTTTCAGCCAGTCCCCATGCGGGAAAGTTGAACGCATTGATGTGGATCGCCACTCCACCGCGCGGAAGGAGAAGGTGTTGACCAACAAAGCGCGAGGACCGGAGGATCGGCTCAGTCGGCCCGTCCAACAACCAAGTACGATCTCCCAGCTTCTTCCCCAAGGAAGCGTAGAACGCTAAGGTGCCACTCGCACCATCGATGTCAAACTTTGCGTCCGAACGGGTGTTTCCAGAGTTCATCCGCGCTAACTCGATGAGCTCGTCCCGCGCTCCGTGCAGGATTTCGCTCCATTGACGCAGAAGATCCCCGCGTTCAGCGAAGGTCATCTTGCGCAGCGCTGGCCCGCCCACCGCACGGGAATGAGCCAGGGCTGCCGCTAAATCCAAACCGCGTGTCGACGTCTGCGCGAACAACTCACCGGTTCCCGCGTCGTAAAGTGGGGTTGAAGGCTCCTGACCCGATACCCAAGAATCCCGGAGATAACTTCGAACCTGACGCATACGCCCCCCAACGCGTGTCGTCTAACCGGGAGCGCGGCCCGGGTCATGAACCCTGCAAAAGTTCGCGATACAAGGCCTCGACTTCGGCCGCGCGCGCGTCCCAGGTGTGTTCCCGCATGGCCTCCCGTGCTTCACGAGAAAGTCGTGTTCGTCGTTCTTCATCTGACAACAGCGCTCGAATGGCGCCAGCAAAGCCGTCGATGGTCGGCACGCGGACCGTTCCGGGCAAATCCGGGCAGGCGGCGGACAAACCCACAGTGGGGAGCCCCAGCGCCAGCTGGTTGAGCAGCTTCATTGGGAAGCCGGCGCAATGTTCGCGCGGAAGAACCGCCAGATCCGCGGCGGCAAGCGCATCCCGCACATCCGGCCAAATGGCACGAGTGCGCACACGAAGGCGGTTCGCCGGGAGGTGATGCACCCAATCCCGAAGCGAGCGGCCTTCGTCCGTCGCCAGCACAATCAGCCCCGCCTCAGGAACGGCTTGAAGTATGCTTGGAAGCCTTTCTAACGACTGATAGGGGTCGGTATTTCCGGCATAAATCAACCAATGACGTCCGTCCAACGCCAACGATCGTCGACCACGCTCTGACTCCGCCCCTTCGAGGTCCGTTGGGTCGATTCCCGGCAGGATCGTGGACACGCGACGCGCCCGAATGCGGCGAAAATGTGCCTCTGAGGCTGAGGATATCGCAATATTCGCATCAGATATGGCAGGAACCATTCGATCGACAGCTTTCCCCGCCCATTTTCCCCAACCCCACCAAGCGGGTAACTCCTGCTCTAGTCGGGTGTGAAGATGGTGAATGACCGGCATTGAACGTCCAAAAGCCATCCGAGCGATCCAGGGGGATTCCACATGGTGGGCATGCACGATCTCGACGTCGAGACGGCGGATCTTTTTCAGCAACCCAAAATCTTGCAGCGGTCGCGCCCAATGCGGCCCGCTACCTGATATAAGGCTTATATCCGGTATTATTGTTTCAACGCCTTCCCACTGAACGGGACCATTCCCTTTGACGCATCCTAAGGTAATTTTTAGCCCGCGCCTCGATAATGCCCGTACTAAACCGCCAATGTAGACGGGAGACCCGAGCGGCATCGGAAGGGGCATGGTTGCCAGGTGCAGGACCCGAATCATTCTTGAGACTCCCATTGTCGAGACGGTGTACAAGCCTCGGATCCTGATTGCCAGGCCCACCATCCAGCGGCTAGAATCGAAAGATGAAAAAAATCATCCTGCTCGCGTTTGTCGTCGCGTGCGACGACGAGATTCTGGATACCCCGCCGACTGCCCAAGGGGTGCACCCTTCTGGATATGCAGCCGCGGGTGAGCATGGCCACGATGCCAAGTTTCAAGAATTGGAATGCACCGAATGCCACGGCGATGACCTGACCGGGGGAACCGCCGGCGTATCGTGTGACGCCTGCCATGAAACCGGATGGCGCGAAAACTGCACGTTCTGCCATGGAGATCCCGAGGAAGGCAGTGGCTCTCCTCCGGTGCACCTTTCGGGAGTGGACGACGGCGTGGATGCGTCGTTCATTCCGCATCGCGTACACACGAGCGCAACCGACATTAAAGCGGCATTTGACTGCAACACCTGCCACACGACGCCCACCGACGTGTTGTCGGTGGGCCACATCTTTGTCTCCGATTCCACACCGGGACGCGCGGAGGCCACTTTTGTGGCCGGCTTAAGCCCAGCGGCCGACTGGGATGGCAACGGAACGTGTTCCAATTTGTACTGTCACGGGAATGGACAAGGTGCGAACGGCGAAATGGACCACGACGGAAGCGTCGACAGCTGCCACGACTGCCACGCCGACTGGACCAGCAGCGAAAACACCATGGAGGGCATGTCCGGGGAACATTGGAAACATGTTGGTGATGTAAACATCGATTGCGAGGAGTGTCACGGAGCAACCGTCAAC